>Ga0187849_1001106_pt1 | contig 31291 bp, 25 predicted proteins | sample June2016WEW_4_10_2_FD_132412 | JGI IMG/M metagenome (GOLD analysis project Ga0187849, IMG submission 132412) | Peatland microbial communities from SPRUCE experiment site at the Marcell Experimental Forest, Minnesota, USA - June2016WEW_4_100 | ecosystem: Environmental > Terrestrial > Soil >...
AGTTCAGTGACAAGTGACGAGTAAACGGGCAGGCAGAGAAGCCGCAAATACCCACATGCCTGCCACCTTTCTGTTTTTCTTATTGCTTGTCACTTGTCACTCGTCACTGATCCTTTCGTCTCGCTCGATGCGGCCGTCTCGAACGTGAATGATGCGATGGGCATGAGCGGCGATGTCGTGCTCGTGGGTCACCAGCAGGAGGGTGTTGCCTGCATGGTGAAGTCGCTCGAAGAGGCCCATGATTTCCTCGCCCGTCGCGGAGTCGAGGTTTCCGGTGGGCTCGTCCGCGAGAATAATAGAAGGGTTGTTGACCAGAGCCCGCGCCACTGCCACGCGTTGCCGCTGGCCGCCGGAAAGTTCGTTGGGCTTGTGGTGCATGCGGTCAGCCAAGTCGACCTTGCGCAGGGCCTCCTCCGCTCTTTCCAATCGCTCTTTGGCCGGCATGCCGCTGTAAATCAGGGGCAGTTCCACATTGTGCAGAGCGCTGGCGCGCGACAGCAAGTTAAAGGTCTGGAACACGAACCCGATTTCCTTGTTGCGAATGTAAGCCAACTCGTCGTCGGAAAGCTCGCTTACCAACTGCGCATTCAGCCAGTAGGAGCCGCGCGTCGGGGTATCCAGGCAGCCGATCAGGTTCATCAGCGTGGACTTGCCCGAGCCGGAGGGCCCCATGATGGCGACGTACTCCCCCCGGTCGATTTCAAACGAAACCCCGCTGAGGGCGTGAACCTGAATGGCCTCGCCCATGTCATAGGTCTTCCAAAGGTCGTCCGCCTTGATAATAACGCCGTCAGAAGGCATCAGTGTTTCCTGTATCGAGGATGTGACCGCTCGTGTTGCCATGGCGATTTGCCCGCCCCTTTTCTGACATCCTAGCGCCTGCTAGTGCCTGGCTGCATTAATAAGCGATATTGCTCATGGTCCTCGGAAGGGCGGTGCTTTAGCCCCGCCGCCTCAGGGCGGAGGGCTGAATGGGCCTTTAGGCCCTGAAGCCACGTCGCTTCAGGGGCTAAAGCCCCTAAATCCCTCCCGAGTTCTGCGGCGGGGCTAAAGCCCCGCCCTTCCATCCGCCGACAAATAAAGTCGCTAACTTCTGCAACCAAGCACTAGGTGAGGTTCGTGTTGACCTACCTGCTTGCCGGCGGCATCACCGGCACGAACCCTTGGGAATTGCCGGATGCCAGGGCCCCTTATGTTCCCTGTGTAACCGTTGTCACCGGGGTGTTATCAATCTGCACCTTAGTGTTGTTCTTCAAGGTGCGTAAAACGCTGAAGCTGCCCGTCACGATAACGTCGCCGGGTTGGACGCCCTTCAGGATTTCTATGTCGGTTGAGCCCATGATGCCGCTTTCAACCTGAACGAAGGTCGCGCGGCTTTTTTGTATCAAGAAAAGTCCCTGTAATTCTTCCTTGCCCTTCTCCTTGTCCTTGGCTGAAACGGTTACATTGCTTCCCGTACCACCCTTGGCCGTTTGCTCCTTCTCCTCGAGCTCGCGGCGTATCCGCACGGTCACGGCTTGGATCGGTACCGTGAGGGTGTTCTGACGGGTCGCCGTCGTGATCTTCGCCGTAGCGGAAAGTCCTTGCCGAAGGCCGGGGGGCGGGCTATCAATGGTGACGACAACCTTGAAGTCTTTGGCCTCGTCCGCACTCGTGGTAGTGGAACCGGTAGTAGTGCCGGTATCACGCCCCACGGCGCTTTCACCGATTTGCGTAACGTGGCCCTTGAAGGTCTTGTTGGGGTAAGCATCAATCAGCACGTCGGCTGATTGCCCCAGCTTCACGTTGGGGATGTCGGTCTCATCCACTTTGACTTCGACCGTCATGATCGAGAGGTTAGAGACCTGATAGAGCAGGCTTCCGGTGGTGTTCTGAATTCCCGGGACAACGTTCTCCCCCAAATGGACAGGAAGCGAGGTCACAATTCCGTCAAGGGGAGAGTTGTAGACGGTCTGGGCGAGTTGATTCTTGAAACCGAGAAGTTGCGCCTTACTCTGGCCCACCCGCGCGCGGGCCGAGTCGCGATTGTACAACGCCTGCTGGTATTGGGCCTTGGCCTGGCCCACCTGCGCCTGGGAAGAATCCTTGCTCGTCTGGGCGACCCGGTAGTCGCTCAGCCGCGTATCGAAATCCTGCTGGGAAAGCAACTGGTCCTTGGAGAGCTCCTGGCCACGTTTGAAATTTTCCGTGGCTTGATTCAGCCTGGCTACCGCCGTTGCGAGGTTCGCCTGTGCGGTATCGAGCGCGGCCTTGGCCGAGTTCACGTTGGCGTCCTGTGCCGACAGATCGGCTTGGGAGGTGGTGACGGCCGCTTGTTGGGCCTCCACGCTGGCCGCTTGCTGGACGTCCTCGGTCCGCATCAGCAGTTGGCCCTTGGTGACGTGGTCGCCTTCCTTCACCAGGATTTCGGTGATCTTTCCCATGGAATTGGCGTTGACGTTGGCCTGATTCTGCTCCACGGGTTTGATCTCACCATTAGCGGTGACGATCTGGGCCAAATCCTGCCGCTGGACTTTGCCGGTTTGGACCGTCACCACGCCGCGTCGGCTCCACACTACCCCCCCCACAGCCAAACCGAGGAAGGCCACGATACCCACAACTGCGAGTGTAACTTTCTTCCACTTCTTCATTCCCACTCCGTTACGTTGCCGAGTTGGAACTGGCGCTGTTGCCTCCGCCCAAGTGGGGCCATTGGTTCCTCCCAGTTCCAACTCTTTAATTTCTGCCATGGAGGGCTCCTCTCACTCCTCGGTCTTGCGCAAACGTGTAACCTTCTCTCTCAGCAGAAGGCTGCTCCTGTATGCCCGCAGACTGGCCACCTCTTTGGCTTATGTGCGCACCTGCTTACCGGCTCCCATTGCGTATACGCTGTTTGAACCTCAAAAGTTTCGTCAAAACTCCTGCCGCCGGAGCGGCATACAGCGAGGTCAGCGCAGGGGACTTATGGACTTGTTTGGCCCTCGCTCGGCATTCGGAGCCAAGTTGGGGGCACCGGAACGCAGCCTCACCCTATGTCAAGGCTGCATTACCATACATCTCCCCCCCATTTTAGCGCCTTCTTGCATTGCGAAAAACAAGAATTTCTCTTTACAGACATTACAGACATTTTTCCCCGCCCGGCCGGGTTCCCGCGGGCGACCATCGGGATACTGGCTCATATCCATGACAATCTGTCCCAGGCTTGAAAGGTACCGCCGGGGCGATGCTCTCCTTATATTGTAGGACGCACGAGTCTACATAGGGTTTAAGGGCTAATCATGGATTGTAATGGATTGTAAAGGGGTCCTAGGAACTTTTGGGTGGGAGGCCACCTTTGCCGCTTGCGGCGCATCAAAGCACACCGCCGGGTTTGGGGCGGAGTTTTGGTGTGGAAACCCGGCGTGTCTTGCCCCTGTCCAGTTTGGGGACGGCTCCTCTGCTTTGCGAGAGAAAGGGTGGAGCTACGGGGGCAGGGCTGGGGATAGGAGCTTGACTTTCCATAATCGGAAAAATAGAATCGGGATGTAAAGTATGCAGTCTAACGGGGGAACAGTGTCGAAAGGGGACGCTTTCTTTACGTGGCATAGGGTGATGAGCCGCTGGGCGCTTGGGGTGCTAGCCGCGCTCACCCTCATCATTGGCGTAACAATCTTGCACGCTTCCCCTTCGCAGGGTGATCAGGACAAAAACCAGGATAACGAAAAGCCCAAAGTGAGCAAGGAGGAGAAGCGACGTCAAAAGGCGATCCGGAATGAAATGATAACGCCGTATAAGAAGTGGCTCAGCGAAGAAGTCCCCTATATCATCACCGACCCAGAGCGAGCCGCTTTCAAGAAGTTCACCACTGACGACGAGCGCGAGTCGTTTATCGAAACTTTCTGGGAGCGCCGCAACCCTAACCCCGGCAGCCCTGAAAACGAGTTCAAAGAGGAGTATTACCGCCGCATTGCCTACGCCAACGAGCATTACGCCTCCGGCATTCCTGGTTGGAAGACGGATCGCGGGCGGATTTACATCATGTATGGCCCGCCGGACGAAAATGATACCCACCCCAGCGGCGGGTCGTACGAGCGCCCGGATTCGGAAGGCGGCGGCCAGACTTCCACTTTTCCCTTCGAGCAGTGGCGTTACCGCTACATTGACGGCATCGGTACGAACGTCATTCTGGAGTTTGTCGATACCACCATGACCGGTGAGTACCATCTCACCATGGACCCCGGTGAAAAGGACGCCTTGCTGCACGTGCCCGGCGCGGGCCTGACCATGGCAGAACAGATGGGAATGACCGGGTCGCAATCAAAAATGGATCGATTCACTCGTACGGATGGCATGACGATAGGAACGGGGATGAGCGGCCAAAATGGACCGGAGAGCATGAATGAGTTTACCCGGCTGGACCTCTACTCCAAAATCTTTCAGCCCCCCGCGGTGAAATTCAAGGACCTGAAAGCCGTTGTCACCTCCAGAATCTCTGCTAATCTTTTGCCTTTCGACGAGCGCACGGATTTCATCCGCGTGACCGACGAAACCGTGCTCACTCCGATCACCGTCCAGATCGCCAACAGCGATTTGCAATTTCAGAACAAAGATGGCGTAATGCACGGAGTCCTGGACATCTTTGGAGAGATCACGAGTCTGGGCGGCCACATCGTCAACACCTTTGAGAAGAGCTTGGTTTTGGATGTGCCCGAACACGAATTCGGGCAGTACCAGAATCACAAGTCACTTTATCAGGAAGCCATACCGCTCAGACCCGGCCGTTACAAGCTGAGCCTCGTCCTGAAGGACGATTTGAACGGCCACATGGGGTCCGAGGAACTGGGCATCGTGGTACCGAGCTTCGGCGAGGATAAGCTTACCTATAGTTCCCTCATCCTTGCTGACCAGATCCTGCCGCTCCCGACCAGCCAGGTGGGGTCCGGCCCATTTGTTATAGGCGGGACGAAGGTGCGCCCCAGCGTCAACAACACATTCACGCGCGATCAAAGACTCGGCATTTACATGCAGGTGTATAATCTCGGCATCGACGATAAGACGCATAAGCCCTCGTTGGATGTTCGCTATGAGGTCGAGAAGGATGGGAAGACGCTGCTCGACCAACCGGAGGACGCCGCAAATTTGAAGAAGGCCTCGCAGCAGTTCACGGTGGTCAAGACGATGGGCCTCAATGGGCTCACGCCGGGGAAGTATACCGTGCAGATCAAGGTCACCGACAACATCAAGAAACAAAGTGTTAGCCCTTCAGCCAGTTTTGAGGTACGCTAGAGGCCGCTTTCGTGTCGGGCTCAAGCGGAAAGCATCTTTACTTAACTTAATAAAAGCACGGCGGCATTCATGATGACTTCAAGTTTGGGGTACCGGCTAAAGGTTCTACTGCTGGTTAGCGGGCTGTTGCTTCCCTGCCTTCAACCTGCTGAGAGTCTTGCGGCGGGGTACGGAAGCTTGGCGGGAGTCGTTTCAGATAACAAAGGTGTGCCCTTGATGGGTGCTACCGTGATGGTCATCGGACCCACGGCCTTTGCCACAGAAGCAGCCAGCCAGACCGTGGAGCGCATGATCACCGACGCGCGTGGCCGGTTTACGATTAGCCATCTGGTTCCGGGCTGGTATTCCCTCAAAGTCAGCTCGCCAACGCGCTTGCCGGCGATGCGGAATGGCGTTCGCGTGGAAGCCGGTGAAACCGTAATTGCTACTTTTGTCCTCACCGACACCTTCGCGCCCATTCGTTTTCAAGTGCCCAGCAATTCCGTCTCGAGCTGGGGAGATGACTGGAAATGGGTGTTGAGGACTTCTTCCACCACCCGGCCCATCCTGCGCTACCGCCAGCAGCAGGTTAGCCAAGTTGCCTCCCGGGATGAGAAGATCGCTTTACCGCGGAGCGAGCGCGTAGCCGGCATTCTGCCGGGCTCGACACCACGTGATCCCCTGGCTGAAGACTTCGGTATGGCCAGCGTGTTCGCTTATCTCCAGTCGCTCTCTGCGGATTCCGATGTGCTCGTGGCAGGATCGTTCGCGCCCGTCGGCGCCGAGGTAGGCACGGTGGCCACGGTGCTGCGCCGAAACCAACTCAAGGGCGAACCGCAGCAAGTGGGGCTGATCTTCCATCAATTCAGTCTTGTCCCCGGAACTTCTCTCTCCCCCGACATGACACTGAATGCCTTCGCACAAGCGAAGGGCATGGTAGCAACTTACTCGGAAACGCGCCTGCTTGCGCCCAAGGTCACGGTGACCGCGGGAATGGACATCAACTATCTGAATGCGATCGACAGTGTATTGATCGCGCAACCCCACGTTAATCTGGAATACCAGCCAACGCCGCAAACGGTGGTTTCCGCCCAGTATGGCTCAGCTCGCGCCGAGGGGTCCAACTCGATGATGGAACGCCTCGGCCTGCTGAATGCTTTCCCGCAAATCACCCAGCGCGACGGTCACCTGGAGATGGAGCAACTGAATCATGCGGAGGTGGCGGTCAATCATCGCATGGGCAGGTCAGCTCGAGTGCAGGCGGCGGCTTATCACGACGGCCTGCGCAACGCCGCGGTTTGGGCATGGGGCCCCTCAGCTTACGGACAGGCCTTCGCTGGCAATTCTCTCCCCAATCCTGCCGGCAATGGCATCGTTATTAACGGGGGCAATTACCAATCGGCGGGTTTTCGCGCCGTCTATGCTCAGACTTTCGGTTCGCACGTGGAGGTGCTGGGGGCTTATGCTTCCGGCAGTGCTCTCTCGACGCGTGGCTTCGTGATGCAAAGCTCACATCCCTACTCGCAGGGAGTGCTGATGCCGGAGCAGACCCATTCCCTGATCGGCAAGATCACTGCGGATCTTCCCGCTACCCACACACGCTTCTCCACTTCCTACGAGTGGGTCCCCAATGATCGCGTCACATTGGTCGATCCCGCCGGGCAGGGCAATCTTCAGGTCCAGCCCTATTTGGGCGTCCAGATCCGCCAGCCGATTCCCACTCCTAACTTCCTCCCCGTCCATATTGATGCCGTGGCGGAGTTCCAAAACCTCCTGTCGCAGGGCTATGTCCCCGCCGCCCAAGGTGGTCAAAAACCTGTGATTTTGAGTTCGGGATACCACTACATTCGCGGTGGGTTCTCCGTCCAGTTCTAAGAAATCCCGACAGTTCGTAGCGCCGATGGCATGCTGGATGCCTTTGTCCCGCCAGAGTGGACAAGGCCAAGGGTTGATCACCTAAGTACTTACAGAAAAATGGAACCTATATCCGAAATTCTGTATCGCTCTCCCGTCTTTTGGAGCTTATAATGTATCTATCAATAAATAAAGGACTTAAAGATTGGAGTTGCCTCGACTGCTGGAAACCAACGTGCTACAATCCTTAAGGAGTTAGTGTTCTTCACGGCACCGAACGGACTTCAGAATGACCAAGATCCCAGCCTTTCGACTAACCACGTTCTCGCTCGCCCTTTTGAGCTTGGTTTTGGTGGGATTTGGAGTTCTAAACTACCAGCAGCGCGGCCTGTATCAGGCTCCAGACGATGGCGTTAACTGGATGGAGACCTCTCAGGGGGTGACGGCTTGGATTGTCCACCGTGGTGGGCCTGCGGACCGTGCCGGTATCCACGAGGGTGACCAGCTTAAAGCGATCAATGGCCAGACGATTACCACCGACACCGAGGCGGCTCAGCAGATTTACCGGCTCGGTGTCTGGTCGCTTGCTAACTACAGCTTGACCCGGAACGGCGAACCCTTTGACACCAGCCTCGTCCTCGACGCCCAAAGCGCCGGCTCGATCCGGAGCTACTTGGCGTTGGTGGGCTTACTTTACCTCCTGATCGGCGCCTTTATCCTTTTCTGGCGCTGGACGGCGCGCAAATCCCGGCACTTTTATGTCTTTTGCCTCGCGTCCTTCGTTCTTTACACCTTTGCTTACACCGGCAAGCTGAACCTGTTTGACTGGGCGATTTACTGGCTGAACGTTGCCGCGTGGCTCTTGCAGCCCGCCCTCTTCCTGCATTTCTGTTTGGCGTTTCCTGAGCGTTCCACGCTGCTCCGCGAGCGCCGTTACCTGGCGCCTCTTCTCTATTTGCCCGGGGCCTTACTGGGGGCGATTCATGGCCTGGTGGCGGTGAACATCCTGGTGCTTCCCTTGCCGCTCAAGCAGGCGATCTGGCTGCTGGACCGAATCGAATTGTTTTATCTGGGGGCGTACTTCCTGGCTGGTGCCTTGGCGCTGCACCACGCCTATGTTCGCGCCAGCGATCCCGTATTGAAGCACCAACTGAAGTGGGTCACGCGCGGAACCTGGGTGGCGATTGTCCCCTTCGCCGCCCTTTACGCCTTGCCCTATTTCCTGGGATTTGTCCCCAATGCCTGGATGAACGCCTCGGCGCTGTTCCTGGCGGTCCTGCCGGTCACCTTCGGCTATGCCATTGTGCGTTACCGGCTGATGGATGTGGACATCATCTTCCGCCGCGGCATTTCTTATACCCTGGCCACGGCCGGAATCGTCGGTTTGTATTTCGGACTCATCGCCTTATTCGCGGATTTCTTCCGTGCCACGTTTCCCCCCATCAACAGTCGCGGCGCCTGGGTGGTGGCGATGGTGCTCACCGCCATCCTCCTTCAACCCGTCGTGAACTACATCCAGCATTGGGTGGACCGCTTCTTCAATCGCGAGCGCTATGATTACCGCCGCACGCTGTTGGAGTTCGCGCGTGAACTCACTTCTGAATTACACGTCGACAGCTTGCTCCAGCAGATTTCCGACCGCCTGTCGGAGACCCTGGGCGTAGACCGGCTCGCCGTATTCCTGGCCTCGGAGCCGAATGGCTTCCGTTTGGTACGCTCGCGCGGCATGAATTTCACCGGTAAGACCGATACGAGCTTCCTCGACCCGGCCCAGCCAGTGCTGGCGAAAGGCTACCTTTTCTTTGACAGCGTCAAGCGGCCCTACGGCTTTTCTCCGGGGGCGCAGAAATCCATCGAGCAACTCAAGCTCCACTATTACCTGCCGTTTAAGGTCAAAGAGCGCACGCTCGGTTACTTGGGATTGGGCAAGACGCGCGAAGGTGATTATCTCTCCAGTGAAGATATTGATCTTTTGCAAACGATTGCCGGTTATGTCTCGATCGCCCTGGAGAACGCCCGCCTGTATGAATCGCTGGAGATGCGGGCGCTCGATTACCAAGCCCTGCGCGATTTCAGCCAGAACATCATTGAATCCATCAACGCCGGCGTGCTGGCCTGCAACCTGGAAGGCGCCGTGGAGGCCTGGAATTCCGCCCTGGAGCGGCTCTATGGCATCAGCCGGTCCGAAGCAATCGGGAGAACCCTGGAAGCGATCTTCCCCCCGGAGCTGCGGACGGAGTTGTCGCGCGTCTCCGATCCCCATCACACGCTCAACTTGTACAAATTCCGCCTGCGCAATGCGGAGGACCGAGCCCTGATCGTGAACCTCTCGGTGGTGCCGCTGATCGGGAAAGAGAACCAGGTGATTGGGCGGTTGTTGATCTTCACCGACCTGACGGAACGCGTGAACCTGGAAGACCAGTTGATGCAGGCCGAGAAGCTCTCTTCCATCGGCCTGCTGGCGGCCGGCGTCGCCCATGAGGTGAATACGCCTCTCGCGGTCATCACCTCCAACGCCCAGATGCTGATGCGGCAGATGGATCCCGATGACCCCCGCACGCGCACCTTGGATAAAATCATCACCCAGGCGTTCCGCGCTTCCGAAATTGCCAACAACCTTCTAAAGTTCTCGAGAGTCGGCGGCAGCGAATACTCCGACTTGGACGTCAACCGCGTGATCAGCGAAAGCCTCTCCTTGGTTGAACCCATGCTGAAGGCCGCCAAGATCACCGTCAATTCCCAGTTGAAAACCTCGTTGCCCCCCGTGTGCGGAAATGCCGGAAAACTCCAGCAAGTTTTTATGAACTTGATCATGAACGCACGCGACGCCATGCCCCGCGGGGGTGAACTGACCGTTGCCACGGAGGCGGAGAACTCCACCGTGCACGTGGAAGTCTCCGACAACGGCGTGGGCATCCCCGCCGATCACCTCAACAAGATTTTCGATCCTTTCTTTACCACCAAGGCTACCAGTCGAGGCACGGGCTTGGGCCTCGCGGTGACCTACGGCATCATCCGGGAACATTCCGGATCGATCCAGGTAGACAGCGTGGTCGGTCGCGGAACGACCTTCCGGCTGGAATTTCCCGCAGTTAGGAAACCTGTGAATGTCAGCTAAAGGCTCCATCCTCGTCATTGACGACGAAACAGAAATTCGCGAGAGTCTCGAGCAACTCCTGAAACTCGAGGGGTACAAGGCGGATACCGCCGCGACCGGTGACGAAGGTCTGAAGCGTATTGAAAACGGCCTCTTCGACCTGGTGTTGCTCGACATCAATCTGCCGGACCGCAACGGCCTTGACTTGCTCCAGCAGATTAAGCGTGAAAGCCCCGAAGTCGGGGTCATCATGATCACGGCCTATGCGTCCACGCAGATGGCTTTCCAGGCTTCCAAGCAGGGCGCGGACAGCTACGTTACCAAACCGTGGGACAATGACAAGCTCTTGCTGGAGATCCGCAACGCGCTCGACAAATCGCGCCTCCAGCTTGAAAACATCCAGCTCCGCCGCGCCCTCAAACGTTATGACCTGCCCAACATCGTCGGCAAGAGCGAGAAGATGCATAAGGTGATGGACCTGATTACTCAGGTTGCTGCCAGCCGCGCCACGGTGTTGATTGCCGGGGAAAGCGGCACGGGTAAGGAACTGGTCGCCAAGACCCTCCATGCCACCAGCCCCCGCGCCGATCGGCCCTTTGTTCCCGTCAATACCGGTTCCATGCCCGTCGATCTGCTCGAAAGCACACTTTTTGGACACGTCAAGGGCGCTTTCACTTCCGCCATCGCCACCAAGCGCGGGCTTTTCGAAGTCGCTAACCAAGGCACCATCTTCTTCGATGAGATCGGAACCGTAGGCGTGGAAACTCAAACCAAGCTGCTGCGCGTCATTCAGGAGCGCGAGTTCATGCGGCTGGGCGGCACGGAAACTATCAAGGTGGACGTGCGCATTGTCGCCGCCACCAACGCCGACTTGCGCAAAATGGTGGTGGACGGCAGATTCCGCGAGGACCTGTTTTACCGCTTGAATGTCATTACCATCGATTTGCCGCCGCTGCGTGAGCGTAGGGAAGACATTCCCCAATTGGCCGAACATTTTCTGCGGAAATTCTCCGCCGAGAATGGCCGCGTGGGCCTGCAATTTACTCCCGAGGCCCTGAAGGTCATGATGGATTACGCTTGGCCTGGAAACGTCCGCGAGCTTGAAAACGCCGTCGAACGCGCGGTCGTGCTGGCCTCCGGCGCCTCGCTGGGGACGGAACTTCTTCCCGAACAACTCTTCCAGAACGGCACGCACGAAGCAGGAACGTTTCCGGCCGAAAGCTTCGATGGGCGCTCGCTGTTTGAGATTATGGAAGGTTGCGAGCGCCGTATTATCCTCGACATGCTCGCACGCACCCACTGGAGCCAGACCGAAGCCGCCGAGCGCTTCAAAATCCCCCTCTCCACCCTCAATCAGAAAATCAAACGCCTGCAAATCGATGTCAAGCACCGCCGCGACGCGTAAGAACCCAAATTTCGGAGTGCGGCGACTCGTCGCCGCTTTTGGTTGCCGCGACTGGTCGCGGCCTTCTGGCGCCACGACGTGGCGTGGCCAACCCCACCGCTGACGAGTCAGCGGTAAAAAAAGCGGGAGCCAGCTCCCGCACTCCGAAATTTGCCTCAGTTCGCCTGGGACCTTCCGGGGCCCGCGAGAGCACCGTTCACTGCAGACCCGACTCATTGTTGCGTTCGCCAGCGCTCAGGTGTATCTTATCTGTCAGATCGGGCTCGATAATGGAAATTCCGGTCCAGCGCCTATAAACGATATTCGGAACTTAAGCATCAATTGATAAAGAGGGTTCCGATGAAATTGGGGGACCTGAAACTCGTAATTTTCACGTTCCTGCTGCTTCCGGCTTTCGCCTTTGCCGCGAAGGACACATCTGACTACACGCTCAGGGTGGAGATCCTCTCATATAGCGCGCACTCGTATTATCCCGTCGTCCACAGTGAGTACGACAATGGCCGGTACATGTTGGATGGCCGTGGCAATATTACCGACGGTCTCACAAAGCACGCCTTTGATTTCCAATACGACGACGAATTGTACAGCCCTAATATGCTGAAACACCGGATATTTGACAGAGAGACCTATCTTGCCAAGTGGAAGAAACCGCAGCGTAAGCTCGAACTGCTAATCCCCATCGGCAAGAAGGGACGGTATGAGACGCGTGATCTGCAAACCTACCTGCTGGAAGGCGTTTATGTCACCACCGGGCATGGACTAATTGAAATTTCACAAGACGCCTATCGGGCCCAGCCGGCCCAGAGTGAAGGTTCCCAGGTTAGGAAGCAATCCGCGAATGTGGCGGACCTTTCCGTTACATCGGACCCCGACAACGCAGAGATTGGTGTCGATGGCGAACTCATGGGCACGACCCCATCTGCCCTCCTGCTCAGCGTCGGCGAACACACCATCACTTTGAAAAAAGCCGGGTACAAGCCATGGCAGAGAAAGATGGTGCTTGTCACCGGCAAAATCAACCTGAATGGGAAACTGGAACGGGAAAATCCGCAATGATCCGGGAGCATGAAGCGAGTACGGCTCGAGGACAACAGCGATGAAATAAAAGTACCGGACATCGCTCCGGGGGGGGATGCGCGATGAGATGGGCAAAACTGGAACCCCTGATTCTGATCCTTCTGCTGTTTCCGGCTTTCGCCTTCGCCGCGAAGGACCCGTCTGACTACAAGCTGAGGGTGGCAATCCTGTCTGATAACGTCAGTTCGTACCAACCCTTCTTCACGGGTGGCTTCCCATATTTCCGCTACCGGGTGGATGGCCGTGGCAATGTTGCCGATGGTCCTACAATACACGCCTTTTATTTCCAGTACGACAGCACCATGCGCGTTCTCGTGAACTTCGGCAAAGAGACTTATCTTGCCAAGTGGAAGCAACCGCAGCACGAGATGGAGCTGCTGGTCCCGAATCTGGACAAAGGCGGGAAGAATGAGACCATTGATCTGCAAACCGACATACTGGAAGGCGTCTATGTCCGCACCCCGCAAGGATTAATTCAGATGTCGCAGGCCGACTATCAGGCCCGGCAAGCAGGGAAGGAAACCGTCAGCGCCGCGCCGGCCCCTCCGCAACACGCCATCGCCTCGAACCTTTCGATCACTTCCAAACCGCACGGCGCCGAGATTGATGTCGATGGCGAGCTCATGGGAACAACCCCATCGATTCTCCGGCTCAATTTGGGCCCCCACACCATCACTTTGACCAAAGCCGGGTACAAACCGTGGCAGAGGAAGATGGTGCTCGTCACCGGCAGAATCACACTGCATGGGGATCTGGACCCGGCAAATTAGAAATGAATCCTGAGGCGTCGGAGAAATTCGGGCTGGGGGCTTACTTCACCCAAAATCCCTCCACCGCGCGAAAGTGCTGGGTGGAGAAATACAGGCCGGTCATGATGAAGGAGTTGAATCCGATATGAAGAATGATGCTGGGGGTAAGGCTTCCGGTCATGCCGCGCGCCAGCGAAAACACCATGCCCACCACCAGGATCGTGAGCATGTGGTGCCAGGCAGGCCAATATTCCTGAACGTGCAGGCCGGCAAAGAGGACGGCGGTGGTCACTACCGCAAAGCGCATTCCCGCCGCACGCTCAAAAACGGCAAACAGCAGGCCGCGAAAAACCAGCTCCTCAACCACCGGCGCGACGGCGATGGCGAACGCGCCAATAGCGTACGAGGCGGTCCGGGAATTGAACAACTTCTCCAGGGGGAATTCTTGCGTATCTGGCCGCATCGCGAGCGCCAAGCTGACGCCTACGGCGAGCCCGCCTCCACCCAGCAGATATCCCGCCACCTGCCTTGCCGTGGGCTTCTGCCATCCCAAAGATTTCCAGAGAGGTTGCTGATGCTGGAGCTTGGCCAACAGAAAAAGGAAACCCAAAATAAGCATGTAGAAAACGCACTGGAGGATCAGTAGGAAAAGGGGATTTCTCTGCGCCAAATCCACCGGCACATGCCATCCTGCGAAGGGCCGCAGCACCACGTAACCCACCAGCACGACCAGCGTCGACGCCAGCAGAGCGAAGGGGAGGAAGACCACGAATAAGAGCAGGTCACGCAGCTTCCAGATCTCCCGCGGCGCCAGCGGCGGCGCCGGAGGCTGGGGCGAAAGCCCCTGCGGCGAGCCGCCCGCTTCTGTGGAGAGGTTCTCAGGATCGCTCGGCATATTCACGTTAGGTGGGGGCGAGCGGCGCTCGCCCGAGGGCCGAACGCCGTTCGGCCCTACAAGATTCAGCCTCAAGAGCAGAATGTTTTCATGGAGGCAACAGCGGGCTTAAACTTCTCGATCAGGGCGCGGTCCTCCGTGACGAGGGGAACGCCCAAGTCGAGCGCCAAGGCCACAAACTCGCAATCGTAAGCCGCGCAACCCGAGTCCGCAGCCAGCCGAAGGATGCGATAGGAGGCACTGTCGCGGTTCTTCCGTCCCATCAATAGGTCGGCATCCTCCATGACCTCCAGGGCTTCCGTGAAGCTCATAACACCGCAGCGTAACGACAGCACCAGCACGTTCCGAAATTCGGACCGCCAAAACGAAGGAGCGACCCAGTCGGGATCCTTCTCATAAACAGCCTGCGCTTCCTTAGTAAAGGGCCCGTCAACCAGCAGGTACGCGATGAGGTTCGTGTCAGCAACGATCACAGGCGCCCTTCATTCTTGGCGTCTCGCAAGAATTCCTCCGTGAAATATACTCGCGGCATCCGCTTGCGTCGCGCATCGACGCGCGCCAGAAATTCACGAGGATCCACGCGCTCACCCACCAGCACACTTTCCAGGCAAGTTATGGCCTCGCTGTTGATGCTGCGCCGGTGTTGTGCGGCACTCTCCTTGAGACGCTTGTGCAATTCTTCGGGAACGTTCTTGATGGTTAGTGTTGCCATGCTCAACCCTCGCTCTTCCAAAACGCATCCATAATGGAAGCATACGCTAGTTCCAGAGCAAGTGTCAATCCACCGGCGGGTCGGATGATAATGACTCATCCTGCGGGTACTCAGGGAAACCCATGTCGTCTCCTTGCTCCCAGGCATAGAGTATGAGGTTTGACTCCTTCCGATAATGGTGAAGACTGAAGGAAATATACCTCAGCGTAAGTTGGAGGGCTTGGAACGCATCAATCCCAAAGATTTGACGGATCTTCTCACCTCCAATGCCAACAATTTGAATTGGGCAGTGGTATTCGTCGCCTTGGGGAGATGATTGTGGTTTTCCCAATCGAACGAACACCTGCCTTGAGTTGCCGTTATCTTCTAACAAGGTCAGTGCTCTCTCAGCGATTATGTCGCCCATGCTATCGAGGCTCATGAGGCTACTCCTGCGAGTAGTTACGACGCACCGGCCGGGTTCTTCTCGTCGCAGATCTCTTTATGGCGCGCCATTCAGCAGCGGCGCCAGCGCCTGGCCGGTGTAAGATTTCTTCGCGCGCGCTACTTCTTCCGGGGTACCTTGCGCCACGATGCGCCCGCCGCTCTCGCCGCCTTCCGGGCCCAGATCGATGACCCAATCGGCTTGTTTCACGACGTCGAGATGATGCTCGATGATAATGACGGTGTTGCCGAGGTCGGTCAGACGATTGAGCACTTCCAAAAGCTGCTTGACGTCGTCGAAGTGCAGGCCGGTGGTGGGTTCGTCCAGGATGTAGAGCGTGCGGCCCGTCTGGCGGCGGCTGAGTTCGCGGCCCAGTTTGATGCGCTGCGCCTCGCCACCGGAGAGGGTGGTGGCGGGCTGGCCCAGATGAATGTATCCCAGGCCCACGTCCACCAGCGTTTGCAGCTTCAGGCGAATTTGCGGAATGTTTTCGAGCAGCGGCAGCGCCTCTTTCGCCGTCATGTCAAGCAGGTCGGCAATGGAAACGCCCTTGTATTTCACCGCCAGCGTCTCGGAGTTATAGCGCCGCCCGCGGCACACTTCGCAGGTCACGAAAACGTCAGGGAGGAAGTTCATCTCGATGCGCCGCAGCCCCTCTCCCTGGCACGCTTCGCAGCGCCCGCCTTTCACGTTGAAACTGAAGCGCCCAGCGCGATAGCCGCGTTCGCGCGATTCCGGCAGCATAGCGAACAGGTCGCGAATGGGGGTGAAGAGGCCGGTGTAGGTGGCGGGATTTGAGCGCGGTGTCCGTCCGATGGGTGACTGATCGATGACGATGACCTTGTCGAGGTGCTCCAGTCCGGTGATGGCGCGGTGCGCACCCGGTTCTTCGATGGCGCGGTAGAGCTTCTTGGCGATCGCGCGATGAAGGATATCGTTGACCAGCGTTGATTTTCCCGAGCCCGACACGCCCGTCACGACGGTCAGCAGCCCCAACGGAAACGGCACGTCAATGTTCTTCAGATTGTTGGCCCGTGCCCCCAGCACCGTGAGAAGTTTTCCGTTGGCCGCCCGCCGTTTGGCCGGCACCGGGATGTACAGCTTGCCTGAGAGGTACTTCCCGGTCAATGAATTCTCTGCGGCCGCGATCTCACCGGGCGGCCCCGCCGCCACCAAATACCCGCCCTGTTTGCCCGCGCCGGGACCGAGATCAATCACGTAATTGGCGCGGCGAATGGTTTCCTCATCATGCTCGACCACCAGCACCGTGTTCGACATGTCGCGCAACTGTTCGAGCGTGTGCAGCAGCCGCTGATTGTCGCGCGGGTGCAGCCCGACGCTGGGCTCATCGAGCACGTAGAGTACGCCACGCAGTTTCGAGCCGATCTGAGTGGCGAGCCGGATGCGCTGGCTTTCGCCGCTGGAAAGGGAGGACGCCGCCCGGTCGAGGCTCAAATAGCCAAGCCCCACGGCGTTGAGAAATTCCAAGCGTTCGCTGATTTCGTTCACAATGCGCCGCGCCACCAGTTCTTCGCGCGGTGTGAGCTTTACCCCTGTCAGCGCCTCTTGTGTCTTGATCACCGGCAGCGCGGTGAGGTCGGCAATGGAAAGGTTCATCACCGTCACGGCCAGGCTTTCCGGCTTCAGGCGCTTGCCCTGGCATTGGGGGCACGGCACGGCCGACATGTACTGGCTGTACCACTCGCGGTAACTTTCCGAGCTCGCTTCGCCGTACCAGCGATCGAGCAGCGGCAGGATGCCGGAAAACACCGTTGACGCGGGCGCGCCCTCCGCGATTTTTCCGTAAAGCAGAAGGTTCTGGATTTTGCGCGGCAGGCGCTCAAAGGGGGTCTTCAGGTCGAAGCCGATCTGCTCCGCGGCGCGCATCAAGCTGCGCTGGAGGAAGCCCGAGCCCGCCCCGGGGCCAAGTCCGCCCTCCAGCAGCGGCCGCGACCAATCCACGATAACTTTCGCAGGGTCAAACGTGTACTGGCTGCCGAGACCGCGACACGCCGGACACGCGCCGTAGACGCTGTTGAAGGAGAACGAGCGCGGCTCGAGGGCGGGAATACTCATGCCGCAATCAACACACGCCCATTCCTGTGAATAAAGGTGCTCCTCACCATTCACAATCGCCACTTCCACGATTCCTTTGGCGAGCTTCATGGCGGTCTCAAGGGAAGATGCCAGGCGGCTCTCGATTCCCGCCTTCAACAGCAGGCGGTCGACAACGGCTTCGATGGTGTGATTCTTGCGCCGGTCAAGCCTGATCTCCTCATCCAGTTGATGCAGTTGCTTGTCGACGCGCACGCGCACGAAGCCTTCCGCCGCGAGTTGCTCGAAGAGCTTGCGGAACTCTCCCTTGCGCCCGCGCACAATGGGCGCCAGGATCATCACGCGTTCACCTTCGCCGTTGCCGTCGGCGCCGCCGTCGCGCAAAGCCATGATCGACGCCACGATGTGCTCCGTGGTCTGACGAGAGATTTGGCGCCCGCACTGGTGGCAGTGCGCGACGCCGATGGACGAGTAAAGCAGCCGGAGGTAATCGTAGATTTCGGTGATGGTGCCCACGGTGGAGCGCGGGCTGCGGCTGGCGGTCTTCTGCTCGATGGAAATCGCCGGGCTGAGGCCCTCGATGGTGTCCACGTCGGGCCGCTCGAGTTGATCGAGAAACTGACGCGCGTAGGCAGAGAGCGTCTGCACGTAGCGGCGCTGGCCCTCGGCATAAATCACATCGAACGCTAGGCTCGATTTGCCCGACCCGCTCAGCCCTGTGACCACCGTCAAGGTGTTGCGCGGAACCTCGACGCTGATGTTCTTCAGGTTGTGCTGGCGCGCACCCCGAACCGTAATCCGGTCGATCATTCGCCCTGAACCCTACAGTGAGGAATTTCGACAAAACGGCAATCTTTCATGCTAAGTCGGCGACGAGCGCCCGTCAAGCGGATGTCGATGTCGCGGATGTCGATGTCGTAGCACGGCCATCCTGGCCGTGACTGTTCACGGGCGGGGAAGTAGCGTGATCGGAGAAGTAGTGCGGGCGCTACGTTATGGGTTTTCGCGCATGGGTGTCCGCGCATTGCGCAATGCGGCAGGACCGCATAGAATGAGCGCCTTCACAATAGATGCGAGCGAGAAGCATGCTGAAGTCCTTGAGTGTAAAACTCGGCCACGTCCTGGTCCTCTACGGAGGCTGGGGACTGTTCGCGATGTCGTTTCTGGACTCCTCGCTGATTCCGTTTCCCGTCGTGAATGATCTGGCTCTGATTGTAATGGCCAGCCAACGGCCTGCCTGGTGGCCTCTCTATGCGCTGGCGAGCACGTTGGGCTCGGTTTGCGGCGCTTATCTCCTTTACGGAATCGCGTGCAGCGGAGGAAGGTTCTTCTGGCGCACGACTACGCCGCATGCTATCGCCCATGCCCGGCGCTGGCTTGAGCGCAACGACTTCGTGGCCGTTCTGGTGGCGTCGATACTGCCTCCGCCAGCGCCCTATAAGGTGTTTGTCCTCACGGCCGGTCTGCTGCGCGTCAATGCGCTGCATTTCGGCTTGGCGCTGCTGGTGGGACGCGGGCTGAGGTTTGCCGCCGATGCCTGGCTAGGCGCGCGCTACGGCCTCCAGGCGGAGGATTACCTACGCCACAACTTGGGCCGGGCCTCCCTGGCAGCCGTGATTATGATTGTCGGCTTGGCGCTGCTCCAACGCTGGTGGAGCCGGAATGAGCGGGACTGACACGGGACTCGGGACTCGGGACTCGGGTTTCGACTGAATCTCTAATTTCCGCAGTTCTATGGTCCGATAGAAGGCGGACTACAAGTCGGACCTCAATCCCGAATCCTGAATCCCGAAACCCGAGCCCCGTGTCCCGTATCCCGTGTCCCGAAACCCGAGCCCCGTGCCCCGTGTCCCGGATCAGTCCCGCCGCGGGGCGGCAAAGTGGAAGGTTTCGGAACGGGTCTCCAGCTTGTTGTCCAGTTCCACCTCCAGGGTGAAACTTCGAGACTGCGTCGAGGCGTGATAAAACCGCAGATCACACAGGCTCACAAGATAGCCCTGTTCACTTTCATCCACTTGCGCCCAAGGAAAGCGCGCAAAATTAAGAAAGATTTTTCCCGTCCGTGTCTTCATTGCGGCCGCGAGCGCGGGCGATGGTTGTGGTTTTTCGAAAGTCCCCATTTCCTCCGGTAAGCCATTGGCATCAAGTGCATTCACGCCAACAACGTGGAATGAAGTTTCGGTCTCAACCACACCCGTCCACGTGAATGGATTCACCGCCAGGGGCAGCGCGCTGAACCGTTGGGGGTCCTCGCCGGCGTAGATGCGGCTGTCAAGGATGCTCAGCGCGCGGCGGTGAGCAAAATCGCGAATTCCCCAGAGCGCCACCATCGCGCACAGACAAAAGACGGCGCCGGGGACCAAACGCGGCTTACGCGCCCCCACTTCTTCTGAGATCAGGCGCAGCAGCCAGGACACAGCCATGCCGACGATTAAGAGGGCGAGCAGAAGCGGATCGAGGATAGACATGATATCCCACGCGTACCATCGTCCACTGAAGGGCAGGAAGGGGCGGACGCCATAGGCGTTGGTGAAATCGAGCAGCAGATGGCTGCCTGTTCCCAAGAAGGCAGCAAGCAGTAGCCACCGGCTGTTGAGGGGAAGGCTGGGCTTGGGCTGGACCTTCTTCCCCATCCAATACATAAAACCCCAGAGTATAATAGCTATAACGGTGATACCTACAAAAGAATGAGAAATCCCTCGATGATATTTCAGGTAGGTGACACTATCCTTAAAGCGGGTCAGCAGGTCGATGTCCGGAGCATTGGCGGCCAGAATCAACGTTAGAGTGGCAAAACGCGTCTTGCGGTTCAGCCCCGTTTGGCTGATGGCGACAGCGGTCAGCGTGTGGGTCAGGTTATCCATGGCGAGGCAAGGAGCTAGAAGCTAGAAGTTAGAAGCTAGGGGTCAGAATGCCGTCTACTGTCAACCGTCTACCGTATTCTGACTCCCGGCTCCTGACTTCTGCCTTCTAACTCCTACCTTCTAACTCCTAGCTTCTGACTCCTGACTTCTGCCTTAGGGCACGAGCAGGGTTAGCGCGTCGGGCACGATTTCGAAAGTAGCGGGTATCGCCCCCACCAGTTCACCATCGAGCTCAAAACGGATGGTCGCGGAGGCGTCAACGGGGGTACAGACCGCCTCAGTGCCATGATCGAGTGAGACATCGCTCAGGCGCAAGTGCTGACGCGCCAGCACCGCCAAGACGTAAAGCAGATAGCGCGGGCGGCTGCGGCTGGGAAACGAGCACACCGCAAAGCGCGGCTGGAAGAGGCCCGCAGTGGGCGCCAGATGGAGCCACCCGGCATAGAGCCGGGTGCGATGAATCACGGCGAAGGTGCCCTGCCGTTCATGGCCGTCCAGGCAGCAGGAAAATCTTGGAAAGGAGTAGCGCACAAGCTGGCGGAGGGCTTCCATGACGTAACCTGCTACGCCAAAATTGTTTTTCAGCCACGACGAAAGCTTGTACACAATCTGCGCGTCGTACCCGATTCCTGCCACGCTGATGTAATGCCGGCAGCAGGCCTGAGTGGCATGTTCGCCGGCAGGAGGCGCAGCCTGCGCTTCTTCCCACCGGGCGCGCCCCAGGGCGATGCGACGGGGCGTCCAACGCGGGAGCTCGCGAGCTGCGTGGACAGGATTGAGGGGAAGCTGCAATTCGCGGGCCAGAATGTTCGCAGTGCCGCCGGGCAGAATGCCGAGGGGCACATGGCTCAGCGCAAGGCCATTAATAACTTCGTTGATGGTCCCATCCCCCCCACAAGCCAGCACTACGTCAACGCCGCTCGCGGCCGCGGCCTGTGCCAATTCGTGCGCCATGGCGGGCCCTACCGTGGGCGCCAACTCGATTTCCAGGCCTGCCCGGCGCAGCACGTCGGCGGCTCGACGGACTTCGTGCTCCCGCCCGGCAGGACGCCGCCCCGCAACCGGATTATAAATGAGGATGCCTTTTTTCAATTGTGGATTTTGGATTTGCGATTTTGGATTGGAGAAAAAGATCTGCCGGCAGGCGCGGCGGGCAAGTGTGGCCTTCAATCCAAAGTCCAAAATCTAAAATCCGGTTACGGCGCCGACGGGATCGATGGGATATCCACACCGCTGACAACCTTTTTGGCGATCAGGTCGCCGGTTTTCTTGTCTTTGTCGACGTCTACGTAAATCCTATCGCCCACTTTGAGCTTGTCAAATGAACTGGGTTTATCGTCCTGGATAAATTTGGTTTTCTTATTAAGTTTGAAGGCCTGCTCTACGCCAAACTTGGTCTTGGTCAGGATCAACTCATTCGGGTTCTTTTCTTTGATGACCCCATAAAGATAACCCTGATACTTGATCGCCGTAGCGCTGGGGTCACCAAAACGCCCAGTGTTCGACGTGACGGGCTGCTTATCCGATTGCGCCGCCGTGGCCAGCGTGGCCAGGAACGCGGCTGCGAGCGTGGTCGTCATAAGAATCTTTCGCAGCTTCATGACCGGTACTCCTCTTGATTTCTGACTTCCCCCTAATGACACTAGCAGCCGCATTGTAGCCGTGTCAAGACGGGGAAGCTCGGTAGAATTACAGTTTGAAATTTGGTGGTGGCTCAAGCTCCTGGACCGTGCTCTCACCGTAAAAGAAGTGCGATACGTGCAAGAGATGGCCCGCCGCATCGCCGCAATTCTGTTGCTCGAACCGGACCTGCACGCCAATTATCGCACCATTAAGAAGAGCGCTTATCCGTGGTAAACTGAATATCCGAAAGCGGATTCCGCTGGGCGACGACTCACCCGCCAAGCCAAACGTCGAGAGCTTAACATGTACCAAATCGGAGGGCCATTCCTAACAACTGCCGTGTTTTGCGAGGAGGCGCGTCAGCAAGAAGGTTTCCTAAGTCTCTTCCGCATTATAGATCGGATCGCGGTTGTTGGAATTGGACCCGTTATGCCGCCAACCCAGCTTGAAATGACATTGGTCGTAATCTTCAGGTCGGGGAGCTTCCGCGGGCGCAACACGATTAACCTGACTCAGTGGTCGCCTTCTGGATTCCCTCTCCCCCTGTTCGACTTTCCGGTCTTCTTCCAAGGCGGCGAGCAGGGAGCAGGTGTGATCGCGAAAGTGGGTTTTGCAGTTCAGGAGATCGGCTTGCACTGGTTTCAAATTTCTCTTGGCGGGCAGCCAGTGACAAATATTCCGCTCACTATCGTATATCAACCGACCGGAGGAGTAACGGCTTAGGTGAGGGAGCTTTGGAACGAGTAGTTGCCGCTGTTGTGTACGTGTTCCGAAACTACTTCAGTCTTGTAAAAGGTGGCCAGCGGTTCCAGCTTGGTTCGAAGCTCGGGCTCGGTCCAATGGCCATTTGAAAATTCGGCCAGTCGGAGCTCTATCTCACCAACCAGTCCCAATGTGCCTTGGTTCGCGGTTCGTGGGATGCCCCAAGCGGCTGGAATGAACCACTCTTCAAACTGGCGAAGGGAGATATCTTCGTCGAGGTAATGACCTAGCCAATCACGAATCTCAAGGTCCATTTCACGCGTCATGACTCATACCCTCAAGTATGTAAAAGTTTCCAAAGACGAGTTGCGGAGGATGTATCGCGACCCAAGTGTTGAGGGCCGGATCAATTCGGGTGAGCTCCGCCCGGAATTGCTGTGGGATGGTCACCCGAGTCCCATCAGGTCCGGTGAACCGTACTGCACTCGAAGCCAGATTCTCTCCTTCTACGACTACAATAATACCAAAATTGCGGTGTGCCATCAGTACAAAAGACCCGACGGCAGAATCGGAGCCTCGGGCCGACTGGATCCCAAGCGTATTATCATGCGAGGCACCGTTTATTATGTCGGAGCATCGTGACGCGCACCATTAGCCTTCACGCTGGCTGTCGATTATCTCGTGTAGCACCCAAGGTATAATTACGAAAACATCTTTGCCGTGACCGCATGGGGGGTAGGGAAAGGCCGTGGCCAAAAACATCGAGAAGGAAATTACCGAGCTGCGCGACAAAGTCCGTTACCACGAGCATCGCTACTACGTGCTCGACGACCCGGAGATCTCCGACTTCGAGTTCGACAAGCTGATGCATCACCTGAAGGAACTCGAACTCCAGCATCCCGAACTCGTCACGCCCGATTCACCGACGCAGCGTGTGGGCGGCGCGCCCGCCGCGGAATTCCCCAAAGTGCGCCACCCGGCGCCCATGCTGAGCCTCGACAACACGTATTCGGTTGACGACCTGCGCGACTTTGACCGCCGCGTGCGCGAGTTGGCGGGTCGTGACCGGGTGGAATACGTGGCGGAATTGAAGTTGGATGGCCTATCCATGGCGCTGACCTATCAGGACGGCGCGCTGGTGCGCGGCGTCACACGCGGTGACGGCGAAGTGGGCGAGGACGTGACCTCTAACATCAGGACTATTCGCTCTGTACCGTTGCGCCTGGAGGAAAAGAAGCTGAAACTGATCGGCCACCCGGCGCGATTTGAAGTGCGCGGTGAAGTCATCATGACCCGCAAGGCGTTCGAGCAGACCAACGCGCAGCGCGAGGCGGCGGGCGAACCCAGATTTGCCAACCCGCGCAACGCCGCCGCGGGCTCCATCCGGCAACTCGACCCGCGCATTGTGGCGGAGCGCAAGCTCGACATGTTCGTTTACTACTTATTGGTGAACGGCGCCGAACTGCCGGGCGAGCATGCGCAGGCGCTCGAAACACTCTCCAATCTAGGGTTCAAGGTGAACCCGCATTGGCGGCTCTGCCCGGCGTTCAACGATCTGTCAGCTTACATCCAGGAGTGGGAATCCCGCCGCGACAGCTTGGATTACGAGATCGACGGAATTGTTATTAAAGTCAATAACACCGGCCTGTGGCAGGAGCTGGGAACCACGGCCAAGTCGCCGCGCTGGGCCGTAGCGTACAAATATCCGGCGCGCCAGGCGACCACACGCGTCATGGACATCCGCGCCCAGGTGGGCCGCACGGGAACGCTCACGCCCGTCGCGGACCTGGAACCTGTGGATGTGGGCGGTGTCACAGTAAGCCACGCGACGCTCCACAACCTGGACGAGATCGAGCGGCTGGGCGTGAAGATTGGCGACACAGTGCTCATCCAGCGCGCGGGAGAAGTGATCCCGCAAGTCGTAAAGGTGGTGAAGCACGCGGAGGACGGGCGCGAGTTCGTGATGCCCAAGAAGTGCCCGGTGTGCGGAGGCGAAGTGCATCGCGCGGAAGGCGAGGTGGCGTACCGCTGCGTCCATACGGCCTGTCCCGCCAAGCTCAAGGAATCGCTTCTCTATTTCGCGGGGCGGCGCGCCATGAATATCGACGGACTGGGCGAGGCGCTGGTGGACCAGCTCGTGGACAAAGGTTTAGTGCATGATGTGGCCGACCTCTACAAGCTGACGCACCAACAGCTCGCCGGTCTCGAGCGCATGGGCGACAAGTCCGCGCAAAACCTTTTGGATGAAATCCTGCGCAGCAGGCAGGCAGAGCTAGCGCGCGTGATCTTTGCCCTGGGCATACGCTTTGTGGGCGAGCGCACCGGGCAGTTGCTGGCCAACCACTTTGGCTCGCTCGATAAACTTGCCAAGGCGACCCGGGAGGAACTGGTTGAAGCGGAAGAAGTGGGACCGCGAGTGGCGGAGGCCATCCAGGAATTCTTCCAGGAAAAGCGCAACCGCGAGGTCATCGAGAAACTACGCGACGCCGGCTTGCAGTTCGAGCAGGAGCAAAGACGCAAGACGGATGGAAAGCTGGCGGGAAAACAATTCGTGCTGACCGGCACGCTGCCCATCTATTCGCGCGATCAGGCCAAACAGATGATTGAAGAGAGCGGGGGGCGCGTGGTCGGTTCCGTCAGCAAGAAGACCGATTACGTGGTGGTGGGCGCCGACCCCGGCTCAAAGCTGGAAAAGGCACGCGCCCTGGGCGTAAAGACCCTCGATGAAGCCGAGTTGCGGAAGTTGCTCGGAAAGTAGAACGCGGCGTTGTGTGGATTTGAATTTCCAGCCCTCGCCCCCTTGGGGGAGAGGGTAGCAAAAATCAAAAACGAATGCGCATGGCTTTAACCTCGAAGGGAGCAAAGGATAGCTCCATCATTCCCCGTGACAACGGGAGCGTTTCATCTGTCCCAACGATTTGACAACTTTCAAACCCGGCAGGCAAAGTGATACGGGCTTCCACGGGATTGAGATCGGCGTTGACGGTGAGCAGCATGATGCCTTTCCCCGAAGGCCGGACCGTCCACTCAATCCCGCGATCGAGGCTGTGGCCGGTGTCGTGATACTCAATCCGCAGGGTCAGTTTCTGCGGCGGGGCAGCGAGTTCCGGCGCCATCTGCGCCAATTCGCCGAGCACCGAGCGAAGGTCGTTCCAGACAGGAGCTGTGGGAGGTACGCTGGCCAAACCCCAGTACAGCAATCCGTCGGCTCCGTGGATGATTGCCTGGTACGCCATCGACTTCAATTCCAGGCGATTCGGGTAGAGGACCATGGTGGGATCCCGGTCCTTTTCCCGCAGGTCCTCCCAGGCGAAAGCCTGGAGCACCATAAACACAGCCCGCGAGGGCCCCGCCACCCGGCGCATCTTGTCGGTGTACTCGCCAACTTGGCTGATGGTCGCATTCAGGAAGTCGCCCTGCCGCCCCGTCGGCCAGAGGGCATACATTTCCCGGATGCCGTAAGGAATTACCGGATAGATATCGGTGGCGATAATTTCCGCTCCGGCGTTGTACTTCCGCAAGGTGCTTTCCAGATTTACCGGAGCGTGATTCAGATAGAGGGGGTGGGCGGGATCGAGGCCCCTCACAAAATCGTGCGTGGCGATGATTTGCTCAGGAGAGACGCGTGGTTTGCGGCTCTTCCACACGTAGGCGGGCTCGTCTTCGGTCTCCCAGAACAGCAGGGCGGGATCGTGGCGGAACTGCTCGACGATCCCGCGAATTCGCGACTCATCCGCGGCGCGGTTCTTTTCGGAAATCGATCCCAGGCTGACCCAAGTGCGCAAATGGTGTTCCCGAGCCCGATCGAAATCCTGACGCGAAGGCGCTACGTGAATGAGGTTGCATCCCGCCTCGCGCGCTTCGCGCCAGGGGTCCGCAACCTTGGGGAGGTCGTAAACCCCCAGCACGAATGGGCGCTGGCCAGCGGGGAAAAGGCCACCCTTCTCACCGCCGGAAACAGCCGTGCCCCCGAACAAGCAGGGCGCAGCCAGATAAGAAAGAAAGTTTCGCCGTAACATTTAGGGAATCAACTCCTCAGCCGCAGTGATCAATCTTGCGCGGTAATCCATCCAGGTCTGAAAGTCCGGCGCGTAGGTGTGGAAGTGCCGGCTGATATCCGTGGCGTTCTCCTGCCCGCGCGTTACAAACGCTACCGCCTTGTCGATGAGCGCCAGCGCCGCTTTCGCGTCCGGCGATGAAGAGGCGCGCGCCGCGCGCCGCAGCATGAGCAGCAATTCGTAATCCTGGCTCCCCTCGCGGGAGGCCTCCCAGCGTTTGGTGGTGACGGGTCCCTGCGGCCCTGGATAGACGACGCCGTACTCGGAATCGTGGCTGGGGATCCAATAGTCTTTCTCTGCATAGACCCAGTAACCGCCACCATTCATCCCGAGTTGAAAGGCGATCCACGGCTTCACGCGATAAAAACCCAGCGGGTCGAGGCCGCGCGCGTCTCCGGACGCCTCGTAATGCCAGAACTGTTTAGCCTGGCTAAACACCGCCGTGAATTCGGCAGGGTGGAGGCAGAACAGCTTCAGGTTCGGACACCAAACATCCACCAACCCGGCGAGTGGAGCTATCACCTCCGGCGATGCTCCACCGGTCGGATTCGCGTACACCTGCATCTGCGGATCGGCAGCCTTAACGCGCTTTACCGATTCCACGTAAAGATCGAAGGCGGGGCCACCCCCTATGAGACCCGGCTCGTCTTGCAGATACAGAGCGTAATCAGCTTCGCTCAGGCCCAATTCGCGCATGTGATTGGCGAACCAGTGCAGTGCCTGGCTGTATGCGCCATCCTGCGTGGCGCGGTCGGGCGAGCAGCCCGCCGGCCACTTTAGGTTCACAGATCCCCCCACCATGAAGAAGGCCCCAGGCAGCCGGGGGATCAATCGATCCGCCGCGGCCGTATCGGCGCCAGTGACTGTCCCGTCGCACTTCACGCTCACGGTAGGTCCGGGGATGTTAAAGACATTAGTTCCGTGTTCCACCGCGTCGTGAATCGTCGCCTTCAGAATGTGCTCATCTTTGATGGAGGTGAGATAGAGCCAATTGCAGTGCTTGTAGCTGAAGCGGTCAGGGAGCCGCACCCGCGAGACGGTGAGTTCCAGAGGGATTTCAATGGGCGGCGCAATCCGTTCAAGGATGGAAATCTGGATCGCCGAGGCGTGCTTCCCGGGCTCCAGCGAACGACTGTGCAGGGTGAGCCAGATTTCGCGGGTTTCAGCGGGGCCCAGTCGAAGCGTTTGCCCCTCGCCCAGCAGCGGCAGGGGATCCTCCTGTGGCTTTCCGGTGGTGTCGGGGACGACCATTGGCACACCGCGGAACTGCACCGCGGTCGGAAGTGTGGCGCGCAACACCAAGGTAAGGGGTCGCGCGGTGATATTGGTGAGCGCGACAGCGGCGGATGCGTACTCGTTGCCCAGCATCCGCACCTGAATTCCACCTTTGGCGATCCCCTCCTCGTCGAGCAGCGTAATGGGATTGTGTTGCGTCCAAGGATTGCGCACGACTTGGACCATGATCGGATCCGGTGGCCGGAGATTCTCCACGCCTGCCACCAACGCCCGGTCGTAATTCGCCTCCGCGCGCGCCGCGTCGTAGTCCTCCGCCTTGCCGGATGCGAGAGCGAGTTGGCGCGCCGCGGAAATGCGCGCCTTCACGTAGGCCGCCAACTCTCCCGGCGCATGGGGCTCGGACAGGTTCAACTCGGCGCTGGCGCGATAAGTTGTGCGCTCGGTTCGAAGCGGCGCCGAGCCGACCCCGAACCACTCGGCCGTCACTTCATAATTTCCTGGTGCCGAGGCGAGCAACTCCCCGGCCACGGCCTCTCCGGGTTCGGGTTTGAGCAGGGTGAGATGAATCGTGCCATCAGGATCTACGACGCGGAGCGCCACCAACTGCGCTCCCTCAGAGGGCTCCCGGAGGGTAGTGGTGCCCAGGCTCACTGGCACGACTTTCGTAGCGGCAGCCGCGGTCGGCCTGGCCGGGCTCGCGGAAGCGCCCAATGAAGAGTGGGGCGGCCCCGGCAGGCTCCCCTGTAAGCCTGTCCAGAGAATCTTGGCGCCGGGATTCTGCGTCAGCCGGTACGCGATCAGCTTGCCGGAACCGCCGGCGGCCAGCAGGTGCACTTCGCTTTCATTCCGCCAACGGCAGAGGATAGGGGAACTCACGCCGCCGCCCGGCAGCTCCCAGGAATCGACGATGGCGCCGCCGGCGTTCAAAGCATAAAGAGATTTCCCGTTCACACCCGCGGCGCGCACCACTTGAAACAGCATCGCCCGCCCTTTGCCTTCCAGATCAGCGATGGCGGGCGCAAAGAAGATTCCTCTTCCGTCCAGATGCACGTTCCAGCGCGGCTGGCCGTGCGCGTCAACGCAGAATACGTGGTTACTCTTGTCGCCATACAGCACTTCGAGCGCGCCATCGCCATCGATATCCGCCACCGCGGTGGATTGATACGACTGCATCAGCGACCGGGCACGCCAGAGCATTTTTCCACTTGTCGCATTGAACGCATCGAGTCCCTGAAACACTCCCTCGAAGGCCATGGGGACCAGCACCACCGGTTCTCGGGAGCCGAGCGATGCAAGGATGGGCAGCGCCCGGCCGACAGCGCCGTCGACATGCGCATACCACAGGACCTCGCCGCTGGCGCGAACCGCGTAGAGATCTTTATCCTCCGTTCCGAACACCAGCACGGCGCGGCCATCGCCGTCAATATCCGCGGCGACCGCAGGGCTTACTCGGAAGCTCGTGGCCATGACCTCGAAACGCAAATGGCCATTGGAATCGACGGCATAAAGGTGGCCGCGCGAATCACTCATCACAATTTCATTTGCGCCCTTGCCTTCCAGGTCGGCAGCGGTGAGGAGCCGAAAGTCGGCGGCTTTGCTCCCTCGCGAATACTTCCAGAGGCGCTCGCCGTTGCGGCGAAAGCAGTAAATCGAACCCTCATTGTCGGCCACGACGATGCGGGGTTCTTCTCCGCGCCGGAACGTCACGGGAATCGCGTTGGTGGTGGGAGGCAAATCCGTCTGCATGCTGGAAAGCACGCGCCCGCCAGGAGCTACCAATCGGATACGCCCGGAATTGCCCGTTAACAACACACCTTCGGCGTGTTCCGAATCCGGAAATGGCGCAAGCTGCCCAAGGCCCTCGCCGGACTCGTAGCTCCACTCGGGTGTGGCCACGCTTCCCGCCAGGGCGAACTGGGAAGCCAGTACGAGCATAGCCAGATAAAGCTTGATGATGGTCATATAAATACTCACCTCGGTGCGAGACCTTATCACGGCGCTGCTATCGGGTCAAAATATCCAGCCGGCTTTGAGGCGGAAGCCACAGAATCCCCATCGGCGTGTGCAGAAGAGCTGGCGAGACGCTCACTGCTCATCGGATTGCGAGCAGGTGTAGCGCGGACCTGTTCGGTGGTCCGCGGTTCGTCCCCTATTGACAACGAAAAGCCGCGGACCTACCGAACAGGTCCGCGCTACGCTTGCCTAAAACGCCCGCAAATATCGCGCAGGGCTTTAACCACGGCGGCATCGGCGCGCGCCGGCAGGAACGCTTCCGCAAACGTCCTGCCGCGCGTGGTACCGACCCACACGGTGAGCGCCACCGCCGCGAGCCACACGAAGGCGTTCTGGAGAGAGGCCAGCGGCCAACCATAGGGTGTGTAGTATTCATGACGGTTGAAGGGGTAGAAGTAAACGAGCGGCCAGTTGCGGCCGCTCCCCAGCAAGTCGCAGATCAGGTGAACATGAAAGGCCAGGAGCGCCAGCAGCAGAACCTTCCAACGCTCGCGTGCGAAGGCTGCCGAGATCGTGGTTACCACCACGGCCGCCACCACGCCATGCGTCAGCACGTGGTGGTACTCACTGTAAGCAGCCGCGCCTCCCAGCAGGGATAACGCGTCCAAATCAGGCACCACGCCAGACCAGGCCACCAAGCGGCGATCGCGGCGCTCCGGCAAGCGGTGACCGATCAACCAGGAAATTGCCAAGTGAATTGGAACCTGCATGGGAGCCTCCGAATTTCCAGCACTGCAACCCTTCCCCAAAGCCCTTCGGTGCATTGCCGGAGCATTTGTCCAGTTGCGATTCTAACCCAGCGGCGCCGTGGGTAAAGCACAAAGTCCACCTCAGGAGCCGGACCTCGGACGCGCCGCCGTTTTCCCAATGGTCCAGCGACCCAATCGCCCAATCCTTGGCTCAACCACGCGTGGCTCCAGCAGTTTCGGAAACCTCGAATAGGCGGTACTGACGGGGGCTAAGAACCACGCCGCTTGGAGCCTTGCCGCCCCCTTCCCTTGCCCCCTTCCGATTTTCGCATTCCCGGAGAATAGCTTGACTTGGCGTTTTATGTGTGTATCATTACACTCATATGGAGATCGCACCCAAAGGTCCACGAGCCGCCCGACTCCGCCAGCGCAAGTTCCAACTCCTCCGCCGCTTCCCCATCCCCCCCGACCTGCTGCCCGGTTCGCTTTCCTTGACTCACCGCCGTTGTGGTCAGCCCACCTGCCACTGCGCCACAGACCAGAAGGGACACCCCGTTTGGTCTCTCACCTTCATGGCCGAGGGCAAGAAGCGCGTCGAGCGCATCCCCCAGGAAT
>Ga0187849_1001110_pt1 | contig 31200 bp, 30 predicted proteins | sample June2016WEW_4_10_2_FD_132412 | JGI IMG/M metagenome (GOLD analysis project Ga0187849, IMG submission 132412) | Peatland microbial communities from SPRUCE experiment site at the Marcell Experimental Forest, Minnesota, USA - June2016WEW_4_100 | ecosystem: Environmental > Terrestrial > Soil >...
AATGGCGGCGAAGGCGGCGGGTCTTGCAGCTATCGACGCCCCCTATGGGGACTACAAAGACCCCGAAGGTCTGAGGAGTTCATGCCTTATGAGCGCAGCCCTGGGGTACGACGGGAAATGGGTGATCCACCCGGATCAGGTTGCAATTGTAAATGAAGTCTATTCTCCTTCTGAGGAAGACTTCCAACGTTCCGCAAGGATCCTTGAAGCCTATGAACAGGCTCGGGCGGCTGGGATGGGATCGCTCGCCCTGGATGGGAAAATGGTCGATGCCGCGTCCATACGAGTCGCTCGGGTGATTCATGCTCAATGGGAAGCAATGAACAGGCGTTCGACCATGCCATGATCCCGCATTGTCACAAATCATAGGGCAGAACCGATATTGAAAATGAAGCCAAATAAGTCAAAGACGATTGGCGCTAAGTCCGTAAAGCGCGGCCATGAAAATTTGACCAGGCATTTGGAGCTTCAGATACTCTACGATATCTTTTCTGCTCTCTACAGTTCACCGCATCTTCAGGATGTTCTCAAGCGCGCGCTTTCCAATATTCTCGGGACCCTTAAGTTCAAGATGGGGGCTCTATACCTCGTCAAAGAATCATCGGGTGAAAAGTGGCTGCTCGAGCTTGCGGCTCATCATGGATTCTCGCCCACCCTGCTCAACTGTATCCAGTACCTTACCATGACCTCAGAGATGATGGGCAGGTACGAAGATAAGGACCCGATCAGGTGGTTTCCAATCTCAAAGCTTACTTTCGCCAGCCTGCGCGCGCGCATGAAAGAGGAGGGAGTCGATGAAATCATCTGCATCCCTCTTATGTCACACAAAAATGTCGTAGGGCTGCTTTACGTCACCAATGACGGAACATATAAGTTAGGAGCAGGGCAAAGCGAACTTCTAAGGGCCATCGGAAACCAGCTCGGGGTTTCCATTCAGAATGCGATGCTCTTTGACTCGGTAGAACGTGCGAAGTGCGAACTCGAGATCAGCTTTGACGCCATTCAGGACGCCATTTTTCTGATTGATAACAGAATGCGGATTTATCGAGTGAACCGCACCAGCGAGATGGTTTACGGGCCGAACCTGGTCGGGCAAAAATACCCTCGGGTAATCTACGGGACCGAACAGCCCCATATAGAGTGTCCCATTTGGGCATGCCTGTGGGGTGCTCAGCCCATTCGCGGGGAGGGCCCTCACCCGCGCTGGGGAGGCTACTACCACTATCATGCATTTCCTGTGTTCAACGTGGCCGGAGACCTTGAGCGGGTAATCTATTTTGAGAAGGACGCCACTGAAGCCAGGAAACTCGAACAACGCCTTCAGCAGTCGGAGCGCCTCAAGGCGCTGGGGACGCTGGCCGCTGGAATCGCTCACGAAATTCGAAACCCGCTGGCCACCATAAACTTCAATACCCAGATGCTTCGGCGCGAACTGAAATTACGACCGGCCCAACAGGAGATGTTAGAAGACGTATTCGAGCAGATACGCAAGACGGACCGTATCATTCAGCAGGTGCTGCATTTCGCACGGCCTCGCGATCCTCAGTTCGTGCCCGGCAGCCTGAATGAAGTCGTGCGCCACTGCCTGGATATGTCCAAGATGTACCTCATAAAGGCCCGTGCTGAAGTTTCAGTTGATCTGTGCCCGGACCTGCCCCCCACTGTCATGGATTTCAATCAGATCTGCCAAGTATTGATGAACCTGATAATCAATTCCATCGAGGCTATGCCGGGGGGCGGGAAATTGAGGATAAGCACTTCTTTGCACCAGGAGCAGGGGCAAATCTTTGAGATTCACGATTCGGGGATCGGTATCCTGGATGAAGACAAAGGCCGCATTTTCGACCCTTTCTTTACGCGAAAACCTGAAGGGACAGGAATGGGTCTCAGTATATCAAGGCAAATAATCGAAAAACACGGTGCTCTTATGGAACTGGATTCCACTCCGGGAGAAGGGACTACTTTCCGGCTGATTTTCCCCGTGGGGACAAATTCGATTCCCGCAGCTCCGGACCAGCCGCCGGAGCCTTCAGCCGAGACGGTTCAGAGTCTGAAGACGAAAAAGAAAAAATAGATTTGGTTCCGGGCTGGTCAACAGAAGTTTTAATAAACATCAGCTTAAACTAATAAGTCATCTTTACGATATCTTAAAAGGCAATGCCCTTTTGTTTCAAAAGCCTCTTCGTGCATGTCTCGATCATAAAACAGGCCCCTGTCCCGTCTATCCATTCCCGGAACACCTTCCGAGATTCCATCGGGATCAATGCCCAGTTCATTGATCTCGATTCGATCGACAATAGATGAAAACCCCATCGAATCGGCAAGCGTCTGGAGAATGAGATCGTGTTCGGCCTCACTTTCAATCGTGCCTTCCAGAAAAACAACTCCCTTTCTGAAGAAAATCCTGAGTTCTTCCGTGTCGATTCTCTCGTCGGTTTGCAGGCGCTCATAGATCAGATGGACTATCTGTTCATTGGCCAAACCCTGGTATTCATCAGGGACTTTTCCGGAAGTGACCGTTTCATACACCTGCGGCAGGCTCCTATGCTGCTTTTCATAGTCGCGGGCGCACTCCACGCAAAGTCGCGCCCAAGGTATCGCGTGCAGCCTTTTCGGCGCTATATCGTCCCCACATGACTCGCAAACCCCATAATCGCCCAGCGACATCTTGATCAGTGCCAGATCGATCTGCTCGATTTCGATTTTCCCATTCTCGTCGAGTTTGTCGTAAGGCTTGGCAATGCTGGCCTTCTGAGCCTCTTCTTCCAACTCTATGGCGGGCTCTTCCAGTTCCTGCCATGCCGCCGCAAGCCTGCGAACTATTTCCAGTACGCTGCTGCGCCTCTCGATAAGCATATTTCTAAGGAAAAGTATGTCTTCCTTGCTCATTTTTGAATCCTCCTGAACACGACAACAAGAAATAACCACATGCGACTAAAAATAAGACGCCTGTAAGAATAATTCAAGTTTATCCGGAAACAGATCGAAATCGTTGCGACATCAGGTGCAAGCCAGCAGCACTTCGTTGACATCGGCACGGCCGCGTATTAGAGCAATTTTCTCTTGAGTTATAGCGCCACCGCGGGTTACACGAGGATCTCCGAATCCCTGAGTTTTTGAATCCCTCCACATGCCTATTGCAAATCGGCCTCGGATAACGTATTTATCTCACCCGGAGGGGTGGGACCGGCCCAACTGGACCAATTGATATCCGCGTAGCGAATCTGTTAAAGCTTGACTGAACACCGGTTCGGACTGAGTTCCAGGGGAATTCTATGCTCAGAGGATTGAATCCTGGCTTGTGGATTAGTCTGATTGTGCTCCTATTGATCTGCGGATGCGCAAAAGCACCTGTCAACACTGAGCAGTTCGATCCCATAAATGATGAAGCACAAGCCGTGCCTGTTGCCGAGCCGACTCCGGAGGCGCATTCTTTCCCGAAAGCGCCCGTGAAGCCGGCTGGAAAGGACTTGTCCACCCTGCGCCGCGTGATAACCGATAAGGCGGTGCGAAAGTTGCAACAGAAGGACCCTGACTTGGAATTTGACCGTTGCATCGAAATTCTTTGCCGCCTGAACAACAAGGATCAGGAATATATACGCGAGGATATGAAGCTAATGCGTCCCCTGACTGTGCCAAAGAATTTCTCTTCCTACAAGGACTGGTCGCCTCTTCCCGGAAACATTGCGGGCGCGGGCAAGGTACCCAAGTTAATCCTGCTGGTAAAAAATATCCACTTTCTTGGATGGTATCAGAACGGCAGACTGGTTGACGATACCTATGTGTGCACAGGAAAGATGAATACCTGGACGAAAAGGGGACTATACAGAGTAAAAGCAAAAGATCCCAATCACATGTCCACCTACCCGAACGCTTACGGCTATCCCGCTTTCATGCCTAATGCCCTGCACATCTACGACCGTGTTTGGATTCACACCGGGGACGTGATCGGCCCAAATTGCTCGCACGGCTGCATAAACGTTCCGATATATCCCGCCGAAAAGCTATATAATTGGACCGACGTCGGGACTGCGGTCCTGATTACGGAATCTTTGACGGATTTGGGCCGCGACATCAAGACCGCTCGTTTGGACAAACTCAATCCGCAAAAGGCTCCGCCGTTAAAAGAAAAGGGCAAACAGGATAATCGGCAGAAATCCGCAAATGAAACATCGAAACAGTTTCCTGGAAACAGCAACAAAGTCACAATGGGAGGGATTTAGAAAATGGAAGTCAGCAGGCGAATTCTTTGGCGTATCGTGTTTCATTTGTTTTGCGGGGCGCTTGTTGGCGCAGCCCTATGCTCATGTTCGCTTTTCCAATCACAGATGACTCCACGGCCCCTGACAAAGACCAACGCGCCGCCTATATCCCCTCCGGAGTGCGAGCTTCCCTACTGGGCGGTAGACCTTGATTTTCCCTTATCCCTTATCACCAATCCCAAGATCTACGTATTAAAAGAGGAACGCCGGCTCTGGCTGATCCAGGATAAGACGCTCGTTCGCGAATTTCACATCGCACTTGGACCCAACCCGAAAGGGGACAAATACTTTAGAGGCGACGGCAGGACCCCCGAGGGAGAATACTTCGTCTGCAGCAAGAACTCTTCCAGCCAGTTTTACAAGTCGCTTGGAATAAACTACCCCAATCCGCACAATGCGCAAAACGCCCTTTCATGCGGCATGATTTCCAATAATGACTACTGCTTGATCCAACAGGCAAATGACGCAATGCGGTTGCCGCCATCCAACACGGCCCTGGGCGGACAAATATTCATCCATGGAGGCGGCTGCCAAAAGGACTGGACCCTGGGCTGCATAGCAGTGCAGAACAGCGCCATAGAGGAATTGTTCAGCGTGGTCCAGGTCGGCACGCCCGTTTTTATAATGCCCTGAGCGACCCGAACCTGCGGCCACGCCGCACGATAAGGGTTTGTACGGAGGCGCGTACCCTGAAGTGTGAAGGGTGAAGTTAGAAGGGTATATCGTCGTCCGGGGCCCCCGTATTGGCAGGCAGCTCTTCTATTGCGGAGCGCCCGGCGGGACCGGGGTTTCTCATATTGTTCTGGCCGCCTGCAGTCCCCTGGCCCTGTCCCTGCCCTTGGCCCTGTCCTTGCCCTTGGCCCTGGCCTTCCGAGCTCCCAAGCAACTGGATTTCCCTGGCTATAATTTCGGTAGAATAGCGTTTCTGACCTTGAGGGTCGTCCCACTGGCTGGTCCGAATACTGCCTTCAACAAAGATCTGCCGGCCTTTGGCCAGATAATTTGCGCAGAATTCAGCCGTTTTGCCGAAGGTAACGATACGGTGCCATTCCGTTCGCTCCTCCCGGTTGCCTTCTGCTCCCGCAGAGACATAATCATTTGTTGCGAGGCTGAATTTGGCAACTGCGACTCCGTTGGGACTGTATCGGATATCCGGGTCAGCCCCCAATCTGCCGACTAATATGACCTTATTGACCGTCCCTTTAGCCATTTTTTACCTTCCCCTTCCCGCCAAATATGCCGTGGAAACCCCTGGATTACAAACACCTTATATCATGAATCAAAAAGGAGAAAAATCATAGGGGATTTTTTCAGGCCTCGCCCCGCCTTTGGCCTGATAGCGCAACCTCGAGTATCTGATGCGCGCCCTCCGGCTTCCGATTGACTACCGTCTGGAAACAGTTTAGAGTAAATGTTCGAAAACAACCCTGAAATTTGTTTCCAATTCTTTGATGCACCTCGCCCCAGGCTGGTGAGAAATGAGATTATCGCGCTCGGTTTTCTTTTACGTCACTTTATTTTTTTCTACCATAATTCTGGGGATTTCGGTTGTAATAGTTTCTTTTGTAAACAAGGCATGGCTGAGTTTTCTGGAAAAGCTATGGGGCAACGTAAACCTTTGGGCCTCCGGGGTAAAGGTTAACGTCACCGGTCTTGAAAATATAAATAACCAGGGCCCTTACATATTCGTCAGCAATCATCAGGGCTGGTTCGATATTTTTGCCGCGATCGGCAAGTTGCCGTTCCATTTTAGCTGGCTCGTAAAAATGGAGCTTTTCAAGATTCCGGTCCTTGGAGCCGCGATGTCCAGGGCGGGGTATATCTCAATCGACCGCAGGGATCACAGGAAAGCGATGAGCAGCATCAACAGGGCCGCCGAACTGATTGGGCAGGGGACCTCAGTATTCATCTTCCCTGAAGGCACCAGAAGCGCTGACGGGGTAATCAGAGATTTCAAGAAAGGCTGGCTTGCCCTGGCCACCAAATCGCAGCAGCCCGTCGTCCCCATCAGCATAAGCGGATCTTATCGCATTCTTCTCAAGAAGAGCTGTACGATCCATCCGGGCGAAATCAGGTTTTCAATAGGCAAGCCGATTCAGACCGCAGGCAGTGAAAGCGTAAACCGAGACCTCCTGCTGGAACAGATCCGGGAGGCGATCCGCGCCAATTTGACTTTTGAAGAGGCCGGGGGCGGCCCCGAAGTTGAGCCGGAAATCAAGAGTACCGATTTGCATGACGGGGGTAACATCTGCCGCGATGCCTGAAAAATTGACGGATCCCGTTTTAAAGGTCATCCCCCTGGGTGGTCTGGGAGAAATAGGCCTCAACATGATGGTCCTCGAATATGAGGATACCATCGTGATTGTCGACTCCGGCTTGATGTTTCCCGAAGAAGAGATGCTGGGTATCGATATAGTCATTCCCGATTTGAGCTATCTTCTCAAAAATAGAGACAAGGTGGCCGGCCTTGTCGTAACCCACGGCCATGAAGACCACATAGGCGCGGTTCCCTTCCTTGTCCGCGAGCTGTCCATCCCGATATACGGAACAGCCCTTACCCTTGCCCTGATCAAGGAAAAACTCCGGGAGCACAACTTGCTCGACAGAGCGGACCTTATTCAGATCGCCCCCCGCCAGGTCATTGAGATAGGGCCGTTCGGTTTCGAATTCATCCGGGTCTGCCACAGCATCCCCGATGGCGTAGGGCTTGCCATCCGCACCCCGGTAGGGGTACTCATCCACTCGGGCGACTTCAAGATCGACAACACGCCCGTAGACGGCAAAAGGTTTGACATCGCGCGGCTTGGCTCCTATGGCGAAGAGGGCGTTCTGGCCCTTTTTTCCGATTCGACCAACGTGGAGCGCGAGGGTTACACGGTATCCGAAAAGGAAGTGGGCGCCACGCTTCGCGAAGTATTCCAGGAAAAGCAGGGAAGGGTAATAGTCGCCGTATTTGCGAGCAACCTGCACCGGATACAGCAGCTTATCCATATTGCGCGCGAGTTCGGGCGCAAGGTCCTGCTCAACGGCAAATCGATGGTTACAAACGTTCGGATCGCTCGCGAACTGGGCTATCTCGATTTTACAAGGGACGATGAGATATCGATTCAGGACCTTCAGTACATGCCCGACTCACAGGTGATGATGCTGACCACCGGCACGCAGGGCGAGCCGATGAGCGCCCTGAGCCGGATGGCTTTCAACGATCACAAGAAACTCAAAATAAAGGAGGGGGACACGATAATCCTCTCCTCTAAGTTCATTCCCGGAAACGAGCGTACCATTCACAACATTATAAACCACCTGTGCAGGAACGGGGCCGATGTAATACACGAGCAGGTCAAAGACATCCATGTCTCGGGGCACGCGTATCAGGAAGAGCTCAAGATACTTATAAATATGGTCCAGCCCCGCTATTTCATCCCGATTCACGGCGAATACCGCCATCTTATGAAGCACAGGCAACTGGCGATGTCCCTCGGTATGCCCCCCGCCAACTGCCTTTTGATAGAAAACGGGGCTATTATATGCCTGGGCCGGGACACGGTGTGTACAAAAGACAAAATTGAAGCCGGCAGGGTTTTTGTCGACGGCAAAGGGGTTGGCGACGTAGGAGGCCTCGTGCTTCGGGACCGCAGGCACCTGTCTGAAGACGGGCTTGTAATAGCATCGCTGGTGGTAAACAAGGAGACTTACGAAATTCTGAGCGGCCCGGACATATTCAGCAGAGGTTTCATTCACGAAGAGACAAAACCGGAAATCCTCTTTGAGGCCAAGTGCATCATATTCGAAGCCATCGACAGGCAACTGGAGGAGGACCACCAATTGGACTGCGTGCTTCTCCAGGAGGAAATACGCCGCGAACTCAAGCGCTTCTTCAACCGAACCCTGGACAGGAGGCCGGTTATTTATCCTATCGTGGTAGAGATTTGACAGTGAACCGTGAACAGTGAACAGTGAACAGAAAAAAGAGGCGAAAGTGAAAGGCTTTTGCTGCTCACTGCTCACCGCCTTATTGAGGCTCCTAATGGATCGAAAAAAGCACGAAATATGGGCTTTATGCCTTTTGACGATCTCGCTTCTGGTCGCCTTCAGTATTTTGTCCTACCACGAAAAAGACCCCACTATTTTCTTTCCCTCCACAGATTTTACCAGCAACTGGGTAGGCGCCTTCGGGGCCAACATTGCCTGGCCGCTTATCACCTTTTTGGGACTGGGCGCCTACGGGCTGGTAATTGCAGGTTTGTGGGCAAGCTGGCGTCTTTACAGGGAACCCGTAATCGAACGGATGTGGTTCCGGCTTTTGGGTATCGCTCTTCTGATCGTGAGCTCAATGACACTTGGAGCCATGCATTGGGAAGAGGTCCCTTTCCTGGGCCAGGAATTCAAAATCGGCGCCGGCGGAGAAATCGGCGGGATCCTCGCTAAATTTCTTCACGACCGGCTTTCGGCGCTGGGTTCCCATACGCTTCTAATAGGCATGTTTCTCATTGCTCTTCTGCTTTCCACCCCCCTCACGCTAAAAGCCATGCTCCAGGGGATTTCAGCATTCTGGGGCAAGACGTCCGATTGGCTTCTGGGAAATAGTGGAGCAGAACAAGGCGGGCAACCTGAGTCCGAATCGCTCGATGCGCCCCCGGATCGAGTGACAAAGAAGCAAAGACTCCCCTTGCCGACTGTCCAAACAGAGCTGTTCCAAAAGAGGCAGCCCCGCAGCGGATCCATTTCGATGGCGTCCCCTCCCGTGCATCCGGGCCAATATTGGCTTCCCGATCTCACCCTGCTGGACACCTATGAAACAGACATCGCCAAACCCGATTGGAAGCGGCTCGAACAAAACGGCGCCGTTCTGGAAGAAAAGCTGGCCGACTTCGGCGTCCAGGGAAAAGTGGTGGGTATCAATCCCGGGCCGGTGATTACGATGTACGAATATGCTCCGGCGCCCGGAATCAAGATCAGCCGGATCGCCGGCCTTGCCGACGACCTGTCGATGGCCCTCAAAGCCATCAGCGTGCGCGTGGTCGCCGCCATTCCGGGCAAGGCAGCTGTGGGAATCGAAATACCCAATCTCAAAAGAGAACTTGTGTCTCTTAAGGCCGTACTCGAATCGGAGATATTCTCTCTGGCCGTCGCCCCGCTCACGATCGCCCTGGGAAAAGACATAACCGGCCAGCCGTTTGTGACCAATCTGGGCAGAATGCCTCACCTGCTCATAGCCGGGGCCACAGGGACCGGTAAAAGCGTCTGCATCAATACGATTTTGATCAGTCTGCTTTTCAGAAATACACCCGAAGAGCTGCGGCTCCTTCTGATCGATCCCAAAAGGATCGAGCTCAACAGCTTCGAAGGCTTACCCCATTTGATCCACCCCGTGGTAACCGACGCTAAAATGGCCACAAGGGCCCTGCGGTGGGCAGTCGAGGAAATGGAGCGCCGCTACAAGATGCTGGCCGACAAGAATGTTCGCAACATCGAAGCCTATAACCGGGAGCTCGCCCGCGAAAAACCACAAAAGGGAAAAGAGGTGGAAAAGCAATTGGAAACCGGTGAGCTTTCCGATGCCGGCCTTCAGCACTACAGGCTCCCTTACGTGGTAATAATAATTGACGAGCTTGCCGACTTGATGATGGTTGCCTCCCGTGAGGTTGAAGAGTCTATCACGCGACTTGCGCAGATGGCGCGCGCCGCGGGCATCCATCTCGTCCTCGCAACCCAGAGGCCTTCGGTGGACGTTCTGACCGGGATAATCAAAGCCAACATCTCAACCCGGATTTCCTTCCAGGTCTCATCGAAAATCGATTCGAGGACCATTCTGGACGGTTCGGGCGCCGAAGCTTTGCTGGGCGCAGGCGATATGCTGTTCCAGCCGCCCGGCACCGCGAAGCTCCAGCGCATACACGGGGCCTTTGTCTCCGATGCCGAGATCGTGAGGCTCACCGAGCACTGGAAGTCTCAGAAGCTATTCGATGACCCGCTCAAGGGAAGGGTCGACCTGCGTGAGGAAGCGGCGGCTGGGGAGATCGCACAAGAGGAACTGGACGAAAAATACGAGGATGCGGTCCAACTCGTTATGGAAACCAGGCAGGCCTCGATATCCATGCTGCAAAGAAGACTGCGGGTGGGTTACAATCGCGCCGCCCGCATGATAGAAGTAATGGAACAACAGGGGATAGTGTCGCCTTCGGACGGAATAAAGCCAAGGGAGGTCCTCGGCAGGCGGCTGTCCTAGTTTCCGATCCGGAAAGGGTCCTTTTCCGCTCCCAGACCTGATCCGGGGACGAAAAATGTTTTTTTTAGGTGAAAAATCCGAACAGAAACCTCGCGGGGCGTGGAGTCCTTATCCGGCGTTTCAGGATGGACACTTACCGGGATGGATCAAGAGTGGAAACTCGAAGATCGAAAGTCTGCGGGCGCCGTCACCCGCAGCTCATAAAATCAAGGAATCCTATGACGAATATTACTAATCTTGCGGCTGTGAAAACAGGCCTTTGCCGGACTGCATTCCCATGCCTTCTCGTCTTACTTTTCTTTTTGCGCTCCGCCGGTCCTGTTTCAGCCGCCGGTCCCCCCCGGATGCTCGGGGAAATCCTCGCAAAAACGGAAGCAAATTATAAGAATATCCATGCCTTCACGGCAATTTTCCACCAGAAGACCACATCGGCGGCAGCGGGGAGCCTCAGTGCTGCCGAGGCCCAGGGCAGGCTCTACTATGCCAAGCCTCGGCAGATGCGCTGGGAATATGACAAGCCCGAGGAACAGGTCTTCGTTGCCAGCAACCAGTTCGCCTGGCTCTATGTGCGTGCTGAAAACCAGATCACCATGTTCGACGCGGACAAGCTTTTCGCCTCCCCTCTGGCCCGCACCTTCTTTGAGGGGGCGCTTGGACTTAAGACCCACTTTAACGTGACCATCGACCCCACCGAGTCAACCCAGAATCTGGCCGTTCTCAAGCTGGTCCCAAGGCAGGAGGACCCGAGCGTCAAACTGCTTTATCTGTGGATAGACCTTATAAGCTACCGGATTTGCCGCATACAAAGCCAGGATATTGTGGGAAACAGCAACGAGATCGCATTAGACTCCTTTGCGCCCCATTCGAGCCTCGATCCCGCGTTGTTCCAACTGGAGGTCCCGCCTTCGGCGAAGGTTATCGGCGCCGACGGCCGCGAACTGAGCGCCGCCGAAATCGAACAGTTGAAGGCCAGGATTTCCTCCGGAAAATAAACGGAGGTGAACATCTCCCCAGTCTTGGCCGGGTAGATTTTGTATATAGGGTGTATCGCCTCGCAGTGTTTGCTTTTAGGCCGCTTTTACACTATCTTGTTTATATCTGATCATAATCCGACATGATCGGCTGCTGGCTGGACTAACCGGCTGGTCTTGGAATAAGAGTAAGACGCCTGAAGCGGGCCGCTCTGCATTTGCAAACCATCTATGACGTGAAGAATGCATTGGGTGAGCACGCAAGAAGGGTGAATATCGGAAATGAAACCACCAGGTCTCAAAGAAATCGAAGCGATTTTGCGGGAGCGGCGTGATGAACTGGCGTCAGACTACGGCGTCACGGAAATCGGCATCTTCGGCTCATGCGTTCGGGGAGATGCAATCAGCCACAGCGATATCGACATATTGGTGGCGTTCAATAGGCCGGTGGGGTTTTTCAAATTCCTGGAGCTTGAAGAACGCTTGAGTGAATGGCTCGGTGCGAAAGTGGACCTGGTGACCAAGGCGGCGCTCAAGCCGCATATCGGCCGTCACATTCTGAGCGAGGTGGCGATGTTGTGAAGCGCGACTATCGCGATTACCTCGAAGACATCCTGGCCGCCATCGACGAGTCGGCGGAATTCACCAGGGACATTTCCTTCGAAGCGTTCACTCAGGACCGCAAGACGATCAATGCAGTGGTGCGCAGCCTGGATGATGCCGATGATTTGCTGCGGCAGCTCAATATCGAGGCCCAAGCGCGCCATTTCAAACTAATTTTCATTTTCCTGCCGTCGAACACGAGTCTGTATGAATCCGAAATAAACGACCTTCGGAATCTGATGGCCAAAAACAACTCTCCCTACCTGAACCTGAGAGAATCTTTAAAGACTTGTTCGGGCTCTCAGTCTGCCGAGAAGTACTTTCTTAAAAGCGACGTCTGCCACTTCAGTGTCGAAGGCAACGGGGTTTTTGCCGAAATCATTTATCATGACCGGGCAAATCTGCGCCTGTAAGGAAATGCAGAATATGCAGACGGAATGGTATCACGGGTCGAGACGGCTGTTTTCAAGAATCGAGAAGCGGCATCCGGTGACCCCGGACGGGAACCCCAAGGATGAGGGCTTCGAGGCGGTCTACCTTACATGGGATTTCGGCACTGCCCTCGCCTTCGCTGCCCAGCCGCCGGGAATAGGCTGGATTGATTGCGCAAAGCGTACGGTCCGATGGGAATACCCCGATTCATTCGACCCAGAAGACGAAGTTTACGTTTACTTCGTCGATCTTTCGCAGGTCCCGGAAGAAAAGGTGGTCCGGATTGACGAATGGCAAGTGGCCGTATTCGATGAAATTGAGCCGGTTAAAATGGAAAAGCATAAAGCCGGAGAGGTTTTGAAATTCTATACTATGCTGCGTGATGAACCTTAGGCGCCCGCCCAGCATGGCAAGCTCCGGCCATAAACTACGACTTCGAACTCATTCACGGCAGCGGCAATTCCTTTCATGACTTTGGCCTCGTTAATGCCGCTGTTGAACAGGCCCGCGCCACTCTTACAGCGAAGATCATACGCACGCTTGACGGGCGCGGTCTACCAACACGCGAGGCCGAAAGACTAACAGGCGTATCTGATTCGGAGTTTTCGCGCATACGCAACGCGAGGCTTGGACGCTTTACGCTTGACCGGAGGAACCGGTCAACACGAAAGTAGAGAGCGGCTTTACGGCCCGGAAAGCAAGGTCATGCCGGAAGCGTTGCGCCTGCGAGATGACCGCGACCGTATTAATCTTATATAATTCGATATCAAGCGCGAAGTCAAGGAACGCGAGGGCGGAGTCGTGCCCGTCATAGAGGAGGAGGATACGGACGACTGGTGACGCTTTCGCGGCACAATTGTCAGCGAGCCAAAAAAGCTAGTAAAAACAGCGGGCGAAACGTACAGTGTTGTAAATTGTCCAGTTATAAACCCACATTTCCTGTGCTCCCACAAATGGAGTAATGCCCTTGAATGAAAAAGAGGCCATTGAAAAGGCGACTGCTGACGCATTTGTGCCGCTATACAATTCTCTGATGCGGACTTCATTTTCAATAATTGAATACTCAGATGCCCCGGACATCCGCTGTGAGGATTCAGCAGGCAACGCATTTAATTTTGATGTCACACTAACTGAAGATCGGCACAAGGACATTCAAGCCGCTTTAGGAAGGTCTGATCACAGAGGTCTGGAGGCACTAAGAAAGCACCTAGCTGAGGTGAAGGCCGGGAAGGCGCACCCGATGGAATGGGTTAGCTGTTTACAGGGTAATGTTTCTGCGATGATGGTGGAATGTATCAAAAAGAAATTACAAAAAGACTATGGTCCTAATTGCGCTCTTGTTGTGCGTGATACATCGAGGTGCGATTGGGATTGGGATTTAGTGGCTGATCAAATCAAAGGAGCTCTTAATTTGGTGCGAAATCCATACGATGAGGGTATATGGGTGATTTCGTGTTCAAAAGACAAAATCTTGCGGCTTCTTTAAGGGTGGAATTATGAAAAATATTTTGATAATTGCAATCTGTTTAATAATAATATTACATTCAACAGCAAATGCAGCAGATTGGGTATTATGGGAAAAGGAAGAGGTTCATTATAATAAAGGATTTCCAAATAGTGTAGGCACTAAGTGGAAAATTATTGATGGGTATGGAACAGCGAAAGAGTGCAAAGCCGCACGAGTAGAAACATTTGATATAGCTGCACAAATGTGGAAACAGGTAAAAACGCACAGTTCGAATGGACCCTTTGTGCCTTTAACAACTCAGAGTGCGCCTTTTGTAATTTCTCTAAGAACTGATGATATGACAAAAATGTATTCATGGTATTGCCTTCCTGCAACTGTAGACCCTAGTGAAAAATAAGTACATTTGTTTACAAGGAACAGTTATGACAACACAAATACCACCAGTAATTTACGAAGTCTTTAAGGAAGTGGACGAAGCAATTGTGTGGCTCCACATATTCGTAAAAATAAACACGCAACTGTATTATGAAATGACTAATGATATATTGCTACCTTATATTGCTCCTATATGCAATTTTGTAATTCAGAGCGCTTTACGAGATTCTATATTCCTTATGATCCGACGTATAATAGATCCTCCAAAAAGCTGTGGAAGCGAAAATCTTTGCTTAGAAATACTTGTTAAAACGATTTAACGTAATAGTACAAATAATTCATTTACTAATGAAATAAAAAAATAACTAGAGGATATTAAGACTAATGATGTGCCGCTATTCAAAAAGTGGTGCAACAAATATCTCTGTCATTCTGATTTAAATAACGTACGCAGGGTCCCGCTTACTGGTCCATCACCTTGGCAATTAAGTCCAGTTGAAAACATACTTTCTAAAATGTCTAATTTAATGAACGATGTAAGGGTGCATTATGGTGATCCACAGTTATTTTATGACACGACACAAGCTGATGGGGATCTACTAATCGAAGCTCTCAAGAGAATAGAAGCACATCGAGACTGTGATTAGAACATGCTAAAACTGGACAAAATGCAAACGACTGCGGACATCTCACCGGATTCGAGGTTGAAAAGCTTCGGACCGCTGCCAAGGCGGTGAAGAGTGAACGGTGAAGGCGGGCAGATAACAAAAATATCCGCAATGATAATTACTTAGCAAAGTATAGGAAAAATGGGCGGTGTTTTGGCGAGATGTTCAATCATTTTTGCGCTTCCAGATGCCTTATCTTTTCCTTTACCCAGGAGCGCACCAGTTGTGCCCTGTCGATTCCTGACAGCCTGGATTCCCTGTCAATCACCCTGATATCCTTTGGGTCAAGCCGCAACTGAATCAGCCGTTTGGCCGGGCGAGTAAACTTCAGCCCACCCTCCGTCCAGCCCTGAAAGTCCTCGGGACCATGCGCCTCCCAGAACCGCTCAAGCTCCTCATCATCCATGGGGGGAATTTCGGACACGTGTTTTACTGTTTTCTTCACTGAGTCTTTCTCCTCTTATTGTATGTATCCCTCTGATTCCTGTTCATGTCTCTGGCAGTTATGACTTTAAGGACATTTGTTTTCGCTTCAAGACCAAATTGACAAACCTCTTCCGCAGACAGTATCCTTCCCAGTACGAGCAGATACCTGCCTGCAAAAGTTCGTCCGTAAATAAAATGGCATTCCCGGTAACTGATTGAAAAGGCATCAGGATCGTCGTAGACGGCCTCTTCGATTTCCCACATCTCGATACCATGCTTGCTGAACAGCTTTTCCCGTACCCCTGAGGAAACTGTGAGCTCACACTGGAATACTTTCCCTCTGCCCATAGTCCAGGATTTCCTTTGCTCACAGTATCTTATAGTATCTATTAGTATCTGTCAAGGTATACAGCAAACGAGGTGCAATCGAAAGCGAAAGCAGGCCGAAATTTGTACCGGCGAGGTTTTACGCGAGGGACACGGTTTGCGCCACAGGGCGCCCGGCTGCCGCTCACCAACAATCTTCCCTGCCCCATTACAGAGACCGCAGAGCAGTGAGCAGTGAAAATCACTCTTCACTCATCACTCTTCACCCCTCACTCTTCACTCTTGCCTCGCATGCTCCTCAAGTAAACCACAATGGCCCAGGTTTCATCCTTTGTAAGGGTGGCATAGAGGGCAGGATGCCTGTTGAAACCGAACCGGATTTCATAAAAGATTTCACCGTCGCTCTTGTCCTGCACATTAGAACTTCTGAGGTTTGCGGGCAGAGGGGCGAAACTTTGTCCAACCGTGCCGTTGCCGTCCAGCATGGGACCGTGACACTGTACGCAGTAGAAACGATACCTTTCCCACCCCCAGGCAACCATTTTGGAAGTGTCGGCGAGCGGGTTTACAAGCTCCATCGGGTTTGCTTCACGTTCCACCCAGACGCCTCCTTCAACAGGGATGGTCTTTTTAGGCATCTGCGGGAATTCCTCGTTGTAGGCCTGTACCGCCTCGTCGTCCCGCATCTCGGAGTAGTTGCAGCCAAACAGGGCGAAGGACGCAAAGCCAAGCAGCGCGATGAACACAGCGTGGCGCATAAGCGAGTGAGTGGACGCGCTTCGGGCTGTTTTCATTTCGGCGCCTCCATCCGTTGCATTTCCGATACCGGCCCCATGACGTGTTGAGGCTCAACCGAGGCCGGCTCAGGTCCCGGAACGAGGCCGTGGGGCCTGGCCGGACTATAGGTGAAATATGCCGATTGGCCCGGGATGTCGGGGACAACGCTGAAATCCCAGTCCGGGGGCCCTTTGTCACCGATGACAAAATAGATCAACAAACCCCACGCGAGAAACCCTGCCGCTATTGCGCTAATGATCGACCAGGTCTTAACCCAGCTAAATTCTTCTTCTGAGTGCATCTCAGGATACTCCGGCCTTAAAACCTGCTGCCGTTGGCCCAGACGTAAATCAAATAGGAGAAAGCCCACGCTGCTATCAGCAGGTAAGTGTAGATGAGAAAAGGACCTATAGGGCCCTTATCCGTGTGATCTCCGCTCCCGGGTTCGCGGGGTCCTGTTTGATCGAATTCCCGTTCGGTCCCGGCTGCGCGTCTTCTACGGTAACCCGCCCAGGCGGCATAGACCATAATAAGAGATATCCCGCCCAGAAAAAGGGCGATCATTTCATACTGGAAATCGAGCCAGACAAAGAATCGCATGTTCGTATCCGTTCAACGGTGATAGAGACCAAGCGTCAATGCGGCTGCAAAAGCGGTAAAGCCTATCGCTGCTATAAAAAACAGGGCGGCCGTGTGCGCTCTGCGTTTTGCGCGGCTTACGGCTGTAATCGGCTGCGATAGAAGGTCTTTTCCAAGCGGCAGATACCTCGCGCGCTCCTGGTCCGAAAACTGCCCTGCCCGGAGCCCCCAGATGAATGCCGCAAGGCTCACGATCAGACTGATTACGACAAGAAAAAGCCATCCGGAGTAATATATCATTTGTCCTTCACCACCGGTTCGTATGCTGCGTCGATCCCCCTAGGCTCAGCGTGGGCATCGGTTTGCCCGATAAACGTCACGGCCACATAATTGCCCACGTCCCAAATCTTCTCGGACTGGAGGTCCTTTTTGAAGTAGGGCATCGCTGTGCCCGTGATTCCGTTCATTATCTGGTAATAGAGTATGCCGCCGGAGATCCCCCTGTCCCTGAGTATCGTAAAATTGAGGGGCGGGGGGTAAAGATAAGGCTGGGCGGGGCCCATGCCGTCCCCCACCGGACCATGGCAGCCGATGCAAAAACTCTGGTAAATCCGATGTCCGCGCCCCAGGCCGGCAGCCGAGGTCAGGTAGGGGTTGGGCAGCTTTCTCCAGCCTTCCGGAACATGGGAGTGCAGCCATTCGACGTTCTTTTCGGGACCTGACTCGAAGGCTGCTGCCGATTCGGCTTTCCAGTAATCCTGCCGGGCCATTCTTTCGTCGGCCAGTTTAAATCCGAGGCTTTGCTTGTAGGCTATGAGGGCCTTGATTTTCTCCGGGCCGAGAAACTCCCAGGAAGGCATAAGCGACTCGGGCCGGGTGAACCTGGGGTTGGCGAAATGGGCCAGGTGCCAGTCGTTGGGATGCTCTCCGCCTTCCTCAGAAAGATCCGGGCCGGTTCGCTCGGTCCCTAAAAGGTGGGGCGAGTCTGCAACGTAGTCTCCGGCTTGCGCTATCCTTTCGGAACCGATGTCCCAGTCGAAGTTGCGAATGAACTGCGTATGGCAGTAGGTGCAGCCATTGTTCACATAAATTGAACGCCCTTCTTCCTCGAGTGCGGTGCGCGGCCTGAAGATATCCGACCCCTGCTCGCTCATCGTAATCCAGGGCAGGATCACGAACATGAAGAGCACCGGGGCGAAAATGAGCAGCCCCCCGAGAATCAGTACGCCCGGTGTCATCCTCATTGTGGTTCTCCCTGAAACGCTTCTCCGAATATGCGCTCGTCCTGCGCCTGCTCGCCCTGAATGGTCCTGATCACGTTGTAGGCGCCGATGAAAGCCGCCCCGACGATGAGCACTCCCACAGCCGCACGCAATATGAAATAGATGTGGATCATGGGCAGCGTGCGGTAGACGGTTGTTCCGTTAAGCCAGGCGTTCCCCTGGACGAGGCCTCCGGCCGTGAGCACCATGAAAAAACCGGCCATGCCGAGAACGAGCAGCCAGTATTGGACGTCTGCAAGACGGCCGCTATAGAGCGGTTTTCCCGTAATCCTTGGGAGCATGTAATATAGTCCCCCCAGTGCGATCATCCCCGAGAAGCCGAAAACCCCTATGTGAGAATGTGCGATAACCCAATTATTCAAATGAGTTACCCTCTGCACGACCGGCAGCGCCTGAATTGTTCCCTGCGTGGCGGTGAGCATATACCAGACCAGGCCGGCCGCTACGAACCTTCCGCCGATATCTGCGTGGAAAAACCCCAGTCTGCCCCGCATCGTGAGCCAGAGGTTCACCAATACGGTAAAAACGGGGATGATCATCGCGATGCTCCCGGACACGGCCATGGTCTTCAGCCAGACCGGTATGGGCGCCTGAAGAATGTGATGCGCCCCGATATGAGTGTATATGACCAAAATGGTCCAGAAGCCTACAAGCGAGAGAACGTGGCTGTACAGCGGACTGCGGGCCACCCTCGGCACGATGTAGTAGGCTACGGCGATGGCAAGAGGGGTTAAGAACAGCCCCACGATGCCATGCCCGTAAAACCAGGCAAGAATGGCGTCAGGCAACCCGGTTATCGCGCCTTTCATGTTAAAGACGGCGTGTCCGAAAAAATAGATCAGCCAGGTATATACGAGGGAGGCAAATATATACCAGGTCGAGACGTACATTATCTTTTCCCGCCGGTTGGCCGCAGTCTGAAGCATGTTCATGAACATGAGCGCCATTGACAACAAAATCCCTACGTTGGCCGGCCAAATCCATTCGGCGTACTCCCTGCCCTGAGAGTGCCCGAGGTCGAGCGCCACGACACCCGTAAGAATGGACAGGTTCCAAATCCACAAGGAAATCTTCCCGAGCCTCTCGCTCCAAAGCGAGGTCCGCAGCACCGACGGGAGTATGTAGTGGGCGCCGCCGAGAAGAGCTGTGCCGGCAAAACCGAAGATCATGGTGGTAGTGTGCATCGGGCGAACCCTGCTGAAAACCAGCCCGGCAATGCCTCCAAAAAGGTCTGGAATGACTAACCCGGTGGCGGCCGTAATGCCCTCCAGGGTGGCCAGGGCAAACCAGAGGGCCGAACTCAGGAAAAAAAGCTTTGCGGTCCCGTTTTCTTCAACTTTTAGAAGCTGCACCTGCTTATACCTCGCCGGTTCTAGACTGCTTTAATGATGACAGCCCAAATAGCAGTCAAGCTGCGCTTTTTTCTCCTGGTGGCATGTGATGCAGAAATTCATCTGGAAATCCACCCTGCGCAAACGGTCCATCGACGGCACCTCACCGTGACACCTGAGGCAGTCGATTTGCGCAATCATGTGCGGCTGATGCCTGAACTTCACAAAATCGGGAACAAAGTAGATGCGGACCCAGGGGACCGGGACCTTGTCGTCCAGATGTTGCTTCTCTTTCACAATCTGGGGGTGCATCGGAATTACATATTTATGGCAAAAGAAACATTTTTCCACTTCCGGCAGTCCCGCGTGCTCTGAACGCTCGACATAAGGATGGCAGAAACGGCAGTTGATCTGTTTAACGCCGGCGTGTATGCGGTGGCTGAAATAGATCGGCTGGACCGGTCCGATGTCCTGTCCCGGGAAAAGGTAGTAGAAGTAGAGAAGGGTGAGCACAAGCAGAACGGATGCAACGAACCACCCCGTCCACCACATCGCTTCTTTTCTCGTAGCCTTGGCGCCTTCAGCCATTTTCTCTCGGTCGATGACAGCAAAAATTATTCAAACGCTCACCGCACATCCAGGTCCTCACGCCAGGTGCGGCGCCTTCTGTTCCGGCTCGAGGGCCGCAGCAAGTTTCGGGTCGGAAACCGCCAGCACCGGGTATCTCTGTAAAAAAGTGCACACACAGAAGGCGAAAAGCCCAAGCCATCCCATGGTGATCAGTATCTCAAATATTCCGAGCGGCAGCGACTGGCTCTTCACCAGCGAAGGAGTCACCAGCAGAAATTTTTCCAGCCAGATTCCGATCAGAATCCAGATCGATATCCCCGTCATAAGGACAGGCTTCATCTTTATTTTTCTTAGGAGCAAAATCACGAATGGAACTACGAAAAGCACAATGAGCACCGTCCACGCCAGCGCTGCCCATGGATCGTAAATAACGCGCCAGATCACGTACCGGGTCTCATCAGGCAGATTACCGTACCAGATGACCAGAAACTGAACGTAGAAAAAATCCAAACCAACCACACAGAAGGCGAAAAGGAGCTTGCCGATGTCGTGAAACTGCTTTTTGTCGATGGCCTTGCCCATACCCATTTTCTTGACGGCAAATGTGGATAGAACGGCCAAAAACGCAAGCCCCGCATAGAATGAAACTACGAAGTAATATGCCCCGAAAAGCGTGCTGAACCATTCCGGGCTGAGCGACATCATCATGTCGAACGCCACCAGCGTCATAATGAACGCATAGAGGATGACGTATACGGTGGACAGGGTGTACTGAGCGCGTTGGCGGTCCGGCGCGCTCGAAACCCCCTCCAGATATTCCATGTCGCTCCTGACGGAATGGTGTGCGAGCAGAAACGCTGTGACAGTCATGGCAAGCAGCCCGATGCCCTCGCGCGCGAAGAAAAAGGACGTATTCAGCCATGGAGCTTTTTGTTCTTCCGGGTGGAGCACCCACCAGAAAGTATTCGCCCTTCCGAAGAAAAGAGGCCAAAGCAGTATGAAAGAAAAGGGGAGAAAAAAGGTGACTGATTCTGATAATCTCTTTACCGGCCTTCCCCAGGTCGCGTTTGTCAAAACGAGAACCGGAGAGAGCAGGAAAGTCCCGAACGCAAGGCCCGTCCAATAGACATAGTTGGTCAGATACGCGGACCATGCCCTCTTTGCGTCACCCCCAAAGAGCTGGTAGAAAAAGGCCGCCGCGCCTATAAAAAAAAGGACCAGGCTCAACGCTTTGAGTGTTCCCCAGTTTAGAGACTTTTTTGCAAGCTCGATTTCCGGGTAAATCTCATTCTTCAATCCGACGGACCTCCTCGGCGCCCAGGTTCTTCAAGATGCTCGAGACCGACTCGAGATCGGCATCAGTGCAATAAACCAAAATCCCGAAACGGTCCTGGCTGAAACGCTTGTCGTAATGCGCGGGAAGGCGCATTTTCGGCATCCTGTTCAAAAAAAGCAAACCTGCCAGCGTAAAAAGAACAGCTATCAGGATAAGAAACTCGAATGCCGGTATTACTGTTGGTATTACCGGGATCGGAGGCTTGCCGCCCACTATGAACCGCCACTGGGCGGCTGTGTACCAGGCAAGGAAAATCCCGGTCAGGACCCCAAGAATTCCTCCGGTCAGGGTGAAGAAACGACCGAGTCCCAGGACGGGTTCGCCAAGCGCTTCCCGGATTTCTCTAACCCGCATCGGGGAATAAACCGCCTCAATAGGGACCTTCTGCTTCCTGAGGCCCTCTACAGCCGACACAACCTCGTTGAGGTATGCGAAAATCCCGACTACAGCCAGCTTTTTAGCCATTGAGGTTTCCTCTTACTTTTTCCTGACCGGAACGGGTATCGCCTCCTTTACCTCCGTTATGGCAATCGTGGGCAAAAATTTTGCGAAAAGGAGGAAAAGGAAAAAAAAGAGGCTGAATGAGCCGATTAGGATGCCCCATTCAACTATGGACGGGTACTTATAAACACCCCATGAGTAGGGGTCATATTCATGGGCCTCCGACCCCACAATAATCACCAGCCGCTCGAACCACATTCCTATCAGCACCAAAACGCCTATGGAGAACAGGGCCGGTATGCTGGTCCTGACTTTCTTGAAGAACAGGGCTATCGGAACTACCGCATTGCAGACGATCATCAGCCAGAAGCACCAGGAATAGTAGCCTGTCATCCGCCACATGTACTGGGCCTGTTCGGCCTTGCCGCCGCCGTACCAGGCGATGAAATGTTCGACCATGTAGGAGTAGCCCACGATAAGGCCCGTCAGGATGATCGTCTTGCCGATATTTTCGAGCACTCCGATGGTGATCAGGTTTTCGAACCTGAATATCTTGCGCATCGGGATGAGAAGCACCAGGACCATCGCAAGCCCGGAATGAATCGCGCCCGCAACGAAGTAAGGAGCGAATATCGTGCTGTGCCATCCCGGAACGATGCCCAGGGCGAAGTCCCAGGAAACGACGCTATGCACGGAAATGACGAGCGGGGTGGCAAGGGCTGCAAAAAGCAGGTAGGCGGTCCCGTAATGTTTCCAGGAAGTGCTCGACCCCCGCCAGCCAAGTGAGAAAAAGCCGTATATCCTGTTTCTTATTCCGGCAGTGCGGTCCCTGATGGTCGCCAGGTCCGGGACCATTCCGGTGTACCAGAATAGAAAACTGACGGTTAGATATGTAGAGACTGCAACCACGTCGAAAACCAGAGGCGACTGGAAATTGGGCCATAAATTCCGTTGGTTCGGGTATGGAATTATCCAGTAAACTAACCAAACGCGCCCCAGGTGAATGAGAGGAAACAGCCCGGCTATCATTACCGCGAAAACGGTCATCGCTTCGGAACTCCTGGAAATGGTAGTCCTCCAGGATGCGCGAAATAGAAATAAAATGGCCGAAATAAGGGTGCCGGAATGGGCGATGCCTACCCAAAATACAAAGTTCACCAGGTAAGAGCCCCACATCGTGGGGTGGGTAATATTGGCCATTCCGAGGCCCGTTGCAATCTGGTACCCCCAGGAAAAAGCGCCGACAAGAACGCCCAGCCCGGTAATCGCTACACAACGCCAGTAAAAGCCGCCGGGATTCCACATGGCCCCCAGTATCTGATCGTCTACCGCACCGTAAGTAGTCAGATCCTGCGGCCCCGCCGCCTCGCTCACCCCATTGGAAACTATCGCCCCCATTGTGCAGTTTCCTTTAAAACCTTAATCAAAAATCAAACCGTAATCTTCTGTGTCACCCTCTTGAGATAGATCACGGCAGGCTTGGTATTGAGATACGCCAGCACCTGGTAAGCCCTGACATCGTTGATCAGCTTAGAGACCCTGCTGTCCGGGTCGAGCAGGCTGCCGAAGATCAGCGCGCCGGTGGGGCAGGTCTGTGCGCAGGCGGTCGTAAAGTCCCCGTCGCGCACTCTTTCGCGGCCTTTGGCCCTGGCGTCGAGTTTTGCCTCTATGATTCTATGAACACAGAAGGAGCATTTCTCCATTACGCCTTTCTGCCTCACCGTAACGTCGGGATTGAGCTGCCACTTGAGCGGTTCGGGCCGGGTGAAGGTGAACCAGTTGAAGCGCCGCACTTTGTAGGGATCATTTTGAGAGCAGAAACGAGTTCCGAAGCAGCGATTGTAAATCTGGTTGTTGAGCCCTTCCTGGCTGTGATGCGGCGCGAAAATGGGGCACACATACTCACACGGCGCGTTGTCACAATGCTGGCAAAGCATTACCAGCCATTTGGCGGCCTTTCCGTCATCGTCGAAATATCGCTGGACCCTTATCCAGGACATCTCGCGTCCCTTGAGGACCTGCTGTCGTTTTACGACGGCAACATTATTTTCCGCGTAGCATCCGGTTACACAGGCGCCGCAGCCAATGCAGCGGTCGAGGTCCACGACCATTGCCCACCGATATTCTTTATACATTTGACGCGGATAAAAATCTTTTGACTTCTGATAGCCATCGGGCAAGGGGTAATAGAGGCGGGGCTTTTCTCCGGACGCCGCCAGCCTGTTTCGCTCCTCCAGGCTTATTGCCACCGCCATCTCCCGGCCGTGCTGGAAGAAGCTTCCGTCGGTATTGGCAATATCGAAAGTCTCGCCCGTTTTTTCGATCTCCGGATTCAGCCCTTGACGCAGGATAGCGCCGCAAACCGGGTCGATATCCGGAGCCAGAAGCTCGAAAGGATTCGCCGGAAGCCCATTTGCAAACCTGCCGAAGTTGGAATGCCCCTGGCCGGCAGGTATTGCGACGACGCCCTCCGGTACGGTGTAGATGGGCAGGGCCGGAATCCGGATGGTCCCATAATCCGTTTTCACCCGGAGGAGGTCTCCCTTCTTCAGGTCCAGTTTCCCGGCAGTCCCCGGATGAATTTCCAGCCATCCCCCCCAGGTCGCCTGGGTCATCGGGTCGGGGATCTCCTGGACCCACATGTGGTTGGCCATCCTGCCGTCATAGAACTGTATCGTTGGATAGATGACCAGAGGAAGACCTGCTTGCGGCTTTCGCTCCGGGTCGGGAAAATTGAACGCCGGCACGGGCAGGGAGAGCTTTGAGGATACAGGCGGCTGCTCCGGCCAGTAACCGCCCCGCATGACCATGTCCTGCCAGAAGGTATCGAATGATTCGATCCCGGCCTCGGCCGATATTCTCGTCCAGTAGCCCTGGAGCGCCTCATAGAAATCCTTGAAGGGAAATCTGTCTTCTCCCTTTACCTTTTTGCCCGTGGAGATCAGAATATCCCCCATGTGCTTCGTATTGAAAATCGGTCCCATAACCGGCTGCATGAACCCCGTTACTCCCGGTCTTGGTGAATAATCGCCCCAGGATTCGAAGGAGTAATGGGTGGGCAGCACCAGGTGGGCCAGAGCGCCGGTCTCGTCAATCGCCGGAGAAAACCCCGCCACGAAAGGCACGGCCTTCATCGCTCCGGCAAAATCCCAGGATTTGGGGAGCGAGAAAACGGGATTCGCTCCTCGGAAAAGGAAAACGTCCACCTCCCCGGAACGCATCCGGTCGGCAAGGGTTTTGACTTCATCAGCCCGGGCGGCCAGGGTATGGGATGATTCCCGCTTGAAGTCGATCGCTGAGAGAGTCGCAGATTTGACGGTGCACAGCAGATTTGCGGCAACGGCGGTTTCGGTTGCATTGGGCAAACATTGAGAAAGGCCCTCAGCGATCGCGAGAGGGCGAGCTGCCCCGGCAAACCTTTTGGCGACGGCTTGAATGAGGCCTGGATCGCACCCGGCTACTGCTGCCGACTTGTCGACGGGCCAGTTTCCAACCATCGATGCAAGCGCCGCCCTCCGATTCCCAGGCAGCTCGGGCCCGAGATTCCTGTCAAGGATTTCCCGAATGATTCCCAGCCCCACCGCGTACTCCGTTCCGGGGCGCGTTGCAATCCACAGGTCGGCATTGTTTGCCGTCATCGAAAGCCGAGGTCCGACGAAGACGAAGGTATTTTTCCTCTCACCGCTGAGTGGGTGAAAAGATCCGTATTGCCGCGCAAATTCGAGATTGGATATCCAGGTTTCGAGAAAACCCGCGTTAAAAGAGATGAGAAAATCGAGTTCATCGAGCCGGTAGGTCGGAATAGCATCGCGGCCAAAAACCGCCTGGTTGGCTTTTTTCAGAGGCTCATAGGACCAGGGCTCATACATTATATGACCGTTTCGCCGGCCCATTTCACTCAGCCACAACCCTGTCAGATCGCGTAAAGATCCGGTGACCAGGTCGGTCATGACGACAATGCGGCCGCTGTCGCCCTTGCGGACCGCCTCAGACAATTTAGCGGCCAGAATCGCCTCGCCCCGCTCCCAGGTTATGGGATCAAAGCCGCCGGCCGCATTTCGCTGCATTGGACCCGTGAACCGGTCGGGGTTGTACAGACCGTGCAGTGAAGCCTGCCCTCTCATGCAGAGTTTGCCTCCGCTGACAGGGTGTGCCGGATTGCCTTCCACCTTTACGATCCGTCCCTCACGATTCTTGGCGAGCATCCCGCATCCCGCCGGACACTCACGGCAGGTCGTAGCGTAGTACACTGCCTTTCCGGGCACGACGTCTTCAGGCGGATTAATGTAGGGAATAAGATACCGCGTGGCCGGCTCGCCGCAGCCGCTCAGCACTGCTCCTGTTCCAGCTATTCCGAATAATTTCAGAAAATCCCGGCGGCGCAGATCCGGCATTTGAGAAAGCCCCGCAAGTCTGTAAGAAGCGCAAATATAAATATTTTGATAAATAGTGAAATAACAACCTGATGAAGTCCCGCATATGGCCTGCGAAACCCTTTGCGAAAGAAAAATAATACTGAGTGTTGCAATTACAATAGTCTGTCTCAGGTATTTGAACGTCTTTGCCGGAATCTTCAACATTAAGGAGTGGAGCATCATGTCCACGGCGTTTTTCGCGGTTCTTTAGTTATTCCGTCTTTAGTACGGTCAGCTCGCCGCAGTGTGCCCTGGAACTGCCAAATCGGCCTTGACCTTTCTCTTGCGTTTTTCATTGGTATATTGGATGATCCGATGGGGTTTCCACGGGTCCCAAGAGCTTTTTCGGTCAGAACCCGACCCCGAAAATGCATCTTTGGATTCATCTGTGATCAAGTTGGCACATTATTAGGACTCAAGGAGATCCATTGTCGGCCTTCACACTCATAGCTTCCCTCTTGAACAACCCGAGAGCCGGCAAAAACTTCGTGAAACCCGCCGGGGAGAGCGGTGTTCTCGTCACCGGAGCATCATCGGGCATTGGAGAGGCTTGCGCTCTGTACCTCGATTCCATGGGATTTCGTGTTTTTGCTGGAATCAGAAAGGATTTAGACGGAGAGGCATTGCGTCGGAGGGCATCCTCGAATCTTTTGCCTGTGCGACTTGATGTGACCCACTCGGAATCAATTTTCATAGCCGCGGAAATAATCTCCCGGAAGATGGGTGATGCAGGGCTGTACGGTCTGGTCAATAACGCAGGGATCGTCGTAGCCGGACCACTCGAATTCCTGCCTCTGGACAAGATCCGTGAACAATTCGAAGTGAATGTACTTGGGCAGGTAGCTGTTACTCAGGCGATGCTCCCACTGATCCGAAAGGGTCGCGGTCGCGTCGTGAACATGGGATCGATATCCGGCCGGATTGCAGTGCCTTTTCTCGGCCCATATGCCGCTTCAAAGCATGCTCTGGAGGCGGTCACCGACTGTCTGCGAGTTGAACTGCGCCCATGGGGTATTCCAGTAGCTGTCATCGAGCCGGGAAATGTTTCAACTCCTGTATGGGCCAAATCAATTGCCGCCGCACAGTCTACGTTAGAGGGACTTCCGGACCAGGGGCTCGCTTTGTACGGACCAGCCCTCTCCGCTCTGCGCCGATATGCAAGCGCCGCGAAAGGGATGCAAGTCGATCATGTTGTTCGAGCGGTTGCTCATGCACTCATGTCAAAAAAACCTAAGAGCCGTTATCTTGTCACATGGGACACTCGGTTAATGCTCCTGTTGAATATCATTCCCACCTTCTTTCGCGACTGGCTTATATCAGTACCATTCAGCAAGGGCGGACACGAGAAATAGCAATAGGAGAGAAAATCACGGTGATCGGTCCGAGAGCCATCTTGATCACGGGTGCGGCCGGTAGTATTGGTTCTGCGTTAGCCAGAGCATATGCCGCACCAGGTATTGACTTGTTCCTGGGCGACATCACGCCCACAAGTCTGGAGAGAGTCTGCGGGTTGTGCAACGACGCTGGCGCCACAACCCATAAGGACTTCGTGGACGTCAGAGATCGGGTTGCAATGGAAAGATGGATCTCTGATTCTGATTCCATCAGGCCGCTCGATCTCGTAATTGCCAACGCCGGTATTTCGCACGGCAATCTAGAAAAAGAGGAAACGGCAGACGAGATTCGAGCTGTTTTTGAGGTCAACGTCGGGGGAATGCTGAATACCGTCTTGCCCGCCCTGCCTCTCATGCGCAGCAGAAGGAGAGGTCAGATCGCGCTTATGAGTTCGCTTGCCGCCCTAAGGGGCTTTCCTCATTCGCCTTCCTACTGTGCGAGCAAAGCAGCTATCCGTACTTTTGGGCAGGGCTTGCGGGCACGTTTGAAGCGCGAAGGTATCAGTGTCTCAGTCATTATTCCCTCATTCGTGAAAACCCCGATGACAGACTCAAATCTTTATAAAATGCCATGGCGCGTTGAATCGGACCGAGCGGCTGGTATCATAAAGGGCAAGCTTGCCCAAAGAAAGTCTGAATTCATTTTTCCCTATCCCTATCCTGCCGTGGGCTGGGCATTATCTGTTTTACCAGGTTTTGTAGTGGACTTTTTCACGGAGCTTAAATAGTGTATTTCCCGCACTCAGAGAGCTTATGCGTTCAGGAACAGCTCGGTGGAATCCATTGACCAGAGCGCGAATGCAAGCACAAATGTCAAGCGCATCAGAAAGTCAAGCGACAATGGTGTAAAGGTCTCGCTTCGCGAGACGGAGCGGAAGCGGAAGGCCTCATTTCACTTGCGCCTTCTTCAGATCGGCCACAATGACAAACACATTGTCGGGTTTGATATATTTCTTCGCCACCCTGAGAATATCGTCCGCCCTCACCGCATTTATCAGCTTGGCATACATTTGGGGATAATCGGACCCGAGTCCGTAGAATTCGATCTGCGCCAGAAATTTCGCAATATCCTGCTGGGCGTTGTATTTTAATGGGAAATTGCCGATCAAAAATTTCTTTGCGCCCCGAAGTTCCGCCTCTGAAACAGGCTCACGCTGAAGCCGCTCCAATTCCTCTCGGGCAAGCGCTGTAGCCTCTTTCGCAGACTCATCCTTGGTCTGGATAATAACGCGGAAAGAACCCAATTGTTTGCGGGCGGCCACATAACTTTCGACCCCATAGGCAAGTCCCCTTTTGACACGTATTTCAGTCATGAGCCGACTGGACAGATCGCCCGAGCCCAGAATCTGGTTCATCACCAGGAAGGGGTAATAGTCTTCGCTGGCTCTTTCCATGGCCGGGCAGCCGATTATGATGGTGGCCTGCGATACGGGTTTATCAATGGGCACACTCACGGCCCCTTCGGCGAATTCATTTTTGAAAGACGGTTCGGCGACCTCGTCGGCCTGCCACTCACTCAATAAGGGAACTATCAGCGTCTTTACTTCCTGAAGCGTTATGTCTCCTCCGATCACCAGAACTGAGTCGTTTGGCCTATAAAAGGAGGCGTAAAATTTGGGAAGAACTTCCGTACCTATTGCGGCGACCGATTTCTCAGTACCCTCTACCGGGCCGGCGTAAGGGTTGTCCAGGAAAAGCGCTTTATCGAAGGCCCTTGTTGCGACCTCCAGCGGATCGTCCTCTTTGGCCCGCAAAAACCCGATTATGTCATCTTTTTGTCCGTCCACATCGGCTGCGGGAAAGCTGGGATGGACAACCATCTCCATAAAAAGGCCAACCCCTGTTCCAAGGTCCTTTTTGAGCACCTGCATCCCAATCATGGCGAAGTCTTTGGAACAATCCGCATCTAGAGAGGCCCCGATAAAATCGAGCCTCTCATTTATCTGATCGAATGATAAAAACCGGGTCCCCATCAGAATAGACTTAGCTGTCAGGTTAGCCAGACCTTTCATATCCTGCGGATCGCGCACCGAACCGGCGGCTGTCAGCAATTCCAGGGTAACAATGGGAATCGAATGCTCTTCGAATACGAGCAGCTTCAGGTGGTTAGACAATTCGATCCCTTCGGCCTTGGGCATCGCCAGGCAGTATGCAACAGTCAGCAAAGGCGCGATCAGGACCGCAATAAAAACAATGCAGGTTTTCTTTGGATTCATAATTACCGTTCGCACCCTAGGGGATAACTTCATTTCGAACATCGGAAGCCCTAAGCCTTATGCTCCGACCTTTCATACCGCCGCCTGCAGGCTGAGGAGCAGCATCGGTGGGCAGATTAACGGGCGGCCCAGTCGGGATCAGAATCCCGATATTGCGGTTTTGGGCCGTAAAGTAAATGGAGGCAACGCGTTGAATTTCCTGCGGCCCAACGCTCCGGATTGAGGGAACGTATGCGCCGATAGATGCCCAGTCAAGGGCTGTTTCGTATTGGGCCAGCTTCTGGGCAAGGGAAAAGATGGATTCCTGGTCAAAGACAAAGTCGGCCTCGAGCTGGTTTTTTGCCTTTTGCATTTCCCGAAAGCCTACGGGAGCTTTCTTCAGAAGCTCAAGTTCATCATAGATCGCCTGTTCAATTTCTCCAAGATCCTTGTCTGGAAGAACGGAGACGGAAATATAAAAAAGGCCCGGGTCCCGGGTAGCCAGGCTATAGTCCACGTTAGCTTCGATCACGCGCTCTTTTCCGCGCACCAGGTGGTCATAGAACCTGGAAGTCTTCCCCTCTGCAAGAATCGCCTTTATGACCTCCAGTACGTAACTGTCCCGGCTTCGCAGATTGGGAACGTGAAAGGCTACGACCAGGGACTTGACTTGGGCCGGACGCTCGACAATCACGCGTCTTTCGCCCGTTTGAGGGGGGTCCTGTATGAAATACTGCTGTGCCGGCGCGCCGGCCGGAATTTTCCCGAATGCCTTTTCCATCTTGGGTAAGAGGGCTTGCTTTTTGAAGTCGCCGGTTACGACGACAAAAGTGTTGGCCGGGTTGTAGTAGGTTGAGTAGAAAGCCTTTACGTCCTCGATCGTCAGCCTTTCGATGTCTTGCGCCCATCCAATGACAGGCCAGTGGTACGGCTGAGACTGGAACGCGGCGGCCTCCAACTGCTCCACCAGAAACGACTGCGGATTATCATCAACGCGCATCCGCCGCTCTTCGAGAACGACCATCCTCTCCGTTCGGAAATCGCTTTCTCTCAGGACCAGATTGCACATGCGGTCCGATTCAAAATCTATGGGCACCCCGATGCGGTCCGAGACCAGC
>Ga0187849_1001113_pt1 | contig 31064 bp, 29 predicted proteins | sample June2016WEW_4_10_2_FD_132412 | JGI IMG/M metagenome (GOLD analysis project Ga0187849, IMG submission 132412) | Peatland microbial communities from SPRUCE experiment site at the Marcell Experimental Forest, Minnesota, USA - June2016WEW_4_100 | ecosystem: Environmental > Terrestrial > Soil >...
CTATCAGACGGCGTGGTTGAAGGCGAACTATCCCGTCGAGTACCTGGCCGCGCTGTTGTCGTCGGTGAAGGGCGACAAGGACAAGACCGCCGTCTACCTCTCCGAGTGCCGCACGCTCGGGATCGAGGTGAGGGTGCCGGACGTGAACAGGTCGTCCTCGAACTTCACCACGATCCGGGGAACAACTCAGGGCCCGGCCTCCGGGGCCCGCGACGTGATCGTCTTCGGCCTCTCCGCCGTGCGCAACGTCGGGGAGGCCATTGTCGAGCACATCGTCGCCGCCCGCGAACGCGGTGGCCCTTTCGTCGACTTCTACGACTTCTGCCGCCGGGTCGATTCGAGCGCGCTCAACAAGCGAGCTGTCGAGTCGCTCGCGAAGGCGGGAGCCTTCGACTCGCTCGGCCATCCGCGCAAGGGGCTCTGTCTGGCCTTCGAGGGGATCGTCGAGCGGGCACTCGTCCGCCGGCGTGAACAAGAGCAGGGGATCGCGACCCTGTTCTCGCTCTTCGACGAACAAGCCGAGAACGCCGCGGCCGGAGGTGCCTCGCCGGCAAGCTTCGACGGCACCTGGGTGGCGATCCCGGACCTCGAGTTCGACAAGGGCGAACGGCTGGCATTCGAGAAGGAGATGCTCGGCTTGTACGTGAGCGACCATCCCCTGATGGGGCTCGAGAAGGCTTTGCGCAACGTCACCGACGTCACGATCCGCGACCTGCTCGACTCGGCCGGCCCGGGGGGAGACGCTGCGGGAGCGGTTGGCGCCGCCACCGGCCCGGGGGGTTGGACCGAGAACGTCACGATCACGACCGGAGGCGTCGTCACCGCCCTTGTCCGGCGTTACACCCGCCGTGGCGAGCTCATGGCGACGTTCGTGCTCGAGGACCTCGAGGCGGCGATCGAGGTGATGGTGTTCCCGAAGACGATGCTCGAGTACGGCGGCCTGCTCGAGCAGGACGCGATCGTCGCGGTGCGTGGCCGGCTCGACTTGCGTGAGGACCAGCCGAAGCTCATCTGCAGAGATCTGCGACGTCTCGAGCTCACCACGCCCGCCAGCGATCCCCCCGTCGAGGTCGTGCTGCCCCTCAACCGGCTGACCGACTCCCTCGTGCGACAGATCCGCGATCTCGTGAGCGAGCACCCCGGCAACTGCGCCGTTCACCTGCGCGTAGGCGAGAAGGTGCTGAGGCTCCCACCGCAGTTCAACGTCGATCCCCGAGGCGGGCTCGTCGGCGCGCTCAAGGAGCTCTTGGGAACCGCTGCCGTCGCGCGGTGAGTGGTCGGTAGAGCACCACCTGGCAGGTCGTCGGTTCGATCCCGTACACTGTTGATGGTCCGAGCCGGGACGTGTGCGCGCAGCCGGGCACGTTCGGGGTTCGGCGTCGCCACGAGCGGCCAGTATCTGCAAGGCGCGGTCCGAAGCCGTGTCCCAGGGTGGGCCGGGCGGCAGGGTGAGAGCGACGCACGGGAGCATGAGACTGTCATGGCCATCGAGATCGAGGTCGCCACGAAGGACTGTACGGCGCTCACTGACGCGGAGCTCGCCGAAATGGCCGACCTCTCAGCGGCGGTGGCGGGCGGCTGGGAAGTGGGTTTCCTGTCGAAGCAGCGCGAGGACTGGGTGCTCGTCACCCAGGTTCGCGAGCAGTCGCAGCTTCAGGGCTACGCGCTCGCGACCCTCGAGCGGATAGGCGGCACGCCGAGCCTGTTGGTCGGAGTCGCGGCATTCACCCGGGGACCCGGCGCGGCCACTGCTCTCGATGCCGCGATGCGCGACCTGTATCGCCGTGCTGTTCTCGCCTTCCCCGACGAGGACGTCCTGGTCGGGACCAGGCTTGCCCACTCCTCGGGATTCCGCGCGTTCGAGGGGCTCGAGGAGGTCGTCCCACGCCCCGACCACCGGGCGACGGGTGAGGAGCGTGCCTGGGGTCGCCGGCTCGCCAAGCGATTCGGCGCGGACGGCCAGCTCGACGACAGGACGTTCGTGATCAAGGGTGACGGCGACGCCGCTGGGCTTCTCGATTACGATCCTCAGGAGCCGCCGTGCGAGAGCGAGGCTCTCGCCGGCTTCTTTGTTGCGGTGGACGTCCCGCGTCGCGACAGCCTCGTGGTCTTCGGCTGGGCGATGGCCGAGGCGCTCGCGGCGAGCACGCTACCTGTTTGAACCACGCACGCGTTCTTTAACAGAGCCGAGTCCGAGCACCCAGGGGCCGCGTCACGGCCGCGGCAACACGCCGAGCACGAGCTTGGGTGCTTGTCCTCGATGCGGCGCGCCAAGGGCGACGACCAGGTACCTGGGGACTCCGCCAACTGCCTTCACGACGGCATCGCTCGTGAGAGCGCCGTCGCGGGCTCCGTCCTTGGCGTCGATGAGGCGTTCGTCGACCACGGGCAGACGGTGCTTGCGGCCTCCGAGGCTGAACTGGCACCACGTGCCTGCCATGTCGCTGGCGAAGGCGGGTGGCCGGTCGGGAGCGACGACCGCGACCGAAGGGCGTGAGCCGTCGAGGTCCACATACGAGATCGAAGGACCCAGTGATCCGAGCAGAGGACGTTTGGTGTCGGTGGGGAGCAGCTCGTGCAGGATTCGGCGCACGGCCCGGCGCCGAGGGGTTCCGACACGCTCAGGCGCGTGCCGGACCATGACGGCCTCCGGCCGCGCCGGGTCAGACGGTTCGTCGTCATCCGCGAGCTCGATTTCGACGACGTCCAGCTCCGGACCAGTGTGATGTTTCCCCCGATCGTCGTCGAGGGACGCGCCCGCGACGAGGCTCGAGTCTGTGGCCACGACCGGCCAGCCAGAGGCCCGGCTCCGTACCAGGGCGCCGGTGGCGACGTCGACGACCACCCATTCCGGGCCTCGTGTGAGCAGGAGGCATCGGAGCACTTCGCCCGGTCGGTTCGCCCGGACCGCGCCCGGTCGGCGGTGTCGGCCCGAGGGGAGCCTCACGGCGCGCCTTCTCACGGCGATGCGACCGCGGCGTCGAGGGCTGACAGGAGGTCATCCGCGTCATCGACCGGAGCGAGACATGCGCCGCGACGGCAGATGTATGCAAAGCCCTCCTCACGGTCTGTGAGAAGCGGGCTCTCGAAGGGCGCAACGGTGCTGTCACCGGCAGGCACCCCGATCGCGGGCGAGCGCCAGGCGAGCACGGCTCCTGGCACGAAGCGCCGCCGAGCCGCGTGAACAAGGTCTGCCCGGTCGCCTGTTACGACGATCTCGACCGGTCCGTTCTCGACCAATTCCGCGGCGAGGAGCAGTTCTGGGAACGCCGAGGGCAAAGCCGCCAAGCCGGCTTTGACCGAGCCGACAATCCGCTCGGCTGCGGCGGAGAGCTGGTCCTCGCCGGCAAGGGCGCCGAGGCGAGCGAGGGCTATGGCTGCGACCGAGCCAGCTGACGGCGTCACGCCGTCTTGGACCTCACGAGGTCGCACGACGAGCGGTGCCGCGTCGCTCCCGGTCGTGTAGAGGCCGCCGCGCTCGTCGTCGGTGAAGAGCTCGAGCAGCTGCCGGGCGATCGTCACGGCCTCCATCGTCCATCGAGGGTTGCCCGAGAGCTCGCCGAGGCGAGTGCAGCAGTCGACCAGCCACGCGTAGTCCGCGGCGTAGCCCAGCGCGCCGGCGCGCCCTCGGCACCAGGAGCGCAGCACTCTCCCGTCCGCACGACGCAGATGCTCGAGCAGAAACGCCCCGATTTCCGCCGCGGCCTTCGCCCAGTCGTCCCTGCCGGTGGCAGCGGCGGCCTCGGCGAGGGTCGAGCACATCATGGCGTTCCACTCCGTGATGATCTTGTCGTCGAGGCCCGGCCGGACGCGACCGCCACGCGCTGCGAGGAGCTCGGACCGGGCGGTCTCGATCTCCGGTGGCCGCAGCAGATCGCCGCGGCGAGCGCGGTGAAGGACGGTTCGGCCTTCGAAGTTGCCCTCCGCAGTGACGCCGTACCACTCGGCCGCCTCCGCGCCCAGAGCGGGCCCGAGCAGCACGGTCAGCTCCTCGGCCGACCACACGTAATAGCGGCCCTCCTCGCCCTCGGAGTCAGCGTCCTCGGCCGCGTACAGCCCTCCGCCCGGGTCGCGGAGGTCGCCGAGCACATAAGAGAGCGTCTCGGTGAGCACCTGCAGCCAGCGAGGATCGCCGTCCAATTGCCAGGCGTGCAGGTAGACCCGAGCGATGAGCGCCTGGTCGTACAGCATCTTCTCGAAGTGTGGCACGTCCCAATGTGGGTCGACCGAGTAGCGGGCGAACCCGCCGCCGAGATGGTCGTAGATGCCCCCGGAGGCCATGGCCTCGAGGGTGCGCTCGACGATGTCGAGCGACACTCCCGCGCCGTTGCGGAGATGGTCCCGCAAGAGCAGATCCAAGAGGAGCGGTTGGGGGAACTTCGGGGCGGAGCCGAATCCGCCGTCGCGAGGGTCGAACACCGATGAGAGCCGCTCGGCTGCTTGGCCGCACAGGACCTCCGCCGACCTCGTCTCCTGCCCGCCGGCGCTCGGCTCCGGCGGCTCGAGCCGGCCAGCGACCGCGGCCGCGAGGGTGCGCGCCTGGCCGACGACATCGTGACGCCGCGCATCCCAGGCCTCGATGACGGCCTCGAGCACTTGGCGAAATGACGGCAGCCCATGGCGTGCACGATCGGGGAAGTACGTGCCGGCAAGAAACGGGAGCCCGTCCGGGGTGGCGAACACGCTCATCGGCCAGCCGCCGCGCCCGGTGGCAGCCTGCACCGCCTCCATGTAGACCGCGTCGAGGTCGGGCCGCTCCTCCCGGTCGACCTTCACGCTCACGAAATGCCGGTTCATCACTTCCGCGGTGGCGGCGTCCGCGAACGACTCGTGACCCATGACGTGGCACCAGTGGCACGACGAGTACCCGATCGAGATGAAAAGCGGCCGGTCCAGCTCCTTCGCACTCGCGAGCGCCTCGTCGCCCCACGGGTACCAGTCGACGGGATCGCCGGCGTGTTGGCGCAGGTAGGGGCTTGTCTGGCTACCGAGCCGGTTCACCTGAGGCCTCCGCCGCTGCGGCACTCGAACGCTTTCACGCTCAGGAATCTATGGTCTGAGGCTGTGAAGCTCGGTCTCGCGGCCAGAATGGTTCTCGTCACGGGCGGACCGCCTCGCATCGGCAGAGCGATTGCGGCCCGATTCGCCGAGGTCGGCCTCGGCGAACCACAGCTTTGACCTCCCTGTTCGACCCGGTCCGGCTGGGCCGCCGGGAAGCCCGGAATCGCCTCGTGTTCGGCCCGCACGAGACCAACCTTGCAAAGCGCCGAGCACTTTCAGAGCGCCACGTCGCGTACTACCAGGCCCGTGCGTCGGGAGGGGCAGGCGTGATCGTCGTCGAGGAGGCGTCGGTCGACGACTCGGACTGGCCCTACGAGCGGGCACCGCTTGCATCGCAGGCCCCCGACGGCTGGTCGCGCATCTCACGTGCCTGCCACGAGGAGGGCGCCCTCGTGATCGCTGCGCTCGGCCACGCGGGAGGCCAAGGCTCGAGCGCCTATCACCAGCGTGTCCTGCTCGGCCCTTCCCCGGTGCCCGACGTGGAGACCCGCGAAGTTCCCAAAGCCATGGAGCCCGACGAGATCGGGGCCCTGATCGCCGCTTTCGGCGTCGCGGCTCAGGCGGCGGTCGAAGCAGGCTGCGACGGCGTGGAGCTGAACGCCGGTCAGTACAGCCTCCTGCGCCAGTTCAGCTCGAGGCTCACCAACTTCCGCGACGACGAGCTCGGCGAGAACCGCGTCGAGCTCGTGCGCCGGGCGATCCTGGCCACTCGAGACGCCGTCGATCGTGCCTCGGTCGAGGGAGTAGTCGGTCTCCGGCTTTCTTGTGACGAGCTTGCAGAATGGGCGGGGATCATGCCTGCGACCGCCGCAGGCCTTCTGACCGTCCTTGGACCATTGGGGCTCGACTACCTCTGTGCCGTGCGCGGCTCTGCGTTCTGGGCCGCCGCCACCAGGCCCGACTGTCATGTCGAGCCGGGTTTCAACCGCGAGGCGGCGGCGATCGTGCGAACCGCTCTGCCGAAAGGGGTCGCTCTCGTAGCCCAGGGCTCGGTCGTCGACGTCGCTCTCGCCGAGGAGCTCGTCGCGGGCGGCGAGGCCGACCTTGTCGAGATGACCCGCGCCCAGATCGCGGATCCTGTGCTCGGCAGGAAGGCGGCGGCCGGAGCGACCGACCGCGTCCGTCCTTGTGTCCTGTGCAACCAGGCATGTCGTGTGCGCGACTTCCGCAACCCGATCGTCACCTGCATCGGTGAGCCTCGTTCGGGCCACGAGACGACCGACCCGCTCGTCGATCCGCTCGTCGACCCGCCCTTCGCGTCCGGCGTCGTAGGCGTTCCGGCGGGGCGGAAGTCAAGTGTTCTCGTCGTCGGTGGGGGCCCGGCAGGTCTCGAGTGCGCCCGCGTGGCCGCCGCGGCCGGCTACGAGGTCACGCTCGCCGAACGAGCCGAGACCCTTGGTGGGATGGTGCGAGTCGCTGCGCGTGCGCCTGGGAGGGAACGTCTTGCAGCCCTCGTGGACTGGCAGGAGTCCGAGTGCCGTCGCTGCGGCGTCCGGATCTTGACGAGCCATGAGGTGACACTCGAGGAGATCGACGGCCACGAGGGACCGATCGTGCACTGCACCGGCTCGCGCCCTGGTCGCCGAGACTTCGAGGTGGCGGCCGGTGCGGCCATCGCGACCGCCGCCGAGGTCCTCTCCGCCGAGCGGCAAGTCGCCGAGCCACCCCCGAGCCCTGTCGTCGTCTGGGACCCGATCGGCGGTCCGATCGGAGTCGGGGTCGCCGAGCTGCTCGCGACCCACGGTGCCGCGGTCAGCCTCGTCACTCCCGACCATGTGGTCGGCGCGCGACTGGCCCGCACGGGCGATATCGGGCCGGCGAACGTCCGCCTCCAACAACGCGGCGTCGAGCTCGTCCGTCGCAGCGCAATCGTGAGGGTCGATCCCCGGGGCGTGACGGTCGAGAATCGCTATAGCGGCAAGCGTCGCGTGATCGAAGCGGCGCTCTGTGTCGACGCGGGCTTCCTTTTGCCGGAGGACGCCCTCTGGCGCGCGTCGGGGGGACGTCAGCCTCGTGCCGGAGACGCGGTCGCCCCCCGGACGATCCACGAGGCGGTCCTCGAAGGCCGCCGGGTCGCCCTGGCTCTCGGAGCTTGCGATGGCCGCCGTGACGAGGTCGCGTCCCGATGACGAGAAGTCGCCGGTACCCGTTGCTCTTCTCCCCCGTGAGCGTCGGGCCGTTCAGGCTCGACAACCGGATCGTTTTCGCGGCGCATCTGACCAACTACGCGGAGGACGGCCTGCCAACCGACCGGCATGCCGCCTACTACGAGGCCCGGGCAGCGGGCGGGGCAGGGCTCGTGATCACCGAGGAGCACTCGGTCCACCCCACGGACCGGCCGCACGAGAAGGTGATCTGCGGCTTCAACCCCGAGGTGATCCCTGCCTACCGCGAGATCACCGGCAGCGTGCACCGCCACGGCACGCCGATATTCGCCCAGATCAACCACAACGGCGGCCAGGGCACCGGGATGTACTCGCGCCTTGCGCTCTGGGCGCCCTCCGCGGTTGCCGACCCGGTGTCCCGCGAAGTGCCGAAGGCGGTCGAAGACCACGAGATCGCCGAGATCATCGCCGGTTATGCGACGGTGGCGACACATTGCGCCAAAGGAGGCTTCGACGGCGTCGAGCTGCAATGCTCGGGCTCCTCGATCGTGCGCGGCTTCCTCTCGCCTGCCACGAACCTGCGCACCGACAGTTATGGCGGCTCGCTCGAGCGGCGGGCCCGGCTCGTACTGGAGATCTTGAGCGCGGTGCGCGACGCGGTCGGGCGCGAGCTCGCGGTCGGCCTACGGCTGTGCGGTGACGAGCGCATCGACCGGGGGACGACGATCACCGACGCCGTCGCTGTCGCGCGCATGGTTGAGGCGCAGGGTTGTGCCGATTATCTGAACACCTCGATCGGCACCATGACGGCGACGCCTCCAGCCTTCGTTGCGTCGAAGCGCGTTCCACCGGGGTACGCGAGCCTCGTCGCTGCGGCGTTTCGCGAAGCGATCTCGCTCCCGGTCGTCGGCGCCGGCCACTACAAGGACCCCGCCCAGGCCGAGCGTGCGTTGCGGGCGGGTCACTGCGATCTCGTCAGGGCGGTGCGAGCCCAGATCACCGACCCACAGTTCGCGCGCAAGGCGCTGTCGGGTCGAACCGAGTCGATCCATCTCTGTTCCGCTTGCACCCAGGAGTGCGTCGGGCGCGTCCGCCGCAATTGCTGGCTGAGGTGCACCGAGAACCCCCGGGCCGGACGGGAGGCGGAGACGAGACCCCGAGCGGTGGCCACGGCCGTTTCACGCCGGAGGGTCGTGGTCGCGGGCGCCGGTCCTGCAGGCCTTCAGGCAGCGATCGCGGCCGCGAGCGGTGGTCACGAGGTGATCGTCTTCGAGCAAGCCGCTGAGCCCGGCGGCCGGGTTCGCCTTGCTGCCACAGCACCGGGGCGTAGCGAGCTTCGCGATCTCGTGCGCAACCAAGTGGCCCAATGCCGCGAGCTCGGTGTCGAGATCCGGCTCTCAGCCGAGGCCACGCCGGTCACCGTCCTTGGCGAGCGGCCCGACGTCGTGATCGTCGCCACCGGCTCGCGTCCCAGGCGACCACGGTGGGCATGCGACCCACCGGTGGACTCGCCGAGGCTCGCCGACGTCATCGAGGTGCTCGACGGCTCGGCTCGCCCGTCCGGCACGGTGCTCGTCGTCGACGAGCTCGGGTTCAACCAGGCGACGAGTATCGGCGAGCTGCTGGCCGCTCGGGGATGTGCGGTCGAGATCGTCACGCCGGCCATGGTCGTGGGAGGTGATCTCGAGGTCACGGGGGATCTCGACGGCTTCAACATGCGCGCGGCGGCACGGCACATAGCTCAGTCGAGCGACCTGGTGGTCATGGCGCTCGAACCCGGCGGGGTCCAGCTGCTCCACTGCCCGACGGGGACCATCGAGCAGCGACTCGTCGACTGGGTGGTCCTGGCGGTCGCACCCGCGCCCGAGGACCGTCTCTACCGGCAGCTGCGCGACGGGGCGCCCGGGCTCGACCTGAGACGTGCGGGCGACTGCGTCGCGCCCCGTCGTGCTCACGCCGCGGTAATAGAGGGCGATCGTGCCGGCTCGGGGCTTTGATCGTGCTCGTGGCTCCTGGGGCCGAACAGCACCAAGTGCGGGAGGAGTGAGACCTCAGCCGGCAAGTGCGCGGGGGCCGTCGAGCGTCGGCAGCTCGGCTCGGCTGACCTTGCCTATCGCGGAGCGCGGCAAGCGGGGCACGACGACGAGCTCGCGCGGAGCGGCGAACGGGGCCAGGTGCTCTTTCACCAGCTCGCGCAGGGCCGCGAGGATCGCCGCCGGCTCGAGGTCTTGCGCGGCAGGCGACGGCACGACATAGGCGACGAGCCGGACGCCCCAGCTAGGGTCCGGACGCCCGCCGACAGCGACGTCGAGCACCGACGGGTGGCGCCGGAGCACGGCTTCCACCTGCGCCGGCCAGATGTTCTCGCCGCCCGAGATCACGAGGTCGTCCAGCCGGCCGTGGATCGAGAGCCGGCCGTCCTGGTCGAGCTCGCCGGCGTCACCGGTCGCGAACCAGCCGTCGGCGGTCTTCGGGTCGGTCCCGTCCCGGTAGCAGCGCAGCAGCATCGGGCAGCGGAGCCAGACCTCGCCGGAGCGGAAGCTCACCTCCACACCTTCCAGGCCGACACCGTCGTAGACGACTCCGGAGCCCGTTTCTGTCATGCCGTAGGTGGCGACGACGTTGGCAGGCCTTCCGGCAGGTGGTTGCTGGCCGCCAACGACGATGGTGCGGAACAAGGCCGCTCCTTCGGGCCCGAGCCGGGCAAGGGCCGCAGGCACGAGGGAGACGAGCGTCGCGCCCCGGTCCCGCGCTGCTGCGGTTGCGTCCTCCACGGCAAAACGAGGCTGGATCTCCACGGGCGTCCCTGTCACCATCGCCCTCGTCACGACCGAGAGACCGCCGACGTGCGCGAGCGGCAGGCACGCGAGCCAGCGGTCCCGGGCCGTATCGGCACCGACGCGGGCGCTTGTCGCCCGGGCCGACGCCTCGACGGCCCCGTGTGTCAGCACCACGCCCTTGGGCTCGCCTGTGGTCCCGCTCGTGGCGACGACCAGGGCGTCGCCTTCCTCGACCGGTTCGCCGCCGGACACCGAGGCCGAATGGCCCGCGGCATCGAGGACGACCGAGGGGCGCAGTGCCTCGACGATCCGCGCGATCGCGGCGTCTGAAAGGCGCACGTCGAGCGGCAGGACGGCATCGTCGTCCTCCCAGCAGCGCCTGAGCGCGTCGGCGAAGGGCAGGCCGCCGGGCATAGCGAGGGCCACGAGGCGGTGCACGACGCAAGCGTACGGGGATGGCGACCTGACCGGCGTTAACCTGCAACCGATGGCCGCCACCGACTGGACCAGGCACGGCGACTTCGAGGACATCGCCTACGAGATGGCAGACGGGATCGCGAAGCTGACGATCTGCCGGCCCGAAGTTCGCAACGCCTTCCGTCCGCAGACGCTCTTCGAGCTCTCGCGAGCCTTCGATTCGGCGCGCGACGATCCCGATGTCGGCGTGATCGTCCTGACCGGTGAGGGCCCGGACGCGTTCTGCTCCGGGGGCGACCAGCGGGTACGAGGTGACGACGGCTATCTCGGCGACGACGAGACATCAAGACGCGGCATCGGGCGGTTGAACGTTCTCGACTTGCAGATCCAGATCCGCCGGCTTCCCAAGCCTGTCATCGCCATGGTCGCGGGCTACGCGATCGGCGGTGGCCATGTGCTCCATCTCGTCTGCGACCTCACGATTGCCGCCGACAACGCGCGTTTCGGCCAGACCGGGCCCAAGGTCGGCAGCTTCGACGGGGGTTACGGCGCGGGGCTCTTGGCGCGGACGATCGGCCTCAAACGGGCCAAGGAGATCTGGTTCCTCTGTCGCCAGTACGGCGCAGCCCAGGCCCTCGACTGGGGGCTCGTCAACGCGGTCGTGCCCCTCGAACGCCTCGAGGCCGAGACCTTGGAGTGGTGTCGCGAGATACTCGCGTTGTCGCCGATGGCGCTTCGCATGTTGAAAGCGAGCTTCAACGCTGCCGACGACGGCCTCGCCGGCATCCAGCAGCTCGCGGGCGACGCGACGATGCTGTTCTACATGTCCGAAGAGGGCCAGGAGGGCCGCAACGCCTATGTCGAGAAACGCAGCCCCGACTTCTCACGGTTCCCACGGCGCCCCTGAGCGCGGACGCGCCTCGCAGGTGACCTCTGCCCGTGACTGGGTGGCCGGTGCTCGGCCGCGCACCCTCGCGGCCGCCGTGGTACCTGTCGTCGTCGGGACCGCGGTGGCGGCCGCCGATGGCTCGGTGATCTGGTGGCGGTCCCTCTACGCGCTGATCGTCGCGCTCGGGATCCAGATCGGCACGAACTACGCGAACGACTACGCAGACGGAGTCCGGGGGACCGACGCCGAACGACTCGGGCCCGTGAGGCTCGTGGCAGCCGGCATCGCGACTCCGCGGAGCGTGAAGGCGGCGTCGTTCTGTGCCTTCGGCGTCGCGGGCGTAGCCGGTCTCGTGCTCGCCCTCGTCACGACGCCGTGGCTGCTGGTCGTGGGCGCCGCCTGCTTCGCGGCCGGTTGGTTCTATTCGGCCGGTCCCCGGCCATATGGGTACGCGGGCTTCGGCGAGATCTTCGTCTTCGTGTTCTTCGGCCTCGTCGCGGTGATCGGCACGGCCTACTTGAGCCTCGGTCGTATCACTGCCCTGGCTGTGGTGGCCGCGGTCCCAGTCGGCCTCCTCGCCACCGCATTGCTGGTCGTCAACAACCTCCGCGACATCGACACCGATCGCCGAGCCGGCAAGAACACCTTGGCGGTACGCATCGGAGCCGTGGTGACCCGCTGGTTGTACGCGACTTGCGTGATGAGTGCGTTCGCGCTCGTGGTCGTAATCGCCTTCTGGCGGCCCGTGGCTCTGGTAGCACTGCTCGCGGTCGTTCCCGCCCTGCCACCGGTTCGTCGCGTGCTCGGCGGTGCCGAGGGTCGTGACCTCATCACCGCACTCGTCGGGACCGGGATGCTTCAGTTGGCCTTCGGCGCTCTTCTTGCCCTGGGCATAGTCCTTTGAGCCACGTCGGCAAGACCCGGCTGCGCGGTGTGCTCGAGGAAATCCCTCACGAGCTCGACGAAGGCGCCCGGGCGCTCGAAGCAGACTGCGTGGCCCGCCCCGGCCACGACCGCCAACCGGGCATTGTGCCCGATCGCGTCGGCCGTCCGCTCCGCAAGTGGCCTGAACTTGTCGTCGAGCGCCCCGGTCACGACCAGGACCGGCATCTCGAGCTCGCCGAGGCGTTCCCAAACAGGCGTCTGGGTGCCGGTCCCCACGGTCCGCAGCGAGGCGGCGAGGCCGGCGGCCGAGTTGGCGAGGCGCGACGGCCGGTCAGCCTGCTCCTCGTCCAAGTGGGCGAAGAGCGGTCCCTCGAGCCACGTCTCGACGAACTCCGCCACGGTCGCGTCACCGCCCCGTTCGAGCTCGGCTGCGCGCCGGTCGTCTTCAGCCCGGCGGAGCCGGCGCCTCGGCTCGTCGGAGATGCCGGGGTGCGCTCCGACTATGACGAGGCGCTCGACCAGGCGTGGCGCCTGGAGCGCCAGATGAAGGCAGCACCGGCCGCCGAGCGAGTAGCCGACGTAGCCCGCCTGGCCTCCTGCCTCGCCGAGAGCCCGCGCGGTCTGGGCGAGCCCCGAGCCGCGCTCGGGCAGCGGAGAGCGGCCGTGACCGGGAAGGTCGGGCATCACGACCTCGAAGTCGCGTTCGAGCTCACGCGCGACCTTCGCCCACGAGGTGCTCGTCTGTGTAAAACCGTGAACGAGCACGACCGTCGGTCCACGGCCCTGCCTGGTCGTGTGGAGCCCGGGCGGCCTGGCGCCGGGCGGGCCTGTGTTCTCGAAGGACATCGCGGGTGACGGTAGCGGCTAGCTTCTCGGCCACGCTCGTCGACGAGTGGGTGCGTGCCGGGCTGACCGACGCCGTGGTGGCTCCCGGTTCGCGTTCGACACCGCTCGTGGTGGCCCTCGCGCGTGAGAGCCGGATCGCGTTGCACGTGCGCCTGGACGAGCGGTCGGCGGCTTTCTTCGCTGTCGGGATAGGGCTCGCGACCGGCCGGCCGGCGGTGCTCGTCACGACGAGCGGGACGGCGGCGGTCGGGGTTCACGCAGCCGTTGTCGAGGCCGATCTGTCGCGGGTGCCGCTCATCGTCTGCACTGCGGACCGGCCTCCGGAGCTCCATCACGTGGGAGCGCCCCAGACCATCGAGCAAGCGGGGTTGTTCGCCGGGGCGCTGCGGTGGGCAGTGGACCCCGGCGTGCCCGACGAGCAAGCACGATCGAGCTGGCGCTCGCTCGCTAGCCGCCTCGTTGCTGAGGCGACGGCCGGTCCGCTGGGGCCGGGCCCGGTGCACGCGAATCTTGCTTTTCGAGAACCGCTGCTCGGAGACCCCGGTGAGCTGCCCCCGGGCCGGCGCAACGGTCGGCCGTGGCACCGGGTCGACCCCGTCCGGAGGGTTCTCGACCCGGGCTCGCTCGACGCCTTCGCTGCTCTGGCGCGTCCCGGGGCGAAGGGCTTGATCGTCGCAGGTGCGGGCGCAGGCCGTCCGGAGAACATCCGTCGCCTCGCTGTCACCTTGGGCTGGCCCGTCCTCGCCGACCCGCGGTCGGGTGCCCGGACCCCCGGCGAGCTGGGGTCGCCGACCGTCGCCGCCGCCGATGCGCTGCTGCGCGTCGAGAGCTTCGCCGGCGGGCACGTGCCGGAGTTCGTCCTGCGCCTGGGCCAGCCGTGGGCTTCGAAAGCTGTAGCCGAGTGGCTGACGTCATGTGCTGGGGCCGGTGCGGTCCAGGTGCTGGTCGACCCATATTGGGCCTGGCAGGACCCCCGTCGCGAGGCGGATGTCGTGGTGCCGGCTGATCCGGATCACGTGATGCAGGCCCTGATGCTGCGCGTGCCCGAAGCCGGCGCGCCCGGGCGCTCGGCTTGGGCGGCACCTTTGACCTGGTCGGATGGATGGGCGGAGGCCGAGGCGGCCGCTCAGCATGCGATCGAGAGTGCACTCGGCCGTCACCTCGAGGTCAGCGAGCCCGGTCTCGCGAGGGCGCTTTATGCCTGGTCGCCGCCTTCATCGACGGTCGTCACGTCGTCGTCGATGCCGGTGCGCGATCTCGAATGGTTCGCGGCCCCGCGCTCGGACCCGCCGCGGGTGCTCGCGAACCGGGGCGCCAACGGGATCGACGGCGTGACGTCCACGACGCTCGGCGTCACCGCCGCCGGGGCGGGCACAAGTGGTCCTGTGGTGGGCCTGCTCGGTGATCTCGCCTTCTTGCACGACTCGACGGCTCTGGTCCGAGGCCGGCGGGAGCCCGCTCTCCCCGCGGTGCTGGTTGTCGTCGACAACGGCGGCGGTGGCATCTTCTCTTTCCTGCCACAGGCCTCCGAGCTCGACGAGGCGTACTTCGAGAGGCTGTTCGGCACGCCGCAGAGGATCGACGTGGCCGATCTCGCCAGGGCCGCGGGGTGCGACACGACCGAAGTGGCATCCCAGCAGGAGATCCCGGAACAGCTCGATGCAGCGCTGTACAACGCGGCCCGGCGCGGCCCGGCGGTTGTCGTCGTTCGCAGCGACCGTAAGGCGAACTTGGCGCTCCATACCGAGCTCGAGGCCGAAGTCGCCCTCGCCCTTGGCTGACCAAGCTCGGGCCTTCGTCCCTGCCGCTGCCCGGCCCGGCACGAAGCGCCCCTGGCGTTCGCCCCGGCGTCGGCATCGTGGCACGCTTTGGGAATGTTGAAGATCTCGGACGACTTCGCCTTTCGTGGCCTCGTCCACCAAGCGAGCGACGAGGCGCTCTGGACGCTGCTCGATGAGGGGGCGACGGCGGCCTATGTCGGGTTCGACCCCACCTCCGACAGCCTTCACGTCGGCAACCTTCTCGGGATCGTCACCTTGCGCCGGCTCCAGGAGGCCGGGCACCGTCCGATTCTTCTCGCGGGTGGCGGCACCGGCCTGATCGGTGACCCGGGCGGCAAGGCCGACGAGCGGCCGCTGCTGTCGGCTGAGCAGCTCGCGGCCAACCTCGAGGGGATCCGGGCTCAGCTCGGGGGCCTGCTCGATCTGTCGCCCGCGGCGGGCAAGGCCAGAGGCCTGTTGCTCGACAACTCCGATTGGCTGTGCGGCTATGGCTTCATCGACTTCCTCCGCGACGTCGGCAAGCACTTCACCGTCAACCAGATGACCGCCAAGGAGTCTGTGAAGTCCCGGCTCGAGCGCCCCGACCAGGGCATCTCCTACACCGAGTTCAGCTACATGTTGCTCCAGGCCTACGACTACCTCTACCTGCACGACACCTACGGCTGTCGCCTCCAGCTCGGTGGCAGTGACCAGTGGGGCAACATCACGATGGGCCTCGATCTCATCCGCAAGGTCCGCGGAGCCGAGGCTTTCGCTCTCACGTACCCGCTCTTGTTGCGCGCTGATGGGACCAAGTACGGCAAGAGCGAGTCCGGGGCGGTGTGGCTTGACGCTGCGAAATCCTCGCCTTATGAGATGTACCAGTTCTTCTTGCGGGCCCCCGACGACGAGGTCGGCCGTTTGTTGCGCTACTTCACGTTTCTCTCCCACGAGGAGATCGAGGCGCTCGACGTCGAGATCGCGGAGCGGCCCGGCCAGAGAAAGGCGCAGCGGGCTCTGGCGCACGCGGTCTGCACCCTCGTCCATGGCGCGGCCGAGACCGAACGAGCCAGTGCAGCGTCCAGCGCCCTGTTCTCCGAGGACGTTGCCAAGCTCGACGAGGCGCTGCTCCTGGAAGTGTTCGCGGACGCGCCATCGTCGAGGTTCGCACGCTCGTGTCTCGATGCCGGCGGGTTCGCGCTCGTCGACGCGCTCGTGTCGACGAGCCTTGTTTCCTCGAAGACAGCGGCGCGCACCGCTTTGGCGCAAGGAGGCGTGTACGTGAACAACCGCCGCCGGGCCGACCCCGAGGCGTGCCTCGGGCGCGACGACCTTCTCGTCGACCGCTACGTGGTGCTGCGCAAGGGGCGGCGGGACTACCACCTGCTGCAATTTGAGTGAGGGCAGGTTTGAGACACACGCTCGGAGAGGCGGGGGTCCTCGTCGCTGTGGTGCTGGCGCTGGGCCCGCTCTCAGGATGTACGTCCTACACCGGCTCGAAGGCCAATCAGGTGCGCCAATGGGCCTCTATCGCCTTGGTGACATCCAACGACAATCTCGTCGTGCAGGACATCGCGGCCATCAAGCGCTCGCTGCGAGCCAAGAAGTTCTTGGACGTCACGAGCAATTGCTCGGGGCTCGTGTTCGACACAGGCACCGCGTACGGCAACCTGCCGACGCCGGACAACACCTTGACCAACGAGCTGAACGTCGCCTACGAGGACTTCGCCAGTGCCGGCAGCTCGTGTGCCGCAGTCCGCAGCCTCCACTCCAGACGGATCACGGCCGCGTTGGCGACGATTGGCGTGGGTGTCGTCTCGCTCGACAAAGCGACCCGCCGCCTGGCCGCCGACGGGGTGCATTAGGTGCACGTCGCCGCCGGCGAGCGCCGCGCGCACAGCGCTTCGGTGCGATCTCGCGCGCGAGCGCGCGATCACCCCGTTGGCACGGCTACGGTTCGATCGTGAGCAACCGCGCCGTCCCGGTCGGTCCCTTCCCCGATGACCTCGACGCGGCGGAGTACGACCGGTTGCGCCGCCGCGTGCTCTGGAAGCTGCCGACGGGCTTGTACCTGCTCGGCAGCCGCGCCGGGCAGCGCCGCAACCTGATGACCTTGAACTGGGCAATGCAGGTTTCCGTCGACCCGAAATACGTCGCCGTCTCGGTCGAGCACTCAGCTGTGACCCATGGCCTGATCGTCGAAGGGGGCTGTTTTTCTGTCGCGCTCGTCTCACGTGAGGACAGGGAGGTGGTGCGCAGGTTCGTGAAGCCGGCCGAGCACGACGCCGAGGCCCACACGCTCGGCGGAATTGCGTATCGGGACGGGCCGAGCGGGGCGCCGATCCCCGAAGTAGCGGTCGGCTATGTGGACTGCGGGCTTCGCCATAGCCTTGACCTGGGCTCTCACTCGATGTTCGTCGGGGAGGTCCTCGACGCAGGGTTCGCGGACGGCGGCGAGACTGTTCCGGTTCTTCGCACGGAGGACACCCGGATGAACTATGGCGGCTAGGGCAGCGGGACGCAGGAGTGGCACAGGTGACCGGAACGGGCCGGGCACCAACTTCCGGCGCTCGGCGGGAAGTGACGGCTCGGGCGACGAAGCTCTCGAGACCTCGGCCCGGGACCCGCTCAGCGGCACCGGCACCGGCACCGTAGCGACGCGTCCGGCCGGCGTGGGTGACTACCGCTGGATCGGTGACGCAGCAGCCCTCGGCTCCCTCGTCGACGAGCTCATGTCGTGCGAGGCCTACGCGCTCGATACCGAGTTCCACCGGGAGAGGACCTATTTCCCGCAGCTCGCCCTGATCCAGCTCGCCTGGCAGGGGGGGATCGCCCTCGTCGACCCCCTTGCGATCGACGTCTCACCTCTGGCAAGGGTGCTGCAAGGTCCGGGTCTCGCGGTTGTGCATGCTGCGGAACAGGACCTCGAAGTCCTCGAACAGGCATGCGGGACCGTGCCGAACAGGCTGTTCGATACTCAGGTCGCGGCCGGTTTCCTGGGCCAGGTGTCCCCCTCTCTGGTCAATCTCGTCGAGCGGCTCCTCGGCGTGCGGCTGCTCAAGGGTGATCAGCTGACCGATTGGACCCGGAGGCCTTTGTCGGCTGGACAGCTCGCGTACGCCGCCGGCGACGTTGCGTACCTTCTCGAGCTGCGCCAGCGCATCGGTGAGCGCCTCGAGGAAAAGGGCAGGATGGACTGGGCGGCTGAGGAGTTTGCCATCCTGTTGTCGAGGGACCGGTCGCCCACCGAGCCGGAGGAGGCATGGTGGCGGCTCCCGCGCTCACGCCAGCTCCGAGGCGCAGCCCGCGGGGTCGCTCAGTGTGTCGCGGCCTGGCGTGAACGAAGGGCTCGAACAATGGACCTCCCGGTGCGTTTCGTCCTGCCCGATCTCGCCGTGCTGTCGATCGCCCAGCACCCGACTCGCACACGCGAGGACCTCCGGCGCACCCGGAGCCTCGACGGGCGCCATCTTGGCGGTGGCGCTGCCGAGGAGCTGCTGGAAGCGGTCGCCCACGGGATCGAGCTGGCTGCGTCCGAGCTGCGCGTGCCGCCCGCACACGAGCTGGACCAGCCCAATCGGGCTGTCACGACGCTCGCGACGGCCTATGTGGCCCAACGGGCGGGCGACTTGGAGCTTGACCCGGCGATCCTCGCCACGCGGGCTGATCTGGTCGATTTCATGCAAGATCCCCCCCACGGCCGGCTTGCCGGCGGCTGGCGCAACGACCTGGTCGGAGAGGGGCTCCAGCGCCTTGCCAAGGGGATGGCGTCACTTTCGTTCGACGGACGCGGCGCACTGGTCCTGGAGGAGCGCTCTTTCCGCCCTGTCGACCGCTAGTCAGGCGCTGGCAGTCGGGCTGTCGCTGCTCTCCGGCACGGGTCGCAGGTCGATCCGCAGTGTCAAGATCCCGTCTTCGAGCGAGCCCGCGGCATCGCCGAGCATGGCGAAGTCTTGGAAGTCGAGCTGCATCTGGCGCAGGATCATCTGCCGCTCAGCTCCCTCGACCGGCGGCATGCCGCGACGGCGCACGGCTGCGGCCCGCTCCCTGAAGCGTGCGATCATCTCGTCGGCGTCGAAACCTTCCGTCATCGCCGCCACCATAACGGCGGGCGTGGCTGTGGCGCGACCTGCCGAATCGTGACCTGGATGGAATATGCTGTAGTCAGGTGGTAGGCGACCCAGGGGGCGTCGGCGGCCAGATTGGCAGCGGCTCAGCCGGGCTACCTCATCGCTGCTGTCTGAGGCGGCATCCGCGAAATCTTGGGAGCGGCTCGTGAAAAAGGGACGTCATCGGCGTTTCGAAGAGGCGCGCAGCCTGAAGCGCGCAATCGAAGTAACAGTGGAGCCGTGTCCCGAGTGTGGGGCCGACCCCGAGGAGGAGCATGCCTCCTGGTGCCTTTATGAGTCAGAGGAGCTGGACGAGCCCGAGCAAGTCGATGAGTTCCGTCCGACCTCGCACTTTGCGACCCCGGACGTAGAGAGCAACGGAGCGCACGACCGGGTTGACGGCGACGCTTCCGGTCCTCGAAAGGGTTAGACGACTCTGTTCCCGGCGCTCGTGCCGGCGGAGGAAGCGCGAACAGTGGGATGCGCGAGCAACGACACTGCTTGGCCTCGGCGGGAGGTTCGAGTCCCCAGATACGAGGCGAGCAGGTCGTAGACATCCTGGCCGACCATGGCGATGAGCTCGTCCCGGAGCGAGACGTACACAGGCTCACCCCCGTTGAACGCCTCGCGTGCCTCGGTGCACCACCAGCTGAACTCCGCACCACCCTCACCCCAGTGTCGCCGCCCCCATTCACCGAGCGAGCTTGTCACGTGCCCGTTCGCCACGACCGCGTCCTCACGGCGGAGCGGCAGTTGCCAGCAGACGTCCGGCTTGAGCCGCAGTGGCGGGACGCCCCTGTCGATCGCCGCGCGGTGCAGAGCGCAGCCGGCACCCCCGGGATGACCCGGGCGGTTCAAGAAGATGCAGGCACCGTCGACGAGACGGGTGGTCATGACCCCCTTCGAGTCGCGCTTGAGCACGCCGGTCTTCCGCCGGCCCTTCGAGCGGAACTGCCACTGCTCGGCGGAAAGCGTCCCGGCAGCGGTTGCGACGCGCTCGGCGTCGGCCTCGTCGGTGAAGTGCGCTCCGTACGAACAGCAGCCCTCCATCCGGTCGGGTGTTGGCTGCGTGAGGACTCCCCGGCATCCGGCGCCGTAGATGCACTGCCAAGGGCTCGACAGGAACGTCACGTCGACGAGCCAGGTCCGCTCCTCGGCGGGGTCCTCGAAGCTCACCCATTCATGAGCGTCCAACGGTGCGTCGGGCACAAGGGCCATCCGGTCACGGTAGCGTCCTCGTCAGTGTCCGAGGTGATCCGTGTCACGCCCGCCGCACTCGAGGTGGTGCGCAAGGTCCTTGCCGACGAGCCCGAGCCGGAAGGTCTCGCCCTCTGGCTCGAGGTGAACGGCAGCGCGAACGGTGCCTACACCTACGACCTCTGGTTCGGGTCGAAGTCCCAGATCCGGCCGGGCGACGCCCAGCAGCTCGAGGGCGACCTCCCGATCGTCATACCCGAGCAGAGCCTCGAACGTGTTCGCGGCGCCGTGCTGGACGTGAACCAGATAGCCGGCGAGGCGGGTCTGGTGGTCATCAACGCGAACACGCCTCCGCCGGCGGCCGCACAGGTCCTGTCCCGGGGCGATCTCACCGGCCCTGTCGCTCAACGCGTGCTCGAAGTGCTCGAGCGGGACGTCAATCCGCAAATTGCGATGCACGGCGGGCGGGCCGCGTTGGTCGCGGTCGAGGGCCCGATTGCCTACGTCGAGATGTCGGGCGGCTGCCAGGGGTGCGGCATGGCTCGGGCGACGTTGAGCCAGGGCATCGCCGTCGCCATCACCGATGCCGTTGCTGAGATCAGCGAGGTCGTGGACGTGACCGACCACATGTCGGGGATGAACCCGTACTTCGAGCCGGGAATGACCTGAGCCCCGCCGGGCTGACCCAGGTGAAGGGCCACGGCCAGGACAACGACAACTACGGTGGTGGGGTGCGGAGTCGACGAGCGGGAATGGGTGAGCACGTGCTGCTCGTCGGGATGATGGGCTCGGGCAAGTCGACTGTTGGCCGTATCGTGGCGGACCGGATGCGGCGTCCTTTCCGAGACAGCGACGCCGATGTCGAGAGGCGGACCGGCAAGAGCGTTCCCGCGATATTTGCTGCCAGGGGCGAACCTGCCTATCGCGCGGAGGAGCGCGCCGTGTTGTGCGCCGCGCTCACGTCGCTTGTGCCGTCGGTCATCGCCGTCGCAGGCGGCGCGGTGATCGATCCCGAGACGCGACGCCGGCTGCGGTCCGCCGGCGTCGTCGTGTGGCTCGACGTGGCGCCCCACGCCTTGGTCGCCCGGGTGGGCGCCGGCGCCGGCCGGCCCCTCCTCGCGGTGGACCCGGCGGGCACCCTCGAGCGGCTCGACGCGCGCCGGAGGCCTGTTTACAGGGAGCTCTCAGACGTCGTACTGCACGTCGGTGCGCGCCGTCCCGAGGCGCTCGCCGAGGACGTCGTGCGCGCAGCCCGGACGCAGTTCGACGGCCCGACCGATGGGCGGTCGTCGTGGTGAGCGGCCGTGCGCCCGGTGCCGCGTGGTCGCAGGACGATCCGGGCAGCCGCGAGCCGACGCGTGTAAGGGTCGAGCTCGCAGAGCGTGGCTACGACGTGCTCGTGGGCCCCGGCGTGCGGGAGGAGGTCTCCAGCTGCCTTCCTCCTGGCGCCCGCCGCGCGACCGTGGTGACCCAGGCCGGAATCGGGGTCGAGGTCGACCCGGGCCTGCCGTTCCAGGTCGTGACGATCCCGGACGGGGAGCGGGCAAAGTCGCTCGCCACAGTCGAGGAGATCTGCCGGTTCATGGCCCGCGGCGACATGCACCGTAGCGATGTCGTCGTGGCCGTCGGTGGCGGGGTAGTGACCGACGTCGCCGGCTACGCGGCGTCGAGCTACCACCGTGGCACTGCGGTCATCAACGTCCCGACCACGCTGCTCGGCCAAGTCGATGCGGCGATCGGCGGGAAGACCGGCGTCAATCTCCCGGAGGGCAAGAACCTGGTGGGCTCGTTCTGGCAGCCGCTCGGAGTCTTCTGCGACACCGAGACCCTTGCGAGCCTGCCGAAGCGCGAATGGCGGTCCGGCCATGGGGAGATGGCGAAGTACGCCTTCTTGGGAGTGGAGGATCTGGACAACTTGAGCCTCGCCGAGCAGGTGGCCCGGTGCGTGGCGTGCAAGGCCCAGGTAGTCGCCAGCGACGAGCGCGACGGAGGTCGCCGAATGATCCTGAACTACGGTCACACCTTGGCCCATGCCCTCGAGGCGGCCGGCTTCGCCAGCGAGGACGCGAGCAGTCCTGAAGCCGAGCTTCGCCACGGCGAAGCGGTTGGCATCGGCCTCGTGTTCGCGGCCGAGCTCGCGCAGCTCATGGGCAGGATAGGGACGTCCCGGGTCGAGCGGCACCGTCGAGTCGTCGCCGGCTATGACTTGCCGGTGAGCCTTCCTCCCGGCGCAGACCCCGCCGCTCTGGTCCAATTCATGACCCGGGACAAGAAGTCGGCAGGTGGCCTCACCTTGATGCTCGACGGTCCGGGCGGTGTCGAGCCAGTTCGCGACGTTCCCCCCGAGCTCGTGCACGAGGCGCTCGATGCACTCCGAGGCGACCGATGAGTGCCTCCGGGAACGACCGCACCGGACGACGCCCGGTCCTCCTGCTCCTCAGCGGCCCGAACCTCGGCCTCCTCGGCGAGCGCCAGCCCGAGATCTACGGCACCGCGACGCTCGCAGACCACGTCGACCGCGCCGACAAGGCGGCGACCCGCTCAGGATTCGAGTTGAAGCACCTGCAGAGCGAACACGAGGCCGACCTCGTCGCAGCCGTCCACAACGCGCGCGGCACCGTCGAAGCGATCGTGGTCAACGCCGGCGCCCTCTCGCACTCGAGCTGGGCACTTCACGACGCCCTGGCAGCCTTCGACGGCGTCGTCGTCGAGCTTCACCTGTCCAACCCCGATGCCCGGGAACCCTGGCGTCGCCAGTCGGTCGTGGCGCCGGTGGCCGACGGGACCGTGGCCGGCTTTGGCGGGCTCGGATACGAGCTCGCCGTCGAGGCCGCAGCGCGACTTGTCAACGGGCGCAACAGCGGACCTCCTGGCGCCTAGCATCTCCGCCCATGCCGACTGGCTCCGATCGTCCCGACCTCGCCGCGATGGATGTCGCCGGCCGCATCCCGCGGCTGGCTGCCCGTTTTGCCGAGCTCGGGTGTGATGGCCTGCTCGTCACCAATCTCACCAACGTCCGGTACCTGACCGGCTTCACGGGATCGGCGGGGCTGCTCCTCGTCTTTCCCGACGACGCGCTGCTCGTGTCCGACGGCCGCTATGGCGAGCAGGCGGTCGCGGAGGTCACCGGAGCGGACGTACCGGTGCGCATAGAGATCGGCCAGCCAGCCGTCCAGGCGGCGACGATTGAACAGGCGGTGAAGAGCTTGCGACGCCTGGGACTGGAGGCCGACGACATCACCTGGAGCGCCCAGCAGCGTCTCGCCGCCGCGCTCGCACCGGGGACGAAGCTCGTCGCGGTGCCCGGTGCGGTCGAGCGGCTTCGTGCCGTCAAGGACGAGGGAGAACTTGCACGGATCGAGTGCGCGGCGGACATCGCCGACGTGGCCTTCGCCCAAGTAAAGGAGCTCCTGTGCGAGGCGCCCACGGAGGAGGAGTTCGCGATCGCCCTCGACTTCGAGATGCGCCGCCGCGGGGCCGAAGCGATCGCGTTCGAGTCGATCGTGGCGAGCGGCCCCAACGGCGCGCTTCCTCACGCTCGACCGTCCAGTCGCCGTGTCGACGGAGGCGAGCTCGTCGTCGTCGACTTCGGGGCGATCGTGGACGGCTACCGGTCGGACATGACTCGTACGGTCAGCGTCGGGGCGCCTCGGCCCGATGAGCTCCGCGAGTTGCTCGAGGCGGTCATGGTCGCGCAGCGTGCCGGTATACGCGCCGTCCGCGCCGGCGTGACCGGGGGCGAGGTGGACGCCACGTGCCGTGAGTCACTCGAGTCGGCTGGTCTCGGAGAGGCGTTCCTGCACGGGACCGGTCACGGCGTCGGCCTCGAGATCCATGAGGCCCCGTCGGTCGCGCAGGACTCCACTGATATCCTCGAAGCGGGCGCTGTCGTGACCGTGGAGCCCGGCGCCTACCTTTGCTCAAGTGGCGGCGCGCGCATCGAGGACACCTTGGTCGTCACGACGACCGGCGTTCGCCTGCTCACCAAGTCGACCAAGGACTATGTGCTCTGATGGCCTTTTCCACCAATGACCTCCGCAACGGCATGACCCTTGACCTCCCTGAAGGACTGTTCACGGTCGTCGAGTTCCAGCACGTCAAGCCCGGCAAGGGCGGTGCCTTCGTCCGGACCAAGCTGCGCAACGCACGCACCAAGGCGGTGATCGAGCGCACCTTCAGGGCCGGTGAGCCGCTCGAGCAGGCGGTGATCGACAAGAGGGAGATGCAGTACCTGTACCGGGACGGCCAGGAGTACGTCTTCATGGACAACGTCTCGTACGACCAGATCCACGTGAGCGAGTCGTCGCTCGTCGATGCCGCTTCGTACCTCAAAGAAGGCGACTCGGCGGTGATGCAGATGCACGAGAGCGAGATCGTCGGCGTCGACCTGCCGGCCGCCGTCGAGCTCACGGTCACAGAGACAGAGCCCGGATTCCAGGGTGATCGAGTTTCTGGTGGCCGAAAGCCCGCGACCCTCGAGACCGGCCTTGTCGTCCAGGTGCCGCTGTTCGTCAACCCCGGCGAACGCATCAAGGTCGACACCCGGACCGGTGAGTACCTCACCAGAGCCTGAGGGCTCGTCGCGCCACGTACTGCCGGGCGCCAGGCGCCGGGCGCGCGAGCGGGCACTCGAGTTGCTCTACGAGGCCGAGACCAAGGACTTGAGCCCCACCCAATTGCTCGCGGAGCTACCGGTCGCGCCCGAGGAGTACGCCTCGCAGCTTGTCTTGGGAGTCGAGCGACGAGCCGAGGAAGTGAACCGCCTGCTGGGGTGCCACGCCACGGGCTGGGCGGTCGAGAGGATGCCGATGGTCGACCGCTGTGTGCTTCGGATGGCCGCATACGAGCTCTTGGACGAGCTCGAGGTGCCGGTGGCCGTCGTGCTCGACGAAGCGGTCGAGCTAGCGAAGACCTACTCGACGGAGGACTCCGGCCGTTACGTGAACGGCGTGCTCTCTGCAGTGGCGACCGAGGTCCGCCCGAAGGAGCAAGAAAGTGCCGACGCGTCGTTCCGGGGTTCGCTAGAGTGAGGTTTCGCACGTAAAGCAGGTCCAGCGAGGCCGTACGTACGAGGAGGAGCCCGAGTGGCCGATAGAGAGAGAAGTTCCACGCGCCCTAAAGGGCGCGTTTTTGTTGCCCGTAACCAAGTCATGGACCGCGACGAGGTTCGGCGGGCCCTGGTGCGCATCGCGCACGAGATCGTCGAGCGCAATCGCGGGCTTGGAGACGTTGTCGTCATCGGGATTCAGAAAGGCGGCGTGGCGCTGGCCTCCCAGCTCGTCGCGATCCTGCGGGAGATCGAGGGAACGGCCGTGCCGTTCGGGACCATGGACGTCGCGTTCTACCGCGACGACATCGGGATGCGCCCGGTGCTGTCAGAGGAGGTCACCGACCTGCCCTTCGACTTGACGGGGCGCACTGTGGTCCTGTTCGACGACGTCCTGTTCACCGGCCGGACGGTCCGTGCTGCGCTCGAGTCCCTCGCAGAGCGCGGGCGGGCCAGCTCGGTGCAGCTGGCCGTGATGGTCGACCGCGGTCACCGGGAGCTGCCGATCCGCCCAGACTTCGTGGGCAAGAACCTGCCGACCCGGCGCGACGAGCTCGTCGAGGTATCCGAAGAGGGAGTCACGATCGGTGACCTCCTTGTCGCCGGAGAGGAAAAGGCGACCCGATGAGCGCGCCCGGCACCTCGACAAGCACAGGAGTCTCGCCGGACGAGGCCGGCGATGAGAGCGCCACGACATGGGCGACCGGGGTCCCCGGAACGGCGAGCACGGTCTTTCCGGTCAGCGGAGAGGACTTGCTCGTGGGTGAGGGCGCCCCGGCGGTCCGGCACCTTCTGTCCATCGCCGACCTGGGCCGCGACGGCATCCTCGAGATCATGCGCCTTTCCGACGCGTTCGCCGAGGTGGCTGAGCGTCCGATCCCGAAGGTGCCTGCACTCAGGGGACGCACGGTGGCGACGGTCTTCATGGAGCCGTCGACCCGGACGCGTCTGTCGTTCGAGACTGCCGCAAAGCGTCTCTCCGCCGACGTCATGACCTTCACAGCCGCCACTTCGGCTGCGGTCAAGGGCGAGTCGTTGCGCGACACCGTCGAGACCATCGACGCCATGGGCATAGACGCGATGGTCATCCGCCACCACGCGTCGGGGGCACCGCTCAGGGTCACCGACTGGGTGGGCGCGAGCGTGATCAATGCCGGAGACGGCACCCACGAGCACCCGACTCAGGCGCTGCTGGACTGCTACACGATCCGTGAGGCTCTCACGGCGCGGCGCGACGGGGAGGTCCCGGCCGATCTGAAAGGACTGCGCATCGCGATCGTGGGTGACATCAAGCACTCGCGAGTCGCCCGCTCGAACGTGCTCGCCTTCACCGCGCTGGGCGCCGAGGTCGTGCTCGTGGCGCCACCGACGCTCATGCCCGCGTCCTTGGAGGGCTGGCCCGTGACCGCAACCGGTGATCTCGATTCGACACTCGGGGAGATCGACGTCATCTACCTCCTCCGCATCCAGTCAGAGCGCCTCGGCGAGGTCCTGCTGCCGTCGCTGGACGAGTACCACTGGCGCTACGGCCTGACCCGGGCGCGGGCCGACGCACTCAAGAGGGACGCTCTCGTCATGCATCCCGGGCCGATGATCCGCGGTGTCGAGATCTCGCCGGAGGTCGCCGACATGCCTGCCTCTCTCGTGACGCGTCAAGTGCGAAACGGCGTCGTCGTCCGCATGGCCGTCCTGTTCCACCTTCTCGGATCGGGGGTGATCTGATGGCGCGCCGGAACCCAGTCGTACAGATGGGCGAGATCGTCGTCCGCGGCGGGACGTTGGTGGACGAGACGGGCGAGCGGCGAGGTGACGTCCTCGTGCGGGACGGCCGGATTGTCGCCGTCGAAGAGGTGATCGACGCACCGAGGGGCGCGACCGTCCTCGACGCGGGAGGTTGTGTCGTCGCCCCGGGCCTGGTCGACCTGCACGCCCACCTGCGCGAGCCCGGTGGGGAGATAGCCGAGACGGTCGAGTCCGGGTCGAGAGCCGCCGCCCTCGGTGGCTATACGGCCGTGGTCGCCATGCCGAACACCGAGCCTGCCATCGACTCGGCAGCCGTCGCCCGCGACGTGCTCGCGCTCGGCGAAGCGGCGCTGGCCGAGATCGCGGTCGCGGGTGCGATCACTATCGGCCGGCGCGGAGAGCGACTCGTCCCGATGGCTGAGATGACCGCGCTCGGCGTGCGCCTTTTCACCGACGACGGGAGAGGCGTGCAGCACGCCGGGTTGATGCGCCGCGCGCTCGAGTACGCGTCGGGGCTCGGTGTCGTGCTCGCCCAGCACTGTGAGGACGAGCAGCTCGCAGCAGGCGGTCACATGAACGAAGGTGCTTGGTCGAGCCGCCTCGGGATCGCCGGCCAGCCAGCGCTCGCGGAGGAGGCGATGCTGGCGCGCGACCTCGCGCTCGTGCGGCTCACGGGCGCGCCCATGCACTTCCTGCACCTGTCGACAGCCGGGTCGGTCGAGATGATCCGCAGGGCCAAGGCAGGCGGGCTTGCGGTCACAGCGGAGGTCACGCCCCATCATCTCGCGCTTTGCGACGCGGCGGTAGCGGGCTTCGACCCGGTCTACAAGGTCAACCCGCCTCTGCGAACTGCCCTGGACGTGGCTGCGGTACGTGAGGGCGTTGTGGACGGCGTCGTCGACGCCATAGCGACCGACCACGCGCCCCATGCTCCCGAACGGAAGGAGGACCCATTCGACGAGGCTCCCGCTGGGATGCTCGGTCTCGAGACCGCGCTCTCCGTCGCCTACAGCGCCCTTTGCGCGGGCCCGGAGGAACGCGACGACGGGGCCGGTGCCGGCTGGGTGCCACGGGGAGCTGGGGCGCCCGTGTCCATGCAGGACCTCTTCGGCTTGTTCTCCTGGCGGCCGGCTCGCATCGCCGGGCTCGACCAGGATCGCCGGGGCGCCGTGGGCAGCCTTGGCGGTCAGGGCGGCCCACTCCGGCCCGGCGCGGCCGCGAACCTCACGGTGTTCGACCCGAGCTTCGAATGGGTCGTGGACCCGAGCCGCCAGGCCAGCCGGAGCCGCAACACGCCCTATGCCGGTCGCCGGCTCACCGGCAAGGTAAGGCACACGGTGTTCGCAGGCGAGGTCGTGGTCCAGGACGCCGCGTCACAGCGATGAACGAGGCTCCGGGCCCGGCGCAGTGAGGCACCGCAACAAAGCCGCCGAGGTCGATCTCGCGACCTCGGTCGCGACCGTGCGGCTGCCGACCGCGGTGATGACGGCCTCGGGTACCGCCGGGCACGGGGCCGAGCTCGGTGCCTATTTCGACCTCTCGGCCATCGGTGCCGTCGTCGTGAAGTCGTTGTCGGCCGATCCGTGGCCGGGCAATCCCCGTCCTCGCGTGTGCCCGGTGCCGGGGGGCATGCTCAACGGGGTCGGGCTCCAAGGGCCTGGTGTCGCGCCGTGGCTCACAGACGAGCTGCCCGCCCTCGAGGCGTCCGGGGCCCGGGTGGTGGTCAGCATCTGGGGACACCGGGTCGAGGACTACGCGCGCGCGGCGTCATTGTTGGCGCAGGCCCCGGCGTGCGTGGTCGCCGTCGAGGTGAACGTCAGCTGCCCCAACCTGGAGGACCGGAGCCGCATGTTCGCCCACTCGCCAACAGCGACCGGCGCGGTCGTGGCGGCGTCCGGGGCCTGCGGCCGGCCGCTATGGGCCAAGCTCTCGCCGAACACGTCCGATCTCCTCGCTGTCGCCGAGGCCGCGCTCGCGTCGGGTGCCGAGGCGCTCACGCTGACCAATACGCTTCTCGGGCTCGCGATCGACACCGAACGGCGGGCACCCGTGCTCGGCGCGGCGGGCGGAGGGCTCTCAGGAGACGCCCTCCACAGCGTCGCCCTGCGGGCGGTCTACGACTGCCGGGTGGCTTTCCCCGGTGCCGGCATCGTCGGGGTCGGCGGCGTGAGTGACGGGCTCGGAGCCGTGCGAATGCTTCTTGCCGGGGCGGATGCGGTCCAAGTCGGGACCGCGACGTTGGCCGATCCGAGGGCCGTGCTCCGAGTACAGGCCGAGCTCGCGGCGTGGTGTGCCCGACACCGGGTGGGCGCAATTCGCGAGCTCGTCGGGGCTGCGAACGACAAGCTGAGACGAGGCGAGCCGTGATGGTGCCGGACGAGGTTCCACCGACAGTGCGGGACCGGCTTGTGCTCGCGCTCGACGTCGCAAGCCTCGACGAGGCGGTCGAGCTCGCCACTCGACTGCGGCCGTGGTTCTCGGTCGCCAAGGTCGGCTTGGAGCTCTTCTCAGCCGAGGGCCCGCTGGCGGTCGACGCGCTCTTGGACGAGGGCTTCCGGGTGTTCGTGGACTTGAAGCTCCACGACATCCCGACGACGGTCGGCCGCGCCGCCCGGAGGATCGGGTCTCTCGGCGCGTCCTACGTAACGGTGCACGCGGCAGGTGGCGAAGAGATGTTGAGGGCGGCGGTGGAGGGGTTCGAGGAGGGATGGGCCGGCGCAGTGGCGACGGGCCATCCCGAACCGGCCGGGGGGTCCGCAGGGGTACTAGCGGTGACGGTGCTGACGAGCGACCCGGACGCCGGCGCCGAGCTCGTCGGCACGCGGGCGAGCCTCGCCGCGCAGACGGGCTGTCTCGGCGTGGTCTGCGCGGCGGTGGATCTCCCCGTCGTCGGTTCGCGGGCGCCCGGACTGTTGACGGTGGTCCCCGGGATCCGCCTCGCTGAATCGTCACAGGACGACCAGGCTCGGGTTGCGGGGCCCTTTGCCGCTGTGAGAGCAGGGGCCGGCCTGCTCGTGATCGGCAGGACCGTGACCGGCTCCAAAGCCCCGGAACTGGCGGCCGAGCGGCTCTCGAACGAAGTCATGGCCGCTCTCGTTCCCAGTCCGGGCTGCCCCGCGCGGTAGACCGGCGCCTGCCGGCCTGCGCGGTAAACCGGCGCGTGCCGGCCCTGCGCGGTAAACCGGCGCCTGCCGGCGGAGCATTCTTGTACATATGTTACAAGTGAGCTACGGTGATCCTGACGGATTCTCGCCCAGGAGGCGATAGCCCGCTTTTTCAACAATCGAACTAGCCAATAGGGCATTTGAGGCCAGGAGGTTCGGCACGATCATGTTACGAAAGCGAATGCTGACCAAGCTCGCGGTTGTGGGAACGGCGGTTGCATGCGCCGTTTTCGTGGTTGCCGTTGGTGCATCAAGCTCCGCGACGACGTCCAAGCCCGCCAAGGCTCAAGTGACCCACATGGTCAAGATCCCGGGCGGCACGTTGACCTATGCAACGGCGCCGAACGCTGCACCGGACTACATCTTCCCGATGATGAGCGGCGCCTACTTCTCCGTGGCGAACTTCCAGTACATCTACGACATGTTCCGTCCTATGTACTGGTTCGGCCTCGGGCAGACCCCGGATCTCAACACAAACGTTTCCCTCGCCGATATGCCGGTCTACTCGAACGGTGGAAAGACGGCCACCGTCAAGATGAAGGGCTTCAAATGGTCGGACGGCACGACCGTGGATGCCCAGGACGTAGTGTTCTGGCAGAACATGATGAAGGCCGAAGGCCCCGAATGGGGAGAGTACGCTCCTGGGCCTGACCAGTACCCCGGGAACGTCGTGAACGTCGTCGCCAACAACGCGACCGATACTGTCACATTCACGCTCAACAAGTCCTACAGCTCGTACTGGTTCACATACAACGAGCTGTCCCAGATCACGCCTCTCCCGATCGCATGGGACATCACCAGCGCCACTGCAAAGCCGGGTTCGGGTGGCTGCTCGGGCGCCTCGTACAGCTCGATAACGACCTCGACGTCGTCCAGCGGCGCGATTACTCCGACTTCTGCGTCTGCCAAGGCCTGTGTAGCGGTATGGACGTTCCTCACGGGCAAGTCGGAAGCAGGCGCGCCGGCCACGTACGGGACCAACCCGTTGTGGAAGATCGTGGACGGGCCGTACTACCCGACCGCGTTCGACGCGACCACCAGCGCTGCGACCCTGGTAGCGA
>Ga0187849_1001121_pt1 | contig 30970 bp, 20 predicted proteins | sample June2016WEW_4_10_2_FD_132412 | JGI IMG/M metagenome (GOLD analysis project Ga0187849, IMG submission 132412) | Peatland microbial communities from SPRUCE experiment site at the Marcell Experimental Forest, Minnesota, USA - June2016WEW_4_100 | ecosystem: Environmental > Terrestrial > Soil >...
ACAGGGTGGCGCTGGTACTCCCCAACGGCCCAGAAATGGCCGTTGCCCTCCTGTCAGTGGCTTCAGCGTTTGCATGTGCCCCGCTCAATCCCTCCTACCAAGCCAGCGAATTTGACTTTTTTCTCACTAACCTGAGGGCGAAGGCAGTGATTGTGGAGAAGCCTACTGCCCCCAACGTGCTCCCAGTAGCTAAAAAGAGGGGCGTACGCTTGATCGAGTTGAGACCATCTGTGGACCAAGAAGCAGGCATCTTCAGCCTAGCCTCAAGCCAAGGTCAAAAGGAGGAACCACGTTTCTCGAACCCCACAGATATATCCATCCTGCTGCACACCTCGGGGACAACCTCTACGCCGAAGCTCGTGCCAATCACCAACAGCAACATCTGTGTTTCAGCTGAGAACATAAGCAACGCCCTTAGCCTAACCATAAACGACCGCTGCCTGAACGTACTGCCTCTCTTTCACGTGCATGGTATAGGCATACTTTTGGCATCGATGGTAGCTGGGGCCAAAGTCGTCTGCACACCTGGCTTCTTGGCGCCAAAGTTTCTCACCTGGCTTGAACAGTTCCGCCCCACATGGTATTCGGCAGTCCCAACCATGCACCAAGCAATCCTCTCAATGGTCACCCGCACTGGCTATATCCCATCAGTGCGACTCAGATTCATCCGGTCTGCATCCTCACCCCTGCCGCCCTCCGTTTCAGCTGAGCTGGAGAGGGTTTTCGGCTGTCCCGTATTGGAGACCTATGGCATGACCGAGGCATCCCACATGATCGCATCAAACCCACTACCCCCGCGCCCTCGGAAAGCTGGCTCGGTCGGCTTACCGATCGGCAATGATGTCGCTATAATTGACGATGCTGGCAATCTTCTTCCGAGTGGTGCTATCGGCGAGATCGTTCTGCGGGGTCCTAACCTCTTCATGGGCTATGAGAACAACCCCGAAGCAACCAAGGCTGCCTTTACCAATGGATGGTTCAGGACAGGAGACCAAGGGTACGTAGACAGTGAAGGTTACATCTTCATCAAGGGCAGGCTGAAAGAAATCATCAACCGCGGTGGGGAGAAGATATCCCCGCGGGAGGTCGAGGAAGCTTTGCTCTCTCTACCACAGATAGAGCAGGCGGTCGCCTTTGGGATCCCTAACTCCACCTTGGGCGAGGATGTTGCAGCTGCCGTGGTGCTGAGGGACGGTCATTCGATGGAACCCACTCAGATTAGGCTCGCCGTCTCGGAAAGGCTCGCGTCCTTCAAGGTTCCCGCTCGGATGCTGGTGGTGAAGGAACTGCCCAAAGGGCCGACAGGAAAGCCCCAAAGGATTGGGCTTGCAAAGCTTTTCGGTCTCGAACCGCAACCAAGCAAGTCTCCCAAGGATCGCCCCAGCCTTCCACCAAGCACCCCGACCGAGATCGCTCTCGCCAAGATCTGGTGTGAAGTATTAGGTCTCCGTGGCATTTCAGCAGACGAAGAGTTCTTGGATCTAGGGGGGGACTCAATCCTCGCCACCTTGGCAATCTCTCGGATCCGCGATGAGCTGGGCTTCGAGCTGCCTATAGTCAAGTTCTTTGAGCTTAAGAATATAGGAAACATTGCGAGGTTCCTGGACGATGCCAACAGCCAGAAAGCCTCACGCAGAGAAACTGCAGGGTAGGCGGCTTCAATGGCAAAGGGCAACCCTACCATTAAGAGGCAGAGCGACGGTTCGCCCACAAGGGCATCCTTCGCCCAAGAGAGGATGTGGCTCCTCGAACAGCTCGATCCCCAGAGCGGTGCCTACAACCAGCTTAACGGTTTTCGCCTCAGGGGGATGCTTGATTGTGAGATCCTGAAGAGGAGCCTCCTGGAGCTCCTGGATCGCCACAGAGTCCTCGCAAGCAGGCTGGTTCTCAAGGATGGCCAGCTGTTCCAGGAGGAAACCAACGCCCAAGCATTCGACCTACCCCTGGTGGACCTGTCTTCAATGCCCGATGGGAAGGGGGAGGATCAGGCCAAAGCCTTGGCCAGAGAGCAGTCGAGGGCTCCCTTCGACCTCGCCAGAGGTATGCTCTTTCGGGCAACACTGTTCAGGCTCTCTCCCCAGGATCATCTCCTTGCAATTACAACCCACCACTCTGCCTTTGACGGCTGGTCCCTAGGCGTGATGCTGAGGGACTTGGCAGGGATCTACGAGGCTTTCTCCAAGGGTCTCCCTTCTCCGCTCCCCGAACTGCCCATCCAGTACCAAGACTACGCCCTTTGGCAGAGGGAGCTCTACGAGAGGGGCGAATTCGCTGCGCAGGAGTCCTATTGGGTCAACAGGCTATGCGGAGACCTGCCTGCTCTTGAGCTCCCCTTGGATCATCCGAGGCCCGCGGTCCAGAGCATGGCAGGGAGCGCCATCACCACAACCCTGGATGTGAAACTCACTAGCTCCCTCAAGGAGGTCAGTAGGAGAAGAGGAACGACCCTCTTCATGACTCTGCTGGCAGCCTACAAGGTATTACTCCACCGGTGGACAGGTCAGGAGAAGCTGATAGTTGGGTGCCCTATCGCCGGGCGCACACGCCGGGAGTTAGAGCCATTGATCGGTCTGTTCATAAATACGCTACCTATCCGCACCGATCTATCTGGTGACCCCCCCTTCTCATCCCTGCTCGGGCAGGTCAGGCAAAATCTCTTGGAGGCATATTCAAACCAGGATGTGCCCTTTGACAAACTCGTCGAGATCGTCAAACCGGAGAGGCATCTGAGCAGCACGCCCATCTTCCAGACCATCTTTCAGTTAAGGAATTTCCCCCTTAGGAACGCGGATGCAGGCGGCCTAAGGATGGAAAACTATGAATTTGACTTCTTTCCTGCCCGAGTTGACCTGACGGTCGAGATCACTGAGATCGAGGGTACCCTCCACTGCCGTTTCGAATACTGCATAGCAATCTTGGATAGGTCGACCATAGAGCGCATGGTCGGCGCCTGGAGAACCTTGCTGGAGGGAATAACAATGGATCCAGATCAGCGCATATCCGAGCTGCCGCTCCTAACACCAGAGGAGAAGAGGCAGATCCTGGAGGGATGGAACCGCACTAGCCATGACTATCCCAGGGATGAGACGGTGCCTGGGCGATTCGAGGAACAGGTCGCCCGAAGCCCCTCGTCTGTGGCGCTCGTCTATGGGCGAACAAGTCTGACCTATGGGGATCTCAACGCGCGCGCCAATGGGCTTGCCCTCCAACTCACCAAAGCAGGATTCATGCCAGGGTCTGCAGCGGTTATACTGATGGACCGCAGACCCGAGCTGCCCATCACCCACTTGGCCATACTCAAGGCAGGAGGGATTTGCGTGCCTATGAACCCAACCGACCCCAAAGACCGCATAGCCCTCGTGCTGAAGGATACATCCGCGCCTCTGCTCCTAACCTCGAAGGACCACAGTGAGCAGTTACCCCAGGGGTCAGCAAAGATAATCTTTGTTGAAGACTCCCTACTGGGAAGCAATCCAAATGAAGCCAACTTCTCCAACCGCCCCACTGTCCCATCTACCGCCTACATAATCTACACGTCGGGGTCGATGGGCACGCCAAAGGGGGTATGCATACCCCACCGTGCAATCTTGAGGACGGCAATCAACAACAGCTTTGTCGAGTTCCTCCCGGCAGACACTGTGGCAAGCGTAACGAACCCCGCCTTTGATGTCTCTTTGGGCGAGCTTTGGGGAGCGTTGCTCAACGGGGCTAGGATCGCTATCTTCGATAGAGAAATCACCCTTTCACCGTCAGCATTCGTAGCCAGGGTAAGAGAAACAGGGGTCAAGGTGATGTTCACCACACCGACGTTGCTGAACCTTATGGTGAGAGAGGTGCCTACGGCCTTCCTTGGCATACGCGACTTGATCACTGGTGGAGAGGTCCTGGATCCCTCCCTTGCCAAAGAGATACTGGCCGGTAGCAAGCCTGGCAGGCTCATAAACGTCTACGGCCCCACCGAAGGGACGGTGCTCAGCACCTGGCACGTGGTCAAGGACGTGGCCGAGGACTCCCCTATCCCCATAGGGCGTCCAATCGCAAACACCCAGGCCTACATCCTCGACAAGAATCTCCAGCCAGTGCCCGTTGGCGTGAGGGGTGAGCTTTACCTTGGTGGCGACGGTCTGTCCTCTGGGTACTACAACAGGCCTGAGCTGACCGCAGCCGCCTTTTTGCCCAATCCCTTCAGCGGGGATCCATCCTCCAAGATATTCAGAACAGGAGACATCTGCCGCTACCTCCATGATGGTAATATAGAATTCGTCGGTCGTTCAGATCTTCAGGTCAAGATCCGCGGCTTCCGTATCGAGCTCGGGGAGATCGAAGCCATGCTCGGAAGGCATCCGGCAGTAAAAACGGCTGTGGCTGTAGTCTGGGGGGAGGGACAGGCGGATAGGCGTCTGGTTGCCTACGTCTCGCCCATCCCGAATGCTACCATCGATCCATCCCAGCTGAAGGATTACCTCAAGGGTCTTCTGCCTGACTATATGATCCCCTCAGCCATAATGGTCCTGCCAGAACTACCCCTTATGCCGAACGGCAAGGTCGACCGGAGGGCACTCCCCCCTCCCGAGCCCCCACGAACTGGAAGATCGGAAGCAGATGCTATGGCGCATAGCCACGAGGAGCTGGAGCTCATCGAGATGTGGGAGGATCTGCTGAGGGTTAAACCAATCGGCGTGAACGACAATTTCTTCGACCTGGGTGGGCACTCAATGATGGCTGTCCGCCTCTTCGCCCGGATCGAGGAGAAATTCAAGGTCCGAATGCCTCTCGCCACACTTTTCCAGAGCCCGACCATAAAGGAGCTGGCAAAGGTCCTTAGGGCCAAGGAACCTTCCCAACTGGGGGATCTCCTGGTCCCTCTGCAGGGAAGTGGATCGGGGTCTCCACTCTTCCTCCTCCATGCGGCAGACGGTGACGTTCTCAACTATACAGCCTTCGTAAGGAGCTATGGGCCAGGCCGCCCCATCTACGGCATCCAGTCAAGGGGTATTAATGGTGAAGCGCAGCCCTTGACCAGTATTGAGGAGATGGGAACGCAATACGTGCACGCTGTGCAGAAGATCCGCCCACACGGGCCATACCTCCTGTTGGGCTACTCCGAAGGCGCTCTACCCGCCTACGAGATGGCACGGCAATTCGCAGAGGCTGGGGAGGAGGTTGGCCTGCTCGCCATAATAGATGCCTCCACCCCAGGCCAGAAGGAATCCGAGGCTGCTACCAGGCGGCGCGAGTTCGTGGTCGAATTCCTCAATTTATATGTGGACATCCGCCAGGCAATACCCAAGGGGAACCTTCGGGACCTGATACGAACATTCCCCCAGAGAATTGCCAACCTGATCCTATATGGTCTTCAGGCTGTGGGCTTTCAAAGAAAATCTGCAGAACCGCTCCTGCCCGGGTGGGCTTTCTACCTCTCGGAGGCGCGGAAGCGCACAATAATTGCCAATATTAAAGCTGCCAAGGCCTATCGGCCAAAGAAGTACCAAGGGGTCGTTACTCTCTACCGCCAGACACCATTCCCCATGCTATCGACGCTCGACCCTCAGATGGGATGGCAGCGCCTTGCTAGGGAAGTGGACAGCACCACCATTAGTGGTTACATCCATGGGAACATGCTGAAACCGCCCCAGGTCGCAAAACTGGTCCTTGACCTCAAGAAACGTGTGGATGCAGTCGATGGACCCCAAAACGTCTAATCTGCTGAATGAGCGGTGCTTGGGTCTTCTCCAGGTATGAGGACTTGCATGAGCATCCCCGAGTTCATTTCTTGCGTGCGCCCGGGATAATATCTCTTATTAGTAATTTCGGACTAGTTCCTCATCAAGCAGGTTCTTTTCAGATGCCTAGGGTCAGCGTGATAACTCTCTCGCATAACCGCCCTTCTCTTTTGTCCAGATCGATCGCCAGTGTCCTCTCCCAAGATTACTCAGACTTTGAGCTTATCGTTGTGGACGATTCGTCCAGCGATGAACCCCGGAAGGTTGTAAACTCCTTCGTGGACCCGCGCATCGAATACATAGGGCTAGAATCCGCAATCGCCGCGAGTGCCGCTGACAATGTCGGAATAAAATCAGCCCATGGCGACTACATTGCCTTTCTTGATGATGATGACGAATGGCTTCCGACAAAGCTATCAAAGCAGGTCATGGCGTTCAGCAGAGCTGGCAGCTCAGTCGGGCTGATCTACACGGGCATCAATTACATAGATGAGGTAAAGGGCTCGCGCAAGAGCTTCCTGCCAGCATGCAGGGGGAGGGTCTTCGACCGGCTGCTAATGGGGTGCTTTATCTGGGCGCAATCCTCGGTGATGATAAGGAGGGACATCATAGCAGAGGTCAACGGATTTGACGGGGCATTGCCTTGTATGCATGATTGGGACCTCTACCTCAGGATTGCAAAGAAGTACGAATTTGACTACATCCCTGAGGTATTGGTCAATTATTATTGCGACTACGGTGGTCTGAACCGCAACATTGAGAAACGGCTCCAAGGTCAGAGCATAGTCTACGGAAAAATTGGTCCCCAGATCAAGTCGAAGAAGGTATGGTCTGACTATTATTTCCACAGGGGGGTCTGGCTTTTCATGCTTGGCGATCACCTTGAGGGCGGGCGATGCCTCGTGAAGAGCCTTCAGTGCAATTGGAAGAACCTCAGAGCCCTCCCGCTCATAGGGCTTAGTATGATGGGTTCTGCAGCCTTCAATAAAATATACTCTCTCTTCGAGAGCACACCTTTAGCGAAATACCTGGCAAATATTTCAGGTTATAGGTCGGTATGACATAGTGAAAATCAACTGCAAAAGGCAGTGCTAAAAACAACAATACTGAGCTCCCATCGAGCAACAACGCTATTAACAACCCTTTAGCCAATTTGAAATCATGCGGATCGTTGTGACGGGCGGGGCTGGCTTCATCGGCAGCCATTTGGTCGAGCGCCTGGTCTGGCGAGGGCACGACCTGGTTGTCCTGGACAACCTTGTCACCGGCAAGGAAGACAACCTCCAAAAGGTCATCAATGAGATCGACTTCATAGAGGGAGACATCAGGGACGACGAGCTGGTCAAGCGTCTTCTAAAGGGGGCAGATGTTGTTGCCCATCTTGCCGCTCTAACTAGCGTCAGCGAATCGATGGAAGAGCCCTACCTCTATCACGAGATCAATACCTCGGGGACGTTGCGCCTGCTGCAGCTCTCTGTAGAGAGCGGGGTTAAGAACTTCCTCTTCGTCTCCTCCTGCGCGGTCTACGGCGATCCAACCAAGATACCTATCAAGGAGACCGACCCTATCTCCCCCCTGTCCATCTATGCTGCCACGAAGGCCTCGGCCGAAGCCTACTGCCAAGCTTATAACAGCATGGGGATAAGGACCTGCGTGCTGCGCCTCTTCAACGTCTACGGCCCCCGCCAGGGATTCAGCCAGTACTCGGGGGTGATCTCCCAGTTTACAGAGAGAACTAGGAAGGGGCAGCCTCCCATCATATTCGGAGACGGAAAGCAGACTCGGGATTTCGCCTACGTGGGTGATGTGGCTACCCTTATGGCAACCGCCGTCGAGAAGTTCTCCGAGGGGGTTTTCAATGTGGGCTCTGGCAAATCTTCAACTATAAAGGGACTGGCTGAGACCCTTGCGCGCACCATGGGCAAGCCCGACCTGCAGCCCGTATACGAGGAGCCGCGCCCAGGCGAGGTCAGGTACAGCAGGGCAGACATCTCAAGAGCGCGGAAGGTCTTTGGCTTCCGGCCAGAGGTTTCGCTCGAAGAGGGGCTAAGGTTGACCGTTCGCTGATTATAATTGCTCGCAATTAATTTACAATACACAGTGAGATCGATCATTAAGGAGCCACTGACCCTTCAGCCATTTAAGAGAGATGAATAAATGGAGACAAGGCTTTTTGCAATTTTTTCCATATCATGATCCAGCAATGCCGTCTTCCCCTCTTCGACAAAGTTCTTCGCCAGCAAGGGGTCCTTACTCACGCGCTCTAGCGAGGTGGCGAATTCGTCCACAGTTTCGCAGGTGAGGGCGTTCCTGCCATTGGCGAGTAGTCCTTTATAGACGGGCAGGTTGCGGGCCACCACAGGCCTCCCGACAGCCATCGCCTCCATGAGCGCTATCCCTTGGTTTTCGCAGAAAGAGGGTGTAAAAAAGATATCACCCCCGCAGTGGGCGTCCAACGCTTCCTCCACATCGGACAGGAAAAGGACATTTGGGGGGCACTTGCCCATGGCCCTACGAACCCTTAACGGGTAATATAGAATTGAGCGCCTTCCAACCCACACGAACTGCAGGTTGGGGAGTTGCTTGGCCACGGCTGGCAAAACCTCAACTCCCTTCTTGGGGCAGATGACGCCAACCATGTAGACCACCTTCGTATCATCAGAAATCCCGTAATGTTTCCTGAACGAGCTTCTGCGCTCCGGCACTAACCTGAATTTGTCGAGGTCTATGCCATTGCTCAGCACTTGGATGGGCGCCTTCACGTGCCTCGCCCGGAGGGTGGCCTCGGTCCAGGCGCTGGGGGCAAGGACCAGATCACCCATGTTGTAAAAAAATGTCAGGTATCTTCCTACCACCCCCGATAGTAACCCACTTCCAGTCCAAACCCCTTCAGCGTCTTCGGCCGTTGTGTGGGCATGCATCACCACTGGTATTCCCTTCTTTTTTGCCCTTTTCACCTCAGCAATGTTGGTGAAAGGGATGGGCACATGCACGTCAAGGAGGTCGTAGTTCTTCTCGGTTGGATCGTCAGTAACATCAACTCCTTGACGAAGAAGGGCATCCCTCAACCTCCTCGCGGAGATTATGTTGCCAGTCATCAGTCCTATGGGAGTTACAAGGAATTTTATCCTCATGCAGCAGACCATCGCACGTGATTCTTTGCCATTTGATATGTTAACACATCTTCAGTATAATACTTTAAGCGCAATTTTCTGCTTGCGCTAAACTGTGCGACCCACTCTCTCCCGCTCTAAGAAAACGCACGCGCATTAAGAATGTTGAACCAAAAAAATTATGGTTTGATTTCTTCGGTTTGTGCTTCGTGCTTTGGCTCAGGTATCTCGGATGGCGTTTCTTCTGAAACTTCTTCTTTTGTAAAGCGCATGGTAATCCATGCAACTACGAATGAGAGTACAGCAAATAGAAGGTAGACAACCATTGAATCTACGGCGCTGATTTGAATAAACGCAGCAGGGGCTTGACTTCCGTACTCAATTGAGAGCATTTCATAGTTTACCAAAGCAGCAAATACTGCAAATACCATGAATACTACACCAAATACCGATGCAATTTGGCTTACAATTTTCCAGTTGTTCATACTCATTTCACCGAGTGGCCTCTTTTTTATGAGGACGCTGCCTTTTAAACAATTACCATTCTCAATCATGGTAAAAATTTAATCCCCAAACCCAAACTACTGCTATTTCGCTCCTTCCAGCTACTATTCTGCTACTAACTCTCTCCCAACATAAAAAGAAAAAAAGTTAAATTTGATCCCCCCAACTTGCCGTTTATTTATCATGAAGGCTATCGCCAAGGCGATCGAGCGGCGCTTCCCATCAGGCTAGCATTTTAAGTGCTTTAAATTAAACTGCTTAGCATGATTAACGGTCGTGGGCTGCAGCATGTGCCAGATAGGGTGCACATAGCACCCGCATTCCTTGAGATTGACCGGCTTGTGCTGCCCTTCCTCGAGATGAAAGGCGAACGACTTCATCTCTTCACATTCCAAAGGCAAAACAAGCGTTCAAAAATGTGCCTTGAGTCAATCTGCTCAGCCCTCGATAGGGAAAGAAAAAGCTACGAGATCCATAGGACCGATTCTGAAATATTCCATCTCATAACCGCATTCAAACGGATTATAAAGGAGGAGCTTGGATGCGGCAATCAGGTCTTCGTCAATTTATCCTCGGGGGGGCACCTGCAGACCGTGGCTGCTTTCATGGCCACTTGCGCATCCCCCGGCGCCATCACGCCCTACTTCGCCTATCCCAAACGGTTGAACGATCTCACCAAGCCAGCGGCACCGCAGAATTCGTGCGGCGTTGAAGAAATCATAACATTGCCTCATTTTACCATCAATGCTCCTGATGAAGATTCACTTCACTTCCTACGGATCCTGGCAGAGGTGGGTGAGGCCGATAAGAAGACAGTGCTGAACTCCTGCCAATCAGAGGGTCTGATTCGGCACCAAGGAAAATCCAGGCCCTATGGGCATGTCATGCTGGAGAACAAGTTCATCCGCCCCATGGAGAAGCAGGGGCTGATGGCTGTTACAGAGAATGGGAGAAGATGCAGGGTCCAGATAACTGAGAAAGGGAGAGACATGCTTCTGGTCAATGGACTCATGGAGGATTCGGCCTGAGCAAAGGGGAGGAAGTGAAAATCCATGGTCTCGTCCCGCCGAATCAGAAAAGCTGCTGCAAGCAAGGGCGTCAGCCCCATCATAGCCACCCTGCTTCTGATCGTGATCACCGTGGCTGCCGCGGTGGTAGCCTACGGCTTCGTTACAGGATTCATAGGTGGGACGCAGGCACAACCCATCCAGACGGGAATGGCGGTCGACTCGGTCTACTCGTCACCTACCGAAGTGGTATTGTACGTGAGGAATACGGGGAATGCCCCACTCACCGTGGACATGGTCTACGTGACCCAGGGTAACTCGCTGGTTGCTGTACCCCTAGTACCTGCGGTGAGTGTGGGCACGGGGAGCGTTAGCCCAATCATACTTACAAACAATTTCACGGAAGGGGTCTGCCAGTTCAAGATTACGTCCACTGAGGGTGCCCAGTGTGCAATCAGCAGCGACATCCAAGCTGGTAGTGGCGGTAGTGGTGGTGACCTTATCCCGCCCCTCTGTTCCAACCTGGGCGCCAATACAACCATCGCGGGAGCCTCCTGCCTATTATCATCGATCTGGAGCGACAATGTCGGTCTCTCAGGATTCATCTGCTCTACCAACAACACCGGCAGCTGGGTTAATTCGTCTTGGATCCCATTCACAGGAAATACTGCTTCTCTTATTATAACCCTCAATCCTACCGTTGGATCCGTTGTAGGGTTCGAGTTTTATGCCAATGACACCTCCAACAACTGGGGCGCTTCGGGTGTCAGCTATATCACCCTATCAAGTGGCAGTGACCTTATCCCTCCCAGCTGCTCCAACCTGGCTGCCAACACCACCATTGCTGGATCTCCCTGCCTGCTCTCCTCCACCTGGAGCGACAATGTTGGTCTTTCAGGGTTCGTCTGCATGACCAATAATACAGGCAGCTGGGTCAACTCAACATGGGCCCCCTTCACGGGTAATACTGCCTCTTTGGTGATAACCCTCAACCCAACGGCTGGAACTGTTGTTGGGTTCGGGTTCTTCGCAAACGACACCTCCAACAACGGGGGTTCCTCGGGCATTTCATACATCACCGTGGCCCCACTCGCGGTCAACTGCATAGCAATCAATCAGAACTCATCCAGGACCAGCACGGGCTCTTTCGTGGCCCTGGCTTACCACCTGGTCTGGTCCAGCAACTCCTCAGCGGTTAGCAGCGGTATCCTTACGGTCAATGGCACAAGCTACCCTATTTCAGCAGGCTGGTGCAACTTCACGGCTACATCGGCCTCGGTAACCAAGAGAACCTATGCCGTGACCTCGGTCAGTGCGAATGGAGTTACGGCCTACAGCCAGGTCCCGTCTAACCCATCCGTCATCTGGGACCGGCTGAACATCACCTACACATCCAATTCAACGCTGCTCAGCATTCGGCAGACAGCTCAGATAACCATCACAGCAACCTACGAGTACGATGGCGCAATCGCGTCTTTAACTGTAAACACCCTCCGAAACGGAACCCACTACGCCACGGGTAACTTCAACGATTACGAATCGGCTGCAGCTGTCTTCACCTACTCAGTGGAGAACTTCACAGATCCACTTTATGGGATAACCGCCTTCGACTCCACTCCCTTGACGGTTACCTGGACCATAGCCCCGCCGGGCGTCGTAGCCTGCATCCCCATAACCCTCTCCAATAGCCAGAACATGGCGACGCCTGCAAACTTCCAGCAGCAGCTCTTCATCAACTGGTCCCTCTGCAGCCCCTACGTCAGCTCTAGCCTCAGCAACGTGATCTTCTTCGACAGCAACGGCAACCCGCTTTACGTCTGGGATGAGAACGGCACCACCAACGTCAGCAACTCCCTGACCACGGTCTGGGTCAACCTGGGTTCAAACATAATCCCGGCCAACGGTAACATCAACATATACCTTGGCTTCTACAACCTCAGCTACGATACCAGAGGGCAGAATGGCTACTGGGGCATGTTCCCCACGGCGACCGGCACCTACGCCCAGTATGACAACGGCTTTAAGGTCTTCCAATTCTACGACAACTTCAATGGTACCACTATCAGCCCTGCCTGGAACACCCAGGGGGCTGCTGGGACCTACTCTGTTAACAACGGTCTCACAATGTATTCGGGCGCATTTCCGAACTATGTGTTCACCCTCAATAATCAATACTCAAGTCCTATTATTGTCGACGCCTATTCGGTTGGAACCTACGGAAATTGGCTAGGCATCTCTCTCTGCAACCTCCAGTCTACGGATGGGTCCTATGCCCTTACGAGCGGTGCCGTTCAATGGCTCTACCCCCCGGAGGGCGGGTGGGGCTCCTACAACGGTCTTGCGAGTGCCTCGGGATATACAGCCATTACGCCCAGTCCCATCACCACCACTCCTCAGGTTATCTCGCTAGCCATGAACTCTACCACAGCGACCGAGTACCAGAACTATGCCAGTCCAGCAACGGTTTCTGTCACAGGCTCCCTCTCCAACTATCCAGGGCTAGTCCAACTGGCTTATAATACCGCGTCGGACACTCAGACCATCTACTGGTTCAGGCTTAGAGCCCTTCCCCCCAACATGGTAATGCCAGGTGTCTCGTTGAGTGGAATTGTTGTACTTTAGCTCGCACGTGCTTTGCTAAAGACATAATTTGCGAAGATTTTCTCCGAATTATTGTAAAGTAAAAGAACAAAAAAAACTAAAATTTAATCCCAAACCTGCGCAATAGTGGCTCCCAATCATATTTGAATAAGAAAATCCCAAGGAAGATGAACACTATGGAGAGCAGGATCGAAAATTCGAGGGATGTGAGACCTAATAAATGGTGGACCGTCTTGGTGATCTGAAGTATGCCAAGGAACTCGAGCCAGATCTCAACGGCGCTTTTCACAATCTTTGCAAGAATGGTTACTGAGAACATGGGAAGGAGTCTTATTTTCTCTGCGCCGGCTCCTATGTAGAGGTAATCATCAAGGGGAAGTACTGGTATTACTGCTGTTATGAAAACTACAATGAGAAAGCTTCTACGCTGAAGCCAAGCCCCAAGAAGTTTAACGTTTTTGTTCTCCTTCAGCTTTCCACTGAATCCCATGGCACCGCCATAAATGATGAGCTTCCCGATGGCTGCACCAAGCGCAGTGATGAGAATGATGAGGAGGAAACCCTCAGGCGTGAATCCGAAAGTTATCAGCTCGGCTGTGGCAATCAGCGTGTAGGAGGCTCCGAAGAATGGAGTGGCGTTGGATATGAGCGAGACGACGAAGAGTCCTGCCAGGCTGAATAAGAAAGGGTTACTAAAATGGGCGGCTGCTGGAAGAGCCAGTGCAGCTCCCCCTAGAAGAGCACCATTGATGCATTGGATGGCATCAGTAAACATTCTGGGGGTCTCCATTTTTTAAAACTGGCAAGCAACTTCAGCTTTCATTGTTATGTGATCACGCCACTTCTACATAAGGACGCCAATATTTCTAGACCAAGCCAGGATTAACTTGCCAGAATTGGACCCAGATTCCTTTTGCTCCATTTTCGCAAGCGATATATTGGCAACTCAATAGCCCATTCTTTGCGCCATCTCTAATCTTTTGTTTTTGCCCGTTGGTCCCTTGGGTATATTGTCCACGAAGATTATTTGGGTAGGTACCTTGAAGTAGGCAAGGCGATCGAAGAGAAATGCCCTAAGGTCCTTCTCTGTTATGGAACTACCTGGCCTGAGGACAACGGCAGCCACTACGTCTTCGCCCAACGTCTTATGGGGCACAGCAAAGGATATGGCCTCTTCAATTGCTGGGTGCTGAAGGAGCGCGTCGTCAATCTCTTGGGGTGCCACCTTCTCGCCTCCTTTATTTATCATCTCCTTGAGGCGACCCCAGAGGTGGAGGAATCCCTCATTGTCAAAGGAACCCAGATCACCGGTCCTGAACCAGCCATTTATGAAGGCTAGGGAATTGGCTTCAGGATTATTCTCATAGCCCTTGAAGACGTTGGGGCCTCGCAGAACTATCTCCCCTATCTCCTTCGGGTCCAACAGTGCACCCTTTTCGTCCATGATTGCCACCTCGGCCACCCCAACAACTCCCGCACTGCCGGGCTTACGCCTAGATGGGGAGTTCGAGGCTATGAATAAGGCCTCCGTCATGCCATAACTCTCAATTACCTGTGCCTTGAAGAGATCCTCCAGCTGCGCCATGAGCTTCATAGACATGGAAGCAGACCCCGTGCCAATCCACTTGATATTGCACCTGGAAACAATGGCCTCGTTACCCTTGGAGAGGTCCATCACCATTTGATGGATTGTCGGGGGACCAGCATACCAGGTCGGACCAGTTGAATCAAGCCAATGGAAGAACTCGGATGGGATGAAACCCGGTGCACAGATAAACCTTCCCCCATGGCGTAGAACACGGTAGAGAATATTCAATGCAAATACATGAAAGAGGGGAAGCATGTTCAGGTATATGTCCTCCTCGGGCTTCGACTTGAAGATCTTTGCATAGTAATCGATATTGTGACATAGGTTCGATTGGGTTAAGGGTACCCGCTTGGGCTCAACGGTTCCAGAGGTAAAAAGCACATGGGCGATATCATCCGGCTGCGCATAGTTGGGTTCATTGCTTGGCCTTTCGGGCATTCCTTCTAGGATGAAGGAGCCTGCCTCCTCCTCATTTATCTTTAATAGCTCGATTACTTCGATCCCATGGGCACGCGCAACCCTTTTCGAAGGGGAGTCTTGGCCCTTCTCCACAACCAGTGCCTTCAGCCCCAGGTCTTTGACAATTGACTCCAGCTCCGCTTCTGTGTATTGGGGATTCAGAGGAATGACTGTGAACCCTGAGACCAGAGAGGCCATGGCAACGGCCATTTCTGGCCCGTTGGACATGGAAATGGCAATCCTGTCATTTCTGCCATAGCCGATGCTATTGAGCGATGCGACAACCTGATGCACCCTCTCACGGAGTCGGCCATAGGTGATCTTTCGGCCCGTGACGTCGCTCAATGCAACCACCTCTTTGGGCTGCATTCGGAATAGCGTCTCGGATATTGTAAGAGGTAGAGGGTTTGGGTCTTTACTCATATTCATGACCTAAGCCATGATATTAATGCTGGTGGATCTTTTAATAAAAAGATATCGCCAGCAACAAAACGAGTAATTAAGCGCCATCAAGTCTCTCATTTTCCCTTCGCATCTTAATGGCAGTATTGCACTTCTTATGGCTTATCTACCTAATGTTTTAATACAAGGAAAAAATAAACCGACGAAGAGAGAGGAAACTTCATCATGTCTTCGTCAAGGGTATCCGTGAAGGCCCGTGCAGCCTTTGGTAGATCCATGCCGATTACCATCGCAGCCCTAACCTCTCTTACAGCCGGTGTGCTAGGTTTAGTTGCTTGCGCATTTGTGGCTGTGATTGTCCTGCAGGGTACTGAGTATACAACGCCCTTAATCGGGCCAATACTCCTAAGCACTAGCGGCAAAAACTTTGTCCTTGGCACAGTAGCCATTGTCCTTTCAATCTTGCATATTATCGTCGGTTTCATGCTCTGGAGGTCGACATCGCAGGGAGGAACGGTGGGCATAGTCCTTGCTGCTGTAGATATCGTCATCTATTCAATCGCGCTCTTCGCTCCCATGGTTGTCTACGTAGTGCTGCCACTCCTCTTTGTGGGGACAATAATGGCGATTGCTATAATCTTTGGATGGGACACACTTCGCTGAGCTCGGACTTCATGTTGCAGTTTCATCCCTTTATGCTTGGCAAGAAGTAATGCTTCATTAATCAGGGTTTCAATCCTTTGCCTTGCGCCGACTTTTATTCTTGGAATCTCGACTGTCGATTCAAAGTAATCGTTGTGTCTGTTGTTTTAGATAGGAATTCGGACATCTTTCCCAGTGTAATAATTTACAGTCTTCTCGATCCCTTCCTCAAGCTTGATCTTCGCCCTGAAACCCAAGACCTTTTCTGCCTTGGTGGTATCTGCCTGGGTGTGCATGACATAGTTCTTGATCGGGTTGGGAGTGTATATTGGAGTAATATTCAGGCCCAGCTGCTTATTCAAGATTGCAATAATCTCGTTGAATGATGTGGCCTTGCCAGTTCCTACGTTCAAAATCTCTCCCTTGAGGTTGGACTTCATTGCAAAGACATTCGCCTCAACGACATCATCAATGTAGGTAAAGTCCCTGGTCTGGGTGCCGTCGCCATATATTACAGGGCGCTTTCCTTTCATCATCCCCCAAAGGAACTGGGTGATGTTGTTCGCGTACTTGCCCTTGTGCTCCTCGTGGGGGCCGTAGACGCTGAAGTACCTGAGGCCTACCGCCCTCAGGCCGTAGAGATCTGCGTAGAGCGATGCTGCCAGCTCCCTGGCATAGAACGAGTACTCATAGAAGCTGCCAGGGGATACCGGAAGGCTCTCCCTGTGGGGCGGAGGGCACCTGCTATAGAGGCTGCTGGTTGTGGCATAAACCACGGGGAAATCATGGCAGCAGGCCGCATCAACAACATTCAAGAACCCCTTCAAGTTGACATCTATGCCCTCCCTCGGGTCAGGGAAGAACATGGGAGAGGAGCTATAGGCTGCATCGTGGAAAACGCCATTCAAATCCTTGCATAGAGAATCGATCAGCTCCTTGTTCCTAACGTCGCCCCTTACGGTTTTGGCCCCATGTAGTTCTGCTTCCTTGCCAAGGCTCATGTTGTCAAGAACGATTACCTCATGGCCATCGTTGATGAGCCTTTTTGCTATGTTGAAACCTATGAAACCCATTCCACCCGTCACAAGAAACTTCATAAGCGTCATTCTATCGTTTGTAAAAACTCATTGATTAGCTTTTCAATGACTAATTTTATTAATATTAAAAGGAGAAGAGGTTCAACATCGGAAATTGATTACAGATCTTCGGTTTGGTTTGGATTGCCTGTGAAAATTGAGGACTGGAGATACGGATGAAATGGCAATTGTTGTCGTGTATGGGGTAGATACCTCCATAGAACAAGAAATCCAGAAGGGTAATATCTCTCAAATGCAAACCGAAATCAACAATTTCAGTTCCTTGTCAAAGATCTACCTACTAACCATGGACTACTGTTCCTATGACTCTCTTTTCAACAACAACGTCATTCACATCCCCTGTGGCTTTAAAGTCAGAAGTAATTCTTTCATAGTCCGTTTTCTTTTTTCGATAATTTACGTCTTCAGATCTTTTTTTGAAATTATGAAAAGGCGCAAAGACATTGAATTGATGGTATCTCAAGGCACAACTACTTTGCAATGTGTTGTAGCTTCAGGAATAATTAAAGTTCCCTTCATACTTTTTATCCATTACCTTTCCTATCAAGAGGAACTGATCCTGAAAAGGAAGCTTCTTGCCACAATTTTCTGGGCAATCGAAAGTTATACGATAGCGCACGCAGATCAAATTATAGCCTTAAGTCAAAAAATAAAGTCGCAAGTTCTGCCACTAAATATGAGAGTTCAAATAATTCCAAATTATGTTGATGTAAAGGTCACTGATAGGCTTGATAGAAAACAATTAAGAGAAAAATACCAATTCGGCGAATCCCTGAAGGTGATTTTGTTTGTTGGCAGATTACACCCCGTAAAGAATGTTGATTTTCTTCTTAAGGCCTATAAACACATTGTCTCTGAGGTTAATTCCAAGGTCGTAATATTGGGAGATGGACCAGAACGGATGCCCTTGGAAGCATTAGCAAAAGACCTCGATATAGCCGATAAAGTCGACTTTAAAGGATTCGTTCTTAAGGATGAGGTTCTTGAATATATGAACGCAAGTGACATTCTTGTTTTGCCATCATTGGTAGAAGGGCAACCCCGAGTCATATTGGAGGCTTGGGCATGTGGCCTACCGGTTGTGGCTGCAAAAAGTAGTGGCCTACAGGATCTAATAAATGACGGAATAGATGGCATATTGTTCGATGTGCACTCCGAGAAAGAATTAGTTAATGCTATTATAGGAGCTCTGAAAGCTGCCAAATCTAATTTATTGATTGAAAATGGGGAAAAACGCGTGAAGGAATTTGAGAAAGAGAGAATTCTTTCAATGCAAATTGAAGCGATACAAACCTTACTAAATAAAACTATATTATCAAAAACTAGGTTATCATAATGCCTAATACCAAAAAAATTCTATTTTTTACTGAAATTGACCAAGATAACCCTTACGGGTCCCATATAAGACCATTTTTTTTGGCAAAGTATCTGTGCTCCGAGAAATATGATGTATTCGCAACTTGTATCAATTATAATATCAACTCAAAATGTCCGAAATTCATCAATCTTTCTTCGATTTTTAAATTTTCTAGACCAAAAAAATACTTATACCATTTGAAATATGGAAGAAATATTGTTCAAAAAATAAAACCCGACTACATATATACTCATCTTCATACCGCTAGTTTTGCATTAGGATTATTGAAAATATTGAGAATTGTCAAGGAGCCTCTAATTGTTGATATGCATGGAAGTTGGGGCCTCGAAGTAAGTAATTCACTCTTAAAGCCTGCATTGATATTGATAGAAAGTTTTTGCATATATGCGTCAGACATGACAATTGTTCCATCAGAGGAATTAAAAAAATATTTTCAAAATTCTTATGGGGTGCGACCTGGTAAAATCGTGGTTGTACCCAATGGGGTCAACAATAATTCATTTAGATTACTTAATGATCTAGAGAAAGAGAACCAGCGGGCTAAACTGGGATTGGCAAATAAAAAAATAATAATCCTAACAGCTCCTCGTAACAACAACTCAAACATAATAGCAATCAAGTTGATGTATGAAGTTATGAAAATCGCCAAAGAAAAAGGGGTGAACCTTCAATTACTAATTTTAGGTGGGGGACCAACTGTAGGGACTCCGCCAGCAAATGTGGCGTATACTGGTTTTGTTAGGAATTTTGAGATGTTTATGTCAATAGCAGATGTGGCAGTTGCTCCCTATCCTGAAGGGGCAGCAGCAGGAGGAGCACGGAATAAAACATTGGAATATTTTAAATATGAAATTCCAGTCGTTTCCACTGTTGAAGGCATTAGAGGAATAGATGGAGCCATGCCTGAAAAGGATTTTATTCTTTCAAGTGATGAACCTCTCGATTTCCTTCAAAAAATTATAATGTGTATTGGTATGGATAACAAAAAAAGACAAAAAATGATTGATGATGCGAATGACTTAGTTACTCAAAATTACACTTGGGAAAAAAGCGCGAAGCAACTAAATGATTTTCTTAAGTCGTTAGCTTAGATGATTCTATTCATGAATGTGAATAGAAAAATGATATTTAAGCTGTTGTCAGAAAGATAATTATCTAATTTCATCTAAAGGAAACATTACCAATGAATCCGCTTTATTATTTAATCCCATTAGTTTTATTCCTGCCAGGATGGTTAGCGTTAGCCAATTGGAAAAAAATAAATCTATCTGCTGTGGAATCGCTAGTCTTCGGTTGTTTATTATGGAATTTTCTATTCGTAAGCTTGAGCTATGTTTTTGGTATTTTTTCGAATTTAATCAATGAGTTTTTCGTTGCTTTTCTTGTGCTTGGCCTAATCATATCCATTGTCAGCATATACAACTTAATTGCCACAAAATCCTTGTCTTTCAAGAAAATAGAATATACTAAATTAATATTCTCAAAATATTTCTATCTATTATGCTGTATACCCTTCGTAATTCTATTATTTTTGTTAATTCTTGCTCATTCTACTTCAAGCGAGTATGACGCATTATTCTATTATTTGCCCCTTGCAAAATCCATTATTCTAACACACGGTTACCAATTGAACTATTTCCAACAAAATGCGCTCAGTACAACTACGTCTCCAGCAATACCATTAATGTATGCCCTTACAATCTTATTTTCACCAAATTTACTTTCAGCTGATCTTTTTCTAAGAACAATACCCATAATGTATACAATTCTGATTGCGTTGGTCGTTTTCCTTATAGGAAAAGAGATCTTAAAATCAAAAATATTATCGGCGCTAGCAGTAATTGTCTTTCTTCTCATACCCGCAACATTTTCCTTAGAGGCAAACTATTCGTTATATTTGGATCTGCCCTTCACATTATTTGTCTTTGCGTCTCTTTATGCGCTGATAAAAGTCTATTCAAGTAAAGGGCGGCCAGTATGGCTGTTTCTCTTGTCAATGAGCATTTCTATGGCCATACTAACAAAAGATGTATCTTTTATGATCCTGCCAGCTTTACTTACAATTATAATAATCCCATTTTTACCTAAATTTAAGAGGTCATATCCACTTTTATTATTAGCTCTGTCATTATTGTTCGTCTCTACATATGAAACCCTTTTCATTAAAGACTTTTTAACTACGTCAGTGCCATCACAAATAATTCTTGAACAAGTACCAATACTTCTAGGCATTATTCTTTTTCTCGTTCTTTCCATGGGTATTAAAAACGAGAACTATACTTTTCCAAAAATAAAAGCAATATTCTTATTTCTATTACCTTTTATCCCAGTAATCATCTTCTTAATAAGAAACCTCTTAATGTTCGGAGCAATTTCCAGCTCATTCCCGTTCGTCTCTAACAATGAAGCAAATTGCGCCTCGATAGTATTGTCCAACTCCTTGGGTGGGAAGATCTTACCCCAAAATATTTTCGATGTAACAAAGTATGGTATACTCTTTTCTGACATACAATTGGGTGCTTTATTCTTTCTACCCTCAATTATTGGGATCATTATGGTGGCAAAAGACACACTTCAAAAAAGAAGCAAAGAATCGTTTATTTTACTTTCGTTTTTCCTTATTTTATTGGTCCTTTGGTCTCGCACCCTTCAATTCACATATTCAGGGTCAGAGGTTAGATATCTATTTTATTTTTCACCATTGTTTGCAATCTTCATAGTGAAAGGTGCCAGCTCTTTTTCAGCATATACTAAGGTATGCTCAACCTTCATCTCACGCTTTGTGGCATATCTTTTAATTATTTTATTTTTGCCTATGATCTATCTCATCATCAATGAGAATGTGAATATAACGAATATTGGTCCCGCCTTTCTATCGTTAGGAATCGCAGACTATGGCCTCATAGCCACCTTTTCTATTATCTTCCTAGCAATTTTTTATCTCAAATTACCAAAGAACTTAAAACTGAACAACAAACAAATCAAATTAATCATCGTGATAATCCTTACGTCACTTCTATTAATCGGAACTTCATCGATATTATCTGGAGGTTTGCTTCACACTGAAACTTCCGTTAATTACGTTTATCCTGGATGGGAAAATAATCTTAATGAAGTCATTACCTATCTTAACCAAAACAACAGTGCCAATTCAACAATAATTACATGTTACGCATTACCAATATCTTACTTTACTAATTATTCCATAATTGACTCTGAAAATCTTAATGGGGTTATGACTCTGATACAGATAAACTCAAGCGATCCTCAGATGCTCAATAATACCCTTTTAGAATATAATGTTCAGTATTTACTCTATCCCAACTCTGGCAATAATTACTTTGATCGATTTAATAACCTGAGTGCAAGTCTTCCTATATTAAATATAACCTATTTGAACAATTACCTAAAAATAATTCCTGTTAAAGAGTTTACTGACTATACCCTTTACAAAATTCCCTAGTATCTGGTCTAAAGATAAAAATCCCTATTTTTTTAGGTGTTTTCATGGATAAAGGCATTATACGAGCACACTTTAAACATAGTTAAACACCCCTTGGGCATCCCTCAAAAAACACTTTAGTCATGCTTGAAACACTAATAATTGCATGAATATTTTCAATTTTAATATTACAATCCTAGAAATTATTTTGTCTAGCTTTAATCTGTCTCTTTAACCTAGACGTTAATTTGTTCATATCATACAAATATATTGGGTAAGCCAATGTGCACTGTTTACAAATGACATCCCCGAAAAGGTATGCCCCCCTCTTTATTTTTTTATATTCTTTTGAGCTAACAATTTCATCATAAGTTTGAAATAAGAGGTTGCCGACCTTGTGCTTTAAAGAGAAGTCCATGCAACAGAGGTAAGTATCTCCGTTTGGCAAAACAATGAATCCTGAACTGCCATCCAATCTCTCACAGGTAACTGGTTGTTTCCATGACCATTTCTTTTCAGATCGTAACCCTGCTCTTTGATTGTTTGGAAAATTCTTATTCATAGTAACTAACGTAGTTACTTCCAGTTTAGTAAGTGCATCAGCTAAGACATCTTTGTATTCCTGTGTAATCGGTATCTTTGAAACGTTGTTGCTGTCAGGAAGGTGCAAATTAATGCTGTAAAAGGAAAGTTTGCTAAGGCGTTGGATGTCGTTTTGATTGAGACCGACTAGAGTCGTGAATAAAGATACTTGATATCCGACGCTGTACGCATATTCCACCATATCGACACATTGTGGATTAAGGAATGGTTCCGATGCACCAGAAAAGCATATTACAACATCTTTCGATATATTTCGAATTATCTTTGTGAAATTTTCAAATGACATTATCTTTTCGTTGCCTTTATACGCTTCAAGAAATTCCGCTTGGGGGCAATACTTATCGCATCGTATTGGGCATCCTATGATCGTTGTAATATCAAGGCTTCGATATTTTGACACTGAACGTCTTCCTTAAGACTTGTTTCTATAATGGCATACTAAAGTTTTACGAAGTCGTTTTAGAATGACTAAGATAGTTTGGGTTGGGGTTTAAATTTTAACCCCCAAGCCAGTGCTCTATCTCATTCAATCAATCTATCATGTACTCTTACTCTCGTAAAACGCGCGCACTATGGCAACTCAGAAAAAAATGTGCCCACACTACATTTTGACGTTTTACTTTTAGTTATTTTTATATTAAAACCTATGACCATATTCTTTTTCAAGTGGAAAAGGGTGATTACACTTCGCCATCCGCAAGGAACGGTAACCGTTGATGAACTAGTAAATGGTAAACGTCGAATACAAACTTACAATACCTTACAATTTACACCTCTTTCATCTTGCGAAACACTCTATCCTGTTGACCTAATCTCATTAATTTTGCAAACAAAAGGGCTTTCTTATTTATGCGACGAAATAGCACGCGATGAAGACCATTATTACGTGGAAGACCATTTGATGCTATCGATTTTGGCGTATATTTCCGAAGATGAATTTCGAAACAAGAAGATGTTGGATTTTGGCTGTGGTTCAGGATCTTCGACCATGATATTGTCAAGGAGATTTCCACATACTGAAATTGTAGGCATTGACTTGGTGCACGATTTCATTAGGATTGCAGAAGCAAGAGCCAGATACTACAAGGTCGAAGACCGAGTTAGATTTCTCGTGGCATCAGACAGCACTATACTTCCAGAGAAAATGGAAAAATTCGATTTCATAGTTCTTAACGCCGTTTACGAACATTTGTTGCCCGATGAAAGAAAAAAAGTGTTGCAGCAGTTATGGAAAATCTTGGAACCCGGCGGCACGCTCTTCCTTAATGAAACACCCTATCGATTTTATCCTATTGAAATTCACACTACCGGATTGCCTTTGATAAACTATTTGCCAGATAGAATGGCGTTTGCGATTGCCCGCAGATATTCTGAAAGTGTTACGATGGATGAGTCTTGGGCACACCTTCTCCGGCGTGGAATACGCGGTGCAACTGAACATGAGATACTTAGAACTATACGCGAAGGTTGCGGTAGACCCGTGCTATTATCGCCATCCCGATTAGGTTGCAAGAATAGGATAGACTTGTGGTATGTGCCACCTGAAACTGGTTCTCGTGTTTCAGGCAGTTTTATAGATTTTCAACTTGCTCACAGAATTTATGAGAGTCATTTATTACGATACATACTGAAATGTTTTCTCAAAACTACTGGCATAGCCTTTGTTCATTCTATCACCTTGGCGATTCAAAAAGAATCCTGAGCTCCTCGGTTTTCATAATTTTGGAAAATCAGGCAAAATACTTCTCAATAATTCTGGAAGATAGTGATTATCTCCAAATTGTCAGCTTTATTTTGATATTAGTCTCTTTTTTACAATTTTTCTTATCGAGTCCCTTGGGGATGTAAAATTCTCCATTTTAAGAATCTTTTTTGCCTTGTCGACACTTACTTTGATGTTATTCTTTTCATTAGTGGAAAAAAGTAACGGTGAACCCTTATCGACAATCTCAATTTGAGGAGAAAGTCCGCCCAAACTGAGTTCTATGATCGTCTTTTGAACGATCTCTGCCAATTCAAAAACGGTTGTTGGCACAGGATAATACACGTTTATTATATTTGAAAGGATATCTCCAATTTCAACCGGCTTTTTGTTCAGAAGTATTTCTAGCAATCTCTCATAGGCTAAACAGATATCGCTTTCATCAACAAACAGCATTGGTCTGTGCATACTATGTCTGTAAGGCGTTATTGATTGATTATTTAACCCCCTCTCAATGAAAATGTTCGCAGCTGTTTCTTTTGGCATATCATTTCCTAGGACTGTGCCCATCCTGATTATGCCGAATTGCTTATCTGACATCTCGCTGTAAAACCGAACTATTGTCTCTTGGGCAATTTTAGACAACGAGTATAATCTAGCCCGCTCCTCGACCTTATCTGGCCTAAACCCAAATTCCTCATCTATTACTCCATTAAATTCCCGCTCTCCGATTGTATGCCAGGAGCCCGCCAAAATCATGCCCTTAAGATTGGGCAACTCGTTGACAGCTGCACAAACATTCTGGGTGCCAACAATATTTACCTCGTAGCCTAGACGCTTTTGCTCAATGATCTTCGGAATTTGAATTATAGCAGCATGAATAACAAAAGTACAATCATCCAAATTCTTTTTCAGAAGGCTGAGATCTCTAACGTCCAAATTGTAGAATTCAACTCCTTCGCCCAAGAAGCTCGAGGGCGAATTAACGTCGATGAGCTTGATATCATATTTTTTAGAGAGATATTCTGCTAGGATCTTTCCTACGTAACCGCTGCCGCCGGTAATTGCAATCTTCTCTCTGAAACCTATCAATTTTTTACCTCAATAGTTGAATAGATTAAACACAAGATCTTATTATTGTTGTTACCTATGAAATAATATTTTTTTAACTATTCTGTGATTAGAATTTTAACATGTTTAACAGTCTGTAAGTAAAACATATTAACTCTAAAGATCGCTTTTATAATTGGTATCAAGGTTGACGCCATGAGGATACTCCAGATAAGCCCGTATTTTCAGCCTTCTACTGGAGGATCAGAGTGGTACTGCCAACAGTTATCGAAGCGCCTCGCTAAGAGAGGTCACGAAGTTCACGTTCTAACTTCCCTGCTTGATAAAACTCTAAGCCCGGAGGAGGAAATGGATGGTTATTCTGTGCACCGCTTGCCCTGCTTTGCAAATGTATGGGATTGTAATCCTGCCACTTTTCTTCTTCACAGATTGGCCAAGATAAAGGCTGACGTGATGCACGCCCACTCGTACATCTTCTTCACCTCCAACCAGGTAGCTCTGGCAAAGAGATATACAAAAATTCCCTTTGTCCTTCACCTCCACGGCGGAATTGACTTTACATCAAAAATTAATGATTTAACAACCCGTTTCAGGTTCAATGTCAAAGACAAGATTTATGACCCGACTTTCGGGAAATGGACGGCCAGAAGCGCTGATTTGGTGGCATCGGTATCAAAAAGGGATCTAGAACTTGCAAAAAAGATGTGGGGACTAAACAAAGGCTTGTCCTGGGTACCCAACGCTGTTGATTTAAGTGATTTTCCCAAACAATCAAGTAATGAGGGCAACGACTTACTTAATATCGTCTTCATAGGACGGCTTGAACCGTGGAAAGGCATCAACACCTTTATAGAAGCCGCACAGCTCGTTGGGAAAAAATACAATGATGTGCGCTTCACAGTAATAGGTGACGGGAGTCTGAGTTCCTACGCCCATAATAACTCCATAAAAAAATACGTGGACTTTATTGGCAAGGTAAATCACTCGAGGATTCCCGAGCTTCTATCCAAAGCATCTATGCTCGTGCTGCCTTCTTACATGGAGGGGCTCCCCACAGTATGCCTAGAGGCACTTGCGGCTCAAGTACCGGTCATTGCATCTAACGTCGGGGGGATCCCTGAGATTGTAATCGATGGCGAGACGGGCTTCCTTTTTCCACCGGGCGACTCCAGCTGTTGCGCTGACCGAATCATCCGAATCCTTTCGGACGATGGCCTCAGGAAGAAGTTGGGAAGTAACGGGCGGCAGCTTGTGGAAAAGTACTTCACTTGGGACAATGTGGTAGAAAGAACTGAGAGAGTATACGAATCAGTTCTTGCGTAATTTTTTTTGTGCTTGTCCCTGTAATCGATGGAAAAATAGAAATCGATTTATGATAAAGCTAAATTACGTCTTTGTAGAAAAGTCAAACGTAGCAGTAACTAGTGAGAGATTTGAAGACTCGTGGCCTTATCCTTGGGATATCCCTTATGGGACTTGGGGCTATTGGCTGGGTGATGGGGTTCGTCTTTTCTGGTGATTATTACCTTTCAACGGGGCACATTGTGCTACATTATCTGGGACATCTCGCCCTTGGGATAGGCCCATCTGTAATAATTCTTGGGGCGGTTCTGTTTTTTGCCTTTTTTGTCGAGGGCTATTACCATAAGCCAGTTCCACCCGCAGATCTGCGCCCAGGCATATACCCGGTAGCAGAACAACCTCCCAACAAAAAATGTCCAAATTGCGGCACCCAAAATCCCGTAGACGCTGTATTTTGTCTTAAATGTGGTCAACAATTTTCAGAATTGATGGATGATAAGAACCTGAAAGAGGGCTTTTGAACCACGTAGCTCACCGATTTGGGAATTTTTTGATAATGGCAATTGATCGGGCACGATCGGCTGCTGATCAAGTGAAAGTTGCCTGATCAGCGGGTTTTAGAGCTAGAATAAAATGGCGACGCGTCCGAGCATATTTTAAATACCATCTCTGCGTGTTGAAAAGTATGCCCATAGTCTTGACCCATCTTCTTTCCGGGATTATCGTTGTTGGCGTGCTGGCCTTGGCATACCCAAAGAAGCTTTCAAACCCCTTCGTTTTTGTCGTGATGGCAGGCCTCTTCACGCTCCCGGATCTCGATCATCTGGCATTCTGGCAGCCTTCAATGGTCAACAAGATCCTTCCTACGTCCTTCTGGGACCTGTTTACGGGAATGTTTGTTCCGCGCCCCCCGCTTCTTCTCCACAACTGGATCTTCCCGGCGATTTTTGCCCTAGCCGCCATAGTCGCCTACAGATACCGTTGGAACAAATGGGGCTACATTGCCATCCTCTCCATTGCATGGGCTACACACCTGCTACTTGATGGTGTCATGCTATTCTGAATCGGCTTTCAATCTATTCCTGACCCTTTTCATCATCAAATTGTACATAAAACGCCCTGTCTAAGTGGTCTACTGTTAAACAGAAGTTCAAATGAACAAACACTTGTCCTAAATATAATATGGATAGTTCAAACAATTTAAGCTCCTGTTAGCAACATTAAAGTTAGCAGTTACTAAAAAACAGAATGAAAATATAATCATTATCTTTGAAAATTATAATCCTGACACAATCATTATATTACTAAGTTTACAAAATGGCACTCAGTGAATTTATAGAGAGGGAAATATCATATGCAAAAAAAGTATCTATATTTGACTTTAGCGATTTTTCTGTGCTTTGCAGTTGTCTTTGCATCAGGAATGACTATTGCTAACGATAATGCTTGCAAAAAAACTCTCATCACAGCCCCAACCGGCGGATCGCCAGGCACTTTTCATGTTGGTGACACAGTTTCATGGAATATAACCGTCTATTCGTCCAATACGTCAATTCCAAACAATCCTGCGGTAATGAAGGATCTAATTATCTATGATAACCTTCCAGCGGGCGTAACCTTTGTAACCGGCACCAACTGGAGCAGTTCTACAGCTACCTTCAGCGTAATAGGCACCAATCTGTTGAAATGGGACTTTGGCAGTACAACACTAAATGGGATGCCTCAGGCTTGGGTCAACTTTAGCGTGACAATCAACAATGTCCCGGCCAATACGGTTCTAACCAATACTGCAAATTGGACAGCTAATGTGTACGATGTCATCGCCAACGATTGGCAGTCCATATCCGTCCCTGCCTTCGATTCCATACGGATCGTTAAGTCGCCATCAACGCTTACAACAGCACTCAATGTCACAAGCCCAATAGTCATGGGGACTCCGTTCCATGATAGCGCAACCTTGGGCGGCCACGTCTCTGGGTACGACATGAATAATACTGCGACCATATCCTTCTACTACAGCACTGACGACGTCAACTGGATCCAGATAGGCAGCGCACAAAGCGCGCCGTCAAATGGCGGAACGGTCAATTCAGCTGACGTAACTGGATTAGCCGTTGGTACTTACCACTTCAAGGCCAACTACACTGGCAATACCTACTACAGTAGCGTAACAAGCGCCGATCTTTCAGAAAACTTGACCATCACTCAAGCCCCGTCTACCACCACTACCAAGCTCAATGCAACGACAATAAGCAATATACCGACAATAACGCTGGGTGGAACGGTGCACGATATGGCTAATGTGACCTTCACCGTCCCGATTGGGCCATACCCCCAGCCTGCAGGAACCATTACATTCCTCATTGCCTACAATAGCAGCTTACAATGGCAAGTCTTGAGTAGTGGTCCTGGGACATGGGATCCATCGACTCATACCTTCTATGCAATCTCCGTCGACGTCACTCCGAATAGCACCGGTTACTACTACTTCAATGCGACCTACAGTGGCGATGGCAACTACTCTGCCAGCCACGACTGCTATTCGAAGGAGGTGCCACAAAGCGAGATACTGCACGTATTGAAAGCTCCTACAAACGTCACCACTCTGCTCAATGCCACAGGCCCGATAACCCTTGGCCAAAATGTCACCGACACAGCCACAGTAACTGGTGGTGTCTTGGGCATAGTCCCCACAGGGACCGTCACCTTTGATTATAGGTTCCCCAATAACGGGACATGGAAGACCTACGACACTGAGACCCTGTCCGGTGGCGTGGCAACGTCCAAGCCTTTCACGCCAACCCAGGCAGGTGTTGTTTACTACTTCAACGTCACCTACAATGGTGATGGCAACTACAGCTGCAGCACCTCTAATGTAACGAGTGAGCATATTACCGCGAACAAAGCCACTCCGACAGTTAATACTGCGTTGCTATCTGTCACTGGTGCACCCATAACGAGTATCATCCTGGGCCAGGGCGCAAATGATACGGCCACAGTAACTGGTGTCTTGGGCATAGTCCCAACAGGCACCGTCACCTTCAGTGTACAGCTACCCAATGGTACATTGGTGACCTTCGATTCAAATCAACCCCTGGTGGCAGGCTCGGCGACTTCCACAGCCTATTACCCGCTGGGAAATGGGACCTACCTATTCCAGGCTACCTACAATGGCGATGGCAATTATCTAACCGCAACCAGCAATATAACAACTGAACCTTTGGTTGTTACTGCGACTACAAGTGAAATAGACACCTACCTCAACGCGACTACGATAACGTTGGGCTCAACGGTTTACGATACAGCCAATGTTACATTCCCAGTATCGATTCCGCCGTACCCCGTTCCGACAGGGAGCATAAGCTTCTCGGTGAAGCTAATCGGCGGCACGTGGGAATCACTAGGAAATGTGGTCGGCACTTGGGATTCATCCAATAACCGGTTCTATGCGAACTCGGCTGAGTTCACTCCTAACCAGACTGGGACCTACTACTTCAATGCAACCTACAGTGGCGATGGCAACTACACAGGTTCCCATGAACAGGGCAACTCTGATACCCGACTGGAGAAGCTAGTTGTAACCAACGCGACTCCAATAGTCACCACTCAACTCAATGCTACATTGATAACCTTGGGAGCTGGTGTGACGGATACCGTCACCGTAACGGGTCTAGGCATCGGCTTCCCGGTACCGACTGGCACCGTACAGTTTACTGTGCAGTGGCCTAACTTGACTGTAACCAACCTTGGCACACCGGTGACTTTAGACGCATTTGGCATGGCAACATCCATACCCTTCACACCACCTTTCACTGGCTCTTACCTCTTCAACGCCACATACTCCGGAGATAGCAACTACAATGCAGCCTCTGACGCCATAGCTTACCAAAATCCAGAGCTTCTAATAGTTGCGCGAGGCAATGTAACGGTCACAACTCAGCTCAATGCTCTGACAATAAACTTTGGCCAGAGTACCACAGACACGGTCACCGTGACGGGCCTAGGCGGCATCTTCCCGATACCGACAGGCTCTGTTCAGTTCATTGTTAACGGGTCAAACCTCGGCAGTGCTGTAAACCTCGATGCATCCGGCATGGCAACATCTCCAGTCTTCACGCCAACTCAGGTAGGCACCTACTACTTCACCGCCGAATACAGTGGCGATGGCAACTACACTGGCAGCACATCGCAGATCACAGTAGATGAGACTCTTACCGTCGGTCCAGGCACTCCAACAGTGGAAACCCGTATCAACGGCTCAGTGGACACAATACAGTCCGTCCTCGGCGACCAATTCAATGATGAAGCCATAGTTACAGGCTTTGACGGAGTTACT
>Ga0187849_1001123_pt1 | contig 30936 bp, 32 predicted proteins | sample June2016WEW_4_10_2_FD_132412 | JGI IMG/M metagenome (GOLD analysis project Ga0187849, IMG submission 132412) | Peatland microbial communities from SPRUCE experiment site at the Marcell Experimental Forest, Minnesota, USA - June2016WEW_4_100 | ecosystem: Environmental > Terrestrial > Soil >...
ACCAGGGCCTTTGCATCGTCTTTACCCGAAGCGTATGACAAACCTGCAAATGCGAACAATCCGATCAATGCGATTGCAATTGAAACGACTATGGTTCTCCTCATGGTTCTCTCCTTGCCTTATGAGGTATTGCTAACAGTTCTCCCATAAGAACCCTCCAGTCCGCTCGCGCCTCAGTTCCGACCCGCTTAACCGCTCTGACTCGCGCAAACTACAAGTTGATGTGTACTTATTCTTTTCGTTCTCTTTCGATTTTTTCTTTTATAAAATTCATCAAGGGCCCTTCTGCACGCCATGTCCAACAGGTGTTCACAAGCATATCGATCATATCTGATATGAATCTAGGGGATTCCTGCAGTTTGTAAGCAGCGTATCCCTGAATGGTTGAGGAACCCATTGATGTTAAAAGCGCCACAAGATGGTTGCACCCTTTGCCACTGCCAACCAGTGCCTTTACCCTTGACGTAAATCCACGGGTAATTCTTAATCCCTTGACGGACTCCATGCTGTTGATGGTCTCTAGGCATTCCTCACGTGGAACAGTTGGCATCTCCACATGAAGACCCTCGATTTCAAGAGTTGTTTTGTTAACGAGCATATGGATGATCATCTGATGCAATCGGCCGGGCGATCTTTTTTCACCTGTGGCCAAATGAAATTCCTGTAATCGATGATCTGTCAGACATCCCTCTACGACTAATCTCTGCTCGTCATATTCGTAAGTATTTATCTCAATGCTTCTCGTGTGATATTTCTTTCCGTTCGCTTTTCCAAACACGCTCATCCTACTCTCTCCCATACCTTTGATTTTAATTACATTGGTGAAAGAATGTATAGGGGATAACTGCCTTGTGTGTCAATGCAATATCAACGACAGATTACCATTTGAAGCGTTGTATGATTGAGAAATCCATTGGGTCATTAATAACAGAAGAAGGGCGATAGTGCCCTGCGGGTGGGCGTTGGGATTTAAAAAATCAGATGCCATGCCTCCCTCAGGTTTAACCTGGTGGGTACTCTTCTGGGTAGCAGCTGACGCTGCGTATGCCGTGCATGTCAGCAAGAACAGGAAAACCACAAGCACTGACATAAACACGTGAGCTTAGTTTTTTCCTCTTGCTTTCATGATGGCACCTCTCATTCATATTTTATCCCCAATGGTCACCTGTTTGCCTTCTTTATCCCAAGCTGATCCTGGGCCATTATGAATTTGCAAATGTTCGCTGATCCCTCGACCATGGCATAAGTAGGTGCATCCCGGAAATAGCGGGCCACCGGATATTCGTTGGAATAGCCGTATGCCCCCAGGATTCGCATCGCAAACTGCGAGCACTTGTAGGCCAGTTCACCGGCCAGGTATTTGGAGGCGGCCACTTCCAGGTTGTTGCCCAGGTTGCCCTGGTCCTTCTGCCAGGCCGCCTTGTAAACCATCAGCCTTCCCGCCTCGATCTCGGCTACCATCTGCCCGATCATGTCCTGGTTCATCTGGAAGGCGCCGATCGGTTTACCGAACTGCTCGCGTTCCATGGCGTATTTCGTCACACAATCAAGGCAGGCCTGAGCCAGCCCGATGCCTCCTGCGGCTGCCGAAAGCCTGGTCTGCGCCAGGGAACTGAAAACGATCTTCGCGCCGTCGCCCGGTTTGCCCAGGATGTTTTCTTTCGGGACCTTGGTGTCTTCCAGGATGATCTCGCCGGTCGGTGAAGACCTGGATCCTAACTTGTCCAAGTCGGTAACGGTGATGCCATTGAAATTTTTGAGCTCAATGACAAAAGCGGACAGAAGCTTCTTTCCGCCAACTTCGGTGTAGGCATAAAAGATGGTCAGGTCGCCCAAGGTGGCGTTCGATATCCAAGTCTTGGTGCCATTGATGAGCCAATGATCTTTTTTGTCCTCTGCAAATGACCTGATCGCCATTACGTCCGACCCGGCCTGTGGCTCGGTGATCGCGAACGATCCCAGCAATTCAGCGTTGACAAGCTTCTGCACGTATTTCTTCTTCAGTTCTTCGGTACCGTAGCGGTAGATAGTGTAGGCGCAGCCAAGTTCCTGCATGTTGACCTGCACCCGTAGCGAACTCGATGCACGGGCAATTTCCTCCGTGATGATCATTGCTGCGAGCCAGCCCATATTGCTCCCGCCGTATTCCTCTGGAATGACGGTTCCGAAGAAACCAAGCTCACCCATGGTCCTCACAACTTCCTCGTAGGGAAAATAGTGCTTCGAGTCCCATTCATCTGCATAAGGGGCTATCCTCCCAGTGGCAAAACTGCGCACCGTCTCCTGAAGCATTTTCAATTCTGCTGACAATTCGAAGTTCATATGTTCCTCTTCGCTTCTTTTTCTTCCCTGCCCTGGCTACTTACAGCGATGAATAAGGCGGTTTGATTCAACTGCATTTCTTGTGAAATATCGATTATTCCGTTCGTTCCCAACACTGTCATAATTGGTTCATTGTCCTCATGTCCCTTCAGTAACATCCGCGCTAAAACCATTACAATGCTTTTTCTACGATGCCGCCTCGATTGTCGTCTGTTTGCTCCGACGGGGGAAAATCATGCTTACCAACACCAATGTCACAAAACTTACGACGAGGCCCGGGTACAGAGGATCAAGCCCCTTGGGGTAAAGCACATGCCAAACCAGATTGGCCAATGGTCCCAGGAATGCCGCCAGGATGCCAGCCATAGGGGAGACGAGGCGGGGGAAGAACATTGCGCCCAGCAGGGGAAAGAGAATAGTGCAGCCCCTCAGTCCCATGGATAGGAAGCTCCATCCGAGGATCAGGGATTTAAGGTTTCCAGTAACAAAGAACACGCAGAGAACGCAGACCAAAAATATAAGCAGGCGTTGAATGAACAGGATTTCCTTATCACCCGCCAGCTTACGGAAAAACCGTTTGTAAATATCCTTAGTGACCATCGTTGAAACCCCTAAGGCAAGACCGGCCCAAGTGCCGATTACTGCGACCAGCAATGTCGCAAGGACCACGCCCCCAGCCCACGGCGGCAGAAATTTCATTATAAAGACCGGTAGGACTTCAATCGAAGGAGTGGCCGGAAAATACGCTTTCATGTAAAGTCCCACTAGGATACCCCCGATCCCGATGGGCGGAATCAGGAACGCTGATATCATTGCACCCCTGCGGGAGGTTTGCGCGTCTTTCCCAGAATAGATAGCCTGGATGTAGGTCTGGGTAGAAACGACACCGACAATTAACGAGAAGCCGGCAGCAGCGTCGAGATTGAAACTCCGGCCGAAAAGGGAAAACCAGGGGGAATAAGTAAATTTCTCTGCGAGACCCGCATAGCCACCGACCATGTTATAGGCAATTACGCCGCAAACGATCGTGGCAACGTAGAGCAATCCGAGTTTCGCAACCCCAACCAAGCCAGTGCCCCACACTCCGCCATAGAAAACATATCCCAGGACAAGCAATATGCCTATTATGGTCGCAGTGAGCGGTTCGATGTTGAACATGGATGTCAGGAGTGCAACTGCCGCAAGTCCTTGACTAACTATGCTCAGGAAAATACCTATCGAAGAAAAAATACTGGAAATGGGACCGATATTACTGCCGTAAGTTGCCACCAAATATTGGGGCACTGTTTCCAGGCGGCTATCATGGAGTCGCTTGGATAGACCTAGTCCCAGCACAGCACAGGCGATACCGGCACCGAGTGTAAACCACCACGCGCATGCGCCGAATTGAAAAGCCAACTGGGCTGTGCCGATTGTCGACGCTCCGCCCACCAACGTGCCCATGATTGTTCCGGCAACCACGGCAGCGCTTGCTTTGCGCCCCCCGACGGAAAAGTCCGCCGCGGTTTTTACTTTCCGTCCGGCGTAGATTCCCACCACTGTAATGGCGATGAGGGTTGCCACAATTCCTATGATGTGACCGGTGCTAAGTGACAGCATTAATTCTTACCTCCTCCTCATAATGATACTAATTCCCGCTCACTCCTCCGGCCCTAGTAAAGGCGGCCAAATTTTTGCCCTTGGACGCATGTACCTGAAAAAATCTGATTTAGACGCTGGCCGGCCATCAGCGGCTTTCACTCGGACATAATGATCTCTCAAAGAATCAATTTCTGAGGATCGACCTTTTCCCTCAAAATTTTCAATTCGTTTTCTGTCGGCGGTGTTGCCTCCGTAGCCCGGGAGATATCCACCTCGAATTCCATGTTTTCGAGAATTTTCTGCGGTGTGGTGCCGGGGTAATAATGGGCCAGATACATTTCCTTCGACACTTCATCGAAGCGCATCAGTCCGAGATTTGTTATTACGGCAGTTGGCCCGCCGGGCATCAGCCCTGCTTTTTCCCTGGTTCCGGGTCCATCAAGGTACCCGGGGCTGGTGAGATAATCAACCTTCTTGGGGAATTTTCTCTTCTCGTGCTGCATGAAAATCAGGCAGCGCGGGACGAAGGAGGCGACGTCGCAGGCGCCGCCGCTGCCGGAAAATCTCGTGACCGGCCTGAAGTAGTCGCCGATCGCCGTCGAATTTAGGTTTCCGTATTTGTCAATCTGCGCTGCGCCAAGGATCCCGATAACACGGTCGCCTGTGATACGGTTCTGCATTGTGGCGAAGGCTTCGAGAAGTCCCCCGTTGGATGCCGCTGAGTACATGACACGGGGATCCGCAACAGACATGGGGATTTCCTCGAGCTCCGAATCAATCGCGCCGGTCTCAAAAAATATAATACTGTTGGGCGCCGTAATGTACTTTGCCGCCATCGCCGCAACTAACGAAATTCCGGTTCCGCAAAAGACGATATCACCGTCGCATATTTCCCTGGCCGCCATTATCGTCATCATTTCTCTCAACGTGTAGTTCATCGTTTCATCTCCTAATTCTGCTACTTTCTGTCGAGACCGGTTGCATACCCGGTCCTCGGGTCCGCCTTAATCTTCTCCAACTGAACTTTCCCAACCAGCTCCAGGAGGCCCTTATGGTCCTTGACGCCGAAAATGAACTTATCAAGGTATTCCCGGTAGAGCTTGTCGTTCTTGGCGAAAACGCTGTGTTGGCTGAGATAATGGGGATCATAGTCGTAATAGCGGTAGCAGGCAGTGGGATAGGCCCCGAAAGGAATGGGTACGACGGCCGATACATGGATAAAAGGGATCTGGTTGTATTCTGGCTCTGCACGCAGCTCCTTCGAATCGACGAGTTCCTCGCAGGTCACGATGACGTTCCGGGCCGCCTTTGCCTGGTCTACGTCAGCGTAGGTGAGTCCCATCATCCGGCACGTTCCGAATTTGTCAGCTTTCTGGACGTGTATGATCGTGACATCGGGATTGATTGCGGGCACCAGGATGACCTTAGAGGCGTTGCCCCAGTTACCGAAGGGATTGTCGAGAACAACCAACTTGTCATCCGGAATTTTGGGGTCTTTCTCGCGCATTTCCTTTGAGAAGCCCCATTTGTTGACGATATCCGTACCAAAGGACGACTTGGTGGTAATAAAGGGAACGCCCATAGCGCCGGCATGAAAGCGTAGCGCCATCTGGTAGTTGGTATAATCCTCGAACTGGATTTCGCCCCTCTGGATCGCGGTCTTGAACCGGATACAGGTGGGGGCAGATTTCGCGTTACCACCATAGGCAATTTCCAGTTTTGATATGCATCCCCCGCCCACAAGCTCGTCTACGCCGGTTCCGTTGGAATGCGCATAGCAATGAAGGCCCTTGACTCTCTGGCGTATGACTTCGTAAACGGCGGCCATGGGGTTGCGGCTCACAGTAAATCCGCCGATGGATATATGGCAGCCGTCCTTGACATAGGCCCTGATCGCCTCATCCAGTACCATCACTTTTCCTTGATCAGCGCTCATTGATAACTCCTTGTAAAAATATCATCAGGCTGTCCTGTGGCATATAGCGCTATGCACAGGGAGTTGTATGTTCCCCCCGCCAAGTGGCTGAGGTGAGGGCTCCTTTGTATTTACCGATTGCCGGCTGGTAATCTGGCCTACCCCCGAATTCTGTACCACATGTTAAGTCCTATCTCTGCCATTTTCTATTTTTCAACGCCGGTATGCCTCTGGTGCGGGAGGATGGTAATTCAACGAGCTGTGTAGCCTCAACGTTTTGTATTACGGCCGCCTCTAATTGTTACCATTGAAAGTCCTGCACGTTAATTGAAATCGAAAATCTGTGGATACCAGTTAGTCAGAATTATCATTTGAAGGGATGGATGTCTATCAATATTGCCCGATGCTCTCTTTCCCCTGTAAATAGAAGCCTGATACGTTAACATTATTAAACTCACCATAAAGGTGTCGGCAAGTCTATTTTCATTCTTATTTGTAACGGCTGGCCGTCATGAATGTTTTAGGAAGGGATTAATCGGCATAATGAGCGGTAAAAGGGTGTTTTCCCAACCTTATCTGACGGTACAATTTTTTGTTCTTGATTATTCCACAGAACCATTGACGGACTCTTTAAATATAGTATAATTTAACTAACCGTTTTTCTCTCCTTAGGGAAGCCCGAAGCCAATCCTGCCAACTCAATCGCTTTGGGCTTTTCTACTCTTATAACGTCTGACGATTCCGTAAAGAGTAAATTTTAGGATACGCATTTGAAACGTTGCATGCAATCGTTGAATCATCAAAACAGCATTTCAAGAATCTAACAGCAGTTGAAACTTATACTGTCTATCAGAACATATGTCAATAATGATATATGTTACCATAGTCGTGTTATCTGATTTGAACACAGATGACATCTTTCGATTTCCTAAAGCCATACGTAACAAAAAAAGGTCCGATTTTATTCCGCCCTTAGAAGACAAAGTCTTTCTATTTCTAATGCTATCTCATTTTCTTTCTGTCTTGCATGTCCCTGAATTTGAGAGCTTCTCTGAGCTTTTTGACGGCTTTCTCACAGTCTGCGATTGCTTCTGCCTTGTGACCTCCAAAATCGTGAGGTGCCGCTTTCATGTAAGCTATGGCATCCCCAGTGGCATTGATGGCTTTGACAATCCGGGGAGGAACCGCTTTTTCGCCCGCCATCGTGGGCTGTGCCTTTATAGGGGCCGATGTGAAAGAACCGAATAGTTTCTTCCAAACCGGCTCGTTGTACACTTATCGTGCATAAATGATGCATATAGTTGAAATTTATATGGCGGTCGACGGGTTCGATTATCGCCGGCCCCGTCAGCGCGTCCCAGTTCTTTGAAATCCTGCGGCCTGGAATGCTGTTCGTCCAAATGGGAAGTCTATAAAAGTCACGAATGCTTGCGCGACATCAGTTGTCTTACTTGACTTGAGCACCACGGCAGCGTAGGCAATCGCGTTCTGAATGCTCGCCGGTAAAGGGCCAAGCAGTTCCGCACCAGGAACAGCAACGATCTCGCTCGACTGAAAAATTACGAACTCCGATGCCCCATTGGTCACGGGGCGGACTGCATCCTCACCGACGGCCGTCAAAGTGGTCTTGCCCTGCATCTGCTCTGCGATGCCGAGACGCGGGAGCACTACCGTCGCAAAAATTGAAGATCTAATCCCAGAAGTGAGAAATGATTATAAGGTTGATAGGTGGGGGGCCCGTTTTCTACACGGCCCCCCCCGTATTGTTATGTCATTCGGCACGAGACTGATGCCTGGATTATTTACTGATCTCGCTCTGCGGAATACCCAGGGCTTTGGCTACCCCCTTGCCATAAGCAGGATCGGCCTTCATGCAATTGCCGATGTGGCGGATTTTGATCATCTTGGGGGCATCGCCCATTGCACGGGCGGTGTTTTCAAAAAGTACCTTCTGCTGGGCAGCACTCATCAGACGGAAGAGCAGGCCGGGCTGAGTGTAGTAGTCGTCATCGTCCTCGCGGAAATTCCAGTGGTCCGCGGTTCCCTCCAGTTTCAGAGGCGGTTCGGCGAAATCAGGCTGCTGCTGCCATTCACCGTAGCTGTTGGGCTCATAGCCGAGGGTGCTACCGTAATTGCCGTCAATCCGCATGGAGCCGTCGCGATGGAAGCCGTGGTACGGGCAGCGGGGCGCATTGACCGGGATCTGGTGGTGGTTAACGCCGAGACGGTAGCGCTGGGCATCGCCATAGGAAAACAGCCGTCCCTGTAACATCTTGTCGGGAGAGAAGCCGATGCCGGGCACCACGTTGGCCGGGTTGAAGGCTGCCTGCTCCACATCGGCAAAGTAGTTTTCCGGGTTCTTGTTTAGTTCGAGAATCCCCACTTCGATGAGGGGATAATCCTTTTTCAGCCACACCTTGGTGAGATCGAAGGGATGAAAGCGATACTTTGCCGCGTCCTTCTCCGGCATAATCTGGATAGAGACGGTCCAGCGGGGGAAGTCCCCCTTTTCGATGCTCTCATACAGGTCCCTCTGGTGGCTTTCCCGGTCCTTGGCAATGATTGCCTCGGCCTCCTGGTCGGTCAGGTTCTTGATCCCCTGCTGGGTCTTGAGGTGGAACTTTACCCAGTACCGCTCATTCTTGGCATTTATGAAACTGAAGGTGTGGCTGCCGAAGCCATGCATATGGCGATAGGAATAGGGAATGCCCCGGTCGCTCATGACGATGGTGACTTGGTGGAGCGCCTCCGGCAGGGATGTCCAGAAGTCCCAGTTGTTTTTGGCGCTCCGCATGTTGTTGCGGGGGTCACGCTTGACAGCGTGGTTAAGGTCGGGGAACTTGAGCGGGTCACGCAGGAAAAAGACGGGCGTGTTGTTTCCCACCAGATCCCAGTTACCCTCCTCGGTATAGAATTTCATCGCGAATCCCCGGATGTCCCGCTCAGCGTCGGCAGCGCCGCGCTCGCCGGCGACGGTGGAAAAACGCAGGAAGCAGTCGGTCTTCTTGCCGACGCCCGAGAAGATCTTGGCCTTTGTGTACTTGGTGATATCTTTGGTGACGGTAAAAGTGCCGAAGGCGCCGGAACCCTTGGCATGCATGCGGCGCTCAGGAATCAACTCTCGGTCAAAGTGGGCGAGCTTCTCCAGGAACCAGACATCCTGCAGCAATACTGGACCACGCGGTCCAGCAGTCATTGTGTTCTGATTGTCTACGACAGGAGCACCGTTCCTGGTGGTCAATTTTTTTGATTTTTTCATAATATCCTCCCTTCATCTAAATTCATTTAAATTGTGAGTAACTTTACAGGCCAGGTGACCTTTTTCCCCTTCCTGTCCGGAATCATTACAGTTTAAATGCGAAAAAAATTAAAAACCTAGCCCTCTATCACAAATATTTGCTGTGCAGTTTCCGATCAGCAATAGATCTTCCTTTATTTTTACTACAGTCTCTACAGTATCCGTAATACTCCAACCTATTGTCGGTGATGATAAAACCAGTTTTCCTCATCATATCACTCTGGTCAAAAGAGAGGGGGATTTTGTAATCGATGATCTTCCCGCATCCTTCACAGATCAGATTGATGTGTTCGTCAAGATTACCCTCGCAACGATTCTCCACCCCATCGAACTGAAGAGTCTTAATGATACCGTGCCGTGAAAATTTATTTATGGTCGCATAGGTCGTAGATAAGCTCAGACTTTTGCTCTTCTTTTTTGCTTCCTTGTATATAAAGTCTGCACCGGGATGAAGATGCCCTTTTTCCACTAAAACGTCAATAATAGCAAGCCGTTGAGGGGTGATTCTCAACCCTCTCTCTTTCAGTTTTTGAATAATTGCATCTCTTGTCATCATATTTTATCAGGAACCATTCCAGATTACCATAGTAGATACTCTCTATTTATTGTTTGTCAAGACATTCTTTAAAGAGAATAGACGAAGAGCTATTTAAGCCGTTACCGATTGAAGTGTTGTATATTTGCAGGAATACTTATCGATCATGGATTGATAAGTTGAGAAACTTCAGGAATGCAGGCTGGAACCTGTCGAAAAATTGAGATCCCTTGCGCGGTTCAGATGAAGGCAGTTCCAGTGTCAGAGTAAAAATATTCCGTTCATGTCCGGCATAGTTTCCGAGGGATCCCGGAAAGAACCCGAATTTCTTAAGCGGATGATTGGTTTCCCTGCTTATGGTGTCAAGCCATCTTTCAAGTGAATCAAGGTCTGACGATGGTCCGTCGAAATCATAGAAGCCAAGCGGTGAATGCACGCTTAAGATTTTCTGAGGTTTGTATCGTTTAATCAGCGTTATCTGAAATAATGTTTCCTGCTCAGAGCCAGGTTTCTTACCCGGATAATAGCGTCTGTTTCCATTATGCTTTCTATTCCACTGGCGCAGGGCATCGGCATACCAGTCTTTGGTAGGGAAATTTCTGTTTATGTCGATGCCGTTTGCGTTAACGCGCTTGGGCGGTTTTGCAAAAAAGCCGTCCGGATTAACCAAGGGAGCGATAACAATACATTTATCTTTGAATAGCGAGGGATTATCTTTGACATAAAAGGCAAGCTTTAAAAGGAGATATACCGTCGGCAGTTCATCTCCATGAACGCTGCCAAGGAAAAGAACACAGTCGTTTTTCGAACTGCCAAACTGGGCAAATACGAGGGGGTATTTATTATGTGTTGTCCTATGATGCTCCCATTTTATCTCATCCGGTTTTATATCGTTCCAGCCGTATTCAGTGCACTTTGATTCAAGAGCTTTAAGAAGTTTGCTTAAATCTCTTTGGAGAGGCTCAACTGCATCGCCCTTCACCGGAAATAGGAGAAGAAAGATCAAACATAAAGATAATCTGCTTTTCAAGACTTTCATTACCTGCCCACAGAGAAGATGTCTCACCAGTTTGGAGCTGTTCATCAAGAATGCGGAATTCGGACTGACAACATCGAAATTAAATATTAATTCCTGTCCCAAAGGCAATAGAAAATAAAACAGTGATCAAGGCCAGCTTCTTTAGTTCCTCATCAAATGAAGGCAGGTGCTGAAAATGAAATATATGCAACAAATGTTTTGTAAGGGGAACGAGTATGAAAACGAATAGATAACCCAGGTAATGAATGTGGTTCACAAACATATAAAGTAAAGAAGTCATCAGGGCGGTTGCTAAAAGCGCCGTGTGGTAATATTTCGCTTTTGACACCTCGATTTTTACTACTACTGTATTCTTTCCTGCGGCCTTGTCGTTGACATGATCACGCATATTATTGATGTTTAATACTCCTACGCTCAACGTTCCGATTGAGATAGCCGGAAGAAAAACATCGGTCGTAATTTCTCCTACATACAAATAATAGGTGCCTGCAACACTCAGTAAACCAAAAAACACAAAAACTGACAAATCGCCCCATCCGGAATAACCATAAGGATTTTTTCCTATGGTATATGTCAAAGCAGCCAATATCGACATGATCCCCAATATGAGGAGAACAAAAAAAGACACAGAAAAAAGCGCCAGATGAGAAATCATCAGAAGGAATACCCCCGATACAAAAGCCATTGATGCAAACAGCGCAATCATTATTTTCATTTCCTTAGCGGAAATGAAACTGCTCTGAACCATTCTTTCAGGTCAAACCCGGTCCGGATTGTCAGCGCCATTCCGGCTGTCGCCATAATCGTTAGCCAGATTAGATAAAATCTGCAGGAAAAGTGTAGTGGTCAAAGCTAAGAATAACACTTTCCAGTCGAATACTGATTTTGATAACGCAATCAGGCTTCCGGTGATCACCCCGGAAACTGACAAAGGAAACGTACGTAACCGGAGGGCTGTTATCCAGGCTTTTGTTTTAGTCATATTCTTATCTGATAAGAATTTGCTTTTCTGTTGCGGAAGTATAGGGAAGAGCAAGTTGTGTGTCAAGAAAAAGCGGCCAGAACATTTGATTTAAATTTATAGATTACGAATAGAAGTCTAAAATTACCTACGTCCCTATCATTCAGTGTTCGCTCGCTTACCCCGCAGCAAGCTGCGGGGAATGCGCTAGCTACCGAATTGAAGACACCCTGCCATCTGTTTCAGGAAAAGACAGCCCATTCGCCTGCGGGAAGCGAAGGAAGAAGTCATATTAGTAAGATAGAAAGCCTGTGACAAAAAAAGGGGAAGATCAGCGATAACCGCTGCCCTTCCCCGCTGAGAAAGATATGATCATGCGATCTACTTATAGTAGCCACAGATAATGACCACATCACCGACTTTTTCAAAAAAAGTCGATTTCTGCTCTACCTTCTTCGTCTGCGGATTCGTCCACTTGTAGTCCATAATTCCCTTGTTCTTTGTTTTTGCGTCATCAATTATGGCTTTAATGAACTCTTTCCCGGTTGCATCTTTGAGATCAATCAGATGCCCTCCGATCAACTTGGCGTCAGCACCATGCGACAGGATGTCGCCGTTGAGATCGATCACGTAGATATAGAGATCGCTATGAACAAACTTACCCTTGGTGTTGTTGAATTGGGCAAAGGCCTTATCCCTGCCATTTGCCTTGTAATAGGCAACGGCCTTGGAAAGCAGAGCCTTGGCCTCACTCGCCGTTCCTTTTTGCTGTGCATAGGCCAAGCCTACAGACAGAAGCCCGATCAGAATCCCCGTAAGGATAATCTTCACAATTTCTATCTTCTTAAATGCCGTTATGGTCTGCATTTTCCGTCCTCCTAAACTATGATACTGGTCAGTCAAATATACTCTCTTCTCTTTCAGTGACACATAGTGTTCTTTTTCAATATTTGCAAGAAGATTTGAAAATGCCTTCTCCGTCAGGTTGGCATCTGCATCATGGAGTCTTTCATAACCCTCTCTACCCTTTGCCTCAAATACGGAATTGCAGAAGTATCCGCAATCTGGAACATCCTGATTTATGGCATCTAAATTTCTGATAAGAAATTTATTAATTGATAGCGCAAATTAGATTTTAATCTCCTGGAGAAGTATCTCCATACGGTCGGCAATGTCAAGAATGGACGGTTCGTAACTGACAGGATATCCTAGGCATGCAAAAATGCGTTTCATCCCTTCGTTCCGGTAATCGAGAAGTATTTCGATACTGGCTAATCCTTTTGATCTCGCGATGTTGACGACTCTTGTCACCATGAGTTTCCCGAGGCCTTTTCTTTGCCAGTCGTCTCTCAGAACAACGGTAAGCTCTGCGTGATTCCTGTTCTCTTTGACGATGTAACGGCAGGTGCCGATGATGGATTCTTTTGTCTCCACTGTAAAAATGGCCGCCAGGGCGAAATGGCTTTCGTAATCGATCTCCACAAGCTGCTTGAGCACCTCCGGCTGCAGCCTTTCCAAATGTGTTAAGAAGCGGAAGTAGATGGTCTCCCGCGATAATCTATTAAAAAAATCCAGGAGGAGCGGGCCATCGGTTGGCTTGATCGGTCTCACGAAGACGGTCGAACCGTCCTCGAGGGTGATCCATTCCTCATAATAGTAAGGATATTGTTGATAGACTCTGAAGGCTTCCATGTCTTACAGGCGGACCCTCCTTAACCCGACGGACAAAAGCCATGCTGCTTGCCTTCGCTGGTTTCTAACGAAGTCCGACCCCAAAAAGGTGCGAGCATATGTTCTTGACAAGGCCATGGCGCCTATATATCGTGTATTAAAGGCCCGTGTACAAGCAATTTTGACGGGTGTCAAATGGAAACTTATGACTGCTTCCTTTTCATCAAGGAGGCAGACGAAGAGTTTCTGACGATATTGAAGCTCTCCGTAGCAAGCTGCGGAGAATCTTCGATTCTTATGGAGCAATATCGTTAGGCGTTTGCTCGCTTACCCCGCAGCAAGCTACGGGGAATGCGCTTGCTACCGAATTCAAGGATCGGGAATAAAGAAGCTTGCGCGATTTTTTGTTGAGAATCCACGCAAATTTCGGATAGAATATTATTGTCCTGAGCATGAATAGATGGAGAGGCGCCGCTTTCCTGCTCAGGCGAAGATGATGGAAACGCGGTTGACATCGACAAAAACTTAATGAACAAGGACTGGGAGGTAAATTATGAGCACACCGATCGATCAATACTGGCAGTTGAGACTGGCTGATCTCAAGAAGGCGCTGGAAGAAAACAACTTCGAGGTCTTCTTGGCGAACAATGCGGATGAGGTAAAAAAGATTGTCTTCGAAGAGATCATACCTGCGGTGAAACCTGCAGTCATTTCCTGGGGTACGTCCATGACGTCCATGGAGACAGGTCTCCACGCCGCGCTTAAAGCTAATACGGCCTTTAAGACAATAGAGACATCAGACAAGACCATATCATGGGAAGAAAACGTTGAGCGGCGCAGGCAGTCGCTCCTGGCTGATCTATTCATCACGGGAACCAACGCTATAACGGCGAACGGCGAGCTTGTGAATCTGGACGGGACGGGAAACCGCGTCGCTGGTTTAACGTTCGGCCCCAAGAACGTAATTGTCCTTGCAAGCCGGAACAAAGTCGTTGCCGATTTGGACGAGGCTTTTAGACGTATCAAGAATTTCGCAGCGCCAGTCAACGCCATACGCTTGAACAGAAAGACCCCCTGCGTTAAGACGTCCTACTGCGAGGATTGCAAAAGCGCGGAACGCATCTGCTATACTTGGACGATCACCGAGAAATCGGCCCCTAAGGGAAGGGTGAAGGTCATTTTGATTAACCAGGACTTTGGCCTTTAGCCAAACTTGCTTGTTGGGGAGACTGTAGCACCACGAGGAAAGAAAGGCGTACATAAAGAGGGAGCAGATAATATCTATGAAAGAACAGTCGGATTTGGCAAATTGGGTGGAGAGTATCATCCGCGAATTCATAAACAGATCCCCGGAGAATACCCTTAAGAATGAGGCTAATGAAAAGGCATGGAGTGACCCCCTCGTGGGATTCTCACGAGGAGATGATCCTCTATACGAAGATTACAAGAAGTATGTAGGGCCTTTTCACTGGACGCCGTTAGAGATCTTTAAGCAAACCTTCCCGGAGTCCGAGGTGGCCCCGGAAGACCTCACCGTCATAAGCTGGATCCTCCCGCAGACGGAAGCGACCAAAGCGGATACCCGGAAACAAAAGGAATACCCGCCGGAGCGATGGGCAAGGGCCCGCCTCTATGGCGAAGAGGTCAACAATAAGCTTCGAAAGCACGTTGTCGCTGCCCTTCAAGAAAAAGGATACAAGGCCGTTGCGCCTCTGCTGTCACATCTGTGGTCCCGGCAGATGTCCGATTCGTACGGTTTCGCCTCGAACTGGTCGGAAAGGCATGCAGCCTATGCAGCGGGCCTAGGAACATTCGGCCTGTGCGATGGCTTGATTACGCCGCGAGGAAAGGCCGTCCGCATGGGCTCCGTTGTGGCGCAAATCCGGATCACTGCAACCGCCCGACCTTATGACGATCACCACGCATACTGCCTCTTCTATACAAAGGGCACATGCAAGAAATGTGTGTCCCGCTGTCCCGTAGGAGCACTCAGCGAAGCCGGCCATGATAAGGTGAAATGCTACAGCCATGCATACGGCACTTCATTGAAGCATATAAAGTCCCTTCATGGTTTTGAAGTCGGGTCCTGCGGCCTATGTCAGACAAAGGTGCCTTGCGAGTCCCGTATTCCCGCGAAGGCCTCGGGAAAAAAATAAGCCGGATATTTTTGTCCTAAAGGAAAGTAGACATGATTATTGAGATGAGGATCTTTTCCGACTATATCTGACCCTTCTGCTATATAGGCAAGGGCATTGTCGACTCATTAAAAAAAGAATTTGATATCAGGGATGACTGGCTGAGCTTCGAACTGCATCCTGAGACGCCGTCTGAGGGGATACTGTATGCGAAGAGGTTCCCCGGCGCTGATATAGATAAGATGTACGAAAACATAGGAAAAAGGGGTGACGAATTCGGCATCAAATTCGGCCCTCGGCTGTTGCTCTCCAATTCGCGCATGTCTCTCGAAGCAAGCGAATATGCCCGCAACATGGGGAAATATGAGCTTTTTCATGAACGGGTGTTTTATACCTATTTCACAGAATCGAAAGACATCGGCAGCCTGGAAGTGCTCACGGAGATCGCCCGCGTGTGCGGGCTTGATGCAGATGGACTCCTGCAAGCCCTGAAGGAACGACGCTATGCCCATCGGCTTGAGGAATCGAGAAGGGAGGCGGAAAGGATCCATCTGACAGGAGTTCCGACTTTCATCATCAACGGGAGAATGAAAGTTGTCGGTGCGCAGCAGGTTGCCGTGTTCAAAGACCTGTTAAAAAAAATAGTCGATAAGCAAGGATAGCTGTTAGAAGTTGCGTTTGGAAAATAGTCAAAAAATTGTTGGCAGAAATCAAGTTTGGAAAGCGATGAGGGTGAGCGGTTATGCGTTACGTAAAATTGGGAAAGACGGGTCTTAAAATTTCGGAAGTGGGATTTGGCGGAATTCCCATTATCCGCCTGGACATTGACACTGCGGTAACGGTGCTTCGCCGCGCCTACGAGCGGGGGATCACCTTTTACGATACGGCCAATATTTACCGCGACAGCGAGAAGAAGATCGGGCGCGCTTTTTGCGGTATGCGGGAAAAAATTGTGCTGGCAACTAAAACATTTTTGAGAGACGCCGCTAAAGCGACGCAACACCTCGAAAATAGTTTGCGCATGCTGAAGACTGATTATATCGACCTATACCAGCTCCACCAGGTAGCCCAAGAGAAGGATCTGCTTGCTATCACCGCGCGCGGCGGAGCGCTGGAAGCTGTGGTGAAGGCCCGTGAACAGGGAAAGGTGCGGTTTATCGGCGTCACTTCGCATAACCTGGCCATGGCCGTGAAGCTGGTTAAGACAGGTCTTTTCGCCACCGTTCAGTTTCCGTTCAATTTCATTGAGGATGAGCCGAAGGATGAGCTTCATAGGGCGGCGCGCAAGCGAGACATGGGCATTCTGGCTATGAAACCGTTTGCCGGCGGCGTGATTGACAATGCCGAAATCGCCATTAAATTTTTGCGCCAGCATCCTGATGTCATCCCCCTTCCGGGCTTCGATTCAGTCGCATCTGTGGACGAAGTTGTCTCTTTTTACGGGCATGAAAACAAGGTAACCAAGAAAGACCGGGAGCTCATGCACAAATATCGCATTGAACTTGGCAAGAAATTTTGCCACAGGTGTGAATATTGCCAGCCCTGTCCCCACGGCGTAATGATTACACCTGCTATGGCTTACAATGTCATTGCCTCCAGGATGTCACCGGCTGTCGCCGTTGAATTTTCCCGGGTGATGATGGAGAGCGTGAAGCTGTGTGAGGAATGCGGGGAGTGCGCGGAACGCTGTCCGTATGAACTGCCCGTCCAGGAAATGCTCAAGGCCAATTACGATCTTTACGAACGGCATCGCGCCGGGCTTAAGTAACTTGAGGTGGAACAGACCATTATTGTCATCTCGGAGGAGCAGCGCGACTGAGGAATCTGTGGTGAGGAAAATAGGAACATGGCATGTAATTTCTTAACGGGAGATATTATTATGAAAACGCGATCGAGCCGCATGAGCATAGCCCTCATCATTGGTCTATTTTTTCTTTCATCCTGTGGAGGGACAAAATTAAGCAACCCTTGGATTAACAGCGATTACGAGGGGCGTTATCTGAAAAACGTTTTGGTTGTGGCAATTTCGGATCAATTTGAGAAAAAGAAATTGGAAGGCGCCTTCGCGAAACATTTTCAAGAGCATGGCGTGAAGGCAGTCTCTCTTGCGTCAATAACCGAGAAGAATGAACTGACCAGCGCCGACGTAAAGGCTCAGGCGACAAGGTTGAGTATGGATGCAATATTTACCGTTCGCGTGGTCAGTATCAGCGAAAAGGAGGTGATAGACCGTTTCGCTCCGCCTCCTGAGGCCTCGCCTGACTGGAGCTATTCTTTCCCTATATACACTGCGCAGACGCCGCCTGTGGAGTATAGGATTGAAGAGAAGGACATTGTCGTGGAAAGCAATCTATATGATGCCGCAACGGGAATATTAATGTGGAAGGTCCGTTCCGAGACCATTAAGCCCGGTTCCACGGCCAACCTCATCGATGAGATATCCAAGACGGTCATGAAAAATATCAGGGCCGATAGACTGATCAGGTAAGTGCCCAGTCCGGAAAGATCGGGAGCGCCCATAAGCGGATAGGCAGCCGGATCGAACCCTGAATGAGAGATAGAGGTTATATGTCCTTTTTAGTAGGTTTGTTGGGAGGCGTATTCGGAGGATTTGTCGGCCTGGGCGGCGGCGCCATTATGATCCCCTTCATGGTGGACATCCTCAAGCTGGACCAGCACAAGGCGCATGGAACGAACCTCGTTACTATCGTGTTCACAGGAATAGCCGGCGCCATTGCCTACGGACTTGGAGGCGCAATTGATGTCACCGCGGCCGTCCTGTTGGCCGTACCAGCCATTCTCACTACCCGCGCGGGTTGCCATTTCGCGCACTCCCTTCCCGCATGGAAGCTGAAACGTTTTTTCGGTTACTTTCTGATATTCATGTCGCTCCTGCTGCTTGCGAAATCCTATCTTCCCTCTGTCCACGGGTTGGAAGCGGGATGGCCTCAAGCTGCCGTTCTCCTTCTAACGGGCGTCTTCCTGGGATTTCTCTCAGGCATGTTGGGCGTTGGCGGTGGAATCATCATGGTGCCCGCCATGGTGTTGCTTACGGGTTTTACACAGCATACCGCACAGGGGACATCGCTTCTCGCCATGGCTCCTATCGGCAGCGTCGGCGCCTATACCCACTGGAAACTCGGCAACGTGAAGACAGATATTCTGCTGGGCATGGTTTCGGGGATATTTATAGGTGCGTGCATCGGCGGGACATTTGCCCATTATTTCTCTGATGCGGCCCTCCGGGTAGCGTTCGCAGCCGTGCTTATATGGACAGGAGCGCGCTACGTGAGGGCAAAGGAGCCACTTGATGCGGTTGACGGCGCAATGTGTACGCCATGACACTTGTTGTTTCTGTTCTTCATGGCACTTCTCTTTCGACTCAACGCATATATTTCACACATCAGCTGAAAGTTCAAACAGGACCGGGATGCATCTGCTTCCAAAATCGATAGACGCCATCACTTACGGTGATTGCTGATTCCCGGATGGTTTTTCTACGGTATTTACATCTCCAGGTTTCTTGCTCGCCTTAACATTCTTGTAATCCTCAAAAGCTAGATAGATCATCAACGAGTCTACGACGACCGCGCCGACCCGGCTTGCTCCCTCTGTGTACATGAGCGTAGTTGCAATATCCGTAACGCCGACGACGGCGCAAAGAACATCCCCCCATGGCTTCCTTCCGTATATGCCAATAATCGCGGCCAGATAAATACAGAACATGACGAGCGCGCCGAAATTCACGGAAGTCATGAGCGATTCGATCTGGCCGAAGAAACGCAACCCCAAGAGCATGAGCATAACTATTGCTGCTGTGCCAAACTTTATTTTCACCGATTCTTCCTTATTCCAAGAAGCACAGTGTGTAGGCTCGCCTTCCCGAAAGGAAGCCGAATCGCTATTCTGGTTATTCTTGCTATTCGTAACGCTCCTGCTGTTTGCCAGGCCATGTCTCCTCCTTGTTCATGGAATGTGGACTGGATGGCCATGGGTTATCGTGTCTTTTCTGACCGGCGTTTCATCTGGATTTCTCTCAGGCATGTTGCTGAAAATTGATCGGCAGTAATCCAAAGCGCATGAGCCAGCGCTATCGTCGAGCCAACAGCGACCAAATCAGGTTATTAAACATTTTCCCCAGGGATTTGCTTGTCTGCTGAAGAAGTATAAGGACAAAAGGAATTCTCTGTCAACAAGAAAGTACCGCAGTGGATTGTGGATGCCTTCTGCTGGTTTAGTATATTAATTTTTTTCTTGACGCATATATATCGCTATGATATATAACGTTACAATATATTACAAGTGAGGAAAGAATTATGGATGTCGGATCTACCCTCCTGGGATTTCTTATGTACAGAAGTATGACAGGATATGAATTGAAGAAATTCTTCTCCATGTCTTTTTCCTTCTTCTCTGGACTCAGCTACGGCTCCATTTATCCTGCGCTCAAGAATATGGAAAAAGCAGGGCTGATTACCATGAGATTGGAGGTACAGGACGGCGCACCCAATCGCAAGGTGTATACGATAACCAAGGCGGGCAGGAAGGCGTTCATTACTGCCCTCAAGTCTCCTTTGCCTGTTGAAAGGCACAAGAACGCTTTTTTGACGAGGCTCTTTTTCTTTGCTCATCTCTCCCGAAAAGAGAGGCTGGAAGCGGCGACCGAATATCTGAACTCCATAAAGCAGGCACAGAAGGAGCTCGAAGCGGCTCGGCCCAAAATCGAGGCCCATGCCGATCGCCACCAGCATCTATGCTTTCAATTCGGCGTAAACATGTTTCGGGATATGTCGCGCAATATATCAGGGGTCGTTGAGGCCCTCGAGAACGAAGATACACCTTCGAAAAACTGATGCTTGAAATATTTCAGAAGTCGAACAAGGACAGGCTCGATGGAAAAACAGGTTAAGGCTAGGCAGCTTCTTCTTAATGTGGCATCTTTTATACCGTTGATTTTCTTTCAAGTATGGACATCGTCATACCATGCGGCGGGAAGCATGGTCATTGCAGCGTTTACAATGCTGGCCTATTGCATATTAATTATTCTCACATCCTATCGCTGGGACAAGCCGGGCTATTTTGATTGGGCGATAACAGGCTACTTCACGGCGATTTGCGGCTCCCTGCTGCTTTGGCCTGATGGCGCAACTATGCTCCTTCGCCATTACGGTGTGACAGGCATCTATCTCTGCTTCTTTGCAGTCGCATCATGCCCGCCTCTTTTCGGCATGGACCCCTTCACGTATCACTATGCAAAGAAAACCGCACCGCCTGATATCTGGAAAAACCCGCTCTTCGTTAAGATCAACCGTATCATGACCTTCACCTGGGCCGGAATCTTTGCCCTTTGTACCATCCTGACTCTCTATCCTTCTTTCCTGATGCAGATTGTTCTTCCAAATGTTTTGGTCCTCGGCTTCGGGCTTCCCTTCAATTCCCTATTTCCCGATTTCTATTTGAAGCGGCTGGGTATTCCTTCCCGATCTGAGTGGAGGCGTACGGCTCAGGAAAACGCCGGCGAAGGTCCCGCAGTTTACCGCGAGGTGCAAGCGCCTTCGATTCATCGAGAAAGCAACAATACAGATCAACACTTTACTGCTGGCAAAGAGAAAACCATGAAAGTGCTTGCCATGAACTCAAGCCCCCGAAGTGAGGGAGAAAGCAAGACCGAACTGATGTTGAACAGCCTCGTCAAAGGCATGAGGGAAGCGGGTGTGGATGTTGAAGTCGTCAATCTTCGCAAGAAGAAAGTTAATAACTGCATCGGCTGTTTCACCTGCTGGACCAAGACCCCCGGTCTCTGCCTTCATAAAGACGACATGACCAGTGAGCTTTTCCCAAAATGGGCGGAATCAGATCTTGTAATCTATGCCACCCCGCTTTACCACTTCACCGTAAATGCGACGATGAAGGCCTTCATTGAGCGTACGCTTCCAGGTCTTGAACCTTTTTTTGAGGACCATAAAGGCCGCACGGTGCACCCCTTGCGCTTCAGACACCCCTCCGTCGTGATGCTTTCCGTCGCAGGATTTCCTGAAGACTCGGCATTTGACCAGCTCTCGTCATGGGCAAATTTCGTCTTTCGCGATTCACTCGTTGCCGAGATCTATCGCGCAGGTGCAGAGGTAATGACAGTGCCTTTCTGCGAAGAAAAGACAAAGGACATCCTCGAAGCCGTTACGCAGGCAGGACGGGAGCTTGTGAAAAACATGAAGGTGGATCCTTCAACCATGGCCCGGATCAAGCAGCCAATCTCCGGCGACACGGCGTTCCTTCACGAGATGGGCAATCTTATGTGGAAGACTTGCATCGCCGAGGGATTGACGCCCAGGGAATTTGCTGAAAAAAGGCTCGCCCCGCGTCCTTACTCGATAGAAACATTTATGGCGATCATGCCCATGGGCGTTAACCCCCGCGCCGCCGGTGGAATCAAGGCCGTCATTCAGTTTGATTTCTCAGGCGACGTTGAAGGATCATGCCATTTCAAGATTGAAGACAATAAGATCACCGCCTTTCCGGGGGCTGCCGATAAATCAGATCTCACCATTAAGACGCCCTTCAGTCTCTGGATGGACATTATGAATGGCAAAGCTGACGGTCAGAAGATGTTCATGGAGCAGAAGTTCAAAGTCCTAGGCGATATATCGATACTCATGAGGATGAACCAGATCTTCCGGAAATAGCCGCGGGGGAGAATTAGGGTCTCTGTTCGAAATCGCTTCGGGGCGGGCACCCGTACGGTTCCTCTCTTCTTGACAGAAGGTTATTTTAAAGGTTACTAATATTACAATAACCATCTGAAGGCAGATTTGCAATGCAGAAGAAAGTCTTTTGGCAGGGCATTTATCAAAAGCTCGCATCCCCGAAACTTACAGTCGTCATATTCCTCGTTCTTGCCGCCGCGTCCGTCGTAGGAACACTGCTGCCCCAGAGGCTTAGCGAAGCGGAACTCCAGGGACACTATGGTCAGCGGGCCATCTGGTTTATCATGACCTTCGGTTTGAACGACCTCTACCATACCGGATGGTTTCGACTCCTCCTTCTATTCCTCTGCACCAACCTCGTCGTCTGCACGATCAAGCGACTGCCTAAGACACTGAAGATCTTCCGACGCGGTGAAGAGCAGGTGGATCCCGAAAAGCTTGCCAACTGCAGCTTCAACTGTCAGTTTATCTCAAACCTCTCTCAGGATGAAACCGAATCGCGTCTCATCAGCATCATTTCAGAAGAGTTCGGCTCCTTGCGGAGGCTCGATGGAGCCGACCACTTCGCAGGAGTTGCCGAAAACGGCCGCTGGAGTCTTCTCATGGTCTATGTCGTTCATCTGAGCGTTCTCTTTGTGCTCTGCGGCGCTCTCGTCGGCTCCATATTTGGCTTCAGGGGTTTCATGAATATCCTCGAAGGGGAAGCCGTAAGCGAAGTCATGCTCGAAGGCAGCGATCGCGGACTGAATCTTCCTTTCCAGGTTCGGTGCGACAAGTTCGATGTGTCTTACTATGACAATGGCATGCCGCGGGAGTTCCGCTCGGATTTGACGCTGATCCGTGATGGAAAGGAGATCCTCAAGCAGGAACTGCGAGTGAACGATCCCCTCACCTATGCTGGCATCACCTTCTATCAGGCATCCTATGGCGCCATACTCAAGGATGCGGAAGTGGAGCTCATAGACAGAAAATTGGGAGTCGTCCGCCGATGCATCCTTCCTTTCAGGGAGTGGGTGAATATTCCCGGCACACGGGACAGGGCGCAGATTCTCCGGTTTGAGGAGGACTTCCGACATCTCGGCTCCGCGATGGTTCTGCTCATCTCCCGGGATGGCAGGGATGCTGCAGGTTCGTGGATCCTCATTGACAGGGATTTTCATGGCAACAAGATTGAGAACTACGATGTGAAAGTCCTACACGCCACCCAGATGTCGTATACCGGTCTGCAGGTGAAGCAGGACCCGGGAATCTGGCTTGTCTGGTTAGGCTTTGCGGCGATGCTGGTGGGAACAGGCCTCACCTATTATGTAAGCCACCGCAAACTGTGGGTCTGGGCGGCGGCAGATGCGCCGGGTAAGGAATGGACAAAAATTGTCATTGCCGGGAGGATCAACAGGAACGAACTCTCTTTTGAGCGGAAATTCAACAGCCTCTGCGACCGTCTGCAGGCCGAACTAAGGCAAGAGAGAGGAGGACTCAAGCCATGATTAGAAGCTCGCTCCTTCTTGCTATAACCACCTTTGCCTATCTCCTCTGTGCACTTCTCTATCTTTCGGGAGTCATCTTTCGCCGCCGCACGATTATGCTCTGGGGCAGTGTCACCGTAGCGGCTGCGCTCGCCATACAAATGGCGGGGATTCTTCTTCGCTGGAGGGAATCCTACCAGATAGGCTATGGTCACGCGCCTCTTTCCAATCTGTATGAATCATTGGTCTTCGCAGCCTGGGCGATCATGCTCATTTATCTGGTCATGGAATACCGGACCAAGCAGCGGGCCCTCGGCGTATTCCCCGCCCTTTTCGCCTTCCTGGCAATGGCATACGCTTCCTTCTCCACGGGTGTGAGCTCGAAGATTCAGCCGCTACTGCCCGCCCTGAAGAGCAATTGGCTCATCGCCCATGTCGTCACCTGCTTCCTCGGCTATGCGGCCTTCGCGGTTTCGTGCGGTATCAGCATCCTCTATATCGCAAGAAATTCGAAACAAGAGACCACCGGCGGTGCATCCTCCCTGCTCCCCGATCTCAGGCAACTCGACGAGCTCAACTATCAGATGGTACTCTTCGGGTTTCTCTGGCTGTCGCTTGGGATCATCACAGGATCCGTCTGGGCGGACTTGGCGTGGGGCACTTATTGGAGCTGGGACCCCAAGGAGACCTGGTCTCTGATTACCTGGCTGATATATGCCGCTCTCCTCCATGCCCGTAACATGAAGGGGTGGCGCGGCAGTCGCGTGGCATGGTTGTCCATCATCGGGTTCGTTTGCGTCCTCTTCACCTATTTTGGAGTCAACTTTCTCCTGGGCGGTTTGCACTCCTACGCTAATACAAAGTAGGTTTCCTCGTGAGGCCTGCTGAGAAAAATCGGAGTTGCGCGTTCCTCCTGCGAAGCATGAAGATTAATCAATTTCCAAGTTTCTCGACTTAAATTGAAAGCAATACAATCAGCCTTCTATTCAGATGAACATAAACTCCTGTATTGCTATTTTATGACGTATTGCTTCAGCTCTTTCTGAATCTGCCCTGCCTTGGTCGTATCACCAAGAGACTCATAACATCTGTGAAGCATGGTTAGCGATCTGCCGTGATAGCTAAAAATGCCCGCTTCTGGAGATTCACCAGAATCAACCGCCATGTTTCGCACATGTTCGAAATACTGTGCAGCTTTTGCGAATTCTCTTTTCGAAAAATACAACAGACCGATATCGAAGCAGACCCTTATGTCTTTTGGATCGAGAGAAAATGTCGTTTCATAAGCCTTGATAGAATTGTCAATATCGTCTTTCTCCTTGTCATAATCCGTGGCAGATTTATCGATCATAGCCTTCTGCTTATAGGCATATCCAACCGAATTCCAAGCTTCTATATTCTTTTTATCAATGGAAACAATTCTCTTGGACATGCGTATGGCATCGTCAAAGTAATAAGACGAGAAATATGAGGAAACCCGCGCGAGCATCTGCCGCACCAAAAAAGGTTTCAAGAAAAAGAGAAGAGTCGCAACAATGAATACGCTCAAGAGCCATCGTATGCCAAGTGACCATGCACGATGATGACTATGACCATGTTCGTATGCGAATTCCGTTGAGTCCGTTTTTTGTTCCATAGCATTTATGCAAGCATCATCAGTGACAATCCGAGAACAATCAAAATGTTTCCCGCCACGAAGCTCATAACATTTTCAATGCCCGCGGTTTTTGATGTCAGGTGTTTAAACATGCTGGTGGAAAACCCTAAGACCAGAACCGGAATACTCTGGCCTATCGCAAAACTGATAAATACCAAGCTGGAATACAGCAACGACCCTTTCATAACTACCAAGCTGCCAATGACCATGAGCGCAGCCCCGCAGGCGGGACATGCAGGCGTCTCCAGAAACGCGAAAAGCATTCCGAATATAAACGCCGAATGGATTGTCTTAGTATGTTTTATGGCAGTCTCGCAACGATCATGAAACCAGCCTTGCTTCATGGGAATGAGACCTGCAAAGATAATCCCCAAGATCAGTAACATAACGCCAAGGATAAAATAGAGATATTGACTTATCCTGAGAAGTTTACCGGTTAAATTGGAAACGAACCCGAGAGCAAATCCCAGAAGGGTATAAACGGCGATAAGGCCGCATGCAAACGAAACAGACAGAAGAACGCTTCTCCTTCTTGATTCCCCCGCTGCGGTAATATATCCCCATATTACGGGAAGCCTCACAATTGTGCATGAACTTAAGGATGCCAATATACCTACAAAGGCTATGCCTGCTAACACTGCCGGCAATGAATGATTAATCAATAATAAATTTTGAATAAGAAAATCCATACCGTATAATTTGATGGGATTGGGGTTGAGTGGACCGGCTCTTCCCTATAAGGTGGGTTAAGGTTTACATTCTCCGCCTACCGCCTTTATTCCCGGCGGCGCCACAATATTTGATTTTTATATCAGATTCTTTCCGGCATTGCACCTCAATTACCATTGGAAAAAGTATATGCTTTTCGAATTTGATCGTGTGAATGTTTCAGGAAGGAAAACCGCTTGTTAATGTCATATTCAACCCCTCACCAAGACCATCGCATAAAGCACGACGACTGAGGACTCAAAGTGCAGGGTACTCGCAGGCATCCTAATATATAATCCAAAAATATGTCGGAAGACTAACTTAAAATCTCGACCTACTTTGACGGCAGCACCGATGAAAGAAAAACCCCTATTTCTGAAAAACCGCTCTGCACGTATCGGATAATTCCGCTTGGTGGCTCTTCAAGCACGAAGAGATCCTTCCCTTGCCAGACGGGATCCCTTTGCAGAATTTCTTGAAATCATCCTTGCATGCTTGATTAAATTCTTTTGACTTCTCCCGTTCCCGGGCGAGATGATCCGCACACTTCTTTGAAAGCCGGTCCTCATTGCTCTTTAGACAAGCCCATACCCGGCCGCCGCCTGGTTTGATGTCCTTGCAGAACTTTTCAATATCGGCCTTGCATGCTCCCTTACCGCTCTGGGGCATCACTGTCTTATCCTGATCCTGCGAGAACCCCGGTGCTGCCGCTAAGAAGAGCGCAACTAACACCACATAGACGATAATCGACAGCTTTTTCATAAATCGTACCTCCTGATGTCTGTCACTTGTGAAGGCCTGACCTGCCCCGACACTTACGCCACACCGTCCTGCCTTGAACAACTTCGTTGTCCAATTCGGCACTTCTATCTCTTTCAGATCTTTATTTAGCACAGGAATATAAAATGCATTTATTTTTTGTCTCTGTCTCTTTCCTGTGCTTTTTTCCTTTCCTGCCGTTTCATTGTTTTTTTCTTCCGGATCTCCTCGATCCTTTGTTTCCGGCGCAGTTCTCTCTCTTTCCTCAACGCTTGCTTGCGTTTCTCTTCATTACCTGCCAAAATGGGTCGCGATGCGCCTGTTCCTTTATTGAAACTCTCTCCGGTGGCTGTATTCCTTGAAGGTTCTGCATAAATGGGGATCGATTTCTCCGGCGACCCACGTAAGGATGCCTTTTTTCTCTCATCTCTCTTCCAATCCAACAGCTTCTGCAGGGGATCGGCAAACCTTGCACCTTGGATCATAGCTTTATTTTGCCGGATAACGTCGACATTGAGATCCCTCACCCTCTTTTTCAGTTCTACCCGGTTATAGTATGTGTCCTCCTTACCGGGGTTCAGAGCAGCGGCCATCTTGAGGTCGTTCGCAGCCTTGCCGTATATCCCCAATTGAACATAAAGGATGCTTCGGTTAATATAGGCTTTCGCGTATTGAGGCTCGATTATGATGGCCTGGTTATATGCACTGGCGGCGGCCCCGTAATTTCCGGCCGCGGTGAACCCACTGCCCCTTTCAAAGTAGTCTGCCGCAACGAGCTGGTTCATTGCTTCGTTGTATTGCTCCTGTTTCTGCTTGTCCGCTGTGGCCTGTGCCAGCTGCTGTCTCAAGCCTTCCGCTTCTTCCATCGCCTGTGCGGCTTCTGCCCTTGCTTCTTCCAGGTCATGTACCAACTGCTCATCATTCCTTAGTTTATCTATTGAAGCAGCAACCTCATCGGGATCAGCCTTTACTTGCGCTTTAAGCCAGTATATCTTTCCATCCCATTTTTCATCCATCACCAACACCTGAACTACACCAGCTGTAAGCATCGTGATTTCGTCTTTATCCAATTGGTTGTCTTTTACGACGGTCTTGCTTTCCAAATACGTTCCGAGCTCCTCAAGCAGTGCCCTTTTTAATTGCTCCGTGGCAATTGCCTTGCAGGAGTTCTTGCTGTCCAGTTCGCTCGCTTGATAAGTGTATTCCTTGACAAAAGTTTTGATTTCAGCAGAAGCTAAATTAAAGGACAGCAATAAATGGAATGCTATGAGAAATAAAATATATTTCTTCATCATGAGGCCTGCCCTTTAGGATGAGCTATTACTTTCTAATAGCAGAAGTTTATGGAAAAAGTTCTTGTGTGTCAAGGAAAGATGGATTCCATGGTGATCATTTCATAATCACGAGTCCTTCCCAAGAATTTGATATTGCAGAGTACAGAAAGAAAGGAACCATTTTAACGGCAAAAAGAAAATGCCTTTTGAAAACCTCTTAGGTTAAAGGAATTTTGTAGCAAAATCAAATGCGTCCGGTTAATACTCGAACAAATTTTGTTGCTTACACAGTGGTTCTTTGAATTCCGGAAATTGTTTGTAATCATAATTTGCAAATAGCTGATCAAGCGGCACCTTTTCGAAGAGGGTGACGCTGACCTGCCCCCAAAATATGTGCCACATGTTAAATTAGAATTCTGCTCAAAAAGCCCCAATCTTGCAAAATCACTGGGCGTTTCGTAGTCCAAAGAACTGTGAAATCGGCTTGTTACGATGCAAGAGGGAGCATCACTATTATGTTAATTCGTAGTCACCAACTTCCCACCTTTCAAGTTTTTCAAAAGCTTCTTGAGCTGCCTTTATGAGTAAATTAATTTTAATGGGCTTGATAAAAAAATCGTCAAAACCAGCAGCACGACACTCTAAAAGACCATAAATATTGCTGTAGCCAGTAAACGCATGAATAATGCCAACCTGATTTTCTATTCTGATTCTCTTGCAGAGCTCTACACCACTCATACCGGGAAGTTTAATATCCAGAAACATAACCATTACACTTTCATCTTTAAGGATCTTCAGTGCATCTTCTGCACTTGCGGCTGTCAATACCGTATAGCCCGCTGAGCCGAAAGCGTCTTTCAGCATATTCAGAATGAGAACTTCATCATCCACGATTAAAATTTTCTTCTCATCCATAGTCACTACCCTCTCAGTCTATTCAGTGTCTTTGCCGGAACTCTTATTGATATCTATAATTCGGCTGAATCCCGCATAATCTTGAGTTTCATAATCTTTAATCTTCATTAGCTTTCTCGTGATAGTAGCCATCCTGTGAACTTGCTTGTTTATCGTATCAAGTTTAGTATGGATTGGATCACTTTCAGAAATATTCATTAATAACATCTCGGAATATCCGGAAATGATCTGCATAGGTTGATTCATTTCATGGCAAATTGCTCCTGCCATTTCCAAGACACCCCTTATTTTTTCGTGATGGTACCTCGCTTCCTCAGCCTGTTTACGCACGCTGATATCTAGAGGTGCCTCAATCACGCCTTTCACCTCTCCCTGGTCACCAAAGATTGGCATGGCGTGCAATTCCCAAACCCTGCCGTCGGGAGTTACGGATTCTCCTGATGCTGGTTTTCCAGAAGTGAAACACTCCAGCACTGGACACATTTCACAGGGTTCTGATCGCGAATGTCGGACTTTGTAGCAGTATTGCCCGATAATATCCGGTGGGCTTATATTAATGCTCGTAGCAGCCCCTTCATTTGCCCAAACGACCTTCAAATCCGGCGAAAGCAGTACCGCGGAGGGAATGGCATTCAGAATAGCGCGGAATTCCTGATAAAGGTATCGATATTTCCTTTCATTCTCCTGCAGTTCCTCCTCCATCCGCCTGTTGTCCGTGATATCCATGGCGTTGCCGAGAATTGCCCGCCTCCCTCGATAGTTAATGGGGGTGACCGTCTGGGATATCCATCTGATCTGGTTCTGCTTCGTAATTATCCGGAAATCGAAGGCCTGATTGCTCCTTCCGGCTAGCATCTCCCTGTTTTTTATCCTTATCAACTCTTTGTCATCGGGATGAACGATCTTATCTGAACTCTGCCCGATCAACTCTTCTGCAGTGTAACCCGCATAGAAGATTGCACTGGTATTGATGAACGCAAGCTTACCGTCCTGTACGATAAATACCGCAGCAAATGAGCTTTCCGCTAAAGTCTTGTAAAGTTCTTCGCTCTCGCGCAGCGCCTTCTCGGCTTGCTTGCGGTATGTGGTGTCTCGTGCTATGCCCCGGAAACCGGTCTTATGACCCTCTACATTTCTGATCAGTGATATGGAAACTTCGTTATCTCTGCAAGTGCCATCCTTCCGGATAATCTGCCACTCAAAGTTCTTGACCGGTTCGCCGGTTTGGTAGACCCGGTTGTAAATTGGATAAACCTTGCGGCTATTTTCCTCATCCGTATATTGACGGTTATTCTTCCCCACTAGCTCTTCTCTCTCATAGCCCAAAATCTTGCACATCGATTCGTTTAATACGGTAAAGTTACCGCTAATGTCCACTTCGTAATAGCCATCTTCAATATTTTCCATAATGGTGCGGTACTTCTCTTCACTTGCTCGCAGGGTATCCTCCGCCCTTTTGCGATCACTGACTTCAATAAAGAAAACTAAAGCAGCCGGCTCACCATTCCAGGAAATAAGGGTGGTATGAGTCTCTACCCATTTAACAGCTCCATCTTTAGCAATAATTCTGGATGTGTAAACAGATGGGACATTTTCATTTTTCATCCTTTTTACATGCCGTTCAAATACCATTTCCCGGTCATCAGGATGAACGAATTCTGTAAAAGGTTTTGAGGTCAATTCCTCTTCAGAATAGCCTAAAAGTTCTACAGCTCGACGATTTACAAATTTCCGCACCCCGTCTTGAATGATCGAAATTGCCTCCCCCGCATTTTCCACCACAAGGCGATATTTTTCCTCGCTTTCACGCAATGCCTCCTCTGCCCGCTTGCGCTCGGTGATGTCACGGGCTATGCCCATATATGTAATAATATTGCCATCGGCATCACGAACGGGCGAAGCATTCGAAGTGTGCCACCGCCATGCGCCGGTCTTATGTCGCACCCGATATTCGACCCCGGCATGCTTTTCCCCCGTTGCTATAACCCGTTCCAGG
>Ga0187849_1001124_pt1 | contig 30931 bp, 21 predicted proteins | sample June2016WEW_4_10_2_FD_132412 | JGI IMG/M metagenome (GOLD analysis project Ga0187849, IMG submission 132412) | Peatland microbial communities from SPRUCE experiment site at the Marcell Experimental Forest, Minnesota, USA - June2016WEW_4_100 | ecosystem: Environmental > Terrestrial > Soil >...
CAGGCGTAGCTGTGCTACGTCGAGGATTTTGCGATTGAGGAGCGGCCAAAGCCGGCCAAAAGCCGGATGCGAGCGCAAAGGTTTTATTTACGGACAAGCCCTTAATTGCACTGTGCAGTCGGATTCACTGCAGGGCCTTTAGAGGGTGCGAAGTTCCAAGACTCGCTTGCCTGCCGATTCCGGGCATGAAAAGGTTGCCGGCTTTCAGGCAGATATTGGGTTCGTTGGTCTTGTATTCTAAAAGTGCCGGCCGGCGGCGCGGGCCCCGGCCGGCCACACCCATTACAAGGCGCTGCACCATCAATCCGGCCCAACACCTGGGGAGCACCGGCCTGGCCGGCTTGGGGCTTCAATCAGCCCTCACCTGCTTGTGGCTTCGAGATCGAGGATGTTTCGTTTCAGCTCGTCAGGCACGGGGACCTTCCGATTGTTTCGGTAATCATAGGTAACCAGCACCCCATCGCCTTCGGCGGCAATTTTTGAGAGCCGGTGACTGGCCACAATGTACTTCATCGTCAACCGGTCCCGGCCAATGTCCGACACGGATGCTCCGATCGAGACCACGTCGGGATGGCTCAGGGGGGCGCGAAACCTGCACTGAGTGGAGGCGAGGATGGGGCCGATTCCGGTCTTTTCCATGAATTCCCACATTTTGATCCGATCGAAATAGACGATACGAGCGTTTTCGAAATACCGGAAGTAGGTAACGTTGTTCACGTGCCGCATCGCGTCCATGTCCCCCCATGTCACGGGGAACTCCACTATGACCGGAAATCCTTCAAGCAGTTTCTCTTCCATTTGCGCCTTCACTGAGAGCAAGGCCTCCCGCTCCCGCCCAGCGCGCACGATAGACCTCTCGTACGGTCGGCCTTCGCGCTACGCGCTCGCACGTCGCTAAGGGAGGCCAGCAAGCGCACTTCACAAAGTGAAGCTGCGCGACGCTCGCGGAGCGAGATTTTGACGCCATACTCACTTCACTTTCTCAAGCGCGTCACCTCTGGCTTGCCTCCAACCGCACCACACTTTCCGTCTATACTGCCTGCATGGCTGCGGCGAAAGCGCCCCCTCTTTGAAAAAATAATGCTAAGAATGGCGTCAAAGATTTAACGCCATGCAACATATACTCATAGGCAGCGTCCCACCTGTCGAGGAGTGTCGATCAGGCAAACAGGGCCTCAAGCGAATATGAACTCTCTAATACCTCGTAACATAGACTTGCTGCAATACATTACTACATATTCCATGCGTGGCTGCTCAAATCAATTATGCTCTTCGACCAAAGCCGCCCATGAGAATTGAACCGGCTTTCCAATTGGCTTTTTAAAATGACCTTTAGTAGAATTCCTCAAAAGAAGCAGGAGCGCTATGGCGGGGACGGGAGAAAAGAATGGGACCATTCAGTCCGGCTGAATATTTTTGGCTCATTGGTCTGGGATTTGCCGTAGGACTTTACGGTACGCTCATCGGTGCAGGGGGGGGCTTCATCTTGATGCCTCTGCTCCTTCTGCTGTATCCCAAAGCAAACCCCGATCAACTAACTGCCATTTCCCTGGCGGTGGTCTTCTTCAACGCGCTGGCCGGGTCTGAGTCTTACGCCATGATGCGCCGGATTGACTACAAGTCTGGATTGATGTTCGCTGCCGCTACCATTCCCGGGGCCATCATCGGGGCGCTCAATACCTCTGTTGTGCCGCGGCGCCTGTTTGACGGCATCTTCGGGGTGATCTTACTGGGTGCTGCCCTGTTTTTGTTTTTACGCCCCATCGTTAAAGCCCAACAAGCCAAGCATCAGCAGCACCACCCTAATATCTCGCGCCACCTGGTGTCGGCCGCGGGAGACACCTTTGATTATAATTTCAACCCGCTGGTCGGTATCGGCATCAGCTTCGTAGTGGGATACGCCTCCAGTTTTCTGGGGATCGGAGGCGGCATCATCCATGTGCCCGCCCTGATTTACTTTCTGGACTTTCCGGTGCACGTCGCCACGGCCACGTCTCATTTCATCCTCGCAGTCATGGCCTTGACCGGCACACTGGTGCACATCTGGACCGGGACGCTCCAGGAAGGTGCGAGGCATACCTTGTCGCTGTCCATCGGGGTCTTGCTGGGGGCGCCCATAGGCGCATACCTCTCCGGCCGCATCCAGGGCTTCTGGATCGTCCGCAGCCTGTCGCTGGCCCTGGGGCTTGTGGGGATTCGCGTCCTGGTCCTGCTAATCCAACATTAAACGAGTCTTCCGGCAAACCCGTACCCGGATAGAGGTACTCATTAGCCGGATGAACCCCAAAATTCTGCCAGAGTGTATGTAGCTCCCATATACGGTTTGTTTGCTCAAAAAATACACCCCCCACCTACTTGACATTTATACCAATCGGCGCGTTGAGTGAGTCGCTATAAATGTAACTTATCGCTCAACTTTCTAGATCCCGTGTGATATGTGTATTCCTCGCTTTCTTGAACACCTTCAAAGTAACACGGATCGGATCACATGCCTTAAACCCTTCTAAGAAGACGGTCGGGATGGATGTTGTGACTATGACAGGCACAAATGCCGAAAGCCAGCTTAGCGTAGCCAACCCCACCGTGGAGGCGCTGCAAGAATCCGAGAAGCGCTACCGGCGGCTCTTTGAATCAGCCAAGGACGGCATTTTGATTCTCAATGCCGATACGGGCCAGGTGGTTGATGTCAATCCTTTCCTGTTGCAGTTACTCGGTTATTCTTACGACGCAATATGCGGGCAACATATCTGGGAACTCGGTTTATTCAAGGACATTGCCGCATCCAAGGACGATTTCAAGACCCTGCAAGATAACGAATACATCCGTTACGAGGATCTGCCTCTGGAAACCCTCGACGGGCGGCCCATCGCCGTGGAGTTTGTAAGCAATGTTTACCTGGTGGACCATACCAAAGTCATCCAATGCAACATTCGCGACATCACCAAGCGCAAGCAGGCTGAAGAGGCGCTCCTTGAATCTGAAAACAAGTTCAAGAGCTTTGCAGAGCAGGCCCTTGCAGGCATGTATATCATACAGGACGACGTCTTCAAGTATGTAAATCCCAAGTTCGCTCAAATGTTCGGCTACACTGTCGAGGAATGTCTGAGCGACATGCCTTTTAAGAACCTGGTCTATGCGGAGGACTTGGCCAAGGTCGAAGAACAGGTCGGAAGACGAATATCCGGCGAAGCCGAGTCAGTTCATTACACATTCAGGGGGCTGAAGAGAAACGGACAGATATTCCATGTGGAGGTTTACGGGGCCACAGGCGTTTATAAAGGGAAGCCTGCGGCCACAGGGACTGTTCTTGACATAACCGAGCGCAACAGCGCTCAGGAGGCGCTGGAGGAGAGCGAGGAGTTGTATCGCACGCTTGTCAGCTTATCCCCCAACGCTATCTCGGTGGTGGACCTGAATGGCTTGCTAACCTTCACTTCACCTAAGGCCAGGCAAATGTTTGGATATTCGCCTGATGACGAGATCCTTGGACGCAGTATATTATCGTGGATTGCCCCGGAAGAGCACGAAAAGGTGTCTACGAATATACGGCGTCTTCTGACAGAAGGAACTCCCACAGCTACTGAACACACACTGATCAAGAAGGATGGGACCTGCTTTATCGGAGAGATAAACGCCGCTGTCATTCATTCTCCTGACGGCAACCCAATGAGCATGATCGTCATTACCCGTGACGTCACCGAGCGCGCCAAACAAACCCGGGAGATCGAACACCTCAACCGGCTTTACTCGGTGCTCAGCCGTGTAAGCCAGGCAGTGGTGTGGGCGACATCCCCCGAAGAGTTTCTGGCGCAAGCGTGCCGAGATGTCGTGGAAGGGGGAGGTTTTTTGCTGGCCTGGATAGGCCAGGTGGACCTTATGACCAACGCCGTCGTGCCGACAGCCTTCTGGGGAGGGATCGGCGAGTACGTCCGAGGCATAACGGTCTATGCCGACAATCGCCCCGAGGGACACGGACCAACCGGGATATGCATTCGCGAAGACCGCCCTTCCGTGCATAACGACTTCCTGCATAGCCCGTTGACCCTTCCATGGCATGATCGGGCGGCGTCTTTCGGTATCGCCTCTTGTGCTGCATTCCCTATCAGAAGGGCGGGAAGGCCGTGGGGCGCGCTTTCAATTTATTCTGATGAGGTTGACCGGTTTACCGGCGAAGACGTCAGGCTGCTCGAAAAGGTTGCCGGAGACATAGAATTTGCCCTCGACAACCTGGACGGAGAATTTCAGCGCAAGCAGGCTGAAGAAGCGCTTAGGGAGAGCGAGGAGTTGTATCGCACGCTTGTCAGCTTATCCCCCGACGCTATCGCGGTGGTGGACGTGAATAGCTTGCTCACCTTCGGTTCACCTAAGGCCCTGCAAATGTTTGGATATTCGCCTGATGACGAGATCCTTGGACGCAGTATATTATCGTGGATTGCCCCGGAAGAGCACGAAAAGGTGTCTACGAATATACGGCGTCTTCTGACAGAAGGCACTCTCACAGGTACTGAATACACACTGGTCAAGAAGGATGGGACCTGCTTTATCGGAGAGGTAAACGCCGCGGTCATTCATTCTCCTGACGGCAACCCAATGAGAATGATCGTCATTATCCGTGACATCACCGACCGCAAACGGGCGGAGGACGAACTGCGAGTTGCCCTTCGCTTTCTTGAGATTATGCACGAGCATACGGAGATAGCCCCGCTGCTGCAGGAATATGTTTCTGAGATCAAAAACTATACCGGCTGCGATGCTGTGGGGATCCGAGTGCTGGACGAAAACTTGAACATTCCATATCAGGCCTATCAGGGGTTCAGCCGGAAGTTTTATGAGACCGAAAGCCCTCTTTCCCTGAAAACGGATGAGTGCATGTGCATTAAGGTAATGAAGGGCGATGTTGATCCCAGTCTCCCTTTTTTTACCGAAGGCGGGGCGTTTTGCGTCAACGCCACCAGCCGTTTTCTGGCCACGGTTTCCGAAGAAGAGAAGGGGCGGACCCGAAACAGGTGCAACCAGGAAGGATACGAGACGGTCGGACTGTTCCCTTTTCGCGGCGGAGGCAAGATACTCGGTTTAGTCCATGTGGCCGATCATCGTGAGAATATGCTTCCCCCGAATGTGGTCAAGATGCTTGAAAAGGCCGCCCTGCAACTTGGTACGGCATTCCAAAGGGCGCAGGCGGAAAACGAGCTGCGGAAGAGTGAAGAGCGGCTCGCTTTAGCAGCCGATGCAACGCATATTGGCATGTTTGACTGGGATTTGTCTAAAAACGAGATCGTCTGGACGAAACAGTATGAGGCCATCTTCGGTTATCCTTCTACCGGTTCCTCCATGCGAACTTACCGGGACTGGTGGGATCGGGTGCACCCCGACGACCTTCCCTGGGTCGAAGAACGGATTCATCAAGCGATGGCGGAGCGGACGACCTATCAGGCAGAGTACCGGATTGTCTTGCCTGACGGCACTCTCCGCTGGGTTGAGGGCCGAGGATTCTGGCATTATGACGCCGGCGGTCGACCTGTCCGGATGTTGGGTACGGTTCAGGACACCACCGAGCGCAACCAGGTGGTGAAGGCGTTGCGGGAAAGCGAGGAACGTTTCTCCAGTTTCTTTCGCTCCAGTCCCGTCGGAATCAGTATATCACGCTTGAGCGACGGCGAATTCGTCGACGCCAATGATGCATTTCTGGGCTTATTTGGCTACACACATGAGGAGGTCGTCGGCCAAAATGCGTCCAAACTGGAAACGTATGCCAATCCTGAAGACCGGGCGAAGATGGTCGAAATACTGCAAAGACAAGGCAGCGTACAGGATTTTGAAACCAAGTGCCGCAGGAAATCCGGTGAGATCAAGGATGTACTTGTCTCGGCGGAGGTGGTCGAGGCGGCCGGGCAGCAGTATCTCTTGGGCCTAACGCACGACATCACCGAACGCAAGCGGGGAGAGAAGGAAAGAAAAAAACTTGAGGAACAGTTGTTTCAAGCTCAGAAGATGGAATCGGTGGGGCGGCTGGCCGGCGGCGTGGCGCACGATTTCAACAACATGCTGAGCGTGATCATCGGCCGGGCGGAAATGGCCCTGGAACAGGACGTTCCCACTGACAAACTCCAGCACAACATCAGGGAGATCCTCAAAGCGGGCCAGCATTCAGCGGACCTTACCCGGCAACTGCTGGCCTTTGCCCGCAAACAGACCGCCATCCCGAAGATAATGGATTTGAACGAAACGATCTCGGCCATGCTAAAGATGTTGAGGCGGCTCATCGGCGAGGATATCGACCTCCACTGGGTACCGGGACTGGATCTCTGGAAAGTCAAAATTGATCCCTCCCAGGTGGACCAGATCCTGGCCAATCTTGCGGTCAATGCCCGCGATGCCATTTCCGGAGTAGGCGCGGTCACCATGAGGACCGAGAACGTTGTGATCGATGATTCCAAGAGGGCCGAGACCCCCGAATTCATTCCCGGAGATTACGTCCTGCTGACCGTGAGCGATACCGGAATGGGTATGAGTCGGGACGTGTGCGAGAAGATCTTCGAGCCTTTTTTTACCACCAAGGAAATGGGCAAGGGAACCGGGCTGGGATTGTCCACCGTCTACGGCATCGTTAAACAAAACGACGGCTTTATTTATGTTGCCAGCGAACCGGGGAAAGGAACCACGTTTAAGATCTACCTGCCGCGGTTCGAGGCTGAAACCGCACAGGTCCCATCTGAGGAGGCGGCCGGCAAGCGCCCGATAGGCACGGAAACCATCCTGCTGGTCGAGGACGATGAATCGGTCCTGGACCTCGGCAAGATGATTCTCGAAAATCTGGGCTACACGGTGCTTGCGGCACGGACTCCGGGACTCGCCCTACGTCTTGCCGGGGAGCATCCGGGAGATATCCGCCTGCTGATCACGGACCTGGTGATGCCGGAGATGAACGGCCGGGAAATGGCAGAACATCTTAGAGTCGTCCGTCCGAACCTCAAGTGCCTTTATATGTCGGGCTATACCGCCGATGTGATTGCCCATCGCGGCCTTCTGGATGAAGGAGTAAATTTCATTAGGAAACCTTTCGGGAGCGATGATCTTGCGGCAAGAGTCAGACAAGTGTTGGACCACCTGGAATAGATGGCCAAAAGATCGTGTCGGCATTGCTCCTCTGAACATTGACTTCACAAGGGCACCGATCAACCCTTCCCTGTCCGTCACATTTGCAAACCTTTATGGGATGCCGTCCAGATCGCTCGCATCCGGTCCATTACACCGTCTTCTGTCAATGATCTCACATTGGTCACCGCCAACCTAAATTCAACGCCGGAAAGAAAGGAAATGCGCCATGCATTTTGTAGTTATCGGCACAGGCGGGATTGGTGGCTATTATGGCGCGCGACTACAAGCCAATGGCCAGATGGTTACCTTTATTGCCAGAGGAACTCACCTGCAAGTGCTACAAACCCGAGGGTTGCGCGTTAACCATCCCGAATGGCGGTTTGACGCCCCGGTGAGAGCTTGCTCGCTGGAGCAATTTCTCCAAAGCTCCTCACCACCCGAAGCGGACTTGATTATTCTCTGTGTCAAAGCGATTGACACCGATGCCATCGCCCGTCAGCTTGCAGACTGGCTCGGGGAGTCATCCACCCCGGTGCTGTCGTTACAAAACGGAGTGGACAACGAAGCAGTGCTGGCCGGACACTTGGGCACGGAGCGGGTTCTAGGAGGGCTGGCCGTGCGGATCGGCTCGCACCTGACCTCGCCGGGCGTCATCGACGCCGTTGGCCCGGCGCAGGTGGTGCTGGGCCAATGGCCGACGGCTGCGGCGGCTTCTAACTCGACAGAACTGCTCAGGCGGCTGGATGCTGTTTTCAACCACGCCGGCATTCCCACCCGAGTGACCGGCAACATTCAACTTGAACTGTGGCGCAAGCTGGTCATCAATAACGGCGTGAACCCTTTATCCGCCCTCACCCGGCTGGATACCGGCACGCTTATGCACGACCCCGGGCTGTCGCAGATTGTCTACGGACTGATGGCCGAGGCCACGACCGCCGCCGCTGCCGATGGGGTGTCGCTGACCGAAACCGACTGCAAGGAAATGTTTGAGTTGGTCCGCCACTTTGACCCGATAAAAACCTCGATGCTGGTGGATTTTGAGCATCACCGCCCATTGGAGTTGGAAGAAATCTGTGGGGCGGTGCTATCCCGGTCGCACCAGTTGCAGAGCGAGGCGCCCTACACGTTTACCATCTACCAACTGCTGCGGTTGGCCTCCTCCCGCATGTCCTAGTACGTTGTCAACAAAGTTATCACATGTTGCAAGGAATCGTCACCCCGGCGAAGGCCGGGGTCCAGAGCTGTTAACCAACTGAAGAGACGCTGGATTCCGTCCTTCGCCGGAATGACGGCCTATAGGTCCTTACATATAGGAACTTAGTTGACACTGCACTAGTGTGGCGTCCCGCAAATTAAACTTTATTGGAGGTACTGACCTCCTCGTGCCGGCATTGAAGGCGCACGCGATAATTTTTCGAGGCATCATATTCTTACGAGATCACGTGGATAGTCGGTAAGAAGCTGGTTCTCCCTTTCGCCCACATGAATGACGTCCGTAATCCTTGGGCCGCCAATGCCTTTGCGATAAATTGTCGGAAGGAGAAGGTCGATCACCATGCCGATTTCTATGATTTCAGTGCGGCCACGCCCGATGATCGGATAGAATTCAGACTGGCGAAGTCCGACCCCATAGCCGACCGACTCAAGGTAGGATTTGCCGAACCCTGCCTGTTCAACCACATCACGGGCAGCCGCATCTACTTCGCCCGATGTGGACCCGGGTCTCAAAGTTGCTTCCGCTCTCTCCAGGGCGCGAAGGAGCAGAGCATGAACATCGGCCTGCTCTTTGGGCACAGCACCCACGGCGGCAGTCCGGGCCATTTTTGAGCAGTATCCCTCGAATGTCGCCCCAAGGTGTACTACAACCACTTCGCCTTCCCGTATTTTCCTGGAGCTTGCGGTCGGATGCGCAAGCAGGGTTCGATCTCCCGAAACCACCTGGGGCCGGAAAGACGAACCGCCGGAACCGGCCCGAAGCATTGAGTATTCAGCTTCGGCAAGCACATCGAGTTCGGCCGTTCCAGGCCGGACCGCTTTCATCGCCGCGTCCATGCCCTTGCAGACCGCCTCAGAGGCGCGCCTGATCAGGTTCACCTCCTGGGGTTCCTTCACGGAACGCAGCCTGTAGAAAAGGTCTCCAGACCCGATGAAATTCCGCTCGGTAAATGTCGACCGCAAAGCGTCATATACGGCAAAATCAACGAAATATCTTTCGAAGCCTATTCGCGGGTCTTTGTAGCCGAAGGAGAGGATTTTTTCGCAAATCGCAGGACCGAGGGTCTGACGGGGAAAGAAATAGGCATGGGTCGTAAGTCCCGACTGCTCGCGAATGTAATCGGCATCGAGCCAGAGAGCTACAGCACATGCCTCGTCCTTCTTCGGTATGAGAAGGGCCAGGCACTCGATCTGGGTAGCCCCTGTAAAATAGATAAGATTTTCCCTGTTAGTCACGACCAGGACGTCGAGTTCCGCCGTGGCCATGGCCCTCTGAGCCCGTTCGATACGACCTGCAAACCGAGGTGTCATTTTTTTGCACCCATGCCTTTGAAAACATTTTCGCCAGTGAAGCCGTCTTGTTAACGCCCATCCAATGTCGGAGCAGGAAGCGGGAATTCTTGCTCCTCGCTCCTTGCTCCTCGTTCCCTGCTCCCTGCTCCCTGCTCCTCGCTCCCTGCTCCCTGCTCCCTGCTTCTTGCTCCCTGCTCCCTGCTTCTTGCTCCCGGGTTCCCGGAATCAGGCGGCGACCGTGGCCTGTGTCAAAACGCCACGCTGCCTCAGCCATTTTGGAATAAGCTCTTGCTCCACGCGCCGATTTACTTCAGGGGCTTTGGCAAGCAGTAAATCCCGAAGCGGCTGGCTCAAGTTGATTCCGCCCGGCGCACCGTCGAAAATGAGCACCTTTTCGGTGCCTGTAATCTTTCGGGCAAACTCCATGGCCGATTTGGTCGATTCCGACAAAACGGCATGTTTCATATAATTGAGGTTCTGCGGGTCCCGGTTGAAGAGGTCGGCCTGCTCCTGCCCGACGACTACAGTCGGGATATGCTCGCTGAAAAAGGCACTCGGATAGCCGGTCCAGGCATAGCTGTGCAGGCACATTTTGATTGCGGGGTTGAGTCTTGGGATTTCCGGCAGGAGGGGAAAGCCCTTTCTGCCGTAGAACGCTTCCGTGTACCACGTGTATGCGGGAAGAGGCAATTCGAGATCGAACAAATCGGTGTTGGCGCCCACAAGGTTGGCGTAGATAACCCCGGCCGAGAATACATAGGGGACAGGGCAGGGAAAATCCAGGGCGGCAATACACTCGTCCACTTCACTGAACAGGGTCATCATTTTACCGTAGTAGCGGCACCCCACCTCCGTGACGCGTTCATTGAGGCTATACAAATCGTTATCGGCATCGACTCCGAGGATGCCGTGAGGGACCACCGTCAGAAAACAGGAGAAGGCGAATTTGTCCTGAACGAAGGGTGAATCGAAAATCGCGCGGGCGGTGAAGTTTGCGGCCCTCGGCCCTAGGTTTTGATGGTAGGTAGACCGGGTCTCGATCCGGGCGTATGACATGCCGAAAGGTTTTACAGCCCGGTCCACCATGCGGTGAAAGTGGACCTCCCGCACGTCGCTGTTGTGGGCATGAACTATCCAGTTTGCATCGTAAATTCTTTTTATTCCGTAGAGGGTGCCGATTTCGGTCTCGATCTCAACTCCCTCGTCAACCGGAGCAACGCCCCTGGCCTTGCCATTAAAGTACTCGTCGAGCTTGTAACGGCGGATGTACTCCTCTGTTTCCCGAAATCGCAGGCCAACCCCGGCGCGAAGGCGTATATTTTTACACCCGGTACGCTCCTCGATGACATCGCGGATAGTCTTGAGCATCTCCGCATAGGGGTCGCCTCCTAGAAGCGTGAAGCCGTGATGAGACGAGCAGATGTTTACCGAGTGCTCGGGCTTTATCCGGCTCATGTCGACGCTTTCGAGCGCCTGTTCGGTGTGCCTTCGAACCGCGACTATGCCCTCATCTCCGGGGAAAATCACGGGAGGCAGGTCCGGAAAGAGCTCGCGCAGGGTCACGGAGGTCATTCCCGGAAGTTCGCTCACCCTGGTCTTAACCAGGGACGGATCAATACCATACATGGATTGGCGGGGTGGAATCGGTGCAATCGAGGGTCGCATAGCTCACTACTCCTTTCCTTGAAGCGGTGCGCTCACCACGCGGTTGAGAAGTTCGATGTCCTCGTCAAAATAAAATCCGCGGGACGCATATTTCTGTTTCACGTGTTCGGGAATTTCCCAGGCAGTCACTGTGCGGCCATACCACTGCCAGCCTCCAGGGACAGGCACAGGCACGATTCCTGCCGCTTCGAGCAGCCGCAGAATGGGTTGAATGCATTCCACTTTGCACCCGGTCCGAATACCTGTCATATAGGAGATATCGTCCGGCGTTTTAGCCCCGAGCAGAATGGCGCCCGCGACTTCATCAGCGCGTGTGGCCGTGCAGAAGCAAACGATCTGTTCGGGATGGAACCGCGCTTTGAGGCAGATTTGCGTGATCTTTTCATAATTGAGCCCTTCCAGGTCCACCATGGCCATTACCGGCTCCGGGCGCAGGCTCATTGTGATCGCATATTCGGGGCACCGCTGCTCACAGTCCGCGCAACCCCTGCAGCGATCAAGATCCGCTACCGCCAGTTTCTCTTCCATCTGCATTGCAAGGACCGGACAGACCCGCACGCATGTCTTACACCCCTTACACTTTTCAGAGTCGATTACAGGCATTAGAGTTACCAGCTTCATTTTGCGCCACCTCCTTTTGTTGAGCCATTTCATAAGCAACATCCAAAATCATATCTTCCTGGCCGCCTACCATCTCCCTGCGTCCAAGCTCCACGAGTATATCTCTCGGATTGAGGCGGTACTTTTCAGCGGCTCGATAGGTATGCAATAGAAAGCTCGAATAGACGCCCGCATAGCCCTGAATCAGCGAGGCGTTCCGAATCACCTGGGGTCTGTGCATCATTGGTTCCACTATGTCTTCGGCAACATCCATAATCCCGTAAAAATCGATCCCGGTCTCGAAGCCTGCCTTGTGCAAAACACCGGCAATTACCTCGGTCTGCGCATTACCGGCGCCTCCCCCCAAACCCCGACAGGTACCGTCTAAGTAACTGGCGCCGGCTTCAGCGGCTGTCAGGCTGTTCGCAATGGCAAGACCGAGGCTTGCATGGGCGTGAAAACCGATCGGAACCGAAACGGCATCGGCAAGCGCCTCGATCCTGGGTTTGACGTCGGAGGGGAGCATGGCTCCAGCGGAATCGGCAATGTAAATTACATCGCATCCATAGGATTCAAACAGCTTTGCCTGCTGGACGATCACTTCCGGCGGACGCATGTGGGCAAGCATCAGGAAACCGAACGTGGTCATGCCCATTTTTTTCCCAAGGCCGATATGCTGCTCGGCAATGTCGGCTTCAGTGACGTGCGTAGCCACTCTGACCGCCCTGGCGCCGCAATCGGCGGCCATTTTAAGGTCCTCCTGGGTCCCGATTCCCGGAAGCAGCAGCACAGTGAGGACTGCGCTTCGAATTACATTGGAAGCAGCACGCAGTATTTCCTCATCGGTGAGCTTAGCCTTACCGTAATTGATTGAGGATCCGCCAAGCCCGTCGCCGTGCGAGGCCTCAATGAACGGGACCCCTGCCTTGTCCAGTCCTTCGGCAACCGCAGCGATCTGTTCCCGGCTGAATTGGTGGCTGACCGCATGGCTGCCGTCCCTCAAGGTAGAGTCCACCACCCTAATACCCCTGCTCATATCCGATATCTCCTTGAGACCAATAGTTCAGTACCCTTCACACTTCAGGGTGCGCCACCCGCATCGCCTTGCAGTCCCGCATACTAAAGCAGGGACCCAAATGGCGGCTTAAACGGCCTCATCACTTCCCACCCAGCATGCGCACCGCGAGCGCCTCACCCACAGCGGCCGCAGCGGAAGTCATTATGTCCAGATTGCCTGAATATTTGGGCAGGAAGTCCCCTGCGCCTTCCACCTCAATAATGGTGACCACCCTGTGATCATCTACCGTAGGGGGCATCCTGAGGCGATAGCCGGGCACATACCGCTGAACGGTCCTGACCATGTCCTCGACGGAAGCCCGGATTGCTCTCTGGTCCGGATTCTCCACCTCCGTGTAAACCGTATCGGTCATCAGCAAGGGAGGTTCGGCAGGATTCAGTACGATTATTGCCTTGCCCTTTTTGGCGCCACCCACTACACAAAGCGCTCTGGCGGTGGTCTGGGTGAATTCGTCTATGTTTTGCCTGGTCCCCGGACCTGCGCTTTTGCTTGCAATGGCCGCCACAATTTCCGCATAAACGACCCCGGCAGCTCGATTTACGGCATGGACAATTGGGACGGTCGCCTGCCCGCCGCAGGTCACCATATTGAGATTGGGGACATCTGAAAGCACACTGAGATTGACTGATGGCACCACGTAGGGTCCTATGGCTGCCGGTGTGAGATCCACCGCTATTTTCCCGGCCGCTTCAAGAAGCGGCGCGTGAACCATGTGAGGCTTCGCGCCCGTAGAATCGAATACAATGCGAATTTGAGGATCATCGATAATCGGCCCGATTCCGTCCGTCGTCGTACGGATTCCAAGGGATTTTGCCCTCCGGATCCCCGGTGAGTCGACGATGCCGGCCATCATTTCCATCTTCAGATGCCGGCTTCTCATGATTTTATACATGAGGTCGCTCCCAATATTTCCGGGCCCCAGAATTGCGGCTTTTATCTTATCCATTTCTTTGTACATCCTGTTTTTACTCGCTCTTAGACGAACCGGACACCTACCGTTCCAAGCCCCTGGAATGAGATTAGAAAGCAGTCAGCCGCCCGGGCATCGACGGCGGCAGTCACAGCGCCCGACAGAATAATCTCGCCTTCCTCCAGGGCGATCCCGAATTTCCCCAGCTTGTTCGCAAGCCAGGCAACCGAGGCGGCGGGATGCCCCAAAACCGCCGCACCCGCGCCGGTATTGACTACTTCGCCGTTTTTCTCGAAGACCATTCCCAACAGCCGAAGATCTACTTCGCCGGGGCAAACCAGCCGCGACCCCACCACAAACCGGGCGCTCGACGCATTATCCGCAATGGTATCGGCCAGCTTTATCTTCCAGTCGCGCACCCTGCTGTCAACAATCTCGATGGAAGCCATTACCCCTTCGGTTGCCCTCAATACCTCGGCAATGGTCACACCCGGACCCTGAAGCCGCTTATTAAGTACAAACGCTACCTCACCTTCAACCTTCGGCTGCAGGAGCCGGCTGCATAAAATCGGCTCTCCCTCACTGACCAGCATGTGGTCGAACAGGTGTCCGTAATCGGGTTCATCCACACCGATCAGCTTCTGCATTGCGATTGAGGTCAAACCAATCTTTTTGCCGATCACCTTACGCGAATCCCGCTCGCGTATAATCGCCACACCTTCGAGCTGAATCGCATAAGCCTGCTCAACCGTTAATCCGGGGTAGGTTTCAGTGAGAGGGTCAATCGGAGTTGCGTTCTTTTCGGCCTGATAGAGCTGCTCTGCAATGGCCTTGCTATTGTCCATGCACACTGCCTCCCTTTCCCGTATGGTTTAGCCAGCGCTCCCTGATAACCGAAGCTATGGATTCGCCCAAAGCCGCGTCGTCCAAGCCGGCTTTGAGGCCCTCGATCAATGCGCTGCTGCCGAGGAGCACCTCGGCGTGAGGACCTGGAAGCGAAACTATCCTGCATATTCCTACCCGGCCAACGGCTATGCGCACGCCCTCTTTATGATGACGCTTCATGTCGGGAGTGAACTTGAGAATCCAGGGGGTTGCGGCATGAGGATCGAGCTTAAGGACCGCCTCCACACTGTGGTCCTTGCTCTCGGCCCCGACTCCTCCGGTAGTGATGATGAGACCGAAACCCCGCATCATAGCCGCCTCGAGCGCGGATACCGCAGCAGGTACACTGTCTTGGATAATTCCTCCAAACTCCGCCTTAAATCCGGCTTCTGTGAGCGTTTGCACAAGATACGGGGAGTTTGTATCCTCGATTTTTCCAGAGATCACTTCTGAGCCGGATGAGAAGACGCAGGCGCGCCTGGCAACGGCATCGGCCACGGCTTGACCCATTTCGGCAGACCGGGAAATAACCTCCCGGGCAGCTTGCGGATCCAGTGCAATCAGCCCAAGGACCCCTTCGGAGTGAACGGATGCGCCGGGGCGAAGGCTAATCCCCGGCACCCCGGCCAAGCTCCCAAGGATTTCACTGGCTTTTCCGGCAACCGATTCGGCAGGTATATTCTTTTTAAGCACATCGAAAGCAATGATGCCGGGCTGCACGTCGACGACCATTATCTCTCGTGGATCGAAGCCCAGGGCCCCAGCCGCTGCAGCAGCCGTATCGTCCAGGTTGGCGCTTTGAAGTTCGGCCCCTTCGACCCAGAAAGTGGTTTTTTCAAGAAGGTTCCATTCCATGAAGTTTATTTCCTAATAATTCAAAACAGTTGGCAAGTATAGCAAGTGAAGGTTACAGCCGGCATTTCACCTCAACGGGGTATTCTTGGGGCCCGTCGTTGCACGTCTAACCGGAAATCGAGAATCGGCGCGTCTATGATTGCCCTCCCGATATCAATTATGTCTGCACCGGCGGCTACCACTTCTTCAAGCCTCTGCGCGGTGACACCACCTCCGAAAGCTATTTTCACCCGCCGTCTGAAACCTTGGTGCTGGGCTGCTTCCACCACCTCGCGAAGGTCCTCGACACTCCCAGTATCCACCATCAGCACGCCCGCGCCGGCACTGAAGGCCAGCACAGCTTCTTCGGCAATTGGGCCGCTCTCCCCGCGAATCTGCACGGAGACAACGCGTCCGTTCATCGAGTACGCTCTGCCGACAGCTTCTGTTATTCCCGCAAACATCCGGACGAAGTTCTTATCCAGATATACGAAAGGCTCATCCAACAGCCTCACACAGGCCCCTCCGACAACGATAGCCTCCCGAAGCTGCTTTCGTATCTCAGGGGCCACTTTCTTCCAGGCGCCACAAACGATCCGCGCCCTTCCACCGGCCAGAGCGGCAAAGCGGCAAGAGGCTGTCGCCACTCCGGAGGGCTTACCGACACAGCCAAGAAGTTCTTCCTCTGCCCGTGCAATCTGTTCAGCCGTCCCCCGCAGGCTCAAAACGCAGACCCCGGGTTGGAGCTGCGAGCCGTCGGGAAGATGGGTCAGGATTGACAGGCCCAGTTCTGATACGCGGTTGAGGGCAAAAGGTGTGCCGGCAAGAATGCCTGATTCGGCTACTGTGAGGTTGGCAGCAAAGAGTTGGCCGTCGAGCGGTTCAAAAAGGTAGGGCCTGACGTCCATATATCGTTCCACATTGTAGTACGGTTTTCGATATCTTCGAATGGCAAGGTACCATCCGGCGCCGGCAACGTCAAGGAAAATCAAGTATGACAATTCCCCGCAATCTCAGTTCATGCAGCGAATCAATGCTGCTTAACGGCCTCGGTCTTTGAACGGTACCCCAGGCCGAATGAGATTTCCTCTGCCGTCTCTATGACACGCAGTATGGCTTTTTCCAGCCACTCGCCCTTCAGACGCGATACCGGACCGGAAAGGCTTATAGCCGATATTACTTCGCCGGTCTGGTCTCTGATCGGAGCGGCAACGCACCGAAGACTGTCCATTATCTCCTCATTATCGATTCCGAAGCCTTGCGTCCTGATCCTGGTTAACTCATCTTCAAGGGCATCCTCATCGGTCAGCGTGTTCCTGGTAAATCGGGGAAGGCCTTTGGTGTCAATGAGTTCACGCCTTTTCCAAGGCGGAAGGTGCGCCATGAGCACCTTGCCGACCCCGGTGCAATGGGCGGGCAGCCGCATCCCGACCTGTGAAACGATCCGCAGAGACCGGCCGGATTCCCGCTTGTCAATGTATAGGACTTCAAGTTTGTCGAGGACGACCAGGTGGACTGTCTCGCCCAACTCCTCAAGAAGTTTGGTGATATACGGGGCAGCCACCGCTCGTACTTCCCAGCCCTGGGCGACAATTTGTCCGACTTCAAAAAGGCGGATACCGAGCTTGTATTTGCCGGTGAAAGCGCTCTGCTCTATAAAACCAAAATCTTTGAGTGTCGAGATAAGTCCATGGACCGTACTTTTAGCCAGCGACAGCCGCGTCGCGATTTCATTGAGAGCAAGTTCGCCGCGTGCTTTCGCAAGGGTGTCGACAATAAAAAGCGCTCGAGCAACCGACTGAATTTTGGAATCCGATTCCACGGAAATCCTCCCTTGGAATAAACTGTTATGGCATCGGGGTCGGAGCGGGCACAATTGGATATTGAGAAGCCGGTTCGCGATCTGGCCTCCATTGAACCACCCAATGAAACGGGCCGATCAATCCCTGCCAAGGCATCTGATCGGCCCGCTCTACGGATACTTTCAGGGGGAAAGTCCCACAAAAAGCCCCACAACGTATATTAAGGACTTAGCTTAACCCGCTAACCCCTCGATTTAACTGGCGGGGTGGAAGGGACTTGAACCCTCGGCCTCCGGCGTGACAGGCCGGCGTTATAACCAACTTAACTACCACCCCTATAAATTTATCAAATAGGCGGAACAGGGCTCGAACCTGTGACCCCCGGCTTGTAAGGCCGATGCTCTCCCAACTGAGCTACCCGCCCAAAATCGCCCCTGCCCCCCTCACAAAAGGGGAAGGGACAGGCTCTCTGCCCCTTGCGTCCAAAGAACATTTATTATCCGTGAAATTGACCGTAAATGTCAAATGGATTTAGGAATTACTCCCTGAATGCCTTAATTCGCAATCCCTTAATTCTTGGCTGTTCCCAAGTCTTGAGACCCCTGTTGATCTCGTTGAATCTTGGTTTTCTCTGCGCCTCCGCGGTGCAAATTCAGGCTTCCCTGGCAGAACGTACAGACAGCTTGGGTCAATGCGTGCGAATCTCGTCTGCGGCCGGTTCATTTGGCAGGATGACCGGAACGGCGGCTTCAGGCTCATTGAACAGCTCCCGCGCTTCCACAGGCGCCAGCGCCAGCTTCAGCACGTCGTCCATGTGCCTCAACAGCTCGATATTTATCTCCTGGAGAATCTTTTCCGGAATCTCCTTGAGGTCCTTGGCGTTTTCCTCCGGAATCAGGACGGTCTTGATGAGCGCCCGGTGCGCGGCAAGGATTTTTTCCTTCAGCCCGCCGATGGGCAGGACACGGCCCCTTAGAGTGATCTCGCCCGTCATGGCGACGTCGCTTCTCACAGGGATTCTGCTGAGAGCGGACACAATCGAGGTAGCCATCGTAATGCCGGCGGACGGGCCGTCTTTTGGGATGGCCCCTTCGGGGACATGAACGTGGATATCGAAGTTCTGGTGGAAATCGGGGTCGAGTCCGAGCTGTTTTGCGCGCGACCTGACATAGCTCAGGGCCGCCTGCGCCGACTCCTGCATGACATCGCCAAGTTTTCCGGTGATCGTCACCTTGCCCTTGCCGGGCATGATCGCGGTTTCGATCCCGAGAATGTCGCCTCCGAATTCCGTCCAGGCGAGCCCCATCGCAAGGCCTATCTCGTCTTTTTCCTCGGCGCGTCCGTAGTGGAATTTCGGGATCCCGAGAAATTCCTGGATATGGTTTTCGGTGAGCTCCACCCTGGTTTGAGAACCGTTGCGCACCACTTCCTTGGCCACCTTGCGGCACACTGCGCCAATTTCGCGCTCAAGGTTGCGCACTCCGGCTTCCTTGGTATAATGGCGGATTATGTAGAACAAAATTTCATCGCTGAAGGCGATATTGTCCTCGCTTATGCCGTTTGCCTTCGACTGCTTTTTGATCAGGAAGTTTCTGGCTATGTTGAGCTTGTCGAATTCAGTGTAGCCTGCAAGCTGGATAATTTCCATCCTGTCGCGAAGCGGGGGGGGGATGGAGTGCAGAGTATTGGCCGTAGTTATGAAAAAGACCTCCGAGAGATCATAGTCCAGATCGAGATAATGGTCGTTGAAGGCAAAATTTTGTTCGGGATCGAGCACTTCAAGCAGCGCCGCCGAAGGATCGCCTCGGAAATCCATGCTCATCTTGTCGACTTCATCAAGGCAGAATACGGGATTATTGCTCTTGACCTTCTTCAGGCACTGGACGATCTTACCCGGCATCGCCCCGATGTAGGTACGCCTGTGGCCGCGGATTTCAGCCTCATCGCGCACCCCGCCAAGCGAGAGCCGGATGAAGTTGCGATTCATAGACCTTGCAATCGAGCGCGCGAGGGAAGTTTTGCCGACACCCGGAGGCCCGACAAAGCAAAGAATGGGGCCTTTTATCTTCTTTACGAGCGCCTGCACGGCGAGGTACTCGATGATGCGCTCCTTGGGTTTCTCCAGACCGTAATGGTCTTCGTCCAGTATCCGGGCGGCTTCGTCTATATCGATCTTGTCCTTGGTTCTTTCATACCAGGGAAGCGAAAGTATCCAGTCGATGTAGTTGCGCACCACCGTCGCCTCGGCGCTCATCGGGGACATCATCTTGAGTTTCTTCAACTCGGCGCGGACCTTGGCAGCCGCTTCCTGGGAAAGTCTCTTTCTCTTTATGCGTTTTTCAAGGTCTTCGAGTTCGGACTTGAAATCGTCCTTTTCACCGATCTCCTTTTGTATGGCCCGCATCTGCTCGTTGAGGTAGTACTCGCGCTGGGTCTTTTCCATCTGCTTTTTGACCCGCCCCTTGATGCGCTCCTCTGTCTCGATGATCTCGATTTCCGATCTGATGTGCCCGAAGAGCCTCTCCATCCGCTGCAAAACGTTCAGTGTCTCGAGCAGCTTCTGCTTGGTATCCAGCTTGAAAGGCATGTAGGAAGCAACAGTATCGGCAAGCCGGGAAGCATTGTCGATCCCGGCAACCGTGTCCAGGATCTCCTGGGTGATCTTCTTGTTGTGCTTTGAATAAATCTCAAAGGAGGACCTCACCCCTCGGATGAGAGCTTCGATTTCGACGGATTTTTCCTCCGTTTCCTCGATTGCTTCAAGTTGCGCCACGAAATGCTCGGGATGAGGGACAAAACTGATTACCCTGGCGCGGTAATCGCCTTCCACCAGTACCTTGACAGTGCCGTCAGGCAGGCGAAGTATTTGCAGAATGTTTGCCACCGTACCCATGCGGTAGATGTCGCCTTCGCCGGGCGTGTCGGTTTTGGCCTTTGTCTGCGCAGCGAGAAAAATTTTCTTCTCGGCCCCCATGGCCTTCTCAAGGGCGTTGACCGACTTGTCACGCCCCACGAAAAGGGGGACCACCATCGAGGGAAATACTACGATGTCCCTGAGCGGCAGAAGAGGCATAGTGAAAATATTGTTTTGCTGACCGTCTTTTGTGCGCGTTAGTTTGAACATTTTGCCTTTCACTTCCTGCTGTGTTCGAATTGTCCAAATGAGCCGGCATCCGCTGAGGTCTCATGCAGCGTTTGCGCATCGGACATAAGCTGTCCAGGCGCGAGAGGGCAAATCGGAAAATTATTTTATCAGGGCGGCCAATCGCGGCCCTTTTGCTTCGGGTAAACCAATCCCCTTTAAAGGGATCAGGCTGATTCCTGGTCCTGGCCCCGGTAGACGAACAAAGGCTGCGCGTTCTTGGTCAGCACGTCCTCGTTTATGATGCACTCCTGAATCTCGGGGTGTGACGGCAGATCGTACATGATGTCCAGCATTATGTTTTCCATGATGGACCTAAGACCACGGGCCCCGGACTTGCGCCTTATGGCCTCCTTGGAGATCGACCTCAAGACCCCGTCATTGAAACGCAACCGCACGTTTTCCAGCTCGAACAGCTTCTTGTACTGCTTGATCAGGGCGTTCTTGGGCTCGGTGAGAATACTTACCAGTTCGTCTTCGGTCAGCTCGCTCAGAGTCGCTATAACCGGCAGGCGGCCGACAAATTCCGGAATCATCCCGAACCTGAGCAGGTCTTCGGGTTGCACATGCCGCAGCACCTCACCGATGCTCTTTTCTTCCCTGCCCCGGATTTCGGCGCCAAATCCCATGCCCTTCACCCCGATTCGGGCGCGAATGATGTTTTCCAGGTAGTTGAAAGCCCCGCCGCAGACAAAAAGGATGTTCGTGGTGTCGATCTTTATGAACTCCTGCTGCGGATGTTTGCGGCCGCCCTTGGGGGGCACGTTTGCCACGGTGCCTTCCAGGATTTTCAAAAGCGCCTGCTGCACGCCCTCCCCCGAGACGTCCCGCGTGATTGAGGGGCTGTCGGATTTTTTCGCAATCTTGTCTATTTCATCGATGTAGACTATTCCCCTGGACGCCTTCTCGATATCGTAGTCAGCCGCCTGGATCAGGCTTACCAGTATATTTTCCACGTCTTCGCCAACGTAGCCCGCCTCGGTGAGCGTAGTTGCATCGGCTATCGTAAAGGGTACGTTCAGAATGCGCGCAAGGGTCTGCGCAAGAAGAGTCTTTCCCGAACCGGTCGGACCGATCATCAGGATGTTGCTCTTCTGGAGCTCGACGTCGTTTTTGTCGACTTTTAGCTCAATGCGCTTGTAATGGTTGTGAACGGCCACCGAGAGGACTTTTTTGGCCCTATCCTGGCCGATTACGTACTGGTCCAGAACACTCTTGATTCCAGAGGGCTTGGGAATCTGCGTGGCCCGTGCCGCACCTTCTCTTTCGTATTCCTCGGCAATGATGTCATTGCAGAGCTCCACGCATTCATCGCAGATATAAACCGTAGGACCGGCAATCAGTTTTTTAACTTCATCCTGGCTTTTTCCGCAAAAAGAACATCTGAGCTCGCCACCTCGGTCGTCACGTTTTCTACCAGCCATCAAGATTCCTCCTCGACCCGCATTTTGTTCATGATACTATTTCTTAAAAACAATATCGGGTTAATCCTCGCACATTGTAAGACAAATTTTGGTCCCGGAAACAGCGAGCTCAGCAATTATAACAACCGGAACGAAATTAAGCTACTTCAAATTGCGCTCTGTAAGGATTAGAGCTACCCGGCTCAGTCACTCGCCGCTCCGGACGACGCAGAGCAAAAAATCTGCTTTCGGGGCAAAGAGGTAACCCGACCGAGGGAAAAGGTCAATAGAGGCGGTAAGGAAGCGGGTAAGACAAGAAGCCGGATGCTCCCTGCTCCCCGCTCCCTGCCCCTTGCTTCTCGCTTCTTGCTCCTTGCTCCTCGCTCTGTCCCTATTTCTTGAACGGCAGGATAAAATAGAGCAGGTTCCCGTTTGCTTGAGGCTCGCAGCCCACCATTCCGCCGTGAATCTCGACTACGTTTTTCACAAAATAAAGACCATGGCCTCTGCCGCTTTCAGCACTGCTGCCCACTGCGCGGAAACCTTCTTCAAAGACTCGACTGCATTCTTCGCGGCTCAAAGGCTTGCCCGTCGTGAAGAAATTGAGCCGCACGCCCGGTTTATCTTCTCCGAAAGCGCCCGGTATGATCTGCCGGTTTAAAGAGAAAAGCCTTATCGCTTTCCCTGACTCGTCTTTTGCTTCCCCGGCGTATTTTAGCGCATTCGAGAAAAAGTTATCAAACACCTGGGATATCAGCCCCTTATCGACAAAGAGCGTTACCTGTTCGTCAGGAACGTTTTCGATCCGGTCGTCAACCGTTATCCCTCTTGTTTCGAACTGGCCGGCGTACCGCTCGATAAGAGGCTTAATTATCTCAGTGCGGAAATTACACGACTGCTTCCTGAGCACGTAGGTGCCTTTCTGAAAGTGGTCCTTGCGGAAAAGGGTCTCCAGAAACAGGCTGGTGTGCTCGTAATGTTTGCGAAGGGCGGAATACTCGGCCTGGAGTCCGCGGTTGGTTTCCTGGAGGGTTTCGCCTGCATTTTGCAAAGTCTGCGCCACGGCTTCGCAGACTGATGGGTCCTCGACCATTTTTCTGGTCAAATCTTCGATGTGTTTGTAGTTTTCGATCATTTTTCTGAGCCGGATCAGGAACAGCTTGTAGTACAGATTCGGTGTGATGACGTTGTGTTCGATATCGGACACAAGCTGATTTATGAACTTAAGGTGATCGATATTCTGCTGGACCAGGAGCTTCTGGTGGAGGTTGTATCCGATCCGGTTTGTAAATTTTTCCAGGAAAAACTGTTTGCGCTCATCAACTCTGTCTTTCGGAAGCACCTCAAAGAGGCCGAGAATAGAGCCCAGGCCGAAAAAAGGCAGCGTATCCACAAGCGCCCGGTTGCCCCGAATGGGGAAAAACCAAGACTCTTCCGCCTCCACAGGGTTTTCGACCACTACCGCCCGATGATTCCTGCGTTTATCGGGCGGGATGAGGCCAAGCGTGCTGGTGCAGACCAGCTCCAGTTGCGACTGCTTTGGTTCGATGATATAAATTCTGCTGTCGAGGTCGAAGAACTCCTTGGGTACGCTTGCGCAAATCTGGTAAAGACTGTCGATCGTGGTGAATTCCTGGGCCAGATCGAAAAAGGTTGCAAACGCCTCTTCCTGCGAACGCTCGAAGTTGTAGCGCCTGTAGCTTTCCTTTTTTTCTCTCACCCTGAGGGCGATGCACTCCTCCAGTTCCTGGGGGGAAACACCGCCTCCCTTTAGGCAAATATCGCAGGAGGTTTCTTGAATCTCGCTCATAATCGCTCCACGACCGTGTCTATAAGAAAGTATAATTGGTTTTCGTCCCGATTTTATGTCTTAAAAGAGTCCTTTCCCGCCGAGGCGGTACGAAGAAGCTGGAAAATAAGCGGATAGAGAACTTTACCAATAGCGCCTTCCTCTAACAAGCAGTTTAAGTATTCGTCACCTAAACGTCACGTGCCTGGGACAGCGATCGGGAATATCCCGCGTTTTTCTTTGCCGCGCGGGGATCAGGTCTACACTTTCGGCAAGCCGGCCGGCGCGGACGGGAAATATTTGCGCAAATGGCCCAGTCAAAGAGGCCTCCCGCTCCCGCCCCGTCTCGCGGGTGGGTGGGCGGGCTGTCGAGAATGAGCGGTCGGCCTCCGCGCTACGCTATCAGGACTGAGTGCTGAGGACTGAGGACTGAGAGTGAAACCCTGACACCATTTTCACTTTACTTTCTGATGCGCCTAACATTTGGCTTGCCTTCAAACGCACCACGTTTAATGTCAGTGCGTTCTGCATGGTTGCGTGCTCGGTCCGCCGCTTTTGCTCAGTCCTCAGTCCTGCTTCTCAGCATGGCTGCGCGCACGGTCGCCGCTTTTGCTCAGCCCTCAGTCCTCAGTCCTCAGTCCTGCTTCTCAGCATGGCTGCGCGCACCGTCCGCCGCTTTTGCTCAGCCCTCAGTCCTCAGTCCTCAGTCCTGCTTCTCAGCATGGCTGCGCGCTCGGTCGCCGCTTTTGCTCAGCCCTCAGTCCTCAGTCCTCAGTCCTGCTTCTCAGCATGGCTGCGCGCACCGTCCCCGCCGCTTTTGCTCAGCCCTCAGTCCTCAGCCCTCAGTCCTCAGCCCTCAGCCCTCAGTCCTCAGTCCTCAGTCCTCAGCCCTCAGTCCTCAGCCCTCAGCCCTCAGTCCTCAGTCCTCAGTCCTCAGTCCTGCTTCTCAGCATGGCTGCGCGGAAAGAGCCGATTCTTTTTTTTGAACAGGGTATTATATAAGTCTATCATACGAGGTATTTTGAGATGATCGTCAAGCGCGCTTCGTTCGAGGATGCAAAGGAAATCCTGGACCTTCAGAAGCTCGCCTATGTGAGCGAGGCCGAGATTTACAATGACTACTCCATTCCGCCGTTGACACAGACTCTGGACCAGATACAAGCCGACTTTGAGAGCCGGCTCTTCTTGAAGACCTCTATTGATGGAAGGATCGTAGGTTCAGTCAGAGGGTTCTTGGAACAGGAGACATGTCACATAGGAAGGCTCATCGTCCATCCGGACTTTCAGAATCGTGGCATTGGCGCCCGTCTGATGAAAGAAATCGAGAGATGTTTCCATGAGGCCGAGCGGTACGAGTTGTTCACCGGGCATCTCAGTGAGCGTAATCTTCGGCTTTATCACAGGCTTGGATATATACCCTTTGCGTTCGAGGCTGCCACGGACAGTCTGACGCTCCTATTCATGGAGAAGCACCCTCGTATATTGAGGAGGAGAAGGTCTCATCCGTAGTTTTCGGAGGGACATTAGCTCGGTTTACGCCGTGGCTTCATTATGATATTCCTAATAGGGCGACAAGGCGGGTTTGCCCAAAAGCGGCGGCCGGCCGCCCTTTTCAACCGTCTGAGTATTGTTGCGTCCCAAATGCTGCGGTGGAGCGTCAATGGAACCTTTCGATCTTTCCGATTTCAAAAAAGTCAACGCACTCGTAATAGGCGATGTAATGCTCGACCGGTACCTGTGGGGACGGGTCAGCAGGATATCTCCTGAGGCTCCCGTTCCGGTGGTGAAAGTCGAAAGCCGGACCTACCGTCTCGGCGGGGCCGCCAATGTAGCGGCCAACCTGGCCGCCCTGGGCTGCCGGGTGCGCCTTCTGGGAACTAAAGGAAATGATGAGTGCGGGGAACGCCTTTCGCGGCTCCTGAGTGAAAACAGGATTGAAGATCATCTCCTTACTCTTGCCCCGCCACGGCCCACTATTGTCAAGACGCGGGTTATGTCGCAGGGCCAGCAACTCTTGAGGCTGGACGAGGAAGAAACCGGGACGATCAGTCCGGCAGAGGTAAAAATCCTGCTGGACCGAGTCCTGGAACTGATTGCGGAGGCGGGTGTCGTTATCCTCTCAGACTATGGCAAGGGGACCCTGGACGACGGCTCCTGCTCAACGATCATCAGGAGCGCTCGGGAGAGGCTCCTGCCAACCCTGGTAGACCCCAAGGGCAGAGACTGGACCAGATACAACGGGGCAACCTGCATCACCCCCAACACGGCGGAGCTTGAACTGATTGCCGGCAAACAGTTTATTTCCGAAGAAACTTTTATGGATGCCGGCCGGGAGCTGATCAAGAATCTGCAAATAGACCGGCTTCTGGTTACTCGCGGCCCTAAAGGCATGGCGCTCTTTACCCGCAATGAGCCACCCCTTCTCATTGGCACCCAGGCCCGCGACGTCTTCGATGTTTCCGGGGCGGGAGATACCGTAATCGCCACTGTGGCCGCCGGAATAGCCACCGGGATGGGTTGGGCCCAATGCGCAGAATTAGCCAATATCGCCGCAGGGATCGTCGTGGGTAAGGTGGGGACAAATCCCATCCGGGCCGACGAGCTTGTCATCGCCCTGAGGCAGGGGCACAACGGGACGCTTAGGAAAATCTGCGATCCGGCTTCAGCCGCATTAACGCTCGATGCATGGAGGGCCGATGGAAACAGCATTGTTTTTACCAACGGATGTTTCGATATTCTTCATGCCGGTCATATACGGCTGCTCCATGCCGCCGCCGGCGAAGGACAGCGGCTCGTCGTCGGCCTGAACTCGGACAGTTCGGTAAGGCGCATCAAAGGCATGCATCGCCCCATATTGCCTCAGAACGACAGGGCCGCCCTGCTCGCTGCGCTTGGTTGCGTTGATATGGTGGTCATCTTCGAAGAAGATACTCCTTTGTCCCTGATAAAAGCTTTGAGGCCGGACGTCCTGGTGAAAGGAGCCGACTACACCCGTGAGGCCGTAGTGGGCCATGAGCTTGTGGAAGGATGGGGAGGCCGGATCGTCCTGGCGCCCCTGATTGAAAACCTTAGCACCACAGGAATTGTCGAGCGGGTCAAAGGGACGGAAAAACCTTAGAAAGAGGCCTTCCGAACATGCGTGGCCGGATTTATGATCCGGCCCACTGAGCAAGACTATTGACCGGCGCGTTATAATTATTACCGGAAAGAGATTCTCTTCTTTCCTCCATTGGAGAGTCAGGTTTTACCTCCTCCTTTCCTGACTCTCCTTTTCTTTTTTTTGTATCTGTTTAATATTGCATGGTAATTCCGGGTCTGCCGGATCGTGTATTTTGCCGGCTCCATAAATACCGTGATTCCTACCTATGAATAGGGTCCTGACCCTATTTAATTCCTACATACCTTTAGTATACTATGGTTCCATTAGCGCCAGCCACGCGCATCGGCTAAATCCCATCTCTCTTACAGTTATCTGCCGCGGTTTTTCTCCAGCCGGGAGTTTTGCGATGGAAATCACCAGCGGTCATTTCAGCGCCGCAAGATTGTTCAATTGCCCGGAAGCCTTTCTCAAAGGCGCCAGGGCGGTGGACGAGGAAGAATGCGGGTACTGCCCGGATTCAACCTATGAGCAAAGATTTCGTATTATTTGCGCCTACTTGAAGGTGCTTGAAGAGATGAGGGGACCGTTAGGGGTGGATTCCGAACTTCCCTGCCCAAAGGAGCAAATCAGGGAAGCTATTTTTCGTGAACTTGCGGACGGTCCCGACGGCGATTTGCAGCACTGGCTTGAAATCGCCTACGTGTTGCTTGAATCCTTCATTCCTTGCGAGGAATACCGGGTGATCGAGGATTTCAAGGCTGCAAGCCGTTTAACCCAGCAGATCGCCGAGATGGGAAACCCGGCAAGCATACTCAGGTCGGCCGGGATAATAAGAAGGGTTAATGGAGAAAGCGCTGTCAGGCTCCAGGAGAAAATTCACGAAAAAATGACCAAAAGACACTTGGAGGTTTTGAAGCTTCGGGAAAACAATTCTGCCTGAAAAAGCTTCAAGTCTCGAGTTTTAACTTTTAAAAGAGCCTTCCGAGGTCCATGATCTCGATCATCGTCTTATTATGGAAGCCGTTCCAGCCTACGTGGAAAACCATATCCGTACTCTGCCCCGGACCAGGTCCCGGGTTGCTTTCCCTGTAGTGCGACTTTACGGGGAAGCGTTGTGCGCCCCGCCACCAGATTGCTTCCAGCCCGTTTTCAAGCTCTATTTTCAGATGGTTTTGTTCTTTTCCGAAAATTCTTACGGAGTTAAACCGGACGCCGCGCAGGGCAAAAACCGGGGCAGGGTTACCCATCCCGTGGGGCTCGAGTTGCTCGAGCGCCTGGACCAGTTCGGGTCCGGCAAGGGCCAAAGGTAACTGTAGATCGACTTTCCCATACGGGACGAAAATTTCCGCCCGATATTGCAGGGCAATCTCCTCGAAGCGGTCTGCGAACTCATCGATCCGGTCTGCCGCCATTGTCAGACCGGCCGCCGCTTTGTGCCCTCCCCATTTTACGAACAGCTCGGCACACATCGAAAGCGCGTGGTGAACGTCGAAACCAGGAATGCTCCTGGCTGAACCCCTCGCAATCCCGTTGCCCTCGTCTATCGATAATATCACTACAGGAGCATAATAGAGGTCCTGCTGCACCCTGGAAGCGGCAATGCCCACGACCCCCGGCTGCCACTGAGCGTTTCCCAGAACGAGCGTCCTGCCCGTGGGAGGACGTTGTGCAAGACGGGTGCGGATTTGGCTCACTATTTTTTCCTCTTGCGCCTGCCTTTGCGCATTCAGGTTGTCAAGCTCCCGCGCCAGTCGGACCAACCGGGACGGCTGGTCCGAAGTCAGCAGATCGTATGCGATTCGCCCCTCGGAGATGCGCCCTGCGGCATTTATACGCGGTCCCAAATAGAAGCCGATGTGGCCCGCTGTCAAGGTCTTCCCGGCCAGGCCGGCGGCGGCGGCCAGGTATGAAAGCGGAGCGCTGCCATTTGCGTTGAGATTGCGCAGGCCGCTTCGGGCGAGAATCCGGTTTGCCGAGACCAGTGGGACGAGGTCGGCGACAGTGCCGGTAGCTGCGAGGGCAAGGTATTTTCCACCGAGCGCAGGGAGGGGGAGGCTGGTATTTGCGCTCCGCAAGGCGCGCCTGAGGCCGGCCAGAAAAAGGAAGGTCAGCCCCGAAGCGCAGAACTCCTTGAAGGACGAGCCGCATTCGGGGTGCTTGGGATTTATGAGCACCGAAGCCGGGGCCGGCCCCTGATCCGATCCGGGCAAGCCTGCGGGCGCTTCATGATGATCGATCACTATGCAGTCGGCGCCCATGGAACGCGCCAGCCCGATGGATTTGCGGTCTAACGTGCCGCAATCGAGTGCGACAAAAACTCTTGCATCCTGGTTTTCCGATATAGCGCGTTCGGGTATGCCGTATCCTTCGGATCTAGACGGGATTACAACCCTGAAATTCTCATAACCGGTCTCCTGGAAAAAAAGAGCGATTTGCGCGGCAGATGTAATTCCGTCGCAATCGTAATCGGCAACCACTACTATTTTGTTTCGATTTGCCATGTGCTTTGCCAGTAAACTGGCGCCCTCGGTCATGCCGCGGATGCAGAGGTGCTCGGAGAGGTCCTTGAGTTCTCCGGAAATAGCGTGAGGATCCAGATTGCGGTTTTGCAGAATGATCTCTAAAACATCGGCGACCGTCGCCGGTGAGCGCTCGTTCAGTAACTTCCAGCGCGTGCGGATGAGGCTATCCCGTCCCATATCGGCCTCCTCACAAGGTTTTCGCAATCTGCACGGGGGGTTCGCTTTTTGCCCGCCGCCTGATTACTTTATGATTGTCCATCCGTCGGTGGAATGGCCGGGTCGATTGTTTCGGTCCGTTATAGCATTGTTAAAGATCGGGGTCGAGCGCTGCGAATCGCGGCCTCGAACCAAAACGCAGGTTGATGTGTTAATTTGATTTCATTATCACTGGATTGCTGCTATAAGGGCGCCGGAGTCCAGATTGCCAAGATAATATTTGAATGATGGAATACAGGGCTAAATACCGGAAAAAAGGACATGATCCGGTAGGAAACAGGCCTAAATGACTTTTGCTCATTCGTGGGGAGGGGATTAGAGTCGCGGACTTAAAGGAGAAAAATGAAAAAACTTCCTCTTTTCGGCCTGCCGGGGTTTCCCTCTTTAATGCTTTGCCATATTAGAATAGATGTTTAGGAGTTGCCGGATGGATACGCTCATCTACATAATGAATTTTATCAAGGACAGAAATGTCGCCTCGATTACACCCACTTCCTCCGTCGGTGTAAAGAAGGTCTGCAATAAGATAGATTTCAGCCAAAACAGCCTTATTGTGGAATATGGCCCCGGAACAGGAGTTTTTTCAAAATACCTGCTGCGGCAAATGGGAGAAGACTCCCGGCTGATCCTTATCGAGAGAAACCGGAATTTCAATTCCCTTCTCAAGAGAAACCTCAAAGACCCCAGGGTGGTTCTGGTGCATGACAGTTGTGAAAACGTGCTCGAAACTCTGAGAGCGTGCAAAGAATCGGAAGCCGATTACATAATCTCGGGGATACCTTTTTCCTTCCTCGACTCGGATTTAAAACACAGGATTCTCTACAACACTCATCGAGCGCTGAAAAAAGGCGGAAAATTCCTCGTTTACCAGACCTGTTTTCAGACTAACAATCACCTAAAGGTCCACCTGCAGCAGTACTTTCCAGTTGTGAACTCAAAATACGAACTGGCCAACATACCACCTCTGAGAACCTACGAGGCAATCAAAGACTGATTCGCCGGGTATGGCTCAAATCAGGCCCTTTACCAGCAAACCGTGCAGTGCCCCGGGTTTATAGCCGGTCTGGATCCGGAAACCTCTCATTGCCTGGAACCCAGTACGTTGTCAACAAAGTTATTACATGTTGTAAGGAATCGTCACCCCGGCGAAGGCCGGGGTCCAGTGCGTTTAACCATCTGAAAAAACGCCGGATTCAGGCTTTCGCCGGAATGACGACCTGTAGGTCCTTACATATAGGAACTTAGTTGACAATACACTAGTGTCCTGAGTCACAAGTTCATTGCATAAATTTCGTAGGGTGGGCACGTTTTATGTGCCCACCAATCAGTGGTGGGCAACGCTCTGCTTTTGCCCACCCTACCCTTAATTCGGGAACTAA
>Ga0187849_1001125_pt1 | contig 30911 bp, 24 predicted proteins | sample June2016WEW_4_10_2_FD_132412 | JGI IMG/M metagenome (GOLD analysis project Ga0187849, IMG submission 132412) | Peatland microbial communities from SPRUCE experiment site at the Marcell Experimental Forest, Minnesota, USA - June2016WEW_4_100 | ecosystem: Environmental > Terrestrial > Soil >...
GGCGGTCGCCGCGGCGACTTGGTTAGCCCCGCGCTTCAGCGTGGGGAAAAGGGATTCCACAAGTTCGTTACGGAGTCCCGTAGGGACGGCGCAAGGACATTATTGATGCAGGAACCAATAGCCCCTGAGGGAATACCAGCGAAAGCTGAAGGACTTAATCAGAGCTTCCTTAGCTCCGCCTTTCGAAAAGCGAAGCCCGTCCGACCCAAAACGGCCATGCCAGACCCGGAATGGGCTATTCACATTTCTCCACTGCGCTTTTTGCCGATTTTTCATCCCTGTCCCGCACCTCCGGACTTATTGTTGAAAACACCGCTTCAGCCAAGAGGAACTCTCCGTCTGCGCGGGAAGCGAGGGTCCCAATGTCCAATCCATCTGCCGTTATGCCGTCGCAAGCGGGATCGGTGATCGACCGGAAAACCGCCATGACCGCCGAGGCGCTGGCCCACTCTTTCCTCGACAACCTTTTCTTTGTGCAGGGCAGGTCTCTGGCGCGCGCCACCGTCAACGATCTCTACATGGCCCTGGCGCATACCGTCCGCGATCGCCTCGTGGAGCGCTGGATCTCCACGGTGAAGAACTACCAGGCCCAGGATGTGCGCGTGGTCTGCTACCTCTCGGCCGAGTTCCTCACCGGACCCCACCTGGCCAACAACCTGATTAACCTCGGCATCCATGACGAAGCCGAGCAGGCCATGCGCCAACTGGGCCTGGATCTGAACGTGCTGATCGAGCAGGAAGAAGAGCCCGGCCTGGGAAACGGCGGATTGGGTCGCCTGGCCTCCTGCTTCATGGATTCGCTGGCCACGCTCGATGTTCCCGCCATCGGCTACGGCATTCGCTACGAATATGGAATCTTCAACCAGCAGATCCGCGACGGATGGCAGGTGGAGACCACCGACAATTGGCTGCGCCTGGGCAACCCCTGGGCTCTGGAACGCCCGGAAGACGCCTTCGAGGTAAAGATCGGCGGCCGCACCGAGCGGCACACCGATGCGAGCGGCCGCCTGCGCGTGCATTGGGTTCCGCAACGGGTGGTCCGCGGCATCCCCCACGACACACCCATCCTGGGCTACAAAACCAACACCGCAAACACCATGCGCCTGTGGTCGGCGCGGGCCGTGGAGAGCTTCGACTTCGGCACCTTCAACACCGGAGATTTCTTTGGCGCGGTTGCCGACAAGGTCTCCTCGGAGAACATCTCCAAGATTCTCTACCCCAACGACGAAGGCTTTGAGGGCAAGCAACTGCGGCTGGCGCAGCAGTTTTTCTTCGTCTCCTGCTCGCTGCAGCACATCCTGCGCATTCAGGTCACGGAGAAACGTCCCCTGGCCGAACTGCATCGCAACTTCGCCATCCAGATGAACGACACGCATCCGGCCATCGCCGTGGCCGAGCTGATGCGCCTGCTTATCGATGAACACTCGATGGAGTGGGCCGCCGCGTGGCACGTGACGCAGCATGCTCTTTCCTACACCAACCACACCCTGCTTCCGGAGGCGCTGGAGCAGTGGCCGCGCGCCCTCTTCGACTCGCTGCTGCCTCGTCATCTGGAGATCGTGGACGAGATCAACCGCCGCCATCTGGAAGACGTGCGGCAGAGGTATCCCGGCGACGGCGCGCGCGCGCAACGGCTCTCCCTGATCGATGAAAACGGGGAAAAATACGTGCGCATGGCGCACCTGGCCGCCCTGGGCAGCCACTCCATCAACGGAGTGGCCGAGCTGCACACGGAGCTGCTCAAAACCCACGTGTTGCGCGACTTTTACGAACTCACGCCGGAAAAATTTTCCAACAAGACCAACGGCGTCACCCCCCGCCGCTGGATGGTCCTGGCCAATCCCGGCCTGGCCGAACTGCTCACCGCGCGGCTTGGCCCGGGCTGGGTGCGCGATCTTGAAAAACTGCGCCGGCTGGAGCCGCTGGCCGGCGACCCCGAGCTGCACGACGAATGGCGCGCCATCAAGCTCCAGAACAAGGTGAGGCTTGCCGCCTACATTCAGGACCGCCTGGGCATCGCCGTCGATTCCCAGTGCATGTTCGATGTGCTGGTGAAGCGCCTGCATGAGTACAAGCGCCAGCACCTGCAAATTCTCCACATCCTCACGCTCTTCAAGCGCATCCAGCGCAACCCGGACGCGGAGATGGTTCCGCGCGTCTTCCTCTTCGGCGGAAAAGCCGCGCCCGGCTACCGCATGGCAAAACTCATCATCAAGCTCATCCATTCCGCCGGCGAAGCCATCAACGCCGACCCGCAGGTGCGCGGACGCCTCAAGGTGGTCTTTCTGCCCGATTACAACGTAAAGCTCGGCCAGCGCGTCTACCCGGCCGCCGACTTATCCGAGCAAATCTCCCTGGCCGGCAAGGAAGCCTCGGGCACCGGAAACATGAAATTTGCCATGAACGGCGCGCTCACCATCGGCACCCTGGACGGCGCCAACATCGAGATACGCGAAGAGGTGGGCGCGGAAAATTTCTTCCTCTTCGGACTTACCACGCCGCAAGTCGAGAGTGAGAAACGCCGCGGCTACAATCCGCGCGCGATTTATGACTCGAACTCGAACCTCCGCGAGGTTCTCGACGCCCTGTTGAGCGGCGAGTTTTCCCGCGGCGACAGGGCTCTCTTCGATCCCCTGGTCAACTCCCTGCTCAACGGCGACGAGTACATGCTGCTGGCCGATTATCAGTCCTACATCGACTGCCAGGACCGCGTCAGCGTGGCCTACAAGAACCAGGAAGAGTGGACCCGCATGAGCATCCTCAACGTAGCCCGCATCGCCAAGTTCTCCTCCGACCGCTCCATCCGCGACTACTGCGCCGACATCTGGAAGACCTGGCCGGTGAAGATCCAGTTGTAGGAAACCTCCGAAATGCGCTGCTAAAATCATAGTCAGATATGCCCGCCGCGCTTTCGCCCGAAGTCATGGCCAAGTACGAGCCCGTCATCGGACTCGAGGTCCACGTGCAACTGCTCACCGCCACCAAGGCCTTCTGCGGTTGCAAAAATCAATTCGGTTCGGCCCCCAACACCAACATCTGCCCGGTTTGCCTGGGCCTGCCGGGCGCGTTGCCGGTGCTCAACGCGAAGGCCGTCGAGTTTGCCACGCTGGCTTCACTGGCCATCAACTGCCAGGTGCGGGAGCGCTCCATCTTCGCCCGCAAGAACTACTTCTATCCCGACCTGCCCAAGGGCTACCAGATCTCGCAGTTCGACAAGCCCATCGCCGAGCACGGCTTCATCGAAGTCCCCACGGCGGACGGGAGCACGAAGCGCATCGGCATCACCCGCCTGCACCTGGAAGAAGACGCGGGCAAGAGCCTCCACGAGGGTTTTTCCGACTCCGCCTCGCGCAGCTACATCGACCTGAACCGCTGCGGGACGCCTCTGATTGAAATTGTCTCCGAGCCCGACATTCGCTCGCCCGAAGAGGCCTTCGAGTACCTGACCCGCCTCAAGGAGATCCTGCTTTACACCGGCGTCTCGGACTGCAACATGGAGGAGGGTTCGCTGCGCTGCGACGCCAATGTAAGCGTCCGTCTCAAAGGCGCGCCCAAATTCGGCACCAAGGCCGAGGTCAAGAACGTCAACAGCTTCCGCTTTATCCGCGCCGCCCTCGAATACGAGATCAAACGCCAGATCGAAGTCATCGAGTCCGGCGGCCGCGTCGTTCAGGAGACCCGCCTCTGGAACTCCGCCGAGGGACGCACCTACTCCATGCGCTCCAAGGAGCAGGCCCACGACTACCGCTACTTCCCCGAGCCGGACCTGCCGCCGCTGATCGTTTCCGCGGAATTTTTGGCCGCGACCAGAAAAAAACTCCCCGAGCTGCCCGAAGCCCGCCGCGCCCGCATGATCGCCGAATACGAGCTGGCCCCGCAGGACGCCGCCACGCTGACCGCATCGCGCGAGTTCGCCGGCCGCTTCGAAGCTGCGGCCCGCACCGCCCGCAACCCGCGCCGCGTGGCCAACGTGCTCCTTAGCGAGGTGGGCGGCAGGCTGAAGGCCCTGAACCTCGAGCAGGAGCAGTCCCCGGTCTCCATGGCCGGCATTGTGCAGGCTGCCGATCTGCTGGATGAGGGCAAGATCAGCTCCAAACAGATGAAACAATTGTTTGACGTGTGTTTTGAGAAGGGCGAGGACTTTCCCGCCGTCTATGACCGGGAGAAGCCCGAGCAGATTACGGACGCCTCAGCCCTGGAAGAACTGATCGACCAGGTCATCGCCGCCAACCCCAAACAGGTGGAGCAGTACCGCGCCGGCAAGACGACCCTGTCGGCATTCTTTATGGGCCAGGTGATGAAAGCCACCAAAGGCCAGGCCAACCCGGCGCTGCTCAACCAGTTAGTGACGAAAAAGCTGGAGGGATAAAGCGGGCTTACTTCAACTTCAGTTCGCTCACATACTCCGGGCGCGTGTCCCACGTGCTGATGGTCTTGGTGGAGCTCTTCTTCCCGTCCTTTTCCGCCCAGAGTTCATGATCTTCCGCCATGTATACCTGCGTGAACCGGAAATGGCCATCGGCGTCGGTAGTATAGCTACGGATCCTCTTGCTCTTCAGGTCCGTGAGGAAGACCGTGGCGCCGGCAATCGGCGTGGAACTGGAGTCCACCACGGTTCCCTTCACCACCCGCTGGCCAAAATTCTGGGCATGCGCCATGGCCGGCCCCAGACCAAATCCGATCCGGCCGCCCCCCTGGCCCACGGGAACAATCCCTGCCGCCAAGGCGGCACATACCACTCCGGCCGCAAAACTTACGCAACGAATTCTCACTCTTCTTCCTCTTCCTCTTCTATAAGATCGTCGTCCTCAAGCAGTTCGCCGTCCACCCGCGCCAACTCCAGCGGATCTACGCCGACCACCTCGTACTCCGTTCCGCACTCGTCGCAGGCAACCACGTCGCCTTCCTCCACTTCGTCCAATTCGATATCTAATACATTCTCGCATTCAGGACAGCTGGGCATGGCAGCCTCCTCTCTTTCCAGTGCATATTTCATTGCAGGATGAAGGTTCTCCCGGTACAACATCGTTATCTTTAGGGAGAACCCGGCCTCAGGTCAAGAGGCACATACCGCAATCGCAACCGGGAATGCCCATCCGTGAAGAATACGTTGGGAATTCCCGGTAGTTTCGATGCGCATTTGCCCTCCGGGGATGGTTCCGTAACGGAACCGAGCGCAGGCCGCCCGCCGGCCATCCCCATGACACTTGCCTGCTCCACCGTTTACCCTGTTCACTACCATGCCCAGGATCGGAGCCAGCCCGTTTGCCTTCCCCGCCTTCAACGGCGCCACCCGCCGCCTGGTTCTCTGGAACCTGTTCGCATTCTTTGCCCTGCTTCTGTTGCAGATGGCGTTTCCGGCCAATGCAGGACTGTTGGCCGGCGATCTCGCTTTTATTCCTGCCGCCTTTCTGCACGGCGCCCTGTGGCAGCCCTTCACCTACAGCCTCATCCATGTTGGCCTCCTCGGAACCCTCTTCGAGCTGCTCTCGCTGTGGTTTCTGGCCGGCTTTCTTGAGAACGCGCACAGCGCCAACTGGGTCACCGGCCTCTACGCCGTTTCCGTCCTTGGCGCCGCCGCCGCCGCTACCGTCCTCTATGCCGCCGGCGGCACCCTCGGGCTTGCGCTCGCCCAGGTTTCGCTCTACGGTTGCTTCGGCGGCATCTTCGGCCTGCTGGTCGCCATCGGCGCCCTCTACGGCGACGTGCAGTTTATGCTTTTTCCCCTGCCCATCGGCATCAAGGCCCGCTACCTGGTGGCCATCTATGCGCTGGTCGCCATCGCCATGCTCTTCGGCCAGCAGCGCATCTACGCCTTTGCCCAGTTGGGCGGGGCGCTGGCCGGCCTGTTCTATATCCGCCTGGCCCCGCGCCGTGGAGTCTCCTTTGCCTTCAGTGAGCAATGGTATGGCCTGCGCAACCGTTACTACCGCTGGAAGCGCCGCCGCGCCGCACGCAAGTTCGAGGTCTACATGCGCCGCCAGGGCCGTCCCGTCCACATTGATGGCTACGGCCGCCCCATCGACAAAGACCCCGACGACCCAGACGACAAGAAGCGCTGGAACTGAACCCTAGAAGCTATCTCATAAAACGGTCTTGAAAGGGCACGGCTTTAGCCGCAATGGAACAAAACGAAACGGGCAATGTCTTGAAAGGGCACGGCTTTAGCAGTAATGGAACAAAACGAAACGGGCAATGTCTTGAAAGGGCACGGCTTTAGCCGTGCCGCAAAATGTCCAATAAAACTGGGGGCTTTAGCCCCTGAGGGACGCTTTGCACGAACTGAATGGCATTTATGAGATGGCCTCTAGTTGAGGCTGTCATCCTGAGCGGAGGTCGCCGCGGCGACCGGACCGGGGTCCCCACGAACAGGTCTTCGTCCGTGGGGTGGGGGAGTCGAAAGCCTGCCCTGAGCGGAGCCGAAGGGGACCTGCGGTTCCACTGCCTCGTGCCCCATCCATGCCCCTTCCGGTAAAATCTCTTTGAATGTCCACCAAAATCGCCTTTCTCTTCCCGGGGCAGGGTTCGCAGGCCGTTGGCATGGGCCGCGAACTCGGGGTTCGCTTCCCCATTGCCGCCCAAACCTTTGCCGAGGCCGATGAGGCCCTCGGCTTCCCGCTCACCAGGTTGATCTTCGAGGGGCCGGAAGAAGAACTGCGGCTCACCGAAAACACGCAGCCGGCCATTCTGACCGTCAGCGTCGCGGCCTGGCGCGTGCTTGCGCAGCACGGCGTGGAGCCGGCGCTGGCCGCCGGGCACTCCCTCGGCGAGTGGAGCGCACACGTGGCCGCCGGAACGCTCTCCTTTGCCGATGCCGCGCGCGCCGTCAAAGCCCGCGGACGGGCGATGCAGTTGGCCGTCCCCGCCGGCCAGGGAGCCATGGCCGCCGTGCTTTCTTTGGACTCGGCCCAGGTGGCGGAGGCCTGCCGGGAAGCCGCGGCCGAGACCGGCCTGATCGTGGCCGCAGCCAACCTGAACTCCCCCGGCCAGACGGTGATCTCCGGCGCATTGGCGGGCGTGGAAAGGGCTGCAGATCTGGCCAAGGCCAAAGGCGCGCGCCGCGCCGTGATGCTCCCGGTGAGCGCGCCCTTCCACTGCGCCCTGATGCAGCCTGCGCAGGAAGAAGTGGCGCGCGTGCTCGGCGCACTGACGCTGGCCGACCCCCGCATCCCCGTAGCCGCCAACGTCACCGGCGGCCTGGTCTCGACCGCCGCGGCGGCGCGGGACGCGCTCATCCGCCAGGTAACCGGCGCGGTGCGCTGGATGGACTGCGTACAGTCGCTGCTTGCCGCAGGGGCGGAGTTGTTTGTTGAAGTCGGACCGGGCAAGGTGCTCAGCGGCCTGCTGCGTCAGATCGACCCGGCGCAAAAGTCCTTGAATGTGGAAGATGCTGCCAGCCTGGAGAGCACGCTGGCAGCCCTGGCTGGCCAGGAATCTGCCCCATAAAACTCAAAGGCTCCATCCCCTCTGCCTTCCAGCGAAGAGAATGGAGCCAATTGCCTCGAAATCGCCAACTCCCACAAACACGGGACGCTGACTCGCTGACTTGCTGACTCGCTGCCTTTACGGCCCCAGGTACAACTCCACCCCCGGCGGCGAGTAGTTCAGCGTGTGGGTCCTGGGGTCGTAGTCCAGGTTGAGCGCCTTGCTCTTGCGCCCGTTGATGAGTACCGCCACCATCAACACATTGCCATACATGCGCTCCGCCGCAATCTTGTGGCTCTGAACGGCGCCGTATTCGTTCTCCGGGCTGGTGGAGCTCCAATCCTGCTCAAAGCGCGCAAACGTGTAGGCGCCACTCTGCGCCGGATGCTGCTGCCAATTCTTGTCGTGTATCCAGATGCCATAGGCCGTGGGCAGATCGTTCTTTTCCACCGCCGTAAGAAACCTGTTCACAGCCGACCGCCCAAACAGATGGTTGTTCCAGTTCCACGGCAAGTCCGGGGGCATGCCGGCCACCAGCCACCAGCCCACGATCAGGGCCAGCAACAGCCCTCCGGAGCTATAAAGAATCATGCGGCGGCGGCGGTCGCGAGCTTCGTCAAACACAGGAGCGTCGAGCAAGGTCATGGTACAGTTTCCTCGAAAAACAGGGGTCAGGGATCAGAGATCAGGGATAAGGGCCCCGTTTATTCCAGTACAGAATAAACCTGTTTCCCATTCGTTTTTATACACCGCTGGCAAGCTGATCGTTTCCAGACTAAATCCTTCATTCCCTGCGCGCCACCGAAAACTGAAAACTGACAACTGATTACTGACAACTGTCTTTACTCTTCCCGGCTATACGAAGTCCGGTTCTTCTCCGCCTGCCGTTCCAGCGCCAGCTCAATCAACCTTGTAATCAGGTCCGTATACTTGACCCCCGTGGCCTCCCATAGCTTCGGATACATGCTGATCCTTGTGAACCCCGGCATGGTGTTCACCTCGTTGAGAAAGATGCGGCGCTTGCCGTCCGGCTCCATCAGGAAGTCTACCCGCGCCAGCCCTGAAAGGTCGCAGGCGCGGAAGGCCGCCACGGCCATCTCCCGGACCTGCTTCGTCTGGGCGCGGCTCAGCCGTGCCGGAATCACCGGCACCGAGCCTTCCGAGAGATATTTGGCCTCGTAGTCGTAAAACTCCCTGCCGGGGATGATCTCGCCCACTACGCTCGCCTGGGGCGAATCGTTGCCCAGCACGGCAACCTCCAGCTCGCGGGCCTTGGCCGCCTGTCCGCCGCGGCGGATTTTGCCGCCCACCCCCTGCTCCACTACCAGCTTGCGGTCGTACCTGGCGGCCAGGGCGAGCGCGGGCCCGAGTTCCTTGCGGTTGTGCGCCTTACTGATGCCCACCGAGGAGCCCAGGTTTGCCGGCTTCACAAAGACCGGATACTTGAGCGCGGCTTCCACCTGGGCAACTGCCTTGCGCGGGAATTTCTCCCAGTCGGCCCGCAGCAGCGTAACGTGCCTGACAATGGGCAATTTGGCGTGGACAAACAGCCGCTTCATCACGTCCTTGTCCATGCCCGCCGCCGAGCCCAGCACGCCGGAACCCACATAGGCGATGTCCGCCAGCTCAAACAGCCCCTGAATGGTTCCATCCTCGCCAAAGGTCCCGTGGAGCACCGGAAAAACCACGTCCAGGGACTGGCCGTCCAGCGCCGCGTGGCTATCGATGGCCGATTGCCCAGCGTCCTGCGCAGCCGGCTCCGGCGCCAGCAGGGCCGGAGTGCCCTCGGCCAGCACCTGCGCTCCGAGCGTGGCTGCCGGATCGCCTGCCCTCAGCTCTTTTTGAGGCTCCACGCCTGGCCCCGCGCCCTCCAGCAGCCCATGGGCAGCCCTGGAGGTCAGCCAATGCCCGGCCTTGTTGATGCCGATGGGCGCCACATCGAACTTGCTGCGATCGATGGCCTTTAAGATCGAAGCCGCCGACAGCAGCGAAACCTCATGCTCGCCGCTGCGCCCGCCAAACAAAATCCCAACACGAAGTTTTTTGGTCATCTGGTAATTCGATCACCGGATTGAATCCGCAAAATGCAGTATAGATTCAGTGTAGAACTTCCGCACAGGTTCTTCTTCCCCAAAAGAGTCATTCAACCGGAAACCTATGTGTGTAGAAAATAAGAATTTAATGATTTATAGTACCTTTATAACGCGCCGGCGTCCGGCTTTTCCTCACCCGGGTTGCATATTTCCAGAACGCTGCCGATAGTAGATATGCGGGTCAGGCAAAGCATCGCCGGCACGATTGGAATTTCCCCTATGATGAGGCGGATTCAAGCGATTGCGATCATACTCGCGTGCTCGTTAGCTGTCGCTGCCGCGGCAGCGGAGCCTGCGCCCCTCGCCGCGCTGCAAGCCATTCAGGCTCTCAGCAATGCGGAGGCCGCACGCTCGCTGCCGGTCGCCTTCGAGGCGACGGTTACCTTCTTACGCGAGCGCGGGCTCGACCTGTTTGTCGTCGTCCAGGACGGCAACACGGGCATCTATGTAAAGGTCAAAAAGACCATAACGAATCTCAGACCGGTTCCCGGCGACCGCATCCTGGTGCAAGGAACCACGAGATCCGGCCTCCGCCCCAATGTACTGGCCCGCAGTATCAGCCTGCTCTATCACGGCGCAGTACCCAAACCCGTGCCTGCTACCTACAAGGAGATGATCGAGACGAAGCGCGACAACATATTTGTCACCATCCACGGCGTCGTGCGCTCCGCCGATCTGGTGCCGAACGCGATCCCCCTCCATACATTCGTCGCCCACATACCAATACTCGTAGACGGCGGTGAAGTCGAGGCCCTCGTGAACTCCGGCGACAAGGACGAGGACGCGCTCCAAGGCCTGCTGGACGCCGAGGTAGAGATCACCGGGGTTGCCGGGGGAAGATTCGATGGCAAATACCAGCTAACTGGAATCAATCTCTACGTTTCCTCGCTTGCGAACGTAAAAATCCTCCACCGCGCCGGCGCCAGCCCATGGTCCCTCCCCATCATGCCCATGGATCAGATCTTCGCCGCCCATCATGTGCAGGATCTCACGCGAAGGGTCCGGGTACAGGGAAGCGTCACGTACTATCAGCCCGGCTCGGCGATTGTGCTTCAGAGCGGCGACAAAAGCCTGTGGATCATGACCCGGACCAACAGCGCCTTGCAGATCGGCGATGTGGCGGACGCAACCGGCTTTCCCGATCTGCACGACGGCTTTTTGACCCTGACCGGCGGCGAAGTTCAGGATAGCCACGTGCAGGCGCCCATCGCGCCACGACTGGCGACGTGGGATCAACTGGCATTGAGCACCAGTTTATTCGATCTGGTCTCTATCGAAGGGCGCGTGGTGACTGAGGTCCGGGAAGTCTGGCAGGACGAATATGTCCTGGCCTCGGATGGGCAACTGTTCTCCGCTATTTACCGCCATCCGCCTGCAGGCAGCCTGTCTCCGCTTCCCCCAATGATGCAGATTCCGCTGGGCTCCACCGTCCGCGTCACCGGCATCTGCATCTTGGAAGATTCCAATCCAGTCGATTCCCATATACCGTTCAATATCCTGATGCGTTCGCCCGATGATATCGCGGTCGTCGCCGGCCCTCCCTTGCTGAATGTTCGCAACCTTGTCCTTCTCGTTGGCTTGATGCTGGCGATCCTGATCGTCTTTGGCGCCAGGGGTTGGATCCTCGAGCGCAATGTGCGCAGCCAAACAGCCGAGTTGGCCTATATCGAGCAGCGGCGCAGCCGCATCCTCGAAGACATCAACGGCTCCCGTCCCCTGGCTGAGATCGTCGAGCACATCACAGAACTGGCCTCCTTCAAGCTCCATGGCGCTCCCTGCTGGTGCCAGATCGCCGATGGAGCGCAGCTGGGAAACTGCCCGCTGAAGCTCACCGCCCTGCGCATCGTCCACCACCAGATTCCTGCCCGCTCCGGCCCCCCGCTCGGCGACCTCTTTGCCGCCTTCGACCCTCTCACCAAGCCCTCCGCCATCGAACCTGAAACCCTCTCCATGGCGGCCGGCCTGGCCGTCCTGGCCATCGAAACCCGGTGGCTTTACTCCGATCTGCTCCACCGCACTGAGTTCGACCTGCTCACCGACATCCACAACCGCTTCTCACTCGACAAGCACATGGACGCCATGATTGAAGAGGCGCGCCAGAAGGCCGGCATCTTCGGGCTGATCTACATCGACCTCGATGAGTTCAAGCAGGTGAACGACCTCTATGGACATCAGATCGGCGACATTTATCTGCAGGAGGTGGCGCTGCGCATGAAGCACCAGCTTCGTTCCCATGACCTGCTGGCGCGGTTGGGCGGCGACGAGTTTGCCGTGCTGGTCGCTCTGGTTCACAACCGCGCCGGCGTGGAGGAGATTGCCGTGCGCCTGGAGCGCTGCTTCGACGAGCCGTATGCCATCGAGGGATATCTTCTGCGCGGCTCGGCAAGCGTGGGCATCGCCCTCTACCCGCAGGACGGCGCCACCAAAGACAGCCTGCTGAATGCCGCCGACGCCACCATGTATGCGGCCAAAAACACCAAGAGGCACATCGGGCAAATGCTGGACGGCCACGGGAATCCGGAACTCACCTCTAATGAGTCAACATAAGAAGGCCCGGCTTACGCCGGGCCTCTTGAGTTGACGGAAAAAGCTGCTCCGGAAAGACTGCCCTGAGCAAAGTCGAAGAGGGATAGACCCCTATTCGGCGGCCATCTCCTCGGCTTCGCCTTCCTGGCGCATCAGTTCCAGTTCGCGCTCGGCCGCTTCGATCTCCGCAGAAACCTCCTGCTGCACGCGGACCGCCGCTTCTTCCAGCTCCGGCGAGAGCTGGACGTTGCGGTAGTACTCCAGGCCCGTGCCGGCGGGGATCAGCCGTCCGACAATTACGTTCTCCTTCAGGCCGCGCAGGTTGTCGATCGCGCCGTTGATGCTGGCCTCGGTGAGCACGCGGGTCGTCTCCTGGAAGCTGGCCGCGGAGATGAAGCTGTCGGTGGAGAGCGAAGCCTTGGTGATGCCCAGCAGGAGCGGGCGCCCGATTGCCGGACGGCCCCCATTGGCCAGCACGCGCTCGTTCTCCTCGCGGAAGCGGAAGCGGTCCACCTGCTGCTCGAGCAGGAAGTTGGTATCGCCCACTTCGTCGATCCTGACCCAACGCAGCATCTGCCGGACAATAACTTCAATATGCTTGTCGCTGATGGCCACGCCCTGCAGACGGTAGACCTCCTGGATCTCGTTCACCAGGTAAGACTGCAGCTCCTTTTCGCCCAGCACGGCCAGAATGTCGTGCGGGTTCAGCGGCCCATCCATCAGCGGGTCGCCGGCGCGCAAACGCTCGCCCTCCTGCACGTTCACGTGGATGCCGCGGGGCACCGAGTACTCCTTCTCGTCGCCGTTGTCCGCGGTCACGTAAATCTTGCGCTGGCCCTTGGCCACTTCGCCGAAGCGGACCACGCCGTCGATCTCGCTGATGATGGCCGTCTCGCGCGGCTTGCGCGCCTCAAACAGCTCCACCACGCGGGGCAGACCGCCGGTGATGTCCTTGGTGCGCGTGCTCTCCTTGGGAATCTTGGCCAGCACGTCGCCCGGTCCCACCTCTTCTCCGTCCTGAATCATCAGGTGAGCGCCGCGCGGAAGCAGATAGCGCTTGCTGTTCTTCGAGTTCTTGACCACGAAGGCCGGCTGCCGCTTCTCGTCGGGAGCGTCGGCCACCACCCAGCGCGAGAGGCCGGTCACTTCGTCCACTTCTTCGTTGAGCGTGATGCCTTCCTGCAGGTCCTTGAACTGCACCGTGCCGCCGATCTCGGTGAGGATGGCGTAGGTGTAAGGGTCCCACTCGGCCAGTACCTGGCCCAGCTTCACGTGCGCGCCGTCCTTCACCTTGAGGCGCGCGCCGTAGACCACCTGGTAGCGCTCCTTCTCGCGGCCGCGGTCGTCCACAATAGCCACCGAGCCGGAGCGGTTCATGGCCACCAGCGTGCCGTCCTTGCTCTCCACGTGGTTCAGGTTGATGAAGCGCACAAAGCCGTTGTTCTTGGCGTCAAGGCGCGACTTGTCGGAGACGCGGCTGGCCGTGCCGCCCACGTGGAAGGTACGCATGGTCAACTGCGTGCCCGGCTCGCCGATGGACTGCGCGGCGATCACGCCGCAGGTCTCGCCCAGTTCCACCATGCGGCCGGAGCCGAGGTTGCGCCCGTAGCAGAGAGCGCAGACGCCGCGGCGCGACTCGCAGGTCAGCACCGAGCGGATCTTCACCTTCTCAACGCCCGCGGCCTGAATCGCCGAAGCGATATCCTCGTCGATTCCCTGGTTCAAGTCCACCACCACGTTGCCGTCGTAGTCCTTGATCCTCTCCAGCGATACGCGGCCGATGATGCGGTCGCGCAACTCCTCGATGATCTCGCCGGACTCGACGATCGAGCCGACGTAGATGCCCTCCATCGTGCCGCAGTCGTACTCGGTCACGATCACGTCCTGGGCCACGTCCACCAGGCGGCGGGTCAGGTAGCCGGAGTCGGCGGTCTTCAACGCCGTATCGGCCAGGCCCTTGCGCGCGCCGTGCGTGGAGATGAAGTACTCCAGCACCGTGAGGCCCTCGCGGAAGTTGGCCGTGATGGGCGTCTCAATGACTTCTCCTGACGGCTTGGCCATCAGTCCGCGCATTCCGCTGAGCTGGCGGATCTGCTGCTTGGAGCCGCGGGCGCCGGAGTCGGCCATGATGTAAATCGGATTCATAACCCCTTCGTCGTCCGCCTTCTTCATGTTGCCGAACATCTCGTCGGCCACCTGGTCGGTCACCGCCGACCACATCTGGATCACCTTGTTGGAGCGCTCGCCATTGGTGATGGCGCCGTCCATGTACTGCTTCTGGACTTCGACCACCTTCAGATCGGCGTCGCGCACCACCGTGTACTTGCTGTCCGGAATCACCATGTCGTCCAGGCCTACGGATAGACCCGAGCGCGTGGCGTAGTGGAAGCCCAGTTCCTTGATGCGGTCCAGCATGCCAACCGTCACTTCCAAACCCAGGTTCTGGTTGCAGTAGTTCACCAGTTGGCCGATGCCCTTCTTCTTCAAGAGGCCGTTGACGAACGGCATTCCAGCAGGCAATGCGTCGTTCAGGATCACGCGGCCCACCGTGGTGGAGATGTACTGTTTGTTGAAGTCCACCGCCTCGATGTGGGTCAGGTCCTGGTCGTCGTAGGCGGTGGTCAGGTCCAATACCTTGCCCGTGTAGCGCAGCCGGATGGGCGAGAGCGTCTCCACCTCCCTGGCTTCCAGCGCCATCAGGATCTCTTCGGTGTTGGCGAAGACGCGGCCCTCGCCCTTGGCGCTCTTCTTGGCCTTGGTCAGGTAGTAGAGGCCGAGCACCATGTCCTGCGAGGGCACGGTGATGGGCTGGCCGGAGGCCGGCGAAAGAATGTTGTGCGAGGCCAGCATCAGCACGCTGGCTTCAATCTGCGCCTCGGGCGACAGCGGAATATGCACCGCCATCTGGTCGCCGTCGAAGTCGGCGTTGAAGGCCGTGCACACCAGCGGGTGAATCTTGATGGCCTTGCCCTCCACCAGCACCGGTTCAAAAGCCTGAATGCCCAGGCGGTGCAGCGTGGGAGCGCGGTTCAGCAGCACCGGGTGGTCCTTGATGACCTCCTCGAGGATGTCCCACACCACCGGGTCCTGCATCTCCACCATCTCCTTGGCCTGTTTGATGGTGGTGCAGTGGCCGGTCTGTTCGAGGCGATGATAGATGAACGGCTTGAACAATTCGAGCGCCATCTTCTTGGGCAGTCCGCACTGATGCAATTTCAATTCAGGACCCACCACGATCACCGACCGGCCCGAGTAGTCGACGCGCTTGCCCAGCAGGTTCTGGCGGAAACGGCCCTGCTTGCCCTTGAGCGTATCGCTCAACGACTTCAACGGGCGGTTGTTGGCGCCGCGCAGAACACGGCCGCGGCGGCCGTTATCGAACAGGGCGTCCACCGCTTCCTGCAACATGCGCTTCTCGTTGCGCACGATCACTTCCGGAGCATGCAGTTCCATCAGCTTCTTCAACCGGTTGTTGCGGTTGATGACGCGGCGGTAGAGGTCGTTCAGATCGGAAGTGGCAAAGCGTCCGCCATCCAGCGGCACCAGCGGGCGCAACTCCGGAGGAATGACCGGCAGCACGTCCAGAATCATCCACTGCGGCTTGTTCGAGCTCTTGCGGAAAGCCTCGACGACCTTCAGCCGCTTGGCATACTTGAGCTTCTTCTGCGCGGACGTTTCCATCTTCATTCTTTCGCGCAGCTCAATGCCCAGCTCGTTGATCTGCACGCGCTTGAGCAGCTCCTTGATGGCTTCGGCGCCCATCATGGCCTTGAAGCCCGAGGGACGGAACTGAGCATCCAGTTCGCGGTACTTGGTTTCGTCCTTGATGATCTCGCGTTCCTTCACCGGCGCATCGCCCGGATCGACCACCACATAGGACTCGAAGTAGAGAATGCTCTCCAGATCGCGCAGCGAAATATCCAGCAGGTGCCCGATCCTGGAGGGCAGTCCCTTGAAGAACCATACGTGCGAGCAGGGCGATGCCAGCTCGATGTGGCCCATGCGCTCGCGGCGTACCTTGCTCACCGTCACTTCCACGCCGCACTTGTCGCAGATCACGCCGCGGTGCTTCATGCGCTTGTATTTGCCGCACAAGCACTCCCAGTCGGTCACCGGGCCAAAGATGCGGGCGCAGAACAGGCCGTCGCGCTCCGGCTTGAAGGTGCGGTAGTTGATGGTCTCCGGCTTGGTGACCTCGCCATGCGACCAGCTGCGGATCTTCTCCGGCGATGCCAGCATGATGCGGATGGCGTCAAAGTCGGTAATAGGACCAGAAAGCTCAAACGGGTTCGAACGGAACAAGGCGACCCTCCTTGGCGGGCCTCATCGGCTCCTGCCGCAGCTTTTCCCGGGATTCTTTGATGGATCCTTCCTTCCCGGGAAGCGGTGTTTGCCGCTTTCAAAGAAGGATCCGAAAAACCAGTGATCAGTGATCAGTTGTCAGTTATCAGTCATTCTTGGTTCGGCAGATTGCGGAGTATGAATACCGCGATTGAACTGAGTTCTGACAACTGAAAACTGACAACTGACAACTCGCTCTTAATCCGCCACCGCAGCCACTTCCGGCGCGAGCGCCTTGCGCACAAGGTCCGCGCGCTTGATCAACTCCACGTCCAGGCACAGCGACTGCAACTCGCGGATCAGCACGTTGAACGACTCGGGCACACCCGGCTCGATGGCCGCCTCGCCCTTCACGATGGCCTCGTAAATCTTGGTCCGGCCATACACGTCGTCCGACTTCGCCGTGAGCAGCTCCTGCAGAATGTAGGCCGCGCCATAAGCCTCCAGCGCCCACACTTCCATCTCGCCGAAACGCTGCCCGCCGAACTGCGCCTTGCCGCCCAGCGGCTGTTGCGTAATCAGAGAGTACGGCCCGATGGATCGCGCGTGAATCTTGTCGTCCACCAGGTGCGAGAGCTTGAGCATGTAGATGTAACCCACCGTCACCGGCTGCTCGAACGACTCGCCGGTCATGCCGTCGTATAGAACCGTCTTGCCCGAAGAGGGCAACCCGGCCGAGGCCAGCAGCGCCTTGATCTCGTTCTCCTGCGCTCCGTCGAAGACCGCGGTCCCAAACCAGATGCCGTTCTCCATGCCGGCTCCCACGCGCAGCAGCATCTCATCGTCCAGCTCCAGCAACTGCCGCAGCACCGCGGTTCCGGCGAACTCTTTCTTCATCAGTTCGCGCACATAAGCCGCATCCGTGTTGTTCTTGATCAGGCCGGCGATCTTCTTGCCCAGGTCATGAGATGCCCAGCCCAGGTGCGTCTCCAGAATCTGGCCCACGTTCATGCGCGACGGCACGCCCAGCGGATTGAGCACGATCTCGACGGGGGTTCCATCGGGCAGATACGGCATATCCTCTTCCGGTAAAATGCGCGCGATCACGCCCTTGTTGCCGTGGCGGCCTGCCATCTTGTCGCCCACGGAGAGCTTGCGCTTCATGGCCACGTAGACCTTCACCAGCTTGATCACGCCCGGAGGCAGTTCGTCGCCCTTCTGCAGCTTGGCTACCTTCTCGTTGGTGATCTTGCGCAGCACTTCGATCTGCCGCGAGGTCATCTCCTCGATCTCGTCGATCTGCTCGTTGACGCGGGGGTCCTTGTCGGCATAACGGATGCGCTTGAGATTCTTGGTGGAGATGCGCTCGATGACCTCGCGATCCAGGATCGCCCCCTTGGTCATCAGGCGCTTGTTGGTCCGCTCGTCGTGCAGATCGGCCAGAACTTCCTTTCCACCCAGGATGCTCTCCAGCCGCTTGAGCCGCTCGTCGGTCAGAATGCGAATCTCGTCGCCCAGGTTCTTTTCGAGCTTGGCGACGTACTCGGCCTCGATCAGCTTGGCGCGTTCGTCCTTCTCCTGGCCCTTGCGGCTGAAGATGCGCACGTCCACCACCGTGCCCTCGATGCCCGGAGGGCAGGTGAGCGAGGCGTCGCGCACATCGCCGGCCTTTTCGCCGAAGATGGCCCGCAGCAGCTTTTCTTCCGGCGTCAGTTGGGTCTCTCCTTTTGGAGTTACTTTGCCCACCAGAATGTCGCCGTGCTTGATCTGGGCGCCGATGCGGATGACGCCGCTCTCGTCGAGATCCCTCAGCGCATGTTCGCTCACGTTGGGTATGTCGCGTGTAATCTCCTCGGGACCCAGCTTGGTGTCGCGGCCCTCGATCTCGAACTCCTCGATGTGCACCGAAGTGTAGTAGTCCTCGCGCACCAGTCTCTCGCTGATGAGGATGGCGTCCTCGAAGTTGTAGCCGCGCCAGGGCATGAAGGCGACAAGAACATTTCGCCCCAGCGCCAGCTCGCCCTGCTCGGTGCAAGGTCCGTCGGCGATCACCTGGCCCTTGATCACCCGGTCGCCCTCGCGCACCACCGGCTTCTGGTTGATGCAGGTGTTCTGGTTGGAGCGCTTGAACTTGATGAGCGTATAGATGTCGGAGCCCACCTCGCGCGAAAGCTGCGTGGGATGATGCTCACCCTCCACGCGCACGATGATGCGCTGCGAATCCACCGAGTCGATCACGCCGTTGCGGCGCGCCAGAATCACGGCGCCGGAGTCGCGCGCCGTCACGCCCTCCATGCCCGTGCCCACCAGCGGAGCCTCGGCCACCAGCAAAGGAACAGACTGTCTCTGCATGTTGGCGCCCATCAGCGCGCGGTTGGCGTCGTCGTGCTCCAAAAACGGCACCAGCGACGCAGCCACGGAAACAAGCTGCTTGGGGCTGACGTCGATGTAGTCCACCTCGGCCCGGTTTACCAGCACAAAGTTGCCCTGCCGGCGCGCGTTCACCAGGTCCTCGGTGATCTCGCCCTTCTCGTTGAACTCGATGTTGGCCTGGGCGATGGTGTGCTTGTCCTCTTCCCAGGCCGAAAGGTAGAAGCTGAAGGGAATTTGGTCGATCTGCCGCTTGCCCGATTTCTTCAGCCCCGCATTCAGCCGCGCGGCCTCTTCCTTCTCAATGTGATCGCCTACGCGCAGTCCGCTTTCGCCGGCGTTGACGATCTCCACATAGTCCAGAATCCGCGAGTCCTTCACCTTGCGATAGGGCGACTCGATAAACCCGTACTCGTTGATGCGCGCAAAGCAACTGAGCGAGCTGATTAATCCGATATTGGGGCCTTCCGGCGTTTCGATGGGACAGATGCGGCCGTAGTGCGTGGGGTGCACGTCGCGCACTTCAAAGCCCGCGCGCTCGCGCGACAATCCGCCCGGTCCCAGCGCGGAAAGCCGCCGCTTGTGCGTGATCTCCGACAGCGGGTTGGTCTGGTCCATGAACTGCGAAAGCTGGCTCGATCCGAAGAACTCGCGAATGGCCGCCATCACCGGCTTGGCGTTGATCAGGTCGTGCGGCATGGCCGTCGAAAGCTCCTGATAGACGCTCATCTTCTCCTTGATGGCCCGCTCCATGCGCACCAGGCCAATGCGGAACTGGTTTTCCATCAGCTCGCCCACCGCTCTCACACGCCGGTTGCCCAGGTGATCGATGTCGTCCACCATGCCGATGTTCTTGCGCAGCTTGAGCAGGTAGCGGATAGTCACATAGAAGTCCTCCGCGTCAAGTGTCCTGTGGTCAAGCGGTCCCAGGTGCCTGTTTGGATCCCTCTTTTTTTCCTCCTCAACAAAGCGCAACCACGACGCAGACGCATAATCGGGATTCTCGTGAATTTTGATATTGAACTTAAGACGGCCTACCTTTGAGAAATCGTACTTGCGCGGCTCAAAGAACATGCCTTCAAAGAGCGAAGTCGCCGTATCCAGCGTGGGCGGATCGCCCGGGCGCAGCTTGCGGTAAATTTCGATCAGCGCTTCCTCGGGCTTCCTCACCGTGTCCCGCTTCAGCGTGTTACTGATTATGTTGCCCACGTCGTCGCGCTCCGGGAAGAAGACCTCGAAGCTCGAGGCGCCGCTCGACAAAACCTTGTGCAGGCGGTCTGCGGTCAACTCCACATTGGCCTCCACCACCACTTCGCCGGTATTCAAATCCACCACGTCGGCCGCGGTCGCCGCTCCGTCCAGCTCGGCGGCTTCCACTTCGATTCTGTCAATGGACGCGCCGCGGATCGCCTTCAGCGAGTGCGGCGTAATCTTGCGTCCGGAATGCGCGATCTCCTCGCCGCTCACCACCACGGCATGCGCGGGCTTGGTCCCCACCAGGTGCGTGCTCGCCTTCACATCCTGCGGCACCGCCCAGTGCAGCTTGCCGTCGGCAATGTGCAGCCGGTCCACGGTATAGAAAGTCTTGAGAATTTCCTCGTCCGAGCGCAGCCCCAGCGCGCGCAGAAAAATGGCGCCCAGGAACTTGCGCTTGCGGTCGATGCGCACATAGAGCGTGTTCTTCTGGTCGTACTCGAACTCCACCCACGAGCCGCGATAGGGAATGATCTTGCCCAGGAAGTAGGTGCGGTTGTTGGCCGTCTCAAAGAAGACGCCCGGCGAGCGGTGGAGCTGGGAGACGATCACGCGCTCGGTCCCGTTCACGATGAAGGTTCCGTTGGGAGTCATCAGCGGAATGTCGCCGAAGAAAACCTCCTGCTCCTTGATGTCCTTGATGGACTTGTTGCCGGTCTCGGGGTCTTTTTCATAAATGGTCAGCCGCACCGTCACCTTCAACGGCGCGGAGAAGGTCATGCCCCGCTCCTCACACTCCTGCTGGTCGTACTTCAACTGCAGGCTTACCGGGTCGCCGCACTTGTTGCAGAAGTCGGGCGTGTTCTTGTTGTAGGTTCCGCACTTCTGGCAGAGCACATCGCCGGGAAGAAACGGATCGGTGATGACCATGGCCCCGCAATGGATGCAGGCCGTGCGCAGGTGGTGCAGCCCCTTCAGGTGGCCGCACTTGCACTCCCAGTTGCCGATGGAGAAGTCCACAAAGTCCAACTGCGAGATGCCGCGGAAGTCGGTGATCGGAAATACGGACACAAACACCGATTGCAACCCCGAGTCGTCCCGCTCGTTGGGCAGCTTGTCCATCTGCAAGAATCGCTCGTAGGAGCGGCGCTGCACTTCAATCAGGTTGGGAATCTGGGTTGCGGTAGGAATTTTTGAAAAATCGAGCCGGCTGCGAATCGCGCGCTTCTCGTTGGGCATGTTCACTCCTGAGGCTCGTTACTCCGGGGCCTGGGCCGCGAGAGGAGCCCCTGGTCCGGGCCAGCGCCCGAGTCTCGGGGGCGCCGGTAATTACGGTAAAAAATTCGAATGCCGGACTGGAGCACTGCACAATTCCAGTCCTACCCATGCTCTGGGGCCAAAGCCGAGAGCGCGCTGGGAATCCAGGCCTGTTTGTGAGAGTCGCGTCAAAATCGCGAAATGGGCATTGCCGCACATTCGGCAGGTGCGCTAGACTGCGCACAATCGAGGAAGCAAGCGCATCGGTAGTTGCCGTTCCGTATACCTATGCGCAAAAAAGGTAGATTTTTGCCCGCAAGGCGCTACCTGCCGCTGTCGGAAGACACAAATAGCCCGTGAGGACACAATGCCTCACGAGCGCGGACTGTTGCCTGTGCTCCCATCCGAATTCTGAACCCTGCTCTCGCCGATCCCAATGCCTGCTTCTGCCGCTCGCCCGCCAGCCACTCTCCACTCGTTAACGGAGAACCCAGCTATCCCGCTAACCCGTTGGCACTACGGCACTTAACCACCGCTACGCACCCCATGCCAGAGTGCTTGGCACTCCTCTGACATACCGGCGCTTGCGTGCCACTGCTCAAATCTGAAGACGCGCCGCCCAGCTCCCGCTCCATTCCATCAAAAATCGGAAAGAGCCGAAAAGACGCGCAATGAACATCATAACGCGTCCCGGCCAGGCTTGCAAGTGCCAACTACTTGATTTCGATGGTCGCGATGCCTTCGAACTTCTTCCGGATAGCCTCGGCCTCGTCCTTGGTCGCGCTCTCCTTGAGCGCCTTTGGGGCGCCATCGACCAAGTCCTTGGCTTCCTTCAGGCCCAGCGAGGTAATCTCGCGTACAGCCTTGATGGTGTTGATCTTGTTGGCGCCGAAGTCCTTCAGGATTACCGCGAACTCGGTCTTCTCCTCAACCACAGGAGCCGCCGCGCCCGCTGCCGCCACCGCTACCGGGGCTGCCGCGGCCGCCGAAACGCCAAGCCGCTCTTCCAGCTTTTTCACCAGAGCCGCTGCTTCCAGCAGGCTCAGGGCCACAATTTGCTCTTCCAACTGCACCAGATCCGCCATTTTCTTCTCCAATCAAAACCGTTTGAATTGTTTGTTGCTCAAATCATTGCCCCGGCCGTTCACCCAACCCAGGAAGTTTCCGATGCGCCAGACCCGCGCCCTTCCCGCCTGTTCTACGGCCAAATCCCTTAAAAACAGTGATCAGTGGTCAGTTGTCAGTGGTCAGTACCGAAAAACCCGGCTTGGCCATGCTGACAACTGAGAACTGATAACTGATAACTGACATCTGCCTTTCAGGCCGCAGCCTCTGCGGCAAACTTTTCCTTCTCCACGCCCTGGCCCAGCACCACAGCCAGGTCGTGGCCCGCGGCATTGATCACCGTCGCCAGCCTCTGCGCCGGAGCATTGATCAGGAACAGCAGCTTCGAGAACAGCTCTTCCTTGCCCGGCATGGTGGCCAGCGCCTTCACTTCCTGCACCGTCAGCAGCTTGCCGTCCACAATGCCCAGCTTGAACTGAAACTCCGCGTTCTCAGCCGCCCATTTGGCAAAAACCTTGGCCAGCGCCACCGGATCGCCGCCGGTAAACGCCACCGAGTTCACGCCCCTCAGCCCCTTCAGCGCCGCCTCCACCTGCGTGCCCTGGCCGGAGATGGCAGCCAGCTTGTTCTTGACCACGCGATATTTGCCGCCCGCCTCGCGAATCACCTTGCGCAGCGCAAAGTCCTTGGCCACGGTCAGCTTGCTGAACGTGCCGATGATTGCCGTAGTCGAGGTCTCCAGTTCCCTGGCCAGCACCTGGACTCTCTCCGTCTTCTTCGCCCTTGAAATCGCCATTTTTGTGCTCCGCACAGTGATCAGTGATCAGTTTTCAGTGGTCAGTTTCCCATGACCTGCTGAACCTTGCTCCCTGTTCCCTGCTCCGCGCCCTTAACCGGCGCTCTCTGCTTCAAATTCCTTTACCCAAACCGTCAGGCTAGGCACGAGGCCAATCTGACCACTTCACAAACTGACCACTGACCACTGACAACTGACCACTGATTTAGTGCTTGCCCACCGCGTCGGCAACCGCCGAATCCAGCGGCACCCCAGGCCCCATCGTCGAACTCAGCGTGACGCTTTTGATGTACTTGCCCTTGGCCGCCGAAGGCTTGGCGCGCACGATCGACCCGATCACGGTGGTCACATTGTCCACCAGCTTCTGGGGCTCAAAGCTCAGCTTGCCCACCGGCACGTGCACCAGACTGGTTTTGTCGGCGCGAAACTCCACTTTGCCGGCCTTGATTTCTTTCACCGCCGCGCCCACGTCCATGGTGACCGTTCCGGTCTTGGGATTCGGCATCAGGCCCTTGGGCCCCAGCACCTTGCCCAGCCGGCCCACCACCTTCATCATGTCCGGCGTGGCGATCAGCGCGTCGAAGGCGGTCCAGTTTTCCTTCTGGATTTTCTCCACCATCTCCTCGCCGCCCACAAAATCAGCGCCGGCCGCGGTGGCTTCTTTCTGGCGGTCGCCCGAGGCAATCACGGCCACGGTCTTGGTCTTGCCCAGCCCATGCGGCAGCACCACGGTTCCGCGCACCATCTGATCGGCATGGCGCGTGTCCACACCCAGGCGCATGGTCAGGTCCACCGTCTCGTCGAACTTGGCGAATTTTACCTGCTTGAGCAGGCCCACGGCCTCGGGCAGCGGATACGCCGGCTTGGTGACAGCCGCGCGCGCCTTCACAATATTCTTGCTGGATTTTCTTGCCATTCTTCCCTCGTCTCCCACCGCTCTTGCCAGCCCCGCTTTGCAGGGAACCTGGAACCCCTACCCGGCCCAAACAATCGCCGGTTCAGCCCGGCAGAAAAAACGCCGCCGGAGGTTCGAACAGGTCCAAAAGCCGTGGTGCCTGTGACAGTCCAGGGATTTCCCCCGGACGCATCTTTAAAATATAGCGAATTGCCCTCCGAAATGCAAACCGGGACCGTCCATCCGTGGGCCAACCGCACTTTACTGAATCATGCCCTCCCGGCGGGGCTCAGGTTACTGGGAATACCAGGTCTCCCTACTGCGTACTGTCCGTCTCGTCCCCATAGGTCGGATAAGGGGTCGGCTCCGAGCTGGTCGGCATCTTTCCGAGAGTCGCCAGATCTACCTGCACCTGCGCCCACTTCCGGGGGTCTTTCTTGGTCGTGATCGGCGCATCCGGGTTGGCGTAGTACGCCTGAATGTCCACTTTGATTCCTGGCGGAATCGGCACGGCGGGCTGCCGCGTCAGCATGTGCAGCAGTTCGGCATAGGTCTTGTCAGTCAGCGAATACCCGCCAGGTTTTACCACGCGCCCCGTATCCAGGTCGCGATTCGGCAGCGGATGACGCGGATCCTGCGATTGCCGGGGCCCGTCCGTTGTGGGACGCAGATGCGCTGACGGCGCGTCTTGAGGTGGAGTCTGAGTTTGCGAAGCCTCGACGCGGGCATTGGGGACGGTGGCCTTCGTTGAGGTTGGATGCGCCCCGGACGGTGGCGTAAATCGGGCCAGTGTTCTGCGCAACTCCGCCGCCGAGAGCACAACACTGTGCTTGTACTCCGCTTCAGTGGCCGCCGTGGGACCCTTCACATCAACCAACTTCAGCGGGCCCACTTTGGGCAGGACAAACAGCAGCCCGGCCAGCGTGTAGGTGCCAATCCCAGCTTTCCGTCGGTAGGCTTGCCAGTCGTTTTCGCTCGCCACCCTGGCCGCCTCTTGCTCCAGTTCATGGGCTTCCGGCGTGTTCGGGTCCGCGGGCTCGTGACTGCGATGCAGAATGGTGACCGCATAGGCAATGCGCGGAATAAAGGCGCGCGTCGCGAAGCGATATGCTTTGACGTTGACGCGAAGCCCACGCTTCCCCCCGAAGTCTTCGCTCAGCCCGTAGGTCTGGTAAAACCCGAGCGATAGCTGCTGCACCGGCACTGCCATTCCGATATGGCGCAGGTAATGGATCGGCGCCAGGCGGTGATGCGCAATTTCGTTGATGTCAAATGCAAACTCCGTTTGCACATGCTGGTGCTCGCCCTCGGCGTAGTTGACCTCCGGGCCATATTCGGCAAGCAGCTTGGGAAACTCGACCGGAACCGCGAGGTTGGTCGCCTCCGAGTGTCCCACCGAGTCGCCGATGTAGTGCGATAGCGCGCCCACCGCGAAGGCCAGCTCATCGGCATTCTTCGCATTGCGGAAGAGGCTCACCACAAAATCTCCCGAGCGCACATAGTGGGTCAGGTTTGAAAAAGCGGCATCGCCAAAAGGGTAATAGCCGATGTCCTGGATCACGCAGCCGCCATATGCGTAGGCCCGTGCCTCCTCCAGCTCCGCCGGCGTGAGCGTCGGATAGCGGCTGAGCAGCAGCGGAACGATGGAATCCTGCCATGTCAGGTCGATCAACTGCTCGTGCGTCAGAAGGGAATAGGCGCGCGCCTCACCGCCCCACGGCAACACGAGCGCCAGCGCCAGCAAAACGACTTTTCGGTATCGCCGCAACCCTGCCACCTATCCATACTAAGCCCGGAAGCGGCGGGTTGCGCGCCCTGCGGCCCATTTCTCCCAGACCACGGAGCCTCTTGCAAAATTCCATTGAGACTGCAAAATGTGTCAGGGCACGACCGGGGTACCGGGGAACCGGGGCACCGGGGCACCGGGGCACCGGGGTACCGGGGTACCGGGGTACCCTCTGGGTCGGGGTCGGGGTCGGGGTCGGGTCGCGTGCCGAAAGAGCCGGGTGCCCCGCCCTTGACCCGCCCATCGATTTGGGTGTCCCATCCTTCGCTTGTTTCTGGCGAAGGGTGGGAGAGCATGAACCCCGACCCGGCACAAAGCGACGGTGCGCCCAATGGCAGGTTGACTTGTGTATACATTTGTGTACATAATGACCGGTAGGCAATGGCGGACACAGAACTCGAATTCGAGTGGGACGAGTCCAAAGCAAGAAGCAACCTGGAAAAGCACGGCGTCTCGTTCTTCACTGCCACGGCGACCTTTCGAAACGAGAGACTCGAGCGTATCGACGATCGTGCGGATTACGGCGAGGTACGTTGGATTGCACTAGGCCGCGTCGGGCTGGAGGTCTACCGCGTTGTGTTCACCTGGCGCGGCAAGAATCGCATCCACATCATCAGTGCCCAGAAGGCGAATCAAAATGAGCAGGAAACCTACTATCGTGAGATATACCCTTAGCGAGGTCGAGGCTCTTCGCGAACGCGGCGAGGATCCGACCCGCGCCGATGCGCCAGAGGCCGAGTCTCTCGGCGCGGAGTTCTGGAAATCCGCGCGCGTCGTCATGCCCAGCGGGAAGACCTCCGTGCATCTGCGCCTTGACAGCGATGTGGTCGACTGGTTCAAAGCGCGCGGGAAGGGCCACCTGACTCGCATGAATGCCGTTCTCCGCGCCTACGTTGATACGCAAAAGCATTGTGTGTAATTGCCGAAAACAGACTCCGAAACAGATGAAATATATCATCGAATGCGCTTCAGCCTCTACATCGCTCTGTTCATCCCACCCTTTTTGTGGCACACTTGCATCCATGGGAAGCAAAGACAAAGGCAGGAAAGAAGCGAAGAAGGCGCCGAAACCCAAGCCTAAACCGGAACCAGGCCGCAAGCGCGAGAGTTTCATCCCAGCCCCGCCGAAGTAGGGCGCCAACAACTCGCCCCCTCCGGCGCGCCACCAGACGCAGAAAAACCCTCCCGTTAGGAAGGGCTTTTTTGCGTCTGAAAACTCGCAACCCGCGGCCTAAGCCACCACCTCAATCCCCATCGAACGCGCCGTGCCCTTGATGCTCTTGATCGCCGTCTCCACCGAAGCCGCGTTCAGATCCGGCATCTTTTGCGTGGCAATCTCGCGCACCTGCTTCTCGGTCACCTTGCCTACCTTTTCCTTGTTGGGCGTGCCCGAGCCTTTGGCCACCCCGGCCGCCTTCATCAGCAGAACCGCCGCCGGCGGCGTCTTGGTGATGAAGCTGAAGCTGCGGTCGGCGTAAACCGTGATCACGACCGGAATGATCAGTCCGGCCATCTCCTTGGTCTGCGTGCGCGCGTTGAACTGCTTGCAGAACTCCATGATGTTGACCTGCGCCTGGCCCAGCGCGGGGCCCACAGGCGGCGCCGGCGTGGCCTTCGCGGCCTCGATCTGCAGCTTGACGTAGCCGGTAATTTTCTTCGGAGGTGCCATGATTCAAGTTCCTTCGCAACCAGCTTCTAGCTTCTAGCCGCTAGCTTCTAGCCCGCTTATTCCTGTTACAAATTTTGAGATCGAAACCCTCAGCTTTGCCCCAACTGGCCCTGCTAGAGGATGAACCAGCTAGAAGCTAGGAGCTAGAAGCTAGAAGCTCGCTACTCAATCTTTTCCACTTTGCCGAACTCCAGTTCCACCGGCGTGGAGCGCCCGAAGATGGTCACCATGACCTTCAGCGTCTCGCGATCTTCGTTGATCTCGTCCACCACGCCGTTGAAGTTGGCAAACGGTCCGTCGGTAATCCGGACCTGCTCGTTCTTTTCAAACTTGATCTTCAGCCGCGGCTTATCCTTGGCCGTCTCGCTGCGGAAGAGAATCGAACTCACCTCTTCCTCTGAGAGCGCCACCGGCTTGTCGCCCGTGCCTAGAAATCCCGTCACCTTGGGCGTGTCCTTCAACACGTGCCAAAGGTTGTTATCCAGTTCCATCTCCACCAGCACATAGCCGGGCAGGAAAACCCGCTCCACGGTGCGCTTTTTCCCGTTCACGATCTCCGTCACCGGCTCGGTGGGAATCATCACCCGCCCCACCTTGTCCTTCAGCCCGAAGGCTTCCACGCGGCTCTCGATCGACTCGCGCACCTTGCGCTCAAAGCCGGAATAAGCGTGCAGAATATACCACTTGAAGCGCTCGTTGCGCTCCGCCTTGGGCTCCGGTTGGGTCTCCGCCTTGGGCTCTGCCTGAGGCTCCGTCTTGGTCTCTGTCTTGGGCTCCGGTTGGGTCTCCGCCTTGGGCTCCGGTTGAGTCTCTGCCTGAGGCTCCGGCTTGGGCTCCGGTTGAGTCTCCGCCTGGGGCTCTGCCTGGAGCTCCGGTTGGGGTTCTGCCTGGGTCTCCAGCTGCTCGACGGGTTGTTCTAACTCATCTGCCATCGTGTTCTCGTTTCGCGCCCTCACTTACTGCTGCAACCCGCCCAGCCTGTTCAACAAATGAGTCAGGCCGAGGCCGAAGATCCAGTCCGCAATAAAGAAAAACAACCCGAAGAGGAATACCGCCACCAGCACCACCGTCGTGGTAGCCTGCACTTCCTTGCGCGAGGGCGTAACCACCTTGCGCATCTCCGCGCGAACATCGCTCAGAAAGCGCGTGAATTCCTTCCACGTGTCCATTGCCTTGTCAAGGGGATTCGGTCCCGCATCCGGCGCCTGCCGCTTCACGGGCGACAACTTGCCCGGCGCCCGCCTCTCTTCCCCATTCACCAGTGTTGCTTTCGTTGCCATACTTCCATTCCTTCGCGCCCGGCGTCCTGCCAGCCGCATCCTAACTCAATCTGGCAGGGGCGGAGGGATTCGAACCCCCAAGTTCGGTTTTGGAGACCGACAGTTTAGCCGTTGAGCTTACGCCCCTAAAAACGAGGGACTAGGGACTAGGGAACAGGGAACAGAATTGCATCACCGCGTCGGGTTCGCTTTTCCTAGTCCCTAGTTCCTAGTCCCTGTTCTACTTCGTTTCCTTGTGCGGCTGGTGCTTGCGGCAGCGGTTACAGAACTTCTTGAACTCCAGACGCCCCGTGGTCGTCTTCTTGTTCTTCGTCGTCGAGTAATTCCTCTCCTTGCACACCTCGCACTGCAATGTAACAATTTCCCGCATGTGCTAACCTCTCAAACCGATGACTTTTCCCTTCTCGTCATTGACTTCGATTCCAACAATGAACTCCCAGCGCAAGAGGAAGAACTTGGATGGGCCGTTGCGCTCCAAACGCAGCCACACGCCCAAATCTTCACTCTCCTCGACATCCGCATTTACAATACCGTGCTGGCCACCGCCCAAATCAAATATGCAGAGCCTTCCATCCATGATCAAGCCGAGGAGTGTCTTTCCTTCCTCGCTCAAATAAAACGCCGCACTCTTTCCTTTTAGGTTCACGACGCTTTGGCAACCTTATCGCGCGGCACAAATATTTCCGCGGCTCTTAGAATCGCAGACTCCAAATCCGCGGCTCCCGTTGTCAAGAACCGTTCCACCACATCTTCATTGAGATCGAAGGAAAATGCATCATAGCCATTCTTCCCTTGGATATGCAGCATTCCATCCCAGGTAGTCAGTTCGACAGAATCGATCTTACAGTCTGGGTTCATTCCTGCAATCTTCGCTTCTAGCCACCGCCCGAACGCCAGCAAGCGTTGAAGGGTAGCTTGCCCGGTAAGATGCTGGGCGTACATGGTCCGCGCGAATGCCTCTTCCGGGACATTGCCGCGCCGGGCCTCTGCCTTTTGCTCATCATCCAACCTGGGAAGCTCGTTTAAAGGCACACGTTGAGCGGTAAGCCAATCGCGCGTACTCGACCTCGCCCCCCTCACGTAGACTTCCATACTGCCTCCGCTCTTCGGATTCAGGGACCAGTGATCAGGTCTTTTCTAGTCCCTAGTCCCTGTTCCCTAGTCCCTGCTACTTCACAATCTCCGACAGCGTTCCCGCACCCACCGTGCGTCCGCCTTCGCGGATGGCGAAGCGCAGACCTTTTTCCAGAGCCACCGGCGTAATCAGCTCCACGGTCAACTGCACGTTGTCGCCCGGCATCACCATCTCCACGCCCTCGGGCAGCTCCGCCACGCCCGTCACGTCCGTCGTCCGGAAATAAAACTGCGGCCGGTAGCCCTTGAAGAACGGCGTGTGACGCCCGCCCTCTTCCTTGCTCAGCACGTACACTTCGCCCTTGAACACCGTGTGCGGCGTGATCGATCCGGGCTTGGCCAGCACCATCCCCCGCTCCACGTCCTCCTTGGGAATCCCGCGCAGCAGAATCCCGGCGTTGTCGCCCGCCAGGCCCTCGTCCAGTTGCTTCTTGAACATCTCGACCCCGGTGCACACCGTCTTGCGCGTCTCGCGGAAGCCCACGATCTCCACGTCCTCGCCCACCTTCACCTTGCCGCGCTCGATGCGCCCGGTGACCACGGTGCCGCGCCCGGAGATGGAAAAAATATCCTCGATGGGCATCAGGAAGGGCAGATCCACCGCGCGGTCGGGCCGCGGCACGTACTTGTCCACCGCTTCCATCAGCTCCTCGACCTTGGCCTCCCACTCCGGCTCCCCGTTCAGCGCGCCCAATGCCGAGCCGCGAATCACCGGCACGTCGTCGCCGGGGAACTGGTACTTGGTCAGAAGATCGCGCACTTCCATCTCCACCAGGTCGATCAGTTCCGTATCCTCGACCGCGTCGCACTTGTTCAGATAGACCACGATGCAGGGCACGCCCACCTGGCGCGCCAAAAGCACGTGCTCCTTGGTCTGCGGCATCGGCCCGTCGGTCGCCGCCACCACCAGAATCGCCCCATCCATCTGCGCCGCGCCGGTAATCATGTTCTTGATGTAGTCGGCGTGCCCAGGGCAGTCCACGTGCGCGTAGTGCCGGTTCTTGGTCTCGTACTCCACGTGCGCCGTGGCGATGGTGATGCCCCGCTCCCGCTCTTCCGGCGCGTTGTCGATGGAGTCGAACGAGCGGAACACAATCTTCGGATTGTGCTTCTGCAACACCTTGGTGATGGCCGCCGTCA
>Ga0187849_1001128_pt1 | contig 30866 bp, 20 predicted proteins | sample June2016WEW_4_10_2_FD_132412 | JGI IMG/M metagenome (GOLD analysis project Ga0187849, IMG submission 132412) | Peatland microbial communities from SPRUCE experiment site at the Marcell Experimental Forest, Minnesota, USA - June2016WEW_4_100 | ecosystem: Environmental > Terrestrial > Soil >...
ATTCACGGCCGTGCAGGTCTCGCCGCCTGAAGAGCACAGCATCACGCCGACGCACGACTGGAGCGAGCGCTATCAGCCCGTGCGCTACAACATCGCGCACAGTCGCTCGGGCGACAGCACCGCTTTCGTGAACATGGTCAGCCGCTGCAACACCGCGCACGTCGGCATCTACGTGGATGCGGTCATCAACCACATGACCAACTCCCCGAGCCCGGGCAACGGGAGCGCGGGGAGCCCCTACTCCAAGTTCGTCTACCCCGGCCTCTACGACTCCACCGACTTCCACTGGCCGGAATGCACGGTCACCGACTACTCGAACGCGGCGAACGTGCAGGACTGCGAGCTGCTCGGCCTGCCGGACCTCAACACGGAGCTGCCGATGGTCCGGGACAGCATCGCCGGCTACCTGACCAAGCTCGCGCGCCTGGGGGTGGCCGGCTTCCGGATCGACGCGGCCAAGCACATCCAGCAGGTGTCGCTCGACGACATCCTCGCCATCGTGGACTCCACCGCGAAGGCCGAGGGGCGGCCGATCCCGTACTACTTCCTCGAGGTGAGCACGGGCCCGGGCGAGGCCCTGGGCCCGAGCGACTACTACGGCGAGGCGTACGGCTCAGGCGGAGCGGCCGACATCACCGAGTTCATCTTCCAGGGCGTGGGCGACAAGTTCCTCGGCACGGGCGGCCAGCACATCTCGCAGCTCGACCCCAACGGGCCGTCCGGCAGCCAGTTCTCGCCCGCCGCGTGGGGTCTGATGCCCTCGGACAAGGCAGTGGTGTTCCTCGAGAACCACGACACCCAGCACGACCTCGGGCGCATCAGCTACCGTGACGGCAACGTGTTCCGCGTGGCCAACGTGTGGATGCTCGCCCAGCCGTACGGATATCCGTCCATCCTGTCGAGCTTCGCCTTCGTGCGACCGCAGGAGAACTCCATGGGCCCGCTGTCCGACGCCAACGGCTGGACGCTGCCGGTCGCCTGCGCGTCGAGCCTAGAATCGGCCGCCGACGACCAGTTCGTCTGCGAGCACCGCGACCCGTACATCCTGCACATGGTCGCGTTCCGGAAGTACGTCGCCGGCACGGACCAGAACCACTGGTGGGACGACGGGGCGAACGCCATCGCCTTCTCGCGCGGGAACAAGGGCTTCGTCGCCATCAGCCGCGAGACCACCGCGGTGACGGATACCATCGCCACCGGGATGCCGCCTGGCACGTACTGCGACCTCCTGACCGGTGGGATCCTGGCCGGCGCCTGCGTCGGCACGTCGGTACTCGTGGACCTCACCGGCTCGGTCCAGATCACCCTACAGCCGAACACGGCCATCGCCATCGACGGCGCGGCGAAGATGTGAGGTCACCCATAAGGAGCGCAGCCCCGGCGGCCTTCCTCGCGGCGCTCGCCGCGCTCACTGCGGCCCCCGGCGAGGCACAGACGCCGGCCCGCGCCCCCGCCTGGACCCGTGGGGGCACGTGCTACGAGGTCTTCGTCCGCTCCTTCCAGGACAGCAACGGCGACGGGATCGGCGACCTCGACGGCCTGATCGCCAGGCTGGACTACATCAACGACGGCCACGCCGCCTCGAAGACCAGCCTCGGCGCATCGTGCATCTGGCTGATGCCGGTGGCCGCCTCGCCCAGCTACCACGGCTACGACGTCTCCGACTACTACCGGGTGGAGCCGGCCTACGGATCCAACGCCGACTTCCGGCGGCTGGTGGCGGAGGCGCACCGCCGCGGCATCCGGGTGCTCGTCGACATGGTGCTGAACCACACTTCGAGCCGGAACCCGTGGTTCCTGGCTGCGCTCCAGGACACGGCGTCGCGGTACCGGAGCTGGTACAGGTTCTCGCCGACGCCGCTGGGCAAGGGGCCCTGGGGCGAGGTGGCGTGGCACCGCTCGCCGGTGCGCAGCGAGTACTACTGGGGCGTCTTCTCGAGCGGAATGCCGGACCTCAACTACGACACGCCGGCCGTGCACGAGGAAACGAAGAAGATCGCGACGTTCTGGCTCAAGACGATGGGCGTGGACGGCTTCCGGCTCGACGCCGTGCCCTACCTCGTGGAGCAAGACAGCTGCATGATCGGCTGCCCGGGCACGCACGCCTTCCTGCACGAGTACGCCGCCCACGTGGACAGCGTGGAGCCGGGAGCCTGGACGGTGGGCGAAGCGTGGGGCAACATCGGCATGCAGCTGCCGTACTATCCGGACCAGCTCACATCGTACTTCACCTTCGAGATCGCCGACTCGCTGCTCGCGGCTGTGCGTCGCGGCACCGCCGGCGGGCTGCTCGCCGGGTACCTGCGGCTCCAGGACACCCTGCCCCAGTACCGCTGGTCGCCGTTCCTGAGCAACCACGACGGGACCCGCTCGCTGACTGTCCTGGGCGGCGACGTGGCGAAAGGGAAACTGGCGGCGACGCTGCTGCTGACGCTGCCCGGGCTGCCGTTCGTCTACTACGGCGAAGAGATCGGGATGACGGGCGACAAGCCGGATCCGCGGCTGCGGACGCCGATGCAGTGGGCCCCGCGGCCCGGCCTCGGCTTCACGACCGGCACGCCGTGGGAGGGCGCGCAGAGCGACTCATTCACGGCCACGGTGGCGTCGGAGGAGACCGATCCCGGCTCGCTCCTGAACCTCTACCGGCGGCTGATCCACCTGCGCCGGCAGAAGGAGGCGCTGGCGATCGGCACCTTGGTCCCGCTCACGGCCGGAAGTCCCCAGGTGGCCGCGTACCTGCGCCGCTCGGGCACCCACGCGGTGCTGGTGGTGGCGAATCTCGGCGCAGCCGCCTCCGGCGTCGCGCTTGTCTCCGATGCCGGCGCGCTCAGGAGCGGCACGTACGCCGCGCGGAACCTGTTGGCCGGCCCGGACGGGGCGGCGCTCCGGGTCGGCGCGGACGGACGGATCTCCGGCTACGTCCCCGCAGGGACGCTCGGGACGCGGGAGTACCTCGTCCTGGACCTCGTCCGCCGGTAAGCAAGCCCCCGGCCGCGCGCGGGCGCCGCGGAAGAAACTCCGACGGGCCGCTCGAGTACCAGCGCGCCATAGGCCGGAAGCGTGATCTCGCCGCCGCCCATCGCGCCTCCCGACAGCAGGTCGCGCATGCCGCTCACGCTGGCGCCCATCACCGTGAATCGCACTTCGCTGTTCCGCGCGTTCACGAGCACGACCGCGTCGCCCCGCCGGTACGCGATGACGTCCGCGGAATCCGTGGTCGCGACCGCCTGCAAGCTCTCGGCGACGAAGGCCCGGTCCCGGCGCGTCAGGTCGATGACGCGGCGGTAGAACGCGCGCGCCGCGGCCGAGTCGGGCTGGCCCCACACGATCGCCTCCCGCTCGAACAGGCCGAGCTTCTGAGGGCTCTCGACTTCCTGTCCGTCATACAGCAACGGCCGGCCCGGCAGCAGCGCGGCGGCCACGAAGGCCGCCCGCGTCCCGGCCGCGCCGCCGAACAGGACGACCGGCGGGTTGTCCCACGCTGTCTCGTCGTGGTTGGTGGTGAACCGCATCCGCATTCCGCCCGGCGGCATGGCCCGCATGTCCGCCAGCTCCGAGCGGACGAACGCGACGGCCGGGCCGCCCTTCCATACCGCCTTGAGGCGGCCGTACGCGTCCCACGAGTAGGTGAGATCGAAGCCGACGCGGTGCATCTCCAGTCCGCCGGCCTCGGCGAGCATCAGGATCGGCCGCTGTACGGCGGCGCGCAGCGCCGTGTTGGCCTCGCGCCAGAAGTCCGGCGGGATGAAGTGCGCCACGTCCATCCGGTAGCCGTCCAGATCGAAGTCCACGAGCCACCGGCGCAGGGCGGCGATCATCGCGGCGCGGAGACCGGGGTTGTGATAGTCGAGCTGCGCGACGTCGGTCCAGTCCGTCGGATGGCCCTGGAGATCGCGCGGAACCACCGGCTTACCGTCGTCGCCGTGGACGTAGTACTCGGGGTGCTCCGAGATCCACACGTTGTCCCACGAGCTGTGGTCCGGCACCCAGTCGAGGATGACCTTCATCCCGCGCGCGTGCGCCGCCCGCACGAGGGCCCTGAGATCGGCCGCCGTGCCGAAGGCGGGGTTGATCGCGTTGAAGTCGCGCACCGCGTACGGGGAGCCGAGCGTGCCCTTGGCGTTGAGGACGCCGACCGGGTAGATCGGCATCAGCCAGAGCACGTTGGCCCCGGCCGACTGGATACGGTCCAAGCCAGTCGTCACGCCCCGGAGATTGCCCGCGGGCGAGAAGTCCCGGACGTTCACTTCGTAGATGGCGCAGCGCGTGACCCAGGAGGTGTCCGGGGCCAGTGCGGCCGCCGGAGCCTGGGCCCGCGCCGGGCGGGCGACGGGATACAGTCCTGCCAGCACGAGGCAGGCGGCGAGTACTGCGAATCGATTGCGCATGAGCCCAATCTACACCTAACGTACGGGCGTTGTCTCGACCCCTCGCGAATCGAAAGATGGCCATGATGCGTACCACCAGACTGCTTTTCCTCGGCCTGACCGCCCTCGCAACGGCGGCGTCACCCGCAGGCGCCCAACGGCAGCACCTGTCCATGGACCCCGGCTGGCGCTTCACCCTCGGCGACCCGTCCGGCGCCGAGCAGCCCGGCTTCGACGACCGCGCGTGGCGGCGCGTAGACCTGCCGCACGACTGGAGCATCGAGGGCACGCCCCAGCAGGACGCGCCCGGCCGTGGGACGATGGGGTACTTCCCGACGGGGATCGGCTGGTACCGGAAGGCGTTCCGCTTGCCCGCCGGCTCGCGCGGGCGCGAAGCGTGGCTCGAGTTCGACGGCGTCTACATGAACAGCGACGTCTGGATCAACGGCCACAAGCTCGGCACGCGACCCTACGGCTACAGCAGCTTCGCCTACGACATCACGCCGTTCGTGACCTCCGGTGTGAACGTGATCGCGGTGCGCGTGGACAACTCGCGCCAGCCGAGCGCCCGTTGGTACACGGGGAGCGGGATCTACCGCCACGTCTGGCTCACCGTCGCGGATCCCCTGCACGCAGGCCACTGGGCCACGTACGTGACGACGGCGCGCGCGGACTCCGCGTCCGCCGACGTGGGCGTGCGCACCCGCGTGGAGAACGACTACCCCGCCGCCCGGACGGGCGTGCTCCGCTCCGTCGTGCTCGACGGCGCGGGGCGCGAGGTCGCCCGGGCCGAGACGACGCTCGCCCTCGCGGCGCGGGACTCCGCGGAGGTCGGACAGACCCTGCGCGTCACGGCGCCGCAGCTCTGGTCCGTGGACACGCCGAATCTGTACACGCTCCGCTCCGAGGTGCTCGACGGCCCACGGACCGCCGACGTGGCACTCACGACGTTCGGCATCCGGACGATCGCGTACGACAAGGACCGAGGGTTCCTGCTCAACGGCCGGCGCGTCAAGATGAACGGCGTCAACCTGCACGAGGACGGCGGCGCGGTCGGCGCCGCGGTGCCTGAGCGGATCTGGCGGAACCGCCTCGAGACCCTCAAGGCGATGGGCGCCAATGCCATCCGCACGTCGCACAACCCGCCGGCGCCCGAGTTCCTCGCGCTCTGCGACAGCCTCGGCTTCCTGGTCATGGCCGAGGCGTTCGACGAGTGGACGTTCGGCAAGGTGCCCGCGGGCTACCACAACTACTTCGCCGACTGGTCGGAGCGCGACGTCACCGACTTCGTCCACCGCGACCGCAACCATCCCTCGATCGTCCTGTGGAGCGCCGGGAACGAGATCGGCGAGCAGACCTCGCCGGGCGGCGCCGACGTGCTGCGCCGGCTCGTGGCCATCTTCCACCGCGAGGACCCCACGCGCCCGGTCACCACGGGCAACGACCAGATCTACGCCGACGGCCATCCCGCCACGCTGGCCTTCCTCGAGTCCGAGGACATCGTCGGCTACAACTACGTGGACCGCTGGCACGAGCGCCGCGAGCTGTTCGCCGAGCAGGACCGGCACGACCACCCCGACTGGAGGATGATCGGCACCGAGAGCGGCTCGATCTTCCAGTCGCTCGACGAGCGCTACTCGCTGGGGAACGACAGCGCCGTCGCGCGGCCCAACTACACGACCGGCATGATCCAGGCGGAGCGGCACTGGAAGTGGGTGGCGCTGCACGATTACTTCGCCGGCGACTTCATGTGGACCGGGATCGACTACCTGGGCGAGAGCTTCTGGCCGTTCAAGGGGTTCGGCTCCGGGGCCGTGGACATCACCGGCCGGCCGAAAGACGCGTTCTACCTCTGGCAGAGCCAGTGGACCGACCGGCCCGTCCTGCATCTCCTCCCGCACTGGAACTGGCCGGGGCGCGAGGGGCAGGTGATCCCGGTGCTGGCGTATACGAACTGCAACACCGTCGAGCTGTTCCTCAATGGGCGTTCGCTCGGCGTCAAGGCGAAGGAGTTCCCGGCGCAGGGCACGTCCGGCGGCTGGAACAGCTACGCCCTGCCCGTGGTCCGCGCCACCACCAACGACCTGCACCTCAGTTGGGACGTGCCGTACCAGCCGGGCGTGCTCCGGGCCGTGGGGACGCACCGGGACGGCTCCGCGTGCTCCGTGGCGGAGGTGCGGACAGCGGGCGCGGCCGCGGCGATCCGGCTCACCCCCGATCGCGACACGGTCACCTCCGCGCCGGGAGACGTGGCGCTCGTGCGGCTCGAGATCGTGGACGCCGCCGGCACCGTCGTGCCCGGCGCCGGCGACCTCGTGCACGTGACCGTGGCCGGCGGCAGCATCGTGGCGCTCGACAACGCCGACATGCGCGACCACGACCCGTACCGGGCCGACAGCTTGCGCGTCTTCAACGGCCGGGGCCTCGCGATCCTCCGTGCCGCGGGGCCCGGCGTCCTGCGAGTCGCGGCCCGCGCGGACGGCCTGCGCGAAGCACGCCTGACGATCCAGGTCGTGCGGGGCGCCGCATCGGAGGTCATCCCCCCGGCGCGGTGATTCCTCCGCAGGCCTAGGCCGGCGCCAGGCCGAGCTTCCGGCGCTCCGCGAGGTGGGCCCTGAGATCGATGGCGGTCTTGAGAGCGACCAGCACCACCAGGGCCACCATCGGAGAGCCCAGGGCCACCGCGCCGAAGCCGCCGATCAGGATGGCGACGTGGAGCACCACGACGCGGGCGTAGGGCTGCGTCATGAGGACCTGGGGCGAGGCGTTCCGATACTCGCCACCCATCCAGTAGTTGTGGACGAACGAGAAACCGTGGCTCGCCACGATGGCCACGACGCCCCACCCGACTCCCGCGTCGTGGAGCGCCGCCCAGAACGTCGCGGGGCCCGGGAATCCCCTCGTCATATGGCCGAAGAAGGCCAGGATGAACATCCCGTGCACGAACGCGAACATCCCGTAGTGGATGATGAAGAACGGGATGAGGAACAGCTTGATCGCGTCGGAAGCGAGGCTCTTCGGGTCGGCGAACGCCATCTTGAGGACGTTGAACGCCCCGATCACCACGTTCTCGAACCAGTAGAGCAGCAGGACCGAGAGCACGGTCCAGTGGAAGGCCACCACGCCCACCAGCGGCACCAGATTCGCCGCGAGGAGGACGATCGCGGACGGCGGCAGGTCGCCGCCGTCGCTCGGAGAGGGCGGGCTCGCAGCTATGGCGTCGCCTCGGAGCCGCCTATGGCCGCACCGTCGCGCGGGTGCCGATGAGGTTGGTCGCGATGATGAAGTCCACGACGTCTCCCGGCATGACCGTGAGCTGACCGGTCCGCGCCTGCGGTCCGTAGCCGGTGGCTTGGGCCACGAACTCCAGGATGTGGTTCGTGGACAGCATGTTGCTGCGGAGCACGAACCGGCTGAGGAGCCCCGGGTCCACTGTCCCCATGCGGTAGTCGGTGCCGGCCCCTGTGACGTACGCTTCCATGGGGAGCGCATAGTCGTTCTGGACGTACACGATGACACTGTCGTTCGGCGCCGCCTCGCGCTCCTGGCCGAGCAGCACCAGGTCGTAGTCCGTCGTCAAGGAGACCGCCCCCTTCGTCACGGTGGCGGTGTCCCCCGAGTACGAGTCCTTGAGCAAGGTGCCGGTGGGGAAGAGGCCGTAGACGGGGACGGTCTTGGCGCCTTTCGGCTGGTCCATCGCCACTACGACGCGGTCGTCGACCTGGTCGGTCAGGAGCGAGCGCGTGAAGATGTACGGCTTGAGCTGCAGCGTGCGCTGCGCGCCGGCCCCCACGGCGGGGTGGCGGCGGCGGAACTCGCCCAGCTTGCGCCAGTGCTCCAGGATCCTCCTCGTGGTCGAGTCCAGCTCCAGCGCCCGCCAATTCATGAACGAGCGCAGGTTGGCGTCCCCCTGCGCGCCCGGGACGCGGAGCGGCCGGGCCGTCTCGTCCCCGTAGTAGATCTGGGCGCCGCCCGGGGCGAGGAGCAGGCGGGTTCCGGCGCCGAAGGGGTCCTTTCGCGCCGAGTCGTACGGCGCCATGTCGTCGTGCGAGCTGACGTAATTGAGGATCGAGACGCCGTGCAGCGCGTTGTTGAGCACCGCAGCGTAGCCCCCGAAGACGCTGTCGAGCTGCCCGGCGGCGTCGCGCTTGAACCCGAAGTTGATGAGTCCGTCGTAGCCGTGGGAGAAGAAGTTCACCGTGCTGTCGCCGTAGCTGTACGTCTGGCCCTGGCTCGGGTCCCAGCCGGAGACCTCGCCGACCATGTAGAACGGGAGGCTGTCGAGGACCTTGTCCGGGTGGGCCTGCTTCCACTCCGCGAAGGCGTGGCGGGCCTCCCGCTTCAGCTCGACGCTGACGCCCGCCTCGAAGTGCTTGGCCGTGTCCATCCGGTAGCCGTCGAACCCGAACTCGCGCACCCAATCGGTGAGCCACTTGATCAGGTAGTACCGCGGCGCGCGGGGATAGCCGGTGCGCGTGAAGAAGGAGTCGAGCGAGGCCCGCTCCTGGTTCAGCCGTCCCTCGCGCCTCCACTTCTCCACCAGCCACGGGGGGAGGTCCACCGGCGTGTTGCGCTCGGTGCGGATGTCCGGGAGGGTGGCGACCAGTGTGCAGTCCACCGTGGTGACGTAGCTCTTGTAGGTGCAATTCGGGCCCGTGCGCACCCAGTCGTCCGGCCACGGCGGATCGAGCGGCGTCGCTGGCCCGGTGTGATTGATGACGGCGTCCATGAGCACGCGGATGTGGTGCGCGTGGGCCGAATCCACCACCGCGCGCAGATCGTCCCTGGTGCCGAAGGCCGGATCCACGGCCGTCCAGTCGTGGGTCCAGTAGCCGTGATACGCGTACGTCTTCCCCCACCCCTCGTCCACGCTCCCGCGAATCTGCTCTTCGAACGGCGTCATCCAGATGACGTTCACGCCGAGGCTGTCGAAGTAGCCGGACTCGATCCTCTGAAGCACTCCCTTGAGGTCCCCGCCCATGAAGCTGCGCAGCGGCCCGCCGTCCTGGAGCCGGCCGAGCGCGTGGTCGTTGCTCGTGTCGCCGTTCTGAAAGCGGTCGATGAGGAGGAAGTAGACCGTGGCGCCGTTCCAGAAATCCGAGGGCCGCGCCGTCAGGCTCGCCCGGACGGGCGGGATCCCTTTCTCGGACTCCGGCGGGGCGTGGATACAGGCCGCGAGGGCGCAGGTGCCGAGCCCCAGGAGCGCGGCGGTGCGGATCGCTTTTCTCACGTGGCTGCCACCCTTTCGTCCTCGTCCCGGACGCGGAGCGTGAGCGCCGCCGCCAGCAGGAGCGACGCGCCGCCGACCAGGAGGGCGTAGATCGCCTGGCCGCCGAAGAGGCGCCCGACGATCAGGCCCAGGACCGCCGCCGCGGTGATCTGCGGGATGACGATGAAGAAATTGAAGACCCCCATATAGTAGCCCATCTTCGACGGCGGCAGCGACCCCGTCAGGATCGCGTAGGGCATCGAGAGGATGCTCGCCCAGGCGATCCCCACGCCCACGAACGAGCCGAGCAGCCAGCGCGGGTCGGTGACGACCCAGATGGAGAGCAGACCCAGCGCGCCGCACACCAGGCAGATCGCGTGCGCCACCTTGCGGCTGGTCCTGCCCGCCAGCACGGGAATGGCGAACGCCACCACCGCCGCGACGCCGTTGTAGGCGGCGAACCCGACGCCCACCCAGTTGGCCCCCTCGTTGAACAGCGCCGACGTCGTGTCCTTGGTGTGGTAGATGTGGCTCGTGACCCCCGCCGTCGTGTAGATCCACATCGCGAACAGCGCGAACCACGAGAAGAACTGCACCCAGGCCAGCTGCTTCATCGTCAGGGGCATGTCCTGGAAGTCGTTGAGGATCGTGACGAACCCGCTCCCCGTCCGGCCCCGGCGCTGCAGCATCCCGCTGGCGACGAGCAGCAGGCCGACGATGCCGGCGCCGGCCGACAGGACGATGATCTCGTACGCGGCCAGGTACGCCAGGGCGACGCTCAGCACCGCGCCCACGACGAAGAAGATCCAGCCGAGGCGGATCTGCCTGCCGCCGTGCTCGGCGTACTCCTCCGCAGTCCGTCCCTTCCGGACCTGCCCTTCCCGCGCCTGGTTCTCCGCGAACGACGCCATCTCTTCGGGTGAATACTCCTTCGACCTGAGGACGGTCCACAGCACGGCCGCGAAGAACACCACGGCACCCAGATAGAACGAGAGGCGCACCGATGCGGGGATCCGCCCCGCCGGCGCCTCGTTGGCCACGCCGAACCCGTTGGCGAGCAGCCACGGGAGCATCGAGGCCACCACGGCGCCCGTGCCGATGAAGAAGCTCTGCATCGCGAAGCCGGCGGTACGCTGCGACGACGGCAGGTTGTCCCCCACGAACGCGCGGAACGGCTCCATCGAGATGTTGATGGAGGCGTCCATGATCCACAGCATGCCGGCCGCCACCCACAGCGCGGGGGAGTTCGGCATCACCAGCAGTGCCAACGAGGCGAGGATCGCTCCGACGAGGAAGTACGGCCGCCGCCGGCCGAGCCGGTTCCACGTGCGGTCGCTGAGGTAGCCGACGATCGGCTGGACCAGGAGGCCGGTGGTCGGCGCCGCGATCCACAGGATCGGGATGCTCTCCACCTTCGCGCCCAGGGTCTCGAAGATCCGGCTCACGTTCGCGTTCTGGAGGGCGAAGCCGAACTGAATGCCGAGGAAGCCGAAGCTCATGTTCCAGATCTGCCAGAAGCTCAGGATGGGCTTCGGCCGGAGGGCGACCGTCGCCGTCTGCAGCGGACCGTGTGCCATGTCCCGCCGAGCCGGAGTTCCAGGGGCGTGCGATTCCATGGGGAAGCCTGGCTGTCAGGTGTGAGGTGTCGGGTGTCGGGCGCGATCGAGGCGCCGGAGCAGCGCGCCGACGTCGGTGTCGGTGAAGATCTCCTCCAGCAGCTTCCGCATCGGGCTCTGCCAGTTCGGGCGATCGGAGGACCGCGTCCCGGGGAGGTTCACCCGGCGCGGCTCGAGCCAGAGGTCCTCGAGCCAGGGGACGAACAGCGGGCTCCGCGACCTGCCGAGCCACTCGAGCAGCGCCGCCAGGAGCGCGTGCGGATCGGCGGCGCTCCGCTTGAGCCGCCTGGCGAGCCGTTCCACGGCCCGCGCGCGCTCGGCGCGGACGTCCGGAGCCGCCTCCGGCGCCAGGAGCTTGTAGTGCACCCGCTCCGGGATGTCCGAGGCATCGAGCCACCCGGCCAGCGTCGGCGTGTCGTGCGTGCCGACGAGCGCCACGTCGGAGGCCTTGGGAGGGCTGACGCGCGGATCACTGCTCGCCTGGAACTGTGCCAGGTACATCCCCCAGATCCGGTGGCGCGGCAGCGCCTCGTAGATCTCGCGCGGCACGTTCCCCAGGTTCTCGCCCACCACCTCGCACCGGTGACGGTTCGATTCGAGCGTGAGGACGGCGAACAGCTCCTCGGCGGGATACGAGACGTAGGTCCCCTGGTCGAGCGGGAAGCCGTGCGGGATCCAGTACAGCCGCGTCCACGCCATGATGTGGTCCACGCGAAGCAGGCCCGCCAGAGAAGCCTGGCAGGCGATGGTCGCCGCGAGGTAGCGGTGCCCTTCGCGGCGCGACGCATCGGGCAGCACCGGCGAGAACCCCCAATCCTGTCCGCTCGGGAAGCCCAGGTCCGGCGGCGCGCCGACCGACATCCCGTCGCCGAACAGCGTCTGTCGCGACCACGGATCGTACCCATCGGGGTGGCCGCCCACCGCCAGATCCAGTCCCAGCCGGAAGGCGTCCCGATCCAGCCGCTCCCTGAGCGCGCGGAGCTGGCGCCGCACCATCGTCTGCGCGACGAGGTGATGGCGCTCCTCCGCCGCGTCCACGTCGGTCCTCTCGAGCGTGCCGGCCCGGGCCCGCGCCGGCCAGGCGTGCCAGTTCCTGCCGTGCCGCGCCTGCGCCCCGCGGAACCGCGCGTAGCGCCTCAGCTCGTCGTCCAGCTCCGACGCCGGCGGCTCGGGCCGATCCGCCAGCGCGGCGCGCACCTCCGCGTCCGCCAGCGTCACGTCCAGCGTCGCGACGGCGCCCGCCGCGCAATGCGCGGCTCCCAGGTCCAGGATCAGCTCGGAAAAGAAGAGCCGGCTCACCGGCGAGTAGGGGCTCGGCTCCGGCCACCCGGTGTTGAACGTCGGGTTGAGCGGCAGGAGGGTGACCACGTCGCCGCCGCGCTTGCCGAGCCACCGGCAGAGCGTCTCCAGGTCCCGGAGGTCCCCCACGGAGCGGCTGCGCTCCGAGCGCAGCGCGGCCAGCTGCGCGCCGACCCCCCAACTGCGGAGGGAAGCACTCCGGCGATACGCCCGCACCGGCGCGGCGATGACCGTCGCCGTCTCGAGTGCGCCCCCCGTACGGGCCTCGACCGTGAGCAGGTGGTAGCCGAACGGCAGGCGGCGGCGTGCGCGGTACGTGCCGCGGCTCGCCGCGAGCGGAACGACGCTCCCGTCCTCCAGCCGCAGCTCGACGCGTGCGCCCGCGACCCTGATCGGAGCCAGCGCCCCGTTCCAGGCCACGAGCACGGGCGGGAGGAGCCCCGCGCCGCGCCGCGAGCGGCGCGCGCGGAGCGCTTCGGCAGCATCGCGCGCCCGTGCGATCGGGGCGCCGAGCGCGGCGCAGACGCGAACGAGCGTGTCGGGGGCCACCCGGACGCGCTTCCCAAGCCCGTCCGTGTAGCCGGTATGCACCCCCATCGCCGCGGCGAGGGATCGAAGCGCTCTCAACTCGTCCATACGCTCCTGGCTTCGGCTGGCAGGGGTGGCTACTATCGACTCGTGGCTCTGTCGCTCGTTATTCCTGCGCTTCGGCCTGCCGCTCGGCGCTGCACCAGCGGGCAGGATCGGTGCCGCCCCCAATGATGGGGACGCTCCGACGGGCCCGCCAGTTCGCGGGGGCGGCGTTGACGCTCGCCCTGGCCGCGGGGTGCGAGCGCTCGGCCACGTCGGCCTCGCAAAGCCCCCCGTCCCTGCTCCTCGGCGCCGATATCTCGGCTCTGCCGCGGATCGAGCAGGCGGGCGGCGTCTTCCGCGACGGCGGCCAGATCAAGGACGCCATCGCGATCCTGCGCGCCCACGGCGCGAACACCTTCCGCCTGCGCCTGTTCGTGAATCCGAACGATTCGGACGTGCAGGTCAACGATCTCCCCTACACCGTGCAGCTGGCCGGACGGATCAAGGCCTCGGGCGCCAAGCTCCTGCTCGACATCCACTATTCCGACACCTGGGCCGATCCGAGCCACCAGACGACGCCGGCGGCCTGGGCCGGCCTCAGCTTCCCCGCCCTCGAGCAGCAGGTCGAGACCTACACCGACAGCGTCGTGACGCGGCTCAAGCAGTGGGGCGCACTGCCGGACATCGTGCAGGTCGGGAACGAGATCGACAGCGGCATGCTCTGGCCGCTGGGCCAGCTCTACGTCGCCGGCGGTGACACGCTCGTCGAGTGGACCCAGTTCACGGGCCTGCTCAAGGCCGGCATCAAGGGCGTGCGCGACGCCCTGGCCCCCGGCGACACCGTCCGCATCATGCTGCACTACGGGCAGGGCGGGGCCACCGCGGGCACCCAGTGGTTCTTCGACCACATGGCGGCCTACGGCGTCCCCTACGACCTCATCGGCCTGAGCTACTACCCGATCTATCACGGCCCGCTGGCCGCCCTGCAGGGGAACCTGCAGGCGACGGCCGCGCGGTACGGCAAGGACATCGTGGTCGTCGAGACGTCGTATCCGTGGCGCGCCGGGGGGTGGGAGAGCATGGTGACGGCGCAGTCCGCAATGGCGTGGACGATTTCGACCGTGGGGCAGGCGCAGTTCGTCAGGGATCTCGTGGATGCCGTCGCGGCGACGCCTAGCGGCCGCGGCGCCGGCGTGCTCTGGTGGTACCCGGAGGCGATCCCGGTAAGCGGCCTCTTCATCTATGCGGGCGGCTCGCTCGCGCTGTTCGACTCGACCGGCAACGTCCTGCCGGCCGCCACCCAGCTCGGCACGCCCTAGCGCGCGACGCCCCGCCGCACTGCAGCCGCCTCACCGCGTGGCGCCGTTGTCCCCCTGAGCGCGCCGGGACCGCAGCGCGAACGTGAGCATCACCAGGCCGAACGCGAGCAGCACCAGTCCCCACCACAGGTTCACGTCGATCCCGAGCGAGCGCGCGTAGATCGCCCGATCCGACACGAGCCCGAAGACCACCAGGATCGCGCCCAGCAGCGTGAACATCATCCCGATCGGCAGCCGCACGTCCAGTTTCATCGCGCCCTCACCAGAAGATGACGTTCAGCACGACCGTGAGCCCGAGCACGATGACGCCCAGGGTGGCCGGCTGCTTGTACCACGGCGACTCGCGGTCCTTGAGTCGCGGCGTGAGGGCGTAGACGAGCCCCTTCAGCTCATCGTCCGACTTCTTGCGCTGCGTGAGGAGCGAGATCACGATCGTCGCCACGAAGCAGGCGGTCCACGCGAAGATGGCGGTCCAGAAGTTCTGCGCCATCTCGCTCGGGTAGGTATGGATGACGGCGCCGAGGAACCCGCCCTTGATGCCCGGTACGGCTCCCAGCGGCAGGACCAACCCGTTGTGGAGCGCCGCCACCCCCGTGCCGATCAGCAGGCCGAAGAACGCCCCGTGGCCCGTGGCGCGCCGCCAGAACATCCCCAGCAGGAAGGTCGCGAACAGCGGCGCGTTGACGAACGCGAACACCAGCTGGAGCATGTCCATGATGTTGTTGAACCGCGTCGTCACGTAAGCCGCCGCCACGCTGAACAGGATGCCGAACACCGTCGCGGCCTGCCCCATCCGCAGATAGTGCTTGTCCGACTGCCCCGGCCGGATGTACGACTGGTAGATGTCGTACGTCCACACGGTGTTGAAAGCCGTGACGTTCCCCGCCATCCCCGACATGAACGACGCCATCAGGGCGGTCAGCCCGAGGCCGAGCAGGCCGGTCGGCAGGTAGTGCCCGAGCATCACGGGCACGGCGAGGTTGTAGTTCGGGGTGCCGTCGGCGCCGAGGGGCAGGAATCCGCCGCGGGTGACGTGCAGCGCGATGGCGATCATCCCCGGCACGATCACGAGGAAGGGAAAGAGCATCTTCGGGATCGCCGCGAGGAGCGGGGTGCGGCGCGCGGCGACCATCGAGTTGGCGGCCATCGCCCGCTGCACCACCAAGAAGTCGGTGCACCAGTAGCCGAACGAGAGGACGAACCCCAAGCCCATCACCAGGCCGAACCACTCGACGCCCATCGGGTTCGCGTGCGCGTTGCCCACGTGGCGCCACGACTCCGACCATGCCCCGGGCGCGAACCCCGCCTGCGTCGCCACGACGTGCAGCTTGGCGGTGAGCCCCGCCCACCCGCCGACGTCCTTGAGGCCCAGGAGGGTCAGGGGCAGAAAGCCGAGGACGATGAGGAAGAACTGCAACACCTCGTTGTAGATCGCCGAGGTGAGCCCACCCAGGAAGATGTAGACCAGGACGATGGCGGCCGATACCAGGATGCTGGCGTTGAAGTCCCAGCCGAGGACCAGCTCCAGCAGCTTCGCCAGCGCGTACATCGAGATTCCGGACGAGAACACGGTCATCACCGCGAACGTCATCGCGTTGAAGCCGCGGGTCTTCTCGTCGAACCGGAGCTTCAGGTACTCCGGGACCGAGCGCGCGCGCGAGCCGTAGTAGAACGGCATCATGAAGATCCCGACGAACACCATCGCCGGGATCGCTCCGAGCCAGTAGAAGTGGCTCGTCATCATCCCGTACTTGGCGCCCGAGGCGCCCATCCCGATCACTTCCTGCGCGCCGAGGTTGGCGGACATGAACGCCAGCCCGGCGACCCAGGCGGGAATCGCACGTCCCGAGAGGAAGAAGTCGTCACCGCTCTTGATGAATCGCCGCAGCGCCCAGCCGATGCCGAGCACGAAGGCGAAGTAGATGATCAGGATGGTGTAGTCGATTGCGCCGAGTTGGATGTGCACGGGCAGTGCTCTCGGAAGCCGTCGGTGGGAGGGAGGAGATGCTCCCGTCACGCCCCGATCCGGAAGCGCCGGGGCCCTGGCGACACTTGGGACATATACAAGCCCCCCGCCCCGCGACGCAACAGGAAGGCCCCGCCGCATGATCCGGTGGGGCCTTCACTCTCTCCGCACTCTGTCGTCTCGTGACCGCTCGCGACTCGGCGTCTCGCAACTCCCCCGACTTCTCGCGACCGCCTACTGCGCCTGCAGTCTCGGATCGGGCCGCACGTTGAACGCCTGCGTGTACGTCTGCCTGTTCATCGTGAGCTTCGCGGTGAAGGTGCCGGTCAGGAGCGTCCGCTGCCGGAAGAACGCAAAGCCGCCGCCGCGCTGTCCCGGCGGCGTGGGCGCCACCGGCAGCCACACCACCCGGTGCATCCCCGCGGAGCCCGAGAACGGCTCGGGCGTCGGCCGCCACAGCGCGGAGACGCGGGGCAGGCCGCCCGGCGTGCCGCCGGCCGGGGCGGCCGCCGGCGCCGCCGCGCTCGAGAACGTCCGGAGGCTCGTCCCGCTCGCGTCCAGGATCTCGAGCGTGACGCTTCCGTTCGCGTCCGCCTTGAGCCAGTAGTCGATCACGGCCCCGCTCGGCGGGTTCTGGGCCTGCGGCTCGTCCCACTGCAGCGGCGTGCCGTTGTCCCCGCCCTGGATCACGTTGATCGTGTCGGACGGCTTGAAGAGATACGCGTCGGTCGCGAGCACCGCGTCGCCGATCTGCCTGAGCGGGCTGATGTCGTCGACGACCCAGAAGCCCCGCCCGAACGTCGCGATGATCAGGTCGTTCCCGTAGATCGCGAAGTCGCGCACCGAGACCGCCGGCAGGTTGAGCTGCAGCTGCTGCCAGTGGTCGCCGTCGTCGAACGAAAGGAACGCGCCGCGCTCCGTCCCGGCGAACAGCAGGCCCCGCCGCACCGGGTCCTCCTTCACCACGTGCACGTACACGCCGGACGGCAGCCCCGCCGTGATCCTCTGCCAGGTCCTGCCCAGGTCGCGGGTGCGATAGACGTACGGCTCGAAGTCGTCCAGCTGGTGGCGATCCACGCTTGCGTAGGCCGTGCTGGCATCGAAGTGCGACGCCTCGAGCATCGTCACGCGACTCCATGCCGACAGCTCCGGCGGCGTGACGTTCTGCCAATTCTGACCGTCGTCCTGCGTCAGGAGGATCCAGCCGTCGTCGGTCCCCACCCAGACCGTCGGCGCCGAGAGCGGGGACGGGGCGATGGTATAGATCACGCCGCGCTTGCGGCCATTGTCGGCGTCGGCCGCAGCCGCTGCGTCGAGATTGGGCGGCACGCCGGGATCGGGGCGCGTGAGATCGGGGCTGATGCGCGTCCACGCGTGCGCCCGGTCCGTCGTCTTGAAGAGGAACTGGTTCGCGTAGTAGAGCGCCTGCGGATCGGCCGCGGAGAACACCAGCGGCTGCGTCCAATCCACGCGGGCCGGTTCCGGCGACTGCGGCGCCGTGGTGCCCGGCACCGCCCGATTCAGCGCCAGGTCCCAACACGCGCCCGAGCCGCCGAAGACGAACCCGGGGTGCAGCGGATCGCCCGCGGTGTATCCGCTCTCTCCCGATCCGCCCATCGGCTCCCAGTCGCGCATGGAGATCTGGGCGAACTTGCCGCGGCTGCGCACCGCCACGCCGCCGCTGTCCTGTTGCGCGCCGGTCACCCAGTATGGGAACCGGGCATCCACCGACACGTGGTACATCTGCGCCGTGGGCTGGTTGAGCCACGAGCTCCAGGTCATGGCGCGGGGATCGTCCGCCCGCGCGTTGCGCGTGACCACGGTGCCCTGGTCGCTCGCGACGATCAGCGTGTCGGGATCGTCGGGCGAGATCCAGATCTGGTGATAGTCGTCGCCGCCGGGCGAGCCGCGGATGACGTCCCACGTCTGCCCACCGTCGCGGGTGCGGTTCACGTTGATGTTCGGGACGTAGACGACGTCGGGGTCCCTGGGATCGACCGCGATCTTCTCGAAGTACCAGCCGCGGCCCCACAGCAACGGATCGGAGGACATCTTCGTCCACGTCGCCCCGGCGTCGTCCGAGCGGAACACGCCGCCCTGCCCCGGCGGAGCCTGTGGCCCGCCGAACGCACCCGCGGCGGGCGCGGAGGGGGGAGCCCCCGGCTCGGGATCGAGACAGTCCACGACCGCGTAGACGCGCCGGGGATGGCTCGGCGCCACCGCGAGGCCCGTCCTCCCGATCGTCCCGCTCGGCAGCCCGACGGTCAGCTGCTTCCAGGTCGTGCCGCCGTCGGTGGACTTGTAGAGGCCGCCTCCCGGCCCGTTGCTCGGCGCGTACACGAACCACGGCGGCCGGCGCGTGTTCCAGAGCCCGGCGTACACCACGCGCGGATTGGACGGGTCGATCACGACCTCGATCGCGCCGACGTTCTCGTCGTGGTACAGCACCTTCTCCCAGCTCCGGCCGCCGTCGCGCGACCGGAAGACGCCGCGCTCGGGGTTGCTTCCGTAGAGCGATCCCATGGCGGCGACGAAGACGACGTCCGGGTTCCGGGGATCCACCGCGATCTTGCCGATCCACCGCGTGTGCTCGAGGCCGGCGTGCGTCCAAGTTCTGCCGCCGTCAGTGGACTTGTAGACCCCGTCGCCGTAGCCGGCCGAGTCGCGCGGCGTGGACTCGCCGGTTCCGACGTACACCACATCCGGATGCGACGCCGCGACCGCGATGGCCCCGATGGAGGAGGCCGGCTGCGCGTCGAAGATCGGCGTCCAGACGCGTCCGCCGTCCACCGATTTCCAGACCCCGCCGCCCACCGCCCCGAAGTAGAACTCGTTGGGGCGGCCCGGCACGCCGGCCACCGCGTCGGCGCGCCCGCCGCGGAACGGGCCGAGCATCCGCCAGTGGAGCCCGGAGTACAGGCTCTCGGGCTCCTGGGGCGTCGGCTGGGGCGAGGCGGCGGCCGGTGCGGCCGTAAGGGCGTCGGCGAGCCACGGGCCCGCCACGACGATCCCCCACCCCGCCTGGCCGACCAGCGCCAGGAAGTCGCGTCGGGGAAAGCCGATCGTCCCCGGCGCCTGAGATTTGTCGCGCACCGTCAAGCTTTGGGAGCCGCCGGCGGCGCCGTCGGCGACTCGGGGCCCGCCGTCGAGATCCCGAACGGGAGGTAGCCGGGACAGAACGACACGATACTGGTCAGAAGGAACAGGACCGCGACCAAGCCGAGGATCAGCGCCAGCGTCCCACCGAGCACGCCGGTGAAGTACAACACCCCGATGACGACGGCGATGAGCGTGCGGATCACGCGATCCGCCGTCCCCATGTTCTTCTTCATGCCGAGCCTCCCGTTAAAGCAGTCGCTTGATGATTAGCACGAGCCCCGCCACGAGCGCCAGGCAGAGGGCGCAGGCGCCCAGCAGCTTCACGACCTTCGAGCTGGCCACGGTCGCCTCCGGCGCGGCGATTCCCGATACGATACCGGCCGCGGCGAAAATGTGCGAGCTTGAGGCTCCCAGACTCGGACCGGAGAGCCTCATGTCGCACAGGCCCATGCGTTCCCTGCTGATGGTGGCGACCGTGCTGGGCGCCGCCGCGGGAACGGCCGCCGCACAGGCGAACCGCTTCACCTTCCTCGGCGACTTCCGGACCATGGAGCGCATCCGCGGCGGGATCGTCGCGCGCGGTGAATTCGGTGCGGTCGAAATCATCGAGGTCGCGAACATCGGCTTCCGCGTGCGCTATTCGTTCACCGGCGCGTTCGACGCCGCGCCCTCGCTGGCCGTGCTCGCCGACAGCCTGCTCCCCGGACAACCGGCGATCCGGGACGATCGGGACGCCGTCACGGTCACCGGCGGCGGCCTGGTGGTACGGCTGCGCAAGCAGCCGATGCGCGTCTCCGTGACCGACACCGCGGGCCACGAGCTCTTCGCCGAGTCGCTCGGCGCTGGGCAGCAGGGCGCGCGGGTCACGGAGATCGTGGCCCGCCCCGCGGGCGCGCACTACTTCGGCATCGGCGAACAGCCGTTCCCGCTCGATCGCACCGGGACCATTCTCACCCTCTGGAACACCGACGCCGGCTATCGTGCCCGCCAGGCGACGCCGATCTACTCCTCGATCCCCTTCTACGTGGCCGTCGACGCGGGCCGCGCCTACGGCGTCTACTTCGACGATTCGTACAAGGGCGAGTTCGACTTCGGCGCCAAGCTGAGGAACAACGTGGGCTTCACGGCCGACGGGGGCGAGCTGCGGTACTACGTCTTCCCGGGGCCGTCGGTCGGAGAGGTGCTGGAGCGCTACACGCGCCTCACCGGCCGCACCCCGCTCCCGCCCGAGTGGTCGCTCGGCTTCCAGCAGAGCCGGTGGGGCTACTACCCGGACAGCGAGCTGTTCCGCATCACGCACGAGTTCCGGAGCCGCGGCATCCCCTGCGACGTGCTGTACCTCGACATCGACTACATGGACGGGTACCGCCTATTCACCTGGAGCCCGCAGCGCTTCCCGGACCCACGCCGGATGCTGGCGGACCTGCGGCGTGAAGGCATGAAGGTCACGACCATCGTGGACGTCGGCGTCAAGGTGGACAGCGGGTACGACGTGTACCGGCAGCTGCTGGCCCTCGACGGCTACGTGACCTGGCCCGACGGCTCGCCGTACGTCGGCCGAGTGTGGCCCGGGGAGACGGTGTTCCCCGATTTCAGCCTGCAGCGCACGCGGACCTGGTGGGGACAGATGGACAACCGGCTGTGGGACGCCGGCGTCGCCGGCATCTGGGACGACATGAACGAGCCGGCCAACTTCTACGGCGGCACGCTGCCCGACGTCACGCGGTTCGGGAAGGGTGAGCGCGCGGGCAGCCACCTGGAGTACCACAACCTCTACGCGCTGCTCGAGGCGCGCGCCACGTACGAGGCGTGGCGCCGCCTCCAGCCGGACCAGCGCCCGTTCATCGTCACCCGCGCAGGCTTCTCGGGGCTCCAGCGCTACACCAGCATCTGGACGGGCGACAACTCCGCCGACTGGGAGCACCTGGAGCTCGCGGTCCAGATGGTCCTGGGCCTCGGGATCAGCGGCGTCCCGTTCGCGGGCGCCGACATCGGCGGCTTCGCGGGCGCGCCGGACGCCGAACTGTTCTCCCGCTTCCTCGAGGCGTCGACCTTCTTCCCGTTCTACCGCACCCACTCCGAGTTCTCGGCGCCGGCCCGCGAGCCCTGGGCCTTCGGACCCGTGCACACCGCCGCCAACCGGGAGATGATCCGGCTGCGCTATCGCCTGCTGCCGCACCTCTACACGGCATTCTACCAGCACGCCCGCGACGGCCGGCCCGTCGCCCGGCCGCTGGTGTTCGAGTTCCAGGGGGACACGGCCGTCTACGGCATCAACGACGAGTTCACCTTCGGCGATCACCTGCTCGCCGCGCCGGTGATGCGCCAGGGACAGGACGCGCGCCCCGTGTACCTGCCCGCCGGCCGGTGGTACCGCTTCGGCACGGACGAGGCCTTCGACGGTGGCCGCACCCTCGCGGTCCCGGCGCCGCGCGTGGACCCGTGGGCGCGCGACGACTCGAACTTCGTGAAGAGCGTGCCGCTGTTCGTGCGCGCCGGCGCCGTGATCCCGATGCAGGCCGTCGAGCAGTACGTCGGCGAGCGCCACATGGACACGCTCGAGCTGCACGTGTGGGACACCGACGCCGCCACCGCCGTGACCAGTGAGCTCTACGAGGACGCCGGCGAGGGCTATGCGTACCAGCAGGGGGCCTGGCGGCTGACGACGTTCGGTACCCACTCCGACGGCACGACCCTCGAGATCGCCGTCGCGGCGCAGGGCGCCTACGCCGGCGCGGCCTCCGACTTCCTGGTCGTCGTGCACGGTCTCGCCAAGGCACCGGCGCAGGTCACCGTAGACGGCTCACCGGTCCAGGTGCGCTTCGATGCGCCCAGGCGGACTGCCGTATTCGATATGCGCCCGGACGCACACGGCATCCGTGTCGAGAGGTGAGACGACAGAACGCAGCGTAGTTGCGAGACGGGGAGTTGCGAGCGGTCATGAGAAGGGAGCGTGGAGCGTTCAGATCGGTGTCGAGGCCGTGAGGGGGCGTCCCTCCCACCCACCGCCTCCGGGCTCATGACCGCTCCCGACTCGGCGTCTCGCAACTCACCTGCACTCCGCGGGTCCTGATTACCTTCCATTCCAATGCCTCATCATCCGAACAAGTGGGTCGTCGCGGGCACGGTCCTGATCGGGACGATCATGGCCGTCCTCGATTCCTCGGTCGTGAACGTCGCGCTGCCGGACATGAGCGGGACGCTCGGCGCCACGATCGAGGAGATCACCTGGGTCGTCACCGGCTACATCCTCGCCCAGGTGATCTTCATGCCGATCACCGCGCTCCTCTCCTCGCGGTTCGGGCGCAAGAACTTCTACGTGGCGAGCGTCGTCCTCTTCACCGTCGCCTCGATGGCGTGCGGCCTGGCGCGGTCGATGCCGGTCATGATCCTGTTCCGGGCCATCCAGGGCGCCGGCGGCGGCGTGATGATCACGGTCTCGCAGGCCATCCTCCGCGAGAGCTTCCCGCCCGAGGAACAGGGAACGGCGATGGGGCTGTTCGGCGTCGGCACGGTCCTGGCGCCGGCGATCGGCCCCACCCTCGGCGGCTGGCTCACGGACCAGTACTCGTGGCCCTGGGTCTTCTACGTGAACGTACCGATCGGGGTCGTCGCCGTCCTCCTGGTCATGCGCTTCGTGGAGGACCCGCCATACCTGGTCAGGCAGAAGGGACGGATCGACTGGGCGGGGGTCGGCGCGATGACGCTCGGGCTCGGCGCGTTCCAGCTGATGCTCGAGAAAGGCCAGGACCTGGACTGGTTCCAGTCCTCGTTCATCCTCTGGCTGGCCATCATCTCCGTCGTCTTCCTCGCGGCGTTCATCTGGCGCGAGCTCAGGACCAGCGGCCCGGCGGTGGATCTCTCGCTCTTCCGCAACGTCCCGTTCGCCTCGGCCACCGCGCTGGGTGGCGTGCTGGGGATGGGGCTCTACGGCGCGCTCTTCCTCCTGCCCCTCTTCCTCCAGGAGCTGCTCGGCTACCCGGCGATGAAGTCGGGCCTCGCGCTCATGCCGCGCAGCCTCGCGATGGCGGTCGTCATGCCGATCGGCGGCCTGCTCTACAACCGCCTCGGGCCGCGGGTGCTGGTGGGGACCGGGCTGGCGATCAGCGCGTACTCCTTCTGGGACCTCGCGCACCTCACCACCGACACCGGGATCTGGGACCTGATGCTGCCGCAGATCTGGCAGGGCGTGGGCTTCGGCATGCTGTTCGTCGCGCTGAGCACGGCGGCCCTTTCGAGCATTCCCCGGTCGCGGATGACGGCGGCCGCGGGGCTCTACAACGTGGTCCGGCAGGTGCTGGGGAGCGTCGGGATCGCGGTCGCGGCGACGGAGCTGGTGCGGAGCCAGTCGCGGTTCCACGACGTGCTGGCCGAGCACGTCACGCCGTACGGCGCCGCGACCCAGGACTGGCTGCGGGGCGCGACCGCCGGGATGATGAGCGCCGGCGCCGACGCGGCGACCGCGACCGGGCGGGCCATCAGGTTGCTCGATGTCCAGGTGATGCGGCAGGCGATCGCGCTCGCCTACAACCACGTGCTCCTGCTGGTGGCGGCGCTGTTCGTCGTCTCGCTGCCGCTGGTGCTGCTGGTGCGCGGCCACCGCGACTCGAAGGTCGAGGTGGTGCCCGACTAGCTAGACGGCGTCCGGCGCCTCCACGATCTCCGACGCCACGCCGAAGCGCTTCCACACGAAGTAGACCGGAATCCCGATCACCACGATGATGAGCCCCGGCCAGGTGTACAGCGGGCTCTTCACCAGCAGGTCCACCATCAGGAGCCCCATCGCCACGGCGTAGATGGCGGGCATCCACGGATACCCGACGGCGCGGTACGGCCGCTCCATGTCGGGGCGCAGCGTCCGCAGCCGGAACAGCGCGATCACGGTCAGGAAGTAGAAGAGCACGGCGGCGAAGATCACGTAGTTCAACAGGTCCGAGTACGTCCCCGACAGCGCCAGCACGCAGGTCCAGAGGGCCTGCGCCCAGAGCGCGGCCTTCGGCGTCCGGTGGCGCGGGTCCACCGCGCCCGCGCTCCGGAAGAACACTCCGTCGTGGCTCATCGCGTAGTAGACGCGCGCGCCCGCCAGGACCAGGCCGTTGGCGCACCCGAAGGTGGAGATCATGATCGCGACGGCCATGATCGTCAGGCCGGCGTCGCCGAAGATGACCTGGGCCGCGGCGGTGCCCACCCGGTCCTGCGCCGCGTTCTGGATCGCGCCGAGCGGGAGCACGCCGACGTAGGCGACGTTGGCGAGGATGTACATCACGCTCACCAGCAGCGTGCCGAGCCCGAGGGCGAGGGGGAGGTTGCGGCGCGGATGCTTCACCTCCGCCGCCGCGAACGCGACGTTGTTCCAGGCGTCGGACGAAAAGAGCGAGCCCACCATCGCCGCGCCGACCACGGGCATGATCGCCAGCGTGAGCGGCGCCGTGCCCCAGAAGTGCCCCGAACCGAAGTTCGCGGCGATCGCCGCGGCGTTCCGGCCGATCGTGAGCCCGAGGACGATGAGCCCGCCGAGGGCGAGGACCTTGGCCGCGGTGAAGACGGTCTGGATCCAGGCGCCGGTCCGGACGCCCTGCACGTTCACCCAGGTGAGGAGCAGCACGATCCCGATCCCGAGCAGCCGCTGCGAGGAGACGCCGATCTCGATGGACTCGGGATGCGCGGTCGGATGGCCGAACAGGGCGAACAGGGCTTCGCCGGGCGCCGGGATGTGGCCGAGCGAGAGCCAGACATCGGGGGTCAGGCCGGGCCACAGGACCCCGAGGAACCTGGCGAACGCCACCACCACCGCAGCGATGGTGCCGGTCTGGATCACCAGGAAGAGCGTCCAGCCGTACAGGAAGCCCCACAGCGGCGAGAGCCCCTCGCGCAGGTAGACGTACTGGCCGCCGGCCTTCGGGTACATCGCGGCCAGCTCTCCCTGGGTCAGCGCCCCCATCACCGTCACGACCCCGGTGATCACCCACACCGTGAGCAGCAGGCCCGGCGAGCCGACCTGGCGCGCGATGTCGGCCGGCACGATGAAGATCCCCGAGCCGATCATCGAGCCGACGACGATCGCGATGGCCGCGACGGGACTGATGCCCCGCAGGAGCGTGGTGGAGGGGGAGCCGGCCTCGTTCATCGTGTCTTCTTCCTCGCTTTGGGAAGGAGCGCCAGCCGCAGCACCTCGTCGGCGGTCTCCACCAGGTGGATCTTGAGACTCCGCTTGATGGTCTCGGGCACTTTCCGGAGCTCGCTCTCGCAGTCGTTGGGGATCAGCACCGTGGGGATGTGGCCGCGCACCGCGGCCCCGAGCTTCTCCCGGAGCCCGCCCACCGCGAGCACGCGCCCGGTCAGCGTGATCTCGCCGGTCATCGCGAGATCGGAGCGAATCCTCCGCTCGGTGAACAGGCTGGCGAGCACCGTGGCGATCGTGACGCCCGCCGAGGGGCCGTCCTTCGGGATCGCCCCCTCGGGGAAGTGCACATGGACGTCGCGCTCGCCGAAGCGGCGCCGCGGGATGCCGAGTTCCTCGGCGCGGCTGCGCACCCACGAGGCCGCGGCCTGTACCGACTCGATCATCACCGAGCCGAGCTGGCCGGTGACCTGGAACTGGCCCGTCCCGGGCATCGCGATCGCCTCCACCGGCAGCAGGTCGCCGCCCGTGGACGTCCAGGCGAGGCCGTTGGCGACGCCGATGGCGGGCACCGGCTGGGCGCGTTCGTCCACGAACCGCGGCGGGCCGAGCACCTCGTCGATCAGCTTCGCGTCCACCGTCCACGGCCCGGCGGCGCCCGCGGCCTTGCGCGTGGCGAGGCGGCGGAGGAGCGCGGCGAGATCGCGCTTGATGCCCCGCACGCCCGCCTCCCGCGCGTAGCCGGAGGCCACGAGCGCGAGCGCGTCGTCGTCGATCGCGATCTCGCCGTCGGAGAGCCCGTTATCCGGCAGCAGTTGCGGCAGCAGGTGCCGGCGGGCGATCGCCACTTTCTCCTCGGGCGTGTACCCCGGGATCTCGATGACCTCCATCCGGTCCAGCAGCGGTTCCGGGATCTGCGGCTCCGCGTTGGCCGTGGCGATGAACAGGACCCGCGACAGGTCGAACGGCACGTTCAGGTAGTGGTCCACGAAGGCGACGTTCTGCTCGGGATCGAGGACCTCGAGCAGCGCCGCCGACGGGCTGCCGTGCCCCGGGCGGTCGGCCCCGAGCTTGTCGATCTCGTCGATCATCAGCACCGGGTTCATCGCCCGCGCCCGGCTGATCTCCTGGACGATCTTCCCCGGCATCGCGCCGACGTAGGTGCGGCGGTGGCCGCGGATCACGGCTTCGTCGTCCACGCCGCCCAGGCTCATCCGGCCGAAGGGGCGACCCATCGCGTCGGCGATCGCGCGCCCCAGCGACGTCTTCCCCACGCCCGGCGGTCCCACGAAGCAGAGGATCGGCGGGCGGGCCTTGGGCGCGAGGCGGCGCACCGCGAGGTACTCGACGATCCGCGTCTTGGCCTCGTCGAGCGCGAGGTGCCCCAGGTCCAGCACCGCGCGCACCGCCGCGGGATCGGGCCGCCGTTCCTCCACCTCCACGCCCCACGGGAGCGCCAGCATCCAGTCGAGGTACGTGCGCGCCACCTGGTACTCGGCGGAGGCGGGGGTGAGGCGGCCCAGGCGTTCCAGCTCGCGCAGCGCCTCGCCGCGCGCCGTCTCCGGCATCGCCAGCCCCTCGAGGTGCGCCTTCAGCTCGCGGGCCTCCCGCATCGCGTCGTCCTCGCCCAGCTCCGCGCGGATCGCCTCCAGCTGCTGGCGGAGCAGATACTCGCGGCGCCCGCGCTCGAGCTGCATCGTGGTGAGGCGGTCCACCTCGCGCTGGACGTCGGCGCGCTCGACCAGGGCGGCGAGGAAATCGGCGAGGATGTCGAGGCGCACCGCCGGCGCCGGCCCGGCGATGATGCGGTCGCGCTGCGCCACCGAGAACGGGAGCTGCTGCGCCACCAGGTCCGCGAAGTGGCTCGCGTCCTCGACGTTGGCCCGCAGATTCTCCACCGACTCCGCGTTCACCGCCGGGTCGAGCGAGGCCAGCGTCTCCGCCAGACGGAGCACCGCGCCGATGCGCCGGTCCAGCTCGGGGCGCGCTTCCTCGGGCTCCAGCACGGGACTCACCGCCGCCGACGGCCACTCCGCGCCCTCGGTGACGCTGTCGATCCGCACCCGCTTCTTCCCCTGGAAGGTGACCTGCACCGCCTCGTCGGCGAGGTTCATCCGGTCGAGCACGCCCGCCGCCACGCCGAGGCGGCCCACGAACGACGACGGAGGCGCCGACGCCGCATCGGCCCGCACGATCACCACGGTCTTCTGCGTCGCCGAGAGCGCGCGGATCGCCGCCACGTTGGTCCGGCTGGTGACCTGCACCGCCGCGACGCCCAGCGGAAAGACCTGCGTCGAGCGCAGGATCACCAGGGGGACGTGCCGGGGCACGTCCCACGCCCGCAGGTCGTCCCGCGTCGTCGTCAGAAAATCGTCAGTCATCGGATGGGAGAGGGGAGGACGCGCCGCCTACCCGGGGGACCTGTTCGCCTGGAGTATCTCGCGCATCCGCCGCGCCAGCGCCTCGATCTCCCGCAGCCCCTCGACCGTCTCCGCGTCGAGCTGGGCCTCGTTGAGGAGCAGCAGCTGCGCCTCGGCGAGGATGGCGGCGAGGGGATTGGCCAGATCGTGCCGGAACTTCCGGTTGGGGTCCTCGCCGAGGTCCGCCACGCCGGTTCCCCTTCCTCAGGTACTGAGCGAGCGGTAGAGATCGCGGAGATGGTGTTCCCGCAGGTCCCGCACGGCCTGCCACAGATCCTGCTCGCTCGTGGCGCAGAAGATCTCGGCCGTCACGCGCTCGGTGTTGCTGCCCCCCTCGACGAAGTGCAGGCGACCCCGCCACATCCCGTCGTCGGTGCGCCAGACGGCGAGCCGGACGGCGAGCCCAGTACCTTCATAGCGCAGCGGAGCCAGGTCGTGGAGGACCGGCTCGGACGGATCGGGAACGCTGGATCGGGACTGCGGCAGCGGCATCGGAAGCTCCGAGTGAGGGGGCATCCGAACCCGGACACGAGGTCCAAAACGTCCGAGTTTGAAGCAATATAACGACTTACGAGACCGGCGCAATATTCGGGACCGCCGCCTCGGGTTTGTCGCGCCCGGAGCCTCTTGACCAGGCTATGTGTATGCTCTAGAATCAGTTGCTCGCTGACCAACCCCATATCGCACCACATCCGAGCCGGCACTGCTGCCGCTTCAATACCACAACTGTGAGGGTTGACCGGGCCGGGGGTTGAACACCCTCAGCCTCCCCACCGCACCCGGAGTTTCCATCCGTGGACATCGCCGAACTGAAGAAGAAGTCCGTCGCGGAACTGCACGCGATGGCAGAAGAGCTCAACATCACCAACTACTCGGGCCTCAGGAAACAGGACCTGATCTTCCGCATCGAGCAGAACCTGCTCGACTCCGACACGGTGCTGCGGGGCGAGGGGGTGCTCGAGATCCTGCCGGAAGGCTACGGGTTCCTGCGCAGCCAGGACTGGAACTACCTGTACGGCCCCGACGACATCTACGTCTCGCCCAGCCAGATCAAGCGGTTCGATCTCCGGACCGGGGACACGATCCTCGGCCAGGTGCGTCCCCCGAAGGAAGGGGAGCGCTACCTCGCCCTCCTCAAGGTCGAGACGGTCAACGGCGACGAGCCGGAGAAGGCGAAGCACCGCATCGCGTTCGACAACCTGCGGCCGCGCTATCCGGACGAACGGCTGCGGCTCGAGCGCAAGGACAACGATCTCTCGATGCGGGTGATCGACATGCTCGCGCCGATCGGCAAGGGCCAGCGCGCCCTGATCTCCTCGCCCCCCAAGGCCGGCAAGACGATCCTCCTGCAGAAGCTGGCGAACTCCATCACCGAGAACCATCCCGAGTGCGTCCTGATCGTGCTGCTCATCGACGAGCGGCCCGAGGAAGTGACGGACATGGAAGAGAACGTGAAGGCCGAGGTCATCTCCTCGACCTTCGACGAGCCGGCCGACCGGCACGTGCAGGTCTCGGACATGGTGCTGGAGAAGGCGAAGCGGCTGGTGGAGTCGGGGAAGGACGTGGTGATCCTGCTCGACTCGATCACGCGGCTGGCGCGCGCCCACAACGTGGTGGTCCCGCACTCGGGCAAGATCCTGTCGGGCGGCGTGGACGCCAACGCGCTGCACAAGCCGAAGCGGTTCTTCGGGGCGGCGCGCAACATCGAGGGCGGCGGCTCGCTCACGATCGTCGGCACGGCGCTGATCGAGACCGGCAGCCGGATGGACGAGGTGATCTTCGAGGAGTTCAAGGGCACCGGCAACATGGAGCTGGTCCTGGACCGGAAGATCAGCGAGCGGCGGATCTGGCCGGCCATCGACGTGCAGAAGAGCGCCACCCGGAAGGAGGAGCTGCTCCTCCCGCCGGACGAGCTGAACCGGATGTACCTGCTGCGGAAGTTCCTCGCGGACATGCCGCCGGTCGAGGCGATCGAGTTCCTGATCGAGCGGATGAAGCGGACCAAGAACAACAAGGAATTCTTCGCGACCATGGCGCAGGGGTAGGGCGGTTGCCCGAGCCGGGCGCAGGACGGGTGCTGGCCTTGGACTGGGGCACCAAGCGCTTCGGCGTGGCCCTGTCGGACCCCACGCGGCTCCTCGCGCAGCCTCTGACGACGCTCACCCGACGTCCGGGGCATCGGCCCCCGGTGCGCGAGATCCTCGATCTGATCACCCGCCACGAGGTCGTGCTCGTCGTCGTCGGCCTGCCGCTCACCCCCGAGGGCGAGGAGGGCGACGCCGCCGCGGAGGCGCGCGCCCTCGGCGAGGCGGTGGCCCGCCGGTCGGGCGTACCGGTGACCTGGTGGGACGAGCGGCTCTCCACGGCGGCCGCGCTCCGCTCGGCGCGGGCGGCCGGCGTCCGCGACCGCGACTCGCGGGAGCGCATCGACCAGCTGGCCGCGACCCAGATCCTGCAGCACTTTCTCGACGCACAGACGCACCGACGCACCGACGCACAGGAGATGCCATGAGCCGGCTCCGTGCGTCCGTGCGTCCGTGCCTCCGTGCGTCCGTCCTGACGGCGGCGTGCGCACTGGGGCTGTCGTGTGCCGGGCCCTCTCCAGGCGCTCCGAGGGAGCGTCTCTTCGTGCCCAAGCGCGCCTCGCTCCATACCGTCGCCGACTCCCTCGCGGCCCACCAGATCATCTCGTCCACTCGCCGGTTCCTGCTCGCCGCGCGCATCCTCGCGTGGTTCACGCCGGCGTTCCGCGGGCTCGACCGTCACCTGAGTCCGGGGCGGTACGAGTTCGCGCACGGCGAGCGGACGCGGAAGATCCTGGAGGACATGCTCAAGGGGAACACCGCCGACGACTACTTCACGGTGCCCGAGGGCTAC
>Ga0187849_1001131_pt1 | contig 30822 bp, 35 predicted proteins | sample June2016WEW_4_10_2_FD_132412 | JGI IMG/M metagenome (GOLD analysis project Ga0187849, IMG submission 132412) | Peatland microbial communities from SPRUCE experiment site at the Marcell Experimental Forest, Minnesota, USA - June2016WEW_4_100 | ecosystem: Environmental > Terrestrial > Soil >...
AGCCGCCTTCCTGGCGCCGCATTCTTTTGAGGATCTGGCGCGCCTTCAAGGCGTCAAGCCGCTTGAGGACATCAATGTTTTGGCCGGTGGGTTTCCAGAGGACGAGGACATCGACGAATTTCTTGATGACATTTATGGGCACAGGGAGACTGCCTAATTCAGCGCCCCTAGGCTGCAGGATAAATCGATGGGAAGAAGCAGATGATTGACGAGAAGAAGATTGCTGAGCTGGGCGAAAGAATTGCTCGCGAGTTCCAGCCGGAGCGAATCATCCTTTTTGGTTCCTACGCCTACGGGGTGCCGCGCCCGGACTCCGACGTGGACCTCCTGGTGGTGCTGGCTTTTGACGGCAAAGGCTTTCGGAAGTCCCTGGAAATCCTGAACCGCGTTGACCCTGATTTCCCCGTTGATCTAGTGGCGCGCCGCCCGGAGGATACCGCCCGCCGCTACGAGGAGGGCGACCCCCTGATCCGAGAGGCCCTGGACCACGGAAAGGTGCTCTATGTAAGGCGCCGCTAAGGAGTGGACGGCCAAGGCCGAAGCCGACTTCTCGACTGCGGCCCGCGAACTCAAGGCCGTCGAGTTGCCCAATTTCGATGCGGTCTGTTTTCACTCCCAACAGTGCGTTGAAAAGTTGATGAAGGCCCTGCTGATTCACCTTGGCATCGTCCCCCCAAGAACCCACGATTTGACGGAGCTGGCCCGTTTGCTGTCCCCGGTCTGCCCGCAGTGGTCCTGGCCCGTGCCGGAACTGCGCTTTCTGACCCGCGCGGCGGTTGACTTCCGCTATCCGTGAGAGTCAGCGGACCGCGAAGAGGCGACGGAGTCACTTGATATCGCCACCCGATTGCGCGCGGACTTGCGCGCGTTACTGGGCCTTTCCATCTGAGAATCATGGTAGCGCCGAACGGTCGCCGACGCGCCAAGTGCCTCCGCCCAAGCGCTTCGGCACTCAAGAGAGCGAAGGCGGAAGCCGCTATGGCGACGGCGCGCGTTCGGCCCAACAACGTGGCACAGCCACTCCTGGCGGTGCCTCGCTCAGGCTGCGAGCCTGTGCCACGTGGAAGAGCCCCCAATACATGGGGCGCTGTACGTTCTCCCCTGACACCTGAAACCTGACACCTGACACCCTCGGAGCGAGCGCCGCCGTTGCCGCCACGATGGAGTCAAGGTTTGGCAGCAAGGGAAAAGCTCACGGACAAAAATGGGCCGCCCGTGGTTGACGCCTTGAGCGCATAGATAAGCTGAACCACCAAGACACCAAGGCACCAAGTTATCCCATTTGTTAGACAATATTCTCCAGAGCTTTCTTGGTGTCTTGGTGCCTTGGTGGTGAAAGAATCGCGAGCGCCGTCGTTGCCGCCACCATTGAGTCAAGATTTGGCATCAAGGGAAAAGCCCATGGACAGAAAGGTGCTGTCTGTGGCTCCCCGCTTATTGAATTTGGCTGAACTCGAAGTCGCCGCCACCGATCAAACAGCGACATGGTGACCTCTGACGACGAAGAATAACATAAGGATTTCGAGACAGAATCCCTAAGCCTTCAGTGGGACCAATGAATTCGTCCCTTGCGGAGGTAAAAGTGAGAGTTACATCCTCCAACCCGCTGAACGGACGGAGATAATGTTGGAGCGCCGCGATGATCGATGGAGAGCCGCCAAACAGGCGAGTCGTTTTTCAGAAGGCTTAGCTGGATCAAAGCACGACAACCGCAGGGGCAAAGTACCGCGGCTGCCCACGGTTTGCCTTCGCCAATAAGATATAATCGATTTGGTTTGGGCCTGTCTGGAACTTCACTCAGCCGGATTATCGTGTACAGAGGTTGCGGTCGCCACCGCCACAGTAAGTCGCGTATGCGAGCGAGAAAGATTAATATCCGCTTTTTCATGAGAGGATTGACCGCTCCAGCGGAGGTTCGACATCACCCATTCCGACGTGTTGTTTGAGGACAGCGCATTCGACCCCTTCTGATTCCGTAAGAAGGGCAACCTCGGTCAAGTTTCCTCCAACGTACGCAAACTCGGAGTTTGGTCGGTTTCGATAAGGGTGGATGCGTGCGAGAAATTCATTAACAGCCAGCGAGGCAAAAAACATGTTGATAGTGATGACGGCAGGTCGGCCTTCGATAATCCCACGGAGGTAGCCTTCACCCCGGTGACGGGCATAAAGCGCTGGGTTCATTCTGCGCATTTCCTCTGCTTCCACTTGGCTCATAGTGTATAGCCCACGACTTAGAAGGCTGGACCGTCCAGGTTGCAAGTAGTGGACAGCTCCAGCGACACTAGAGATGCCCCCGAGACCATCCGCGTCAAGCCGCACGCCTACATCAAAGTAGGGAAGACAGTAGAAGGTTGCCAACCGGTTAAGGAGATGGCGTCCTTCTACTCCATCCATGCAGCCGAACGCCACATCGCAGCCCGCGACAGCAAATACTGCATCGCGTGTGGCAAGGTTTAAGGGAAGCGGCTCAACTTCCTGTCCATGACCCATTCGGGCAATAGCGGACGCAATCGCGTGGACTTTGTATCGTTTGAGATAAGAGTCTTCCTTTCCTGAGTTGAGGATCCTGTTGAGGTTCTTCTCCTCAATGGGATCCGGATCGACCAGCACCAATTTTCCGACGCCGAGCCGAGCGAGTTGTTCCGCGACTATGCTCCCGGTCCCTGAGCAACCCACTACAGCGACTGCAAGTGAGCGTAGTTTGCTCGTGGTACCTTGACCAAACGCTTGTGCCTGACGCACAGTAAACGCTTCCCGACCTCTATTGCTACATCCCGCCCAAATGTTCAGGTCGTCTCCAACTGCTAATACAGATGAAAGGTCGTCTCCAATCGCACCATTTTCTATGGCGCGACCAAAAACCTCTCCACTGGGGAGCATGACAAGGCTTGCGTGGCAAAGCCCATCTCCGAGTAGGTTTTCGACGGACCCGAAAAAGGCCCTGTCTGAGCTGTCATCCAAAGACGAGAACTTTCTGAAATTGCCAGGATGACTGTGAATCTTGACGATCGCCTGTTCCTTCCCAAATGCCTCTTTGATGAGTTCGTCCACAAAATCGGTGGACCAAGTGACACGGTCTTCTTGCCTTACTGCACACGACTCGTGCGGAATTGGAACAACTTTTCGAGTCGTGAAGATATGACGATCACTACCCTGCCTTCGGCCACAAAGAAGGAGTGCCACAGCTTCCCGTCCGTCCCCGGGAAAGAGGTGTCTTTGCAGATCCGTATGTTGGGCTTCCGTAAGTCGCAATGAATGATCCATAGCTGTTATCCCCTTTCGAATTCCCGCCTGAGCCACTCGTCGACGAGAGCGAGATGACTTGCAACATCATCAATGCCCGCGCGCCAAGGGTTTGCAGATGTGCGGTGTCGGGACCAGCGCTGCCATACCTCGCCACGGATCTGCTGGGTTGAAAGTGCTCCGATTGGTTTGTTATCCCTCCGCGAGAGTGCCGGGCGAAAGTAAACCATATCGATCTGACTATCTGAGTACCCAGGAGGGATCAGTAGGGCAACGCTAACTTCGGTTTGATTGTAGCCATTGGGGAGTGCCCAAGAATGAATGATCATCCATTGACCTGTTGCATCCCGCACGGTCTCCCAAGGAAGGTCTCTACCATTCAAGTAGTCCTCGTCTGCTCCTGGAAGCCGAAACTCTCGGCTGAGGGTCGCGGTGTCGCGACCCTCCGTTGTGTCCTTCGGCATCGTGGTAAAGCGTTCGATACCGTGCTCGTGCAAATGCACCACTTCGTCTGGATCGATTTTGATTGGTTGGTGACCCCGGCGATGCTCGTAGAGCTTGTACATTTCCGGAGTCTTGCCTACCAAGGCGAGGATTTGGCGGCCTGTGATTGTCGGCGTGTGCACAACCTTCCGCTCCTTATCGATCCTGATTACATAGCGCCTTGCTCTGGGGACTTCTTGACCTTTCTTTGCGAACTCTTCAATTTCCACTTCTTCTAGCTCTTCCTGCCCATTAACTTGGTTTTCGATATCCATAGGAAACGAGCCCTCCTTTTTGGCTCACAATGAATATACCATATTTAGCTAAAAAATAGCTATCAAAAATTTATTTAGTGTTGACACTAGTCGGAGATACGTATACTATTTGGGTGGGAGGAGGGCTATGGTGGAGCAAACGAAACGCACAATGACACTGAATTTGACGGAGGCCGAAATGAATGTCCTAGAAGAGCTCTCTGCGCAAAAGGAACTTAGCAAGACTGCTCTGCTTCGGCAAGCGCTTCGTTTGTATCAACTTGTCGATGCTCGCCTTGCCCGGGGTGAGAAGATCCTATTCGAGGACGAGAAGAAAAAAGCCAGAGCGGAGTTGGTGTTTCTATGAAAATACCAGTCGAGATCAGGGACAACAGTACGGGGGAGATTGTTCAAGCAAACCTCTTCGATGCGATCACGATCGAGCACTTTATTGAAACGCAGAAGGAATGGCGACCCTTAGTTATTGCGGCAACTCGCAAGTTGGCAGCATCGAAGCTGGCCGCAGGTGATTACGTCCCCGCACACTTTCATTGGGATTGGACGAGCAAAGAAGCTCAGCTAAAACTGCTCGCCATTCACTTTTATGGGATCGAGCATTTGGGCGTGCTCCAAGGGATCATGAAGGTCGAGAGTGTCGGTCATGTTTGCAGGCTCCCCGTGCAACAGGGGAAGCCGGTGATTCACATTGACTATCTCGAGGTGGCCCCCTGGAATGTGAAACAGATTATGGAAGCTCTCGGTAAGCGCACGAAGTACGGCGCTGTCGGAACACGACTTATTGAGGCCGCAGTTCGGCATAGCATTGAAGAGGGGTTTAAGGGCAGAGTGGCATTACACTCCCTGTCCACGAGTGAACGCTTCTACCGAGAAGTATGCAATATGACTCCTGTCGGACGAGATTCCGGCAAGCAAAACCTCCTCTGGTGTGAGTTCACGCCCGAGCAGGCCCAAAACTTTATAGGTGACTAGACATGATAATAATGAATAGAAGCAAGGAGTGGCTCCTGAAAAAGGCAGATCAGGAGGACGGATGCTTCGTTTCGGTTGGTGGATTTGTCGACGACATTACTAAGATCGAAAGCTCACCGCAGGCCTTTGAGTCGACCCGGGCTGCCTTTGTTAGACTTTTGCAGCTCGCTCGGAGAGCAAAAAGGCTTAGTGTGGAAGAGTTCGCCGCTAAGGCCGGAGTAGAGCTCGCAGAGCTTGTCAAAATTGAAAGTAATGAGCACATCGTACCGACACCACGAACCGTCTATAAAATTGCGCAATTTCTCAAGCTTCCTGAAAAAAAGCTTATGGCCCTCTCAGGCCTTGTGCAGCTTAAAGATTCTCAGTTCAGCGAAGCGGCTGTACGATTCGCGGCACGGTCAGAGCCGGTGCAAAAGCTCACTGCTCAGGAACACAAGGCTCTGGAAGAGTTCGTTATGTTTCTGAACGACCGATGAGAAATAAGTATCTCGACAAGCAGACGGCAAGCGACATTGACCAACAGGTCTCCAAGATTCTTCGGGGTCTTGGGAATCCGGAACCCCCTCTTAATCTTGAAGAGGTTCGGACACTGTTGGAGCTCGACCGAGAATACTATTCTTCCGTCGACGATGGCGCATTGCGGGAGTTTGTGAGCCGTGCCAGGATCGCGGGCAAGCAGATGTTGACGCGCCCCATGCTTATTCTCGACATGGTCCGCAAATGGGACCTTAAGGCTCTATATCTGCCAGACCGGAAGCGAATTTTAATCGATTCTTCGCAACCGCAGAAAAAATGGAGGTGGTTTGAGGGGCACGAGACAATCCACAGTGTAATTCCGTGGCATGAAGTGCTCATGCACGGCGACACCATTCACTCGTTGAGCCCGGCATGTCACGAACAGATTGAGGCGGAAGCAAACTACGGGGCAGGAAGGCTTTTGTTTTTGCAAGAAAAATTCGACAGCGTCGCCAAGGGATCGCAAATCTCGTTCGACTTGGCGAAGACAATCAACCACGATTTCCAAAACACCATGACATCGACCCTGTGGAGGCTGGTTGAATCGGCAGATATCCCAGCGCTAGGTGTTGTCAGCCAGCATCCGCGCCGAACCGACGAAAATTTCGACCCGAAGAACCCATGTCGCTATTTCATTCGATCGAGAAAATTTGAAGAAAGATTTTCGGCGATAAGCGAATTGGAAATATTCGCGTTCATGCGGAGGAATTGTTCATCCCAAAGAGGCGGGCCAATAGGCAGCGCTGACCTTGTGCTTTCGGACGACCGAGGGGAAGAACACCTGTTTCATTTTGAAGCATTTCATATCAAGTACGAAACGCTCGCCTCCTTTACCTATCTTAGACCCCACCCTACCGTTTTAGGGCTCGGCAGGGCGGCTTGATTTCTTGCTTTCAGTGCGTATCCACGGACAGCCCCCTTCTGTCCGTGGGCAGTTTTCAAGACCGGGGGGAGAGCGAGTCCGAGGTCCGAGGTCCGCAGTCCGAAGGCGGAAAAGACGGGTGTCAGGTGGCGGGGGCGGGACACGGGATTGGGGAGCTAGGGGGCAGGATTCCAGATTCAAGATTCAAAATTCTGGAGGCAGTAAGCGGAAGGCAGCACAGCCACTGGCGGGGCCGGATTGAATAGTCTGTACTCGCAATTTCATGGACTTTTTAGAATCAGCGTGTTGCGGCTAGTCACAGGCCAGTGGGCAGAAAACAGAAAGCAGAAAGCGGCGAGAAGCAACAGACCTGTTGCTTTGATGGGCTAGCGATAACAACAAATCTGTTGCTTGTCATTGGGGCACTTGGCGGGCAGCCGCAGACAGCGGCCTTTTGTTCGTGGGCCTTGCGCCGATGCGCGAAAAAGGACTATTCAGATTCGGGTTTTCCAGTAGCCAGGGCGCCGATGACCATGAGCAACGGCCAGGATTTGGATGGCGGAGGGTAGCACACGGTAAACCACCGCATAAGGAAATCGGTGCAGCAGGAATTTGCGGGTGCCATACGGACCGGCGGGCCAGCGCTCGGGCGCGGCCAAAATCCTGTCAATAGCGTGGTTGACTTCCTCCACGAATTGCGCAGCAGAGCGGGCACTGCGCTCGCGATACCAGCGCGTAGCCTTTTCAGCTTCTTCGAGCGCTGCGGGATGGATAATGAAAAAGGGTTGCTTGCTCATTCGGCAGCGGAGGAGAGTTTCCGGCGGAACGTTTCCAAGGATACGGGTTTAACTTTGCCAGAATCCAAATCTTCAATGCGGCGGGCGATTTCTTCGTTCCAGGCGGCTTCCACGGCTTGGGGATCTTCAGCGTCGCCGTCCAGACTCTCCAGCAGAGAGCCCGCCAATTCGGCGCGTTCCTCCGCGGTAAGGGCGAGGGCGCGCTGCAACAGTTCAGTGGCATCCTGCGTCATGGCATCATTATACGCCCAGAGTCAGGACACGGGCCAGAGAAGTTGTGAAAAAATATACAATCTCGCGCAGAGACGCCGAGGCGCTGAGATTCGGAATAAACAACTCCTTTATCTTATTTTCGGCCTTTGCGCCTCTGCGCGAGATTGCTTTTGCTCGTTCCGGGTTCTTTTCACAGCTTTTCAGCGGTTAGGAAGTATGGATAGTCCCTTGGTGGCAATCAGGCGAGCGTCGGAGGTCACGAGGGTAAGGTCGAACACCTTGGCCGTGGCAGCGAGAAAGGCGTCCGCTGGATCGTGGTGAGACAGGCGGATTTCGCGGGTGGCGAGAGCGACCTCGATGGTGAGCGGTGCTTCCTGGAGCGGGGCGGCCTTAAGCGCCTGGCCAATCCATTCTTTGACGTCCACATTCAGGACGACGCGGCCTTTCTCAACCAGGATCAGAAGCTCCCAAACGCTGATGGGGGAGAGCCACAGTTCGTTCGCCGGATTTTCCAGCGCCTTGAGAACACGGGACCTCAGTCTGGCCTTGTCGCCGACACTCCAAATCCAAATGTGCGTGTCCAGAAGTAGCTTCACGAGTTCAGGACTTCCCAATCCTTCTCGTCACTCGCGGGAGCAACGATATCACCCTCGATCCGGATCGTACCTGCCATGGAGCCGAGCCAGTGTTTCTTTTTGGCCTTCGGCGCCGGGGGGACAACCTCGGCGACAGGCTCCCCAAATTTAGTGACGCGAATCGACCGGCGCGTTTTGCGGACGCGCTCGAGGGCGGCGAGACAGGTGGCTTTGAACTTCGAAATGGCGATTTCTTCCATAGGCGTAAGGTCAATCCTTCCTACCCTTTTTACCATGGTTCGCGACCATAGTCAAATTTCAAGGCCGGGCGGGTTGGGGAACGGGGCCTAGCACGGTAGACAGTAGACGGTAAACGGTAGACGGTAGACAGAAGCTAGGATTCAGGAGTCAGGAGCCAGGAAGGCGGCGAGCGCGGAGGCGGTCAGGAAACACAAAACGGGCAGGCGCGTGAGCTTTAGCTTGATGGCCTTTGTCACGGGTGAAAATCCCCGCGGTGATTGGGGCATGAGTCGCGACGCCCAAGCCCTGCTCGCGGCCTTCGAACCCTTGTCGGCGGAAGAGAAACGCGCCTGCACCGCGGAGCGTCGGCGCCGCTGGCTGCCCTTCGACTCGGGCCCGCTGGAGGAGGAAGAGATCGGCGCCGCTTCCGCCGCCCGGTTTGAGTCCCTTTCCCTTCCTGAAGCTTGGCGCCTTCCTGGGGCAGGGCGTTCCCACGTTCCCAACGGTTAAGGCACTCCACCGGCTTGGCACTCTCCCATCGCCAGCCTTCGACAAGGCTTTCCGCGGCCTGCGGCATTGGTTAGGGCAGTTTTCGGAGCAAACGTGGCGCCCCGATTCATCGTGGCGGCATCTCTTGTACAGTCGATTCGGAAGCGCGGCCCTACCCGACGGGCTACCGGGCTTCAACTCGCACCCCTCTTTCCGCAAGCGCGAGCCCCCAAAACCCCCGCCCCCGTGCTTCTTGCGTCCGCTTCAGCAAATTTCTGACGAAAGGCAAAATTTTGTGCCTGAGAAGATTTACCCTAACCCGTCTGCGGGCGGGCCAGCAAAGAGACGCCAAAATGCCGATCAGTCCGGCTAAGTGTATGAAAACAATACCGAACAATCTGGAAATGAGAATGGCATTTCAGGCTATATCATTGAAAATAAACGTCTTACAAGCTAATCGTGCCAGCATTTGTGGTAAATCTTGGGCATTTGCGGATTATCCACTATGAAAGGGCAGGATGGGGCCACGCCCGAAAATCGCAAATCGAAAATCGCAAATCAGCCGATGGCCCGATGAAAACGGAACCGGACCAACATCAATTGATTCCATGCGGACGAGGATTTTGCTAACCACAGGCGAGTTCGCAACTAGGCGTCCGCATAAACTTCCCCCGCCGGAAGTGCTTACGTTACCTGAGGATCGCGGAAGTGCCGGTGACGTCTCCCCCGCAATTGAGCCCCCTATCGCCTGGATCCGACTCCATTACCCCCATCCATGACCTGCACAGATCCCCGGACGCGGGGTGGTTATGAGGAACTCGAGAAGACCCCATAGCGCAGGAGACACCAGAGAGCGCGAATTCCATCCTTCCAGGTGATCTTCTTCCCTTCCGCGTAGGTACGCCCGTAATATGAGATGGGCGCCTCACAAACTCGCCACCCACCGCGCGCAATCTTGATGGTGATTTCCTGCTCAAACCCAAAGCGATCCTCGCGCAGGTCAATATTTTCAAGAACCTCTCGTCGGAAGGCCTTGTAACATGTCCAAACGTCGGAAAGATTCAGGTTCGTGACCATGTCCGAAAGGGTGGTCAAGAACCTATTGCCGACATAATGCCAAAACAACAAGACCCGGTGGGGACCTCCGAGAAAGCGCGAGCCATAGACGACATCGGCCCTTCCCGTCTCAATAGGAACAATCAGTTTGGGGTAATCAGCCGGATCGTATTCCAGGTCGGCATCCTGGATGACTACGATGTCGCCCTTCGCCTCCTGGAATCCCCGTCGCAGTGCCGCGCCCTTCCCGCGGTTCTTTTCCTGGAAAAACACGCCGATGTTGTCCGCGCGAAGGTCACTCCCGGTTCGCGGCAGTTTCATCGTGGCCGGAGTGTGCTTCGCGCATTCCTCCAGCGTGGTCAAAAAGGCGTGAGTCCCATCGGTCGACCCATCATCAACGATCACTATTTCTTTGTCGAGGTCGACCGCTTGAACCTGAAGCAGAATTTCCTCGATGGTTCGTATCTCGTTAAAGACGGGCATCACAAACGAGACTTTGGGCGGTCGGTCCGCTGCCATTCGTTCCTCCTGGGCAGTTTGTTTGTCGCCAACACAATATGCCTTATATGCCTTTACTGGGGTTTTAGCCTTCCATTCGATGCCGACCGGCAAGATGGCTCTGGCCACCTGGAAATAAGGGAGTCCGCTTGCATCTCAGTGCCCGTCGCTTGGCGCGACCAAGGAAGAAGCCGGGTTTGGCGTATCTGGGCTTTCCTTCATATTCTGCCTAGATGTACCGGTAGCGTAAGAAATGTCCGCCTCTGGATGCAATGGTCTGGCAGGGTTTTCAGTGCTCGGTGGCCCCTGCCGTCGGCGGAGGGGCCACTTCGATCCCTTCACGGGACTTGGCAGCCTGAAGACGACGCTTTGCTAACCGAATCCTCCGCAGGTTTTCCCATGCCGCCTTGGCACGAGATCTTCGCAAGTGCCGATGCAGCGCCATGACATAGGCAACGATCGGAGCGCTCAGCAGCCAAGCGGCTGAAAAATAAGCAAAAGTCGATTCCGCAATGGAAGAAATGGTCACAAATAGAAAAACCGCGGGAATCTCGGGGGGAATCAGAGATGTATCGGACGGCTGCTGGAAAAAAAAGTACTTAAGGAGATGGAACCACACGATCCCCAATCCAATAAGAATGGCCCCCCCTCCCAAGAGCCCTGACTGAATCAAGACGTGCAGGAAAGCATTGTGCATGTGCAGCCCCAGATAGTACCGGTCGGCCTGGAAGCCCGAACCCACCCAAGGAGACTGCCAAATAAAATGCCATGCCTCCCTCCAAGTCACTGTGCGTCCGCTCATGGTGGGGTCAATCCGGCCTGTTCGGGTGATATAAAGAAAGAATCCGGAGAAGAACCCCCGCAAACCCAGTAGAATAGCGGCTGCGGTTCCCACCAGGATGTTAACCGTGCGCTTGGTTCTTTCTGCCACCAAGATCACGACCACACTGCCGACAAACGCCAGTGCTTCCGTACGGCCATTGGCAATGATCAATCCGTAGAGCGAAGCAGCGAACACTATCCCAAATATGATCCGAACCACAAGCTTGCCCTTCCTCAAGAGCCCAGGGAGCATCACCAGTGCAGTGATGGCCGCATACCGGGCAAATCCTGTGTTTCGAGTCCCAGCCATTCCCATGATCGTGCCGGTCGCACCGTACGCGCGCACGCCAACCGGGCCGCCTTCAGTCTCACTTATTGCCTGCGAACCCAGAAAGGGGATGGCGCCCAGCAGGCTGAGCGTAAACATTGTGCCCACAACCCAGGTAAGCGTCAGCACTTTACGAAGGTCGGGGAGAGGATCCTCAACCGGAACAATCGCCAGTAGAACCAAAACAATCGCCAGATAGTTAGCTCCATAATACAACGCATACGTCGGGTCGGGCGATAGGGTTGCGGAAGAAACCAATCCCGTGACCGCGTACAATAACATCAACCCCAGAGGACCCAGGATCCAAGTAGACACGCGGTTTGATCGTGCGAAGATCATCAAGAGAGCAAACCAACCGGCAAGCATTGGGAAAAAGGCCCTTACGCCGTGGATCAAATCCGTGGTATTGGCAGGGAAACCCGGAGCCACCACGTACCAAGGGCCGGTGTTATAACCTAACCAGAGAAGGAGCCACAGTCCCATGGCCAACAGGGCATTCGTACTAACCCGCCATCTAGGCTTCGCAAGTTGATACAGCGGAACCGGCCTGCCGGCCCGTCGTCTCAACTGAAGAGGTTTTGCCACTTCAACGCCCATCTAAGCCTCTTGGGAGGGTACTCCCAACAATTGCTCGTAAATCTTCAAAAGCCGTTCCCCACCGATCTCCAGGTCCCCAATCGTAGGATTCTGGAGGTTTTATTCGCCAACAAACCCATCCATTTGCGACGGATCAAGAGCGCATCCAGCAACGAAAACCGTTCCAGCTTATCGCAAGTTCCCCCATCAAAAGTCTTTACCTCTTACTCGCCACCCTGCCCGAGGGGGGTAGCCCACTGGACAAGTGCTGGCCGCGAAATGAGCGCTCCACCGGCTGTCACCGAGGTTTTGCGCCGAGATCATTGTGGCCGAGGCTCGGAGGGGGCGCCAGCCTATACCCCAATCTTATCATCGGCTTTTCGATACCATAAAAACTAAGGGCAGCCACGCCAAAGAGAGCCACCAGTTGCAAGGAGTTCCAGGGGATCAACCTTTGGAACGCGAACAATTGCTGCCAAATGTAAAGACTGTAAGAAAGTCTCCCAATCCAACGAATTATAGGGACTTCTAATAGACGCCCAAGCCACGTATGCGGATTCAAAATCGTCGCGACGATAAGAAATGGCATGAGCGTGGACTGAATCGTTCTGCCGCCTGGGGTGAACGAATGCCCGCCCGTAGCCAAAATAATCACGATAATCAGGACAACAGCCCACACCGTGAGGTACTTCGCGAGCCAGTCTTTCAGCCCCGGGGATTCGAGAGCGAGGGCGAAAAGGCATCCCACCAGGAGACCGTCAAAGCAGATTTCTGACCGCCCCCAGCCTCCCTGCCCGATCGTCGCGCCCCAAATATGATGGAAACCAATCCAGCGCCAAATCCATATCGCCAGGATAAGAAATGACGCAGTATACTTTGCACGATATAAACCGGACAGCACCAATAGACCCGGCCAGATCAGGTAAAACTGTTCCTCGATGGATAGGGACCAATAATGCTCCTCGAAACCGCCCGCCCCCGCCAGCATATAGTTCCGGAAAAAACATACAGCGGAAAGCCAGTATTTCCAATGGATTGACAAAACACCTGCCAGGTCCAGCAAAGCGATGACGAGCAGGTAAGTCATCGCTGGAGGCAGAATCCTGCAAACTCTCCGCACATAAAATCGTTTCAGACTGATTATTCCGAAGAGATTCCACTCCTCAATCAGACGTGAGGTAATCAGAAACCCACTGATGGCGAAAAAGAGCTGGACGCCTTTTTCACCACCGCCGGATTTGACCCATAGAACCCAATGAGGCAGCTTCCCGATCAAACCCGCCGAGGGAACCAGATGAGCGAAAATCACCGCCAGGACCGCGAAGGCCCGCCAGCCATCGAGCGTAGGAAGATAGCCTACTGGTTTCGCCACAGATCCCTCACTTTTCACAACCTAGGCGCGATGGTCGCCGCAAGCCCTCCCACCAGTTGATTCCGTTAGGCGTTCGAGCGCCTGGGCCACAAGCTCAACGCTCTCATCGGCAGAGCGGGGTGGAACCTTAATCCCGCAATCCTCGGCGATATGCATGCCGGGGCCGGCGAGGTCCATACAGACGACGGGCTTACTTGCTGCCATGGCTTCCACCACCACAGCCCTTCCCCCGTCCCGGAGACTGGGGAACAAAAACGTATCGCATTGCCGCATCAAGGCCAACAAATCCGGGCGGGGTATCCATCTCTCCCACTGGACTTGTTTTTCCAGTCCGAGATCCTCCATATTCTGCCAAGATGTACCTGTAACGTAAGAAATGTCCGCCTCTGGACGCAATGGTTGGGCAGCGTTTTCAGTGCTCGGCGCCCCCTGCCGCCAGCGGAGGGGCCACTTCGATCCCTTCATGGGACTCGGCAGCCTGAAGACTAAGCTTTGCTAACCGAATCCTCCGAAGCTTTTCCCGCGCCGCCTTGGCACGAGCTCTCTGCAAGTGCCGATGCAGCGCCAAGACATAGGCAACTATCGGAGCGCTCAGCAGCCAAGTGGCTGAAAAATAAGCAAAAGTCGATTCCAAAACGGAAGAAAGGATCACAAATAGAAAAACTGCGGGAATCTCGGGTGGAATCAGAGACTTGTCGGACGGCGGTTGGAGAATAAAGTACTTAGTGAGATAACATCCCACGATCGCCAGTCCAATCAGAATCGCCCCCCCTCCCAAAAGCCCTGACTGGATCAAGACGTGCAGGAAAGCATTGTGCAGGTGCCACTTCAGATAGTAACGGTCGGCCTGAAAGCCGAAACCCACCCAAGGAGACTGCCAAAGGAGACGGCATCCATCCTCCCAAATCTTCGTGCGTCCGGTCAGGGTGAGGTCAACATGACCCGTACGGGTGAGATAAAGAAAGAATGCGGAGTAGAACCCCCGCAAACCCAATAGAATAGCGGCAGCAGTCGCTACCAGGAGGTTAACCGTACGCTTAGTTCTTTCTGCAACCAGGATAACGCCCACACTGCCGACAAACGCCAATGTTTCCGTGCGGCCATTGGCAACGACCAATGCATAGAGCGAGGCGGTGAACAATATCCCCCAAATGAATCGAACGAAAAGGTTGCCTTTCCTCAAAAACCCAGGGAGCGCCACCAGTGCAGAGATGGCCGCATACCGGGCAAATCCGGTGTTTCGACTCCCAGCCATTCCCATGATCCCTACAACCCGGGTGTACGCAATCGCGCCCACCGGGCTAGTTTGCGTCTCACTTATTACCTGCGAACCCAGGAAGGGGATGATGCCCAGCAGGCTGAACATAAAAATTGTGCCCACCGCCCAAGTAAATCTCAATACGTAGCGGAGGTCTGGGAGGGGATTCTCAACAGAAACAATCGCCAGCAGAACCAAAACAATTGCCAGATAGTTAGCTCCGTAGTACAAGGAATCAATCGGCTCAGGCGATAGGGTCGCTGAAGAAACCAATCCCGTGACCGCGTACAATAACATCAACCCCAGAGGACCCATGATCCAATAAAACACGCGATAGGAACGGTCGAAGATCATCAAGGCAGCAAACCAAGCGGCCAGCATCGGGAAAAAGGCCCTGACGCCGTGGATCAAATCCGTGGTATTGGCAGGGAAACCCGGAGCCATCACGTACCAAGGGCCGGTGTTATAACCTAACCAGAGAAGGAGCCACAGTCCCATGCCCAACAGGGCATTCGTACTAATCCCCCGTCTAGGCTTCGCAAGTTGATCCAGCGGAACCGGCCTGCCGGCCGCCCGTTTCAAATGAAGAGGTTCTACCACTTCAACGCCCATCTAAACCTCTTGGGAGGGTACTCCCCATACTTCCTCGTATATCTTCGAGAGCCGTTCACCCAGGTGATCCCAACTATAGACCTGTTCTGCACGCGCCCGTCCCGCTTGACCCATCTTCACGCGAAGTTCACGATCCTGGTACAACCGTTCCAGCGCCTGGGTCATAAGCTCAATCGCCTCGTCGGGAGATCGGGGTGGAATCTTAATCCCGCAATCCTCAGTAACGTGCATACCTGGGCCAGCCAAGTCCATGCAAACTACGGGCTTACTCGCCGCCATGGCTTCCACCACCACGGCGCCCCCACCGTCCCGGAGGCTGGGGAACAAAAAGGCATCGCAATGCCGCATCAAGGCCAACAAATCCTGGCGGGGTATCCATCTCTTCAATTGGACTTGTTTTTCCAGTCCGAGATCCCGAATTAAATTCTCTAAGCGGGTGCGCTCAGCACCGTCGCCCACTATGGTGAATCGCACGTCCGAGTGGTGCTTGGCAAATGGCGCAAACGCCGAGATGGCTAATGCATACCCCTTAAGACTGAGCAACTTTCCGGCTGAAAGCACCTGGAAGGCCGCATCGGACAACCCCTGTCGATCCTCACCTGGGCCCGTGACTGCGCTCCCGCTCCCGTTCGCCCCGCTGAAAATCCGCAAATCCTCTGCGGAGATCCCATTGACGGGAAACAATTGTACCTTACTTTTGAGGCGCGGGGGAACTGCATCCGCCGCTTCCCGGTTGCAAAGCAAAATGACCCGCGCCCGGCGCTGGCCGCGCAGATAGAAGGGGTCGTGCCGTAATACCCACTGCCCGAAACTGCGGAATCGCTCCCAAAGACGCGCGCTAAGGGAGTATTCGTGCAAGAAGGCTCTCGGCGTGCGGTGCGCCCCGCCGCCCGGTCCGCGGAGATAAGGAACGGGCAGGAGCGCGCCGATGAAGCTTGCCATCCAGTCATTAGCATAAGTCACGTGATGGAAAACATCAAACTTGACCTCACGGTGAAGCCTACGCGCCACGAAATAGGCACGCAACTGCCACAGATAGGCGTAAAACTGGATTCCCCCTTGCACCGACTTCAAGCGCTCAAGCAACCCTGGGAGGCTAAGATAGCGAAAATGCAGATGGCTTGACTCATTCTGCGGATGCCCTTTTTTGATGGCCTGCTGGTGCTGGGAATGGGTAAGGACCCAGACCTCATGGAATCGCGCCAACTGCTGAACAACATTCCACCCCAGGATGAGTTCCCCACCCCCAAACTTCTCCGCAGCCCCGCCGGGCGCGCAAGCAAACGCAGATGTCAAAACTTTAAGTCTTTTCATAGGACCGAGGGTTCCTTTAAAAACCCGGTGTTAGCATGGGCCTTGAAAGTCGCGTAGCGTAGCCGACGTAGTCGGCGCAAAATGCTGAGGTCTGCATCAACCCACTTTCTTCGCGATTGACCGCCCCCATTGAATCAGGGGGTTCTCAATAAGGTGATAAGTGGTGACCGATGCGACCCCTATGATTGCAAAAAATCCCCCTATCTTCAAGGGAAGCGGAAGCAAGGGAAAGTGGTTGAACACCAACGCCAAACTTGGAATATGCAGCAGGTAGATTCCATATGAGTATTTAGCAAGCTGGTGGGCCACGTACCGCAGCCAGTGAGACCGGACCTCTGCGAAGAGGGGAATCCCCAGGCCCAGAAACAGGCAAATCGTTGCGTTCACTGCCGCATTACGAGCCGTGTCGATAAGAACTCCCTGCAAGAGTGCGCACCGCACCAGCATAAAACCGAGAATAACCAGCGGCCATAAGAAAGACGGAAACCTCGCTCGCACTTGGCCCAGCAATCGGTAGGCAATCATTCCCCCAATAAACATCGGTGGGAATATCGCACCATGAAATGCGCGAGGAACATTAAGGGCGGTGAAAGTAATCGCTAGTGCTGTAGCGCCAAACCACATGGCAATGGGCACGAGCGCCCGATCATACACTTTCATGAACAGATAGAAGGCGGGGAGGAACAGGTACATCTGGACCTCCCAAGGAAGACTCCACAGCGGCATCTCAACGTTCGGATAGCGAATAATGTTTTGCACCAAGGCCAGATTGACCAGAATGCCGCGCCAGCCCATCTGCGCAATCCTTTCGTGCGCAACGTCGGTAAGCCCCGTCGCCAGGACCAAAACAATGCACGTCCAACAGAGAGGGTAGATACGAAAAGCTCGTCGAATGTAGAAACCCAACGTCAGGTGGTTCGACCTGGTCCGCTGCATTGACAACAAAAGGACCAAAGCTGTGTGCACAAAGAAGAACAGCACTCCGCCCACGCCGAAATTATCGACGAAGGTGGCAAAACGTGGAGCGAAACCACAATAACGATATAGATGCGAACCCGCCACGGCTAGAACCGCCAAGGCGCGCAACACGTCAAGGTTCCGCAAGTCATTGTTCACGGCAACGGTTCCATGGTTATGTAGAATCGGTTGTTCCTCAATCAGATTCCGTTCCATAGCAAGGGCGCTGGGCCGGATTTCTCACCACGGGTTTGGAAGGGCGGGGCTTTAGCCCCGCCGTTGCAAGGCCTTCCTGATTATTCCCGTGTCCCTCGCCCCTGCGCGCTGATTCAAAATGTTCTGCCCGATCTGGTCAGAATCCGTTTTTATAGGTACTAGGCTTTTTCCGAGACTGCGCTCGGAAAAAGTGCCCCCTGCGGGGCTACCGGATGGCGCAATGGGAGCTCGGCAACATCGACAATTCTTTGTCGATGTTCGGCCCTAAGCGCCTAACTTGTCCGCGTATCTCCGGTACGATCGACCGACTCCAAAGCTGCCTCATAAACACGTTGGAGCCCCTCGCGCAGCGGGATGCGCGGTGACCAATGGAACTCCTCGCGCATTAGGCGTATGTCGGCGTATCGGTTCTGAACTCCGACGGGTTTATCGAGGAGTGGCTTGACACTCGGAGCATAGCCAGCAATGTCACTCAAGAGCCTTGCAACCTCAAGAAAGGTAGCGAGAACGCCGGAACCAATGTTCACTCCAGAGCCGTCGGAGACCCGATCCAGAACCAAGAACATGAATTCGACGCAATCATCGATATGGATGAAGTCTCTAGCCTGCTGACCCGTACCCCACACGACCAGCGGGTCTTCCTTCCGGGCTACACGCTGAGCGATTGCGGGTACGGGATAAACCGGTTCCTGATCCTCTCCGTAACCGGAAAAGGGTCGAACGCAAGCCACATGCAGCCCGTAATGCCGAGAGGCAATCCGCGCCAGGTACTCTCCGGTGAGTTTCGACCATCCGTAGGTCATGTCGGGAACTCCAAGTTCCGATTCGAATCTGATCTCTTCCTCCCTTAAGGCGACAGAACCGACCGTCCCCTGGAGCCTGATCGGGTAGGCAGCACTGGAACTGGCATAGAGTACGCGGTCAGGCTTAACCACGCGTGCCCAGCAAAACATCTCTGCGTCAATTGATAGATCGGTCGCCACCAGCAGCGGGTCTCCGTCGATCATGCTCCGGCCTCCAACAATCGAGGCCAAGTGAATCACGTCGCCAAACCTCGGTAAAGACCCATCGTGTGGTCGGTCCAGGTAACTGCGGAGAAAATCACGCAGATCCTGGTTAACAAAAGTAACGATAACTCCTTTACAAGTATATGTCTTATAGGGTCCCGCCCCTTGCGCCAGGGAGAAATCACGGGGGAGCCATTGTTCCGGGGGTTTGCCCGTAAATAGATTGTCTACGATCCAGACGGAATCCGAAATGTGCCGACTGAGGAGATATTTTACAACATGGCGGCCGACAAAACCGCAACCGCCGGTGACGAGAATGGGTCGTGCCTTCATTCGTGCCTCCTCAATCCAAGGTCCGTGGAAATGAGAGATTTCGATTGTGCAGGTATCGGCCCAGCGTCAGGCCGCCAGACCCGCGAAGGCGCCGAAAAAACTTTGCGGTCGGCAGGTCGAAGCATAAACCTCTGCCCCCAGGGAAGCAACGCTCGCGCCATCGCCTCTTCCCGTAACCTCATTACTTTGGAGCCTCCGCCAGCTTTGAGCCGTGATGCTCCCGAACAACTTCGGTGAGCTTCAGTTCGAGATCGCTCACAATCTTTGTCCAGGAGTATTCCCGCTCGATGAGGCTGCGCGCGCTAGCTCCTATCGCCCTTCGTTGCTTTGGATTGCGCAGCAACTCGACAACTCGTTCGGCAAAACCTTCTGCCGTATCGGCAACCAAGAGATGTTCGCCATCCCGAGCATCCATACCCTGGCAGCCAATCGAGGTGGACACGAGAGGAACTCCCGTCGCCATGGCTTCGAACAGCTTCAGCATAACACCTGTGGCGTGATGATAGGGCGCCACGGAAACAGCGGCGCGGGCATAAAACGGCCGTACATCCTCCACCGTGCCGGTCACGTGAACCCCTGGGAACTCCGTGAGTTGCCTGACCTCAGGAGGGGGATTGCTCCCCACGATCCAAAACTCCACGTCGGGAATAGCTTCCCGGACCCGCGGGAGAACCTGCCGTACAAACCAGATCGCTGCTTCACAGTTTCTGTAGACGCCAAAGCTACCACAAAGAATGATGGAGTGATTGTCTGGGTTTGCCGGCGCGGTGAGGGCAACAAAATCCGTGTCCACACCATTGGGGACCGTCCATAACTTCACCCGTCGGGGCAGGAAGGTTCGCGCAATACTCGCTTCGCGCTCGGACGCTGAAAACATGCCAGCGATGCGGGACGCGACAGCCTTCTGAAACCAGCTCAACTTGACCAGATTCAACAGGGCGAAAGCCCGCTTGGCGATCCCTCCTTGGTGCAGGTACTGGCGCCACAACAGACCTTCCGACTCATGCTCGTCCAACACCACCGGCGTCCGCCGGGCGAGATCAGGTGAGACGAGATAGGCCATAAAGGGGAAGTTCGCGAGGATCACGTCGAAGTGATCCGACTCCAGTATCTCTCGGATACTCCCCCGAACCGTCCGTCCGCCGAACTTCGCCGCCGTGTACGGCAGTGGCGAGAGGACTGACGCCAAGGCTGCAAGAACGGGCCGAGCCTGCCGCGCACTGGCAGGAGGCCGGTAGAAACGCACTTCTCGACAGAGAATCTTAACGGGATGATCGTCCGGCAGGGGAGGACCTTCATAACCTGCCAGCAGGACAATGTCATGTCCGCGCCGCGACAACTCCCGGAGGATGTTGTATATTCGAAGCATATTACCCCCATAAAGGGGCCAAGGAAGATAGGGTGAAAGGACGAGGATGCGCATGTTTTCTCCTTGTCACATGGGCAGAGGCCGACGGCGTCAACCTCAAATTCGTTCCTTGAGAAAGTCCTCCACGACCTGCCGCATCTGGGCCTGGAAACTTTCGGTAGAAAACCTGTTAGCGCTCTGCCGTAAGTGATTGCGCAGGGTCTCCTGCTCGGCATTACTCGTCAGGACGGCCGCGATCTTTTCCACGGCGTCGGCTTCGTCCTTGAAAACCAGAGCAGGATGATCGACGATCTCCACCTGCCCTCCTCCGTTGGGCACAAACACGATACACCCGGCGTTGACCATCTCCCCTACAGCAATTCCAAAGGGTTCGTTCTCCCGGCCGTGGATTCCATAACGATGGCCGGCGAGCAACTCTTTCTTCCTTTGTCCCACGGCCCAGCCCTCGAGGATTACCCAATCCTTGTTTCGATGGGCAAGTTTTTTCACCCTCGCACTGTAAGGCGAATCATCGAACCCTCCCAGGATGTGCAGGTGAACGTTGTGCCCTCTCTCGCGCACGCGGGAGAGAATCTCGATGATGGCATCCACCCGCTTTTCCGGTGAGATTCTCCCCAGGCAGACAAAACCCTTCTCGCGGTCAGAAAAGGGCATGGGGGGAAAATCGCCTTCCACCGGCGGGTACACGGTTCGCGACTCGATCCCGTACTTCTCCCGCATGAGGCCGGCGGTCCAATCCGAATTGGCCAGTACCACGCTCCGCTTCCAAACCTCCGGACTGACGGGGGAGATCCAGTCACAGAGAGCCAGGTACAAATGGCGGATCGGGGAAGGCCCATACCACCACTTCTTCCAGCTTGCGACCCCCGGATGAAGGGAAAAACGCCATTCCTCGACAAAGGAAAAATCGGCAATCATCAGGATGGCGGGCCGGCCAAAATCGATAAGGCCGTAAGCATTGATCAGGACATCAAATTCCGGCGCGATACGCCGGACGTAACGCTGGAGGAAGCGGCCCTTCAAGCCGGCGAATTTCGTCGTGTTCCATAACCCCACCGGTAGGGGGGCGCGTTGAACGGAGAAATCTTCCGGGGCGAGATTCGTTCCATAATAGGCATTCAGCCGATCCAGATCGACATCACCCATCGAGATCAAGGTGACGTCGTACTCCTGTTTCAGAGCGGCGATTGTCCACAGGGCGGGCGCCTCGGAGCCTCCCAACCCCAGTCCGGGGTGTACGACGGCAACCCGTGCTTTTCTTGACATTCCCTAATAGCCCTTCCTCAATCGTTGGTCATGCCGTCGCCACTTCCCTTCCCGTCCCCGGTAACCATCCACCAGGCCTTCCATGATGGCTTGCGCGGCCACCCTCTTTCGGCGGATGACATTCTTCAGGATTCTTGCTGAAACCAGGGGCACATTGACCAGATGAAACAGTACCTTCCAGCCGAGGGGTAGCACCACATTGGCCACCAGGAGTCGGCTGCGCTCCGTATAGTAATAGGCGATGGGGTTTTCCGTTCCGCCGGAACTGCGCGCGTTCTTATGATAGACGACGGCGTTTTTTGCCACCACGGCGTGATGGCCTAAGTGCGCCGCATGATGCTGAAATTCCGCACCTTCGTTGTACATGAACAGACCTTCCCGGAGGTAGTTGCCGGTTGCCGCCTGGACGGCCCGTAGCACATCGGCCCGAATCACCATCGCCCCACCATGGGCGCAATCGGACGGCCAGAATTCCTTGTCCGTCGCCGGGGGGGGCAGTTGCCAATTCACCAAGGGATAAAAGAATTGACGCTTCATGGAGATTCTGCCGCTAAAAACCGGTTCCTTTCCCGATTCATCGAACATCACGGCTCCGATGATCCCCGCCCCGCTCTCTTTTGCGACCGCCATCAGGCGGGTCAGGCAATCCGGCTCTAACGTCGCATCGTTGTTGAGCAGGAAGACGTAATCCAGGGGAAATTTCCTGCGCAGCGCATAATCGATCACCGCATTGCACCCGCCGGTGAAGCCCGTATTTTCCTCATTGCAGATCAGAACCAAGCGGTCGGGCGATTTTGCTCCTTCGAGAAGAGATTCCTGGCGCTCCTCACCTCCCCGGCGGGCAACTTTTCCCGGGTAATCGACAAATCCCGAGGGTTCGGGGAGATTGGCTTTCGCCCAGGTGCGGATTTGCTCCACCGAGTCATTCAGCGAATGATTATCCAGAACGACGGTAACGAAATGGGGGTAATCCTGTTGGCGGAGCGACTCAATACATTCCAGAGTGTCGCGCCAGCCATTCCAGTTAAGGACGCAAATCCCCACACTCGGTGAAGATGGGGAGCTTGGTGCGACATTACGTTCCGCTCTTTCTTCCATCCGTTCTATCCCTTCGCCGCCCTTGGGGGCTCACTCGATGTGGGTCCCGGGTGCAACGGTGCCGCGCGACTGTGCAACCAGCAGACCGTACAGCTTCCTTGCGGAATCAGGTTGTTCCCAGATGCCGCGGACAAATACCGCGTTTGCCGACAGTCTGACCAGCGACTCCAGCACACGTCCACGCCGCGCGCCGCCGACGATGCGATCGGTGAGCCGGGCAAACGCGTTCAGAGCCCTAAAGACGAGTTCCGGACAAGCCCTGATGGCGCGGAAGAGAAACCGCCTCCGGGCATTGGAAGCCGCCCAGTATACGAGTTTCAGATCCTCAGGGTGCTTCTCCACATAATGGTGGAGGGTCCGGCCGTTCTGGCGCACGTCCCTTAATACGCCTGCCCAGCCCTTGGTTTGATGGTGGTAGCCCAGAGCTTGTACCTCAAAGCGGAAACGCATCCCCATCCGTTCGAAGCGGAGACCGAGGTCGCGGTCATCAGGGCCGCCGTATCCTTCAAATGTCTCATCCCACCCTCCGGCGCTCAGGACGTCCTTTTTCTTTGCCGAGAAGTTTGGGTTTACAAGGTCCTTACCACCCACCTGGTAATCCGGTTTCGAGCATCGGTCAAAATATCCCTGGGTCCAATCAACCGCCACATCGACAAACCCGCCGGGGGAATCCGGGGGAGGCTTCAGGGCGCCGAGAACCACTACCCCTGACTCTTGTTGGTGAACCGCGTAGTGGGCTTGGAGAAACCCCGGCGTTGCCACGATGTCATCGTCGATGAACACCAGAACGTCCGCCCCTGCTGACGCGACACCGAGATTTCTGGCGGCGGGTGCTCCCTGGTGTGGCTGGGTAAACCAACATAGGCGGAAAGGAAAAGAGCTTTTCCGCAGCATGAGTTCCGTTGCCCCGTCGGACCCATCCATCACGACGATCACTTCAAATTGGTTGGCAGGAAAGGTTTGCACCGCCAGTGCGGCCAACACTTTGGAAAGCATGTTGGCACGTTGGTGAGTGGGAATGACAACACCGAGAAGCAGACTAGCGTCTTGCGACATCACTGTACCTCCTGGCGCGGACCGCCACCCACGAGCTTGTAAATGTGATAACGCCCCTTAGGGCGGGCGAAAGGCCGCAGGCGATTTTGCGTTTTGAACCCGTGGTCTGAGCCACTCCACTCCGGGGAATTTCTCGCCCACGGAAAGCCGCCGGCGAAGGACTGACGTTCGAGGACGGTACCCCTCGTCCTCCCCATGAACCGGCGCATTTGGTTGCCTTTGTGGGCCATTCCCCAATGCTACCCCCATCATTTTGGCTGGACATTCAAGCGATTTGCTTATAGGCCCGGGGGTCGGACCGCAAACCTCTCCGTTGACAAGATCTGAGCCGCCGCTTATCTCTTACCCGCCGAAAATAATCGACCAGACCAGGGCAATAATCCTCTCCGTAAACTCGCAAGGTTTGCCGGAATGACTTGTGTAGAGGTGTCGCTCCGGCTAGTTGGGTAGCATGACTCTCCCACTGGGCGGCATAGTCACTCTGCTGGGGCAACAAGGGCAACTCACCAAGTTGGGCTGCCACTTTTCGGGCCTCAATCCACAGTTGAATCCGCGCCCCTGTGGCCAGCAATTCCACCCGTCGGCGGAGGTTCTTGGGGTCTTCCATTTCATACCAAGCCCCTCCCATTTCGCATTCATAAGCCAAGCTCCGCCCTAAATGAAACCCGTTTTCTGGACAGAATAACCGGAAGAAAAGTTCCGGGCTGAACTGATAAAAACCGTGTCCCATAAAATTGTTGGCAGGGGTTGAAGTGACAAATGTTCCCCCCACCTTCAACAAGTCCATGCAATTCCTGATGGCTTGGGGAAAATTAAAGATGTGTTCTAGCGTGCCACCGTCATAGACAAAATCGAATGAGTCCCGATATTGCTGCGGTAGCGGGACATTCATATCGTGTACGACCGACGCACCTTCATATTCCGAGTTGTCGAAACTGACCACTTCCGTCGCCCCCAGAAGCATGAAGAATGTATCCGCCGAGGGGGGGAGGCCCTTTTTCGGCAACGCCGCGATAAACTCCGCCCCCCCCGCCAGGCCCTTCAGCAATGACGCTAGCTGACTACGATAGGTGTAGAAAACTTGCCGACCAAGCGTGGCAGTCCTTCCCAGGGGACCTTGGGCCCGGTAAAGTTCGATTAAAGCTTTCGCTTCGTGCCAGTATATACCCATAACTAGTTACCTACGCTCCAGTTTGGAGGTCGGCATTCGGTGGTGATGGAGTTCACGAAAAGCCTGGGGTCACCTTAACCTTCGCTCGCCAACAAGGTTCCGTAACCTGCCGACGCCACCCTGAAAATTGGCGCAAGCTCAGTCCTTAGCCGGTAAGTCATCATGCCGGATGAGAGTAAGCGCCGCCGTGAGCTACCCGCGCTTCCAATCGGAGGAGAGTTTTCAGGCGGTTCCTCCCGCCAGGGACTCACGGCCACTGCGCCGGAGGGCTACTTTTCTCGATTCGCTGTCGAATGCCAATTCCAAGCATCCTGAATGATGGCTTCCAGTCTGGAATGCTGCGGTTTCCAACCCAGAGCCTTACCGGCATGGCTCGCATCGGCTACCAACACCGGTGGGTCGCCCGCACGGCGCGGCCCCTCGCGAAAGGGTACCTCGTGGGGAGATATTTTCCCCACGGCATTGATGACTTCGCGCACCGAGTACCCTTGGCCTGTACCCAGGTTTAGCGCGCGGCTTTCGCCGCCCTCGGCAAGGTATTCCAGCGCCCGCACGTGGGCGTCGGCCAAATCCGTGACGTGAATGTAGTCGCGGATGGCGGTGCCGTCGGGGGTAGGATAATCCGTGCCGTAGATCTCGACGTGGGGCCGCTGCCCAAGCGCGGCCTGGATGGCCAAGGCAATCAGGTGGGCTTCCGGGTGGTGGCTTTCGCCTAACTCGCCGTCCGGATCCGCTCCCGCCGCATTGAAATATCGCAACGCGACCCATCTTAAATCATAAGCATTCCCGTACCACTGGAGGGCGCGCTCCATCGCCAGCTTGGTTTCGCCGTAGGGATTCACCGGTTCTTTGGGATGATCCTCCGGAATCGGGACCTTCTGGGAATTGCCGTAGGTTGCCGCGGAGGAAGAGAAAACGATCCGCTTCACTCCTGCCTCCAGCATGGCATCCAACAGGCGCAGGGTGTTGACGACGTTGTTCCAAAAGTATTTTCTGGGCTCCTGCATGGATTCGCCTACCAGCAAACTCGCGGCAAAGTGCAGGACGGCTTCCACGTGCTCTTTTTCCAGGAACTGGGGAAGCATTTCCGTATCCGCAAGGTCCCAGTCAAGAAGAGGGCCCCACTTCACCGCCCAGCGATGCCCGGCGCTGAGATTGTCTAGCACCAGAGGTTCGTGTCCGGCCTTCGCTAACGCCTTGGCGGTGTGACTCCCGATGTAGCCCGCACCGCCCGTCACTAACACCCGCATACTTTTTTCTCCGATCGTCCTGCCCGTGATGTTTCCGGGAATCCTTGCCAACATAGCGCTTTTGCGGCTCGCTGCGCAATATTGAAGTGATGGAAATGTGGGCTCAGGTCATGCGCCAAAAACTCGTCTCCCCTTCCCCGAAGCAATTTACCGACTCCTTCGAAGTCTTTCACGAGCCGGTTGGCGGCAGAGGGTTGGAAGTTCTGGCCCGAAGTCTCTGGGCTTCTTGGTCGTGGTGCTTCCATTTTCCGCCGACCCCTTGATAGCCGTCGATCAGACCTAAGACGATGGCCCAGGCGACACGAGGTCTTCCGGACAGCAGCCGCTTCGCCGCGCGGGCTGTGCAGGTCGGCAATTGCACCAACTGAAACAAAATCCACCAATGCAGAGGAAGAAACTCACCTGCCATGCGGATCAAATTCCGGTGGCAATAATAGGACGCCAGGGGGTTGGGACCCCCCCCGGAACTTTTCCCATTGCGGTGATAAACCACCGCGCGTCTGGCCACCCTGGTTTCATATCCGGCCCTAAGGGCGTTCGAGCACAGTGACGTTTCATCACCGTAGAGATAGATGGCGCTATCCATGTATTCACCGGTGAGCTTGCGAACCGCCTCCAATGCCGGCGTACTTATCATCAGGGCGGTTCCAAAGACGGTCTCGGACGTCCAGGAATCTTCGCCGTTGGCCGGAGGAGGAAGGTGCCAGTTTACGTAGGGGCTGAAAAAATTCCGCACGAGGGTGGTTCTGCCCGCGAAATCGACTTGGTGATCGGTTCCATCCAGCACCACGGCGCCGACAATGCCGGCTCCCGTCTGGCGATGAACGGCAACTAGCTGCTCCACGCAGTCGGGCTCGAGCCAGGTATCGTTATTCAACAGGAAGACGTAGTCCGTGGGAATCTTGCGTCGGAGTGCGTACTGGATGGCAACGTTGTTTCCTCCCGTGAAACCCAGGTTATCCTTATTCCGGACCAGGACCAGCCGGTTCGCCGACGGTGCGTTTTCCAAGGCGGCCTCGGCCGGGTCGTCCCCACCCCGAATGGCGGTCTCCTCCAGGTATTCGACCAAGGCATGCCCCGGACCGAGATGCTCGGACGCCCAGCCCTTGATCCTCTCCGCCGAATCGTTCGTTGAGCCGTTGTCAACCACCACGATCAAGTAGTTGGGATAATCGAGCTGCCGGACGGACTGGAGGCATTCCAGGGTATCCTGCCAGCCATTCCAATTCAGGATACTGATCGCGACTCGCGGCGAAGAATTTTGAATCGGCAACGCGTGCAAGTGCACTCCATTTCCCTCCAGGACCTACGGTGCCTTCAGGATAACTCCACAATTGGCGGCGACAGACCCAGCACCCGCCGCGCGATTCAAATGTGAGGCCAGCCGCGCGCCCGCTTGCTCCAATGACCAGAAACTCCTCACCACCTCCACGCTTCTAGCACCCATCTGTTCTCGGAGGCGATGACCCTGTAACAATTCGCCGAGAGCCGCTGCCTTAAACCATCGTCGTCGAGCAGGCGAGTGATATTTCGGGCCAAGGCTTGAGGATCCCGGGGAGGCGAAAGCATGGCGGTAACTTCATGCTCGGGACACATAAAAGACGTCCGTCTCCGACAGGTCCCGGAGGCTTATGGGCGGCGCAGATAAGCAGCAGTGTAAAATGCCGGCCCAGCTTCTCCGCTCATCAACGATGCTCAGATCCCCTTGGCATGCTCGTGTTGGGGTTTGCTGCTATTGAACCTAGCTTGGGCCTTCGGCAAGACGTGGTACATGTACAGTGTCTGGTAAACCTCCCTGGGTAAGCGGATCTGAGTGTCCAAAAGCGGGGTCAGTGGTACCAAGAAGGGTGCGACTAGCTTTGCCACGGCCCTCTTCAATTTCCGCTTCCATGAAAGCGCTTCTCCACGCGACTCCCGTTCTTTCATATGCCGACCCGCTTCCTTAGTCTCGAGGAGCGCACTCGCCGCGCAGACCAACTCTGCGCGGCGGCAGACGTCGGCGAAGGACATGTGCTTGTAGTGGTGCCCGATCGCGTCACTGTTGTAGAGGAGACGGAATCCCTTTTTCATCAACCGGTAACCCAGTTCTACGTCCTCCCAACCGTAGCCGCGGAAGTCCTCATCAAACATACCATGCTCGAGCAGAAAGCTTTTTTTCACGCTGGTGTTGCAAAAGACGGCAAATTCCACCTCACTTCCTGGCGAAAGATGACCGAAACCGAAGAGCACCCCATCCCGTCCCAACCATTCCATGAAAGGCGTCGGGTTTACGTCGGGAGACCACGCGACGTGCCCCAAGATGGCAACGGAGGGAGCGGGGTATTTTCTGTGCCACGCCGCGTGTTCGGCCACAAACGTCGGAGTGGGAATAATGTCGTCGTCGCCAAAAAGAATAAGCTCACCCTTCGCACTCCGAATTCCGAGGTTTCGTGCTGTGGCCAATCCTCGATTATCTTGACGAAGCAGCCGGATGGGAAACGGTGAGGAGAGAGCAGCTTGTGCAACCGCTTCCCCAGTTCCGTCCGTCGACCCATCGTCGACAACAATAACTTCCAGCATTTCATCTGCCGCAGTTTGCCGTTTATAGGCTTCCAGTGTCTTCAACAGGATTTCTCTGCGGTTATAAGTGGGAACGATGACGCTCAATTGAGGTGCCATAGCAACCCCCGGTTTTCCTGGTGGTAAACTCGTACCCCCGGTTCGGTTCTCTGGTAGGAATCAACGATCGAAGCGGTGCCGTCGGTCGAGCCGTGGTTGACGTGCACCACTCTCATGCTCTGCCTTCCTCGCCTTTGAATCGGCGAAAAAAGGAGTTCAACGCCCGCTTCAGAGGGCGTCCCGCAATGACCGGGCGAGCCAGAAGCGCCCGTCCCACATAGACCAGAGCCCGAACGGGGCTTCCCCGCCGGTAGTGAGTCCGAGCTGCCGAAAGCATTGCATATGAAAGGGCATATCTATCGACCGGGCCGGGCCTTGACAGATCGATCAATTCTTCAAATAACCGTAGGACTGCATCGTCCTGAGAGGCTCGTGACATCAATCCAATCCAGAAAGCATAGATCCCTACAAGAGCGCGCTGCTGGGTGGCCTGGTTCACGCCCAGCCGCACCAGCACTTCAGGTGTGATCCTCTCATCCGAAATGACCGGCTCGGGGCTCCCGTCCGCCCTTAACGAGGCAAAGGCGCGGGCCGCAAGTGCGGAGAGGGTTTGCTGTCTCAGCTTCCGGTATGATACCTGATCCGGGTGAATCCTATATTTGACCACCACTGCCTCGAGGTTGGCCAGCCGCCACCGCTGGGCAATCCTTAGCCACAAGTCACAGTCTTCGGCGTCGACGAAGAGCCTTCTGTACCCACCGACAGATAAAAAAGCTTCCTTTCGAATCACCACCGCGTTGTGCGGGAAAGGAGAATACAGCAGAAGAGCGCTCTTGATCTCCTCGTTCTCGACCGGGTAGTGAATGCAGTGCCACGCCCTACCAGCACTATCGATGAGCTCCATCGCGCCGCCGACAACGCCTATGTCAGCATGTCTCTCCATGAATTCGACATGCCACATCAGGCGATCCCTGACGGCGATATCGTCGGCGTCCATCCGTGCGAGGTATTTGCCCCGCGCCAGCCCGCATCCGCGGTTTAGAGACTCAATCAACCCTTTGTTCTCCTGCTGGTAAACGCGAACGCGGGGATCGCTTCTGGCGTAGGAATCAAGCATCGCAGCAGTGCCGTCGGTCGAGCCGTCGTTGATGATGATGAACTCGAAGTCGCGGAAAGTTTGCGAAAGAATGCTCTCGATGGCTTCGCGCAAGAAACGCTCGCCATTGAAGACGCTCATCACCACCGAGACGAACGGAGGAGTCATTGTGTTTGAAACAGCGGTCATCTCAAGGCCTGCTGCATTCCCGGCCAAATTGCCTTTTGCCAGCCGCGCCCCAGCTTCTCCGCCCATCAACGATGCTTGGGTCCCAAGGCCAAAGGACCCTGACCCTATTTCCAGCAGCCACTCGCCAGCAGCCATCCGGAAACTCAACGGCTCATCCGGCGTCGGGTTTGGTGAGCCAGAAGTTCATGGCCTCCCCATGACCGTACTTGAAACCCCCGGGACATGCCAAGGGACGTGAGCCTGGGGGGCCCAGGCCGCGTGATACCTTCGTGATGGACAAGCCGACAGATTCAAAGCTTTTCTTGCACTTTTCCTCATTCAGGATCGTAGGATGCATGATGTCGATGTAATCGTGGCTATCGAACGATAAGAAGGCAGTCGACCCCGGTTTCAGGTAGTAATTGATGTTTTCAACAATGGTATCAAATCCCAAGGCATGGTCCAGGACATTGATGCTGATCACGAAGTCCGCTGCCGATTTTAGCTCCTCAAGGCGGGTTTCGGCGGGGCAGGAATAGATCTTATGTGCCTGGCGCAGTCCGCAGGCGGGAATTTCCTTCAGGTAACGGTCGGCCAGGGGCTCAATCGCGATAATCTTTGCATCTTGAAAGAAAGTCGTTGCCGGGTTGCTCCCAGCGCCAATGTCTACAATCACTTTGTTGGCGAATTGGTCAGCCCGGAATCCAAAGTATTCGAATAAGTTCGCGACTTCTTTCCA
>Ga0187849_1001137_pt1 | contig 30729 bp, 28 predicted proteins | sample June2016WEW_4_10_2_FD_132412 | JGI IMG/M metagenome (GOLD analysis project Ga0187849, IMG submission 132412) | Peatland microbial communities from SPRUCE experiment site at the Marcell Experimental Forest, Minnesota, USA - June2016WEW_4_100 | ecosystem: Environmental > Terrestrial > Soil >...
CAAAGATCTGCATTTCGAAGTAGTTCTGGAATATCTTGTTGTTGCGGTATTGGGGTTTGTAATTATTTTTTCAATAATAGTTAGGACGTGATTTACTTAATATAAGCGTGATATACTTCTATCTACAGCCATGAAAAAGGTAACTAAAGCAGTAATTCCGGCGGCAGGCTTCGGTACGAGATTTTTACCCCAAACCAAGGCTATGCCCAAAGAGATGCTTCCGATCGTGGATAAACCGATAATTCAATATATTGTTGAGGAACTGGTTGATGCAGGAATAAAAGACATAATTATTGTAACAGGCTACCACAAGCGTACTATTGAGGACCATTTTGACTATCCGAATCTTGATTTGGTTGAGAATCTTAAGATGGGTGGAGACAAGAAACGCCCGCTTTTGGAAGAGGTTGAAAAAATTGCGGATTTGGCTAATTTTATCTATGTCAGGCAAAAAGGCCCTTACGGTAACGGCACGCCACTACTCAACGTTAGGGATATAATCGGAGACGAACCTTTTATTTATACCTGGAGCGATGACTTTATCGTTGCCCATCCCTCAAGATTTAAACAGCTGATTGCAGCCTATGAAAAGTACGGATATAGCTGTCTTAGCGGTGTAAAAGCGATTAAAGATGAAGATTATGACAGATATGGTTTTGTCGGCGGAAAGAGTCTCGAGCCCGGGGTTATTGATGCCAATGTGATTATAGAAAAGCCTGGTAAAGAAAACGCCCCTTCCGATCTGGCCACTGTTTCGGGATTTTTATTCACTCCCGATATTTTTGATTGTTTGGACAGAGCTTTAGCCAGGCTTGAAGACGGTCGGGAATTTTATTATGTGGATGCCCTGAAACTTATGCTTGAGGATGGGAAGCATGTGCTTGGGGTAGAAATAAAGGACGGCAAATACTATGATACCGGCAATAAGCTTGAGTACCTAAAAACTGTAGTTGAATTTGCTCTGAAACACCCGGATATGGGTGAAAAATTTAGAGATTATCTCAAATCCCTGGAGTTTTAAGATTCTTCCTCAAAATTGATCCGGATTGCTCCTAGCAGTATAATTTGAACCTATATGAATGAAAAAGACGGTCTATTTATAAGTCCCACCAAAGGTAGGATGACTTCTTCTGAGGCTATTGAGGATATATCAAAATTTATAAATGAAATGCCTGAAAAGTTTTACCGGATCGTAATAGGTTCGGATTCTCAGGCCAAAAGGACCAACGGTAAAAGCGAAGTTGACTATGTTACGGCTTTGATAGTCCATCGGGAAGGCTGTGGAGCCAGGTATTTTTGGAGGAAGGAAAAAGTTTTTCAGACTCCAATTCTGAGGGATAAAATTTATAGAGAAACTTCAATGTCGCTTGCCACCGCCGAGGAAGTAGTTCCTCTCCTTAGGGAAGCTATTTCCCCCACAAAATATAATTTTGAGATCCATATTGATGTTGGACCCTTGGGTCCTACCCGCGATATGATAAACGAGGTAACCGGTATGGTTCAGGGAAACGGCTTCAAAGCCAAAACCAAGCCCGAGAGCTGGGGAGCTTCAACTGTTGCGGATAAACACACCTAAATACCCTGTAGTCTTGACTTTTAGATTCAGTAGTGGTAGCATCTCTCCGTTCGTGGAATAACTCGCCCTTTCAAATCAGCTTCAAATTACACCCTAAATTCATTTTAGAGGTGCCCGAACAATTTTGGGTAAAAAACTGTTATAAATCTATATTTTGAAAAGCCAAGAAAAGGAGAAAAGAAATGGCTACTCAGAAGTTCGTTCCTGTAAGTGAAATCGATTCCAAACTTCTTCCGAAAATTCAAAATTACCTTCCAAGGTATGAGAACGGCATTTTTGTCGGTCTCGGAAAAACCGGGAAAGATTCGTACATTCGTGGATTCGTCTGCGATGTCGAAGATGACGGAACGATCGTAAAAGTCAGGTACGATGCCCTCAAGAAATTTGATGGGCTTGTCGGCGAAGACGGTCATGCGACTCCAAGCGCGGTTATGGTGGTTGCGGAAAGTCGTGCAGACGGCATCTATCTCTATTGTGCCCCTGAGTATCGCGTCTTTATCTATGACCATGTTAATAATCAACTTGGTGTTACAGTAGAAGGCTTTGCGGGCGGATTTACGGAAAAAGGTAAGGAACCGGCGGAGACGGCATTGGAAGAGGTTCTTCAGGAACATGGTATTGTTGTCGGAGCCGTTTGGCCTATTGTGCGAATCGGATATGCCTCGGATAATCGAGCCATGACTGAGACGTGCATTGAATATTATCTTGGTATGTTTGAACGCCAGGTCGGCCAAGATCTACAAGGGGATGAAGTTATCCAAAAAACCGAAGCAATTCGTGTCGATCACTTTGTTCCCGGTCTTGACGGTATCGTCGATACGGCTTACGCTTTCTTGGTTTCGCACCTCAAGCTTGTCAAGCCAATGTAATTTGTTCGGGCACTTCTGGCGCCAGCCCCTCTTGGGAATACTGTATCAATTGCTGCTACTGATACAAAAGAGGTGGCTGGTTGTCATGAAGAAGTTGCCTGTGCGGTTGTAAGAATTTTAATTTACAAAAATTAAAAGATCCCAACCGCACAGCAAGAATAAAGTATTTTCATTTTTTATATACAAACTTCATGTTTGTTGAAGCAATTCAAGACCAATTCCTATTTTTCGAATCTTAATTGAAGATTGCATCTCGTCGTTTCTTTTGCTACTATTTAAGCCATGCAGACAGTTATTTTGTGCGGCGGCAAGGGCACAAGAATGAAAGAAGAGACGGAATTTCGTCCCAAGCCACTGGTTGAGATAGGTGGTATACCAATCCTCTGGCATATTATGCAAATCTACATGTACTATGGTTATAACGACTTCATCTTGGCGTTAGGATATAAGGGAAACATGATCCGCGACCTATTTAAGGAGTGGTATACAAATACGAACGATTTCTCCATTGATATGTCTACCGGTAAGACTACGGTTTTGAGTAATAGGCAGAGAAATTTTAAAGTCACTTTGGTAGAGACCGGGGACACACCCGATAAAGAAATCTTAACCGGTGAGAGAATTTTAAGGACAGCCCCATACATTAAAGGTGATGAATTTATGCTTACCTATGGTGACGGGGTTTCCGATATCGATATAAAGAAAGTCGTAGACTTTCATCATAAGATGGGAACTCTGGCTACTGTTTCAGGTGTCCATCCCAAATCCAGATTCGGCCTTGTCGAAAGAGATAATAAAACAGGACTGGTTACTCAGTTTAGTCAGTATCCTGTCATGCGTGAGTATATAAGTGGAGGTTTTATGGTTTTTAAAAGAAAAGCCTTGGACTATTTTACAGACGGTCAGATGGAAGAAGGTTTGGGTCATCTTGCTGAAGACAAGCAGTTATCAATGTATATTCACGAAGGATTCTGGAAGGCTGTTGATACATATAAAGAATTGGAACAACTTAATCAGCTTTGGTATGATGGCCGTCCTTGGGCCGTATGGGAGAAAAAAGATAATCAGAAATGAAGGAAGACCTTGGAAAATTTTTTAAGGGTAAAAAAGTCCTTATAACAGGTCATACCGGCTTCAAGGGAGCTTGGCTTGCCGAAGTTCTCACTCTCTGGGGAGCCAAAGTAATCGGAGTATCTCTGGAGCCATACACGGAACCCAATCTCTACACTGTTCTTAAACTTGGTGAAAAGGTAAATAATTATTTTGCCGATATCACGGATCAAAGGAGGCTGGCGGATATTTTTGCAAAAGAACAGCCGGAAATTGTTTTTCACTTGGCAGCCCAAGCAATAGTCAAGATAAGTTATGAGGATCCTCTCCGTACATTTAGGGCAAATGTCATAGGATCTGCAAATGTACTTCAAACAATCCGCGAGACAAAATCGGTTAAAACCGGAGTAATGATAACTTCTGACAAGGTTTACGAAAATAAAGAGTGGGTACATCCGTACCGTGAGATAGACAGGCTTGGAGGGCACGATCCGTACAGTGCCAGTAAAGCCGCAGCGGACATTATTGATCAGTCTTTCATAAAATCTTTTTTCACTGAGGAAACTGATCCCTTTGTCGGTATTACCCGTGCGGGAAATGTCATTGGAGGTGGGGATTGGTCGCCTTACAGAATTATTCCGGACGTGGTACGTGCAATTTACGAAAAAGGCGAAGCTGTCGTAATTCGAAACCCTCAGTCAATTAGGCCTTGGCAGTTTGTTTTGGAGCCGCTTTCCGGTTATCTTCTTCTTGCCAAAAAACTATTTGAAGGTGACAGGTCATTAATAACCACTTGGAATTTTGGTCCGCATCAGGGCAATTTTGTAACTGTTTCTGAGTTGGTTGAAGCCGGAGTTAAAATTCTCGACAAGGGTTCATACAAAGTTGTGCCCGATAAGAGTTTTCACGAATCAACATTTTTAAAACTCGATATTTCCAAAGCCCACGATCTCCTTGGCTGGAGTCCAAAACTGGATATCAAAGAAACATTGGGATACACATACGATTGGTATAAAAATTATTATGAGCATCTGAAGTCTCCAACTGAATTTACCGATAAGCAGATAACCGAATATTTTTCTAAATAATGATTTTCACTCCAACAAAAATTGACGGAATGTTTGAAGTTACTCTTGAACCCCATGAAGACGAAAGAGGTTATTTCAGACGTATGTTTGCCGAAGAGGAATTTGCAAAGGCGGGGATAACCGATTTCAAAATAGTCCAAATTAATCAAGCTTATACAAAATCTGCCGGGGTTTTGCGGGGACTTCACTGGCAGACGGAACCAAAACTGGAAGCGAAATACTTCCAATGTTTAAATGGAGAGATCTTTGATGTTGTGGCAGATACAAGACTGGATTCAAAAACTTATGGTGTCTGGGCGGGTTTTCATCTCAAGAGTGACGAAAAGAAACTTTTGTTTATTCCCGGAGGCGTTGCCCATGGATATGAAACATTAACAGATAATTGCATGGTTCAATATATGGTTTCGGAATTTTATTCGCCTGAGGTAGAAAAAGGTATCAGATGGAATGACCCCACATTTAATATTGAATGGCCTCTTGAACCCACCTTCATGTCCGAAAAAGATAAAAATCTGCCGGATTTTAAAAAATGAAAAATAAAGTATTGATATTGGGTTCTCAGGGAACACTTGGACAATCTTTGGTTAATGAATTTCAAAAGAATGGGTATGAAGTGGTTGCATGGGATAGGGGTGACTTGGATGTCACTGCTCCCGACGCTCCAAAAAAGATTAAGGATCTCCATCCTCAAATAATAATTAATGCTATTGCCTATAATGCGGTAAATAAGATGGAGACTGATGAAAATGAGAGAAAAATTGCGTTTCTGATTAACGCTAAAGCCCCCGGAATTCTGGCAAATACAGCGAAAAGTATTGGAGCGATTTTTGTTCATTATTCCACGAGTTATGTATTTCCCGGAGATAAAAAAGAAGGGTACAGGGAAACAGACACTCCGGGCCCTGTAGATATTTATGGTGAATCTAAGCTGGAAGGCGAGAAAGCAGTAGAAAAAGTTGGAGGCAAATATTATATCTTAAGGCTTTCCCGTCTTTTTGGTGTAAAAGGTGCAAGTGAGATGAGCAAAAGAACATTCGTGGATATTATGATTACCGAGATTGACAAGAGTGAATTGGAAGTTGGCGACACGGAGGTTAGTTCACTGACCTACGCTCCCGACTTGGCGAAGGTGACAAGAAAAATTGTCGAAGAAAATAAACCTTATGGCATCTACCACTCCGCAAACGAGGGACTGTGTACCTGGTATGAATGGGCAAAAGAAATTTTCAAAGATTTGGGTAAAGGACCAAAAGTAATTCCCGCAAAACACACTCTAACACCAGGTGGAGTAAAACATCCCCAATATTCGGGTCTTATAAATACAAAACTTTCCAAGCAAAGAACATGGCAGGAAGCTTTGAAGGAGTTTATAGAAGCGGAGTATAAAAATCAAAAATGACTGAAAAAACAAGCGGTTTTGATGATGGTGATGACCAAAAAGTTATCGACATCTTAAATAAATGGGACGGAGGGCCACTTTCCGACAAGCTTTTTACAAAGTTTGCGGAGATGGCTCCCCAGACGAGTGTAATAACGGTGGTGTTCAGGAAAGATGGAGATATGCTTGAGACACTGCTTCTGAAAAGACCTGAAACCGATCCGATTTGGCCTGGAGTTTTGAACTTGCCCGGAAAAATGTTCAGAAAAATTGATTTTGTGAGGGAGGATAACCATCCTGAGAGGGGTCCTATCGGGAGGATTGAGAAAGACGAAATAGGTTCAAATTTTACCCAAAAACCTGAATTTGCCGGAGTGGCTTTCCAGGACACAAAACGCGGTCCGACAATCGTTTTAGTTTATGTAATTAATGAAGACGTAAAACTACCGAAAGGTGGAGAATGGCACAATGTGGATGAACTTAAGAATTTACCCAATTTGATAGAAACGGAACGGGTTGCTATTGATGTGGCTCTAAAAAGTCATTTGGCAGGTTCAAACCACTTACCTTCTTTATATCCTGTGGAATTCCAGAAGAAATCGGCCTGACTCACTTTTTTGTAGAGCCAGAGTGGAGCTCTATGGTAGCAAAGTCTGCCGAATTGATATCCCAGCCAACCAAAGGCCAGCTGGAAAAATGCAGTGGGTAACATAAGCGGTTCCTCTTTTAGTACATTGATTAGCAGATATTTGGCGTACGAAGCTCCGCGCGCCTGGTCTCCTCCTTTTCCTAAATTTAAAGTTTGGTGCCATTGTTTTCTGTACATTCCGGTATCAAAATGCCTGACAAACTCTTTTGCCGGGGAATAGTTATGTGAGTGTTCGACAACCGCATCGGCAGCGTAAGCGACTTTATAACCCTTTTTAAGCAGCATCGCTACGGCGATAGTGTCTTCTCCCGAGAGAGTCCATCTGAATCCGCCGATGTCGTCAAGAGCTCTATTAAGATAGGCGGCACAGGAGTCCGAACAAAAAATTGTATAGACACCATATTTTTTTGCATCACCTATACCTCTAATATTACTTTCTTCCGGAAAATTAAATTTTCTTCCCAGCCTGGCAATAACATTTGCCCCCGGGTGGGCTACTTGCCTTGCATAAGAGACTGCGGCTTTCCCATCGATAATAGGTTTGACTAATTTCGAAAGCATTTCCTTATCCTTCGGGTAGGCATCAGGCGTCATCATGACGACAATATCGGTTCCCAGTTTTTTTCTGCAAAGCTCGCGGGCACTTCCATGATTCATTTCAATCCTTGGAATTACTAAAGTGTCGGCTTCCATCTTTTTTGCCAACTCAATCGTTCCGTCATTGGAACTGGAGTTAAAAACAAGAACTTTTGGTCTAAGTGGCGAATTCAAAAGCGGAGGTAAGCATTTATCAAGATGACGGATATCTTTAAATGTGATAACGGCAACTCCAATACTCATCTTTTTAGGCCGTTTTTTGTCCATAATTGTGATTAATATTATACAACGTTGCGTAGGAGGGTATCGGTAGGGTATCATTTCTCTAGCGTATGAGTACGAAAAAGGTGGGTATTTCAGTCGTAATTGTCAGTTGGAACACCAAGGAAATAACAGATACATGCTTGGCTTCAATGAAGAAGGCTGTGGATTATGTTAAGGATAGGGCAAATGTCGAGGTAATTGTGGTTGAAAACGCCTCAGAAGACGGGTCTTTTGAGATGATTGCTAAAAAACACCCCTGGGTTAAGTTAAAGTCCTCGGGTGCCGACTTAGGTTATGGTAAAGGAAATAATTTTGGATATAAACTTTGCGATTCAAAAAATGAATATCTGCTTCTTCTTAATAACGACGCTTATGTAAATGAAGATACCCTGGCCAGATCGTTGGATTTTATGGCTGGTCACCCCGATTGTGGCGTACTTGGCTGCCAACTTAGATTTTTAGACGGCAGATTCCAACCCTCGGCCGGTTTCTTGCCGACCCCGGCTTCGGTTTGGTCCTGGATTTGGGGGTTAAGCCTCGTTCCGGGAGTCAAATTGTTTTTCAAACCATTTCATCCTGCCGATAAGGATTTCTTTAAAAAAGACCGTGAAGTTGGTTGGACAATGGGAGCTTTCTTGTTTATGAAAATGGAGGTCTTTAAGGATAGCAAAGGCTTTGATGAAAACTTCTTTATGTATATGGAAGAAGTGGAATGGTGCAGACGCGCCAAAAAAGCAGGTTATAGAATCTTTTATACGCCAAGTTTCTGGGTGACCCATGTAGATAAGGCAAGTGCGATGGGTAAACCCGAAGAGCTTGCAAAGATCTTTAGGCGCGAGATTTTAGGGTTTGTTTATTACCTAAACAAAAATTACAAAAACCAATCTTGGTGGTTTATTCCGGCGATTAAGGCCGGAATTGCCTTGCGTTTATTGGCTTTTACTTTGTTAGGTAATAAAATGAGGCAAGACGCTTATAAGCAAACGCTTGAGCAATTCGGGAAAGCGCTTTCAAACTAAATTTAATATATGACAGAACTTAAAAAAGTGGCACTTGTTACGGTTAACTTTGGTAAACCTGATGACACTTTGGATCTTCTTAAAACCGTCAGAACTCTTGATACAAAGGGGTTGGATTTTAAGATGGTCGTGGTTGATAAAACTCCGGATACATGGATTGGTGACGCAATCCCCAAGGATTTTCCTGATATCGAAATAATTCAGGCCGGTTGTGATAAAGGTTTTACCGGTGGGTACAACCTCGGAATGAGATATGCTGCCGCATGGGGTGCAGATTATATAGCTATTATCAATAACGATACACTGATTGGGGATCCTCAGATTCTCAAAAAATTTATTGAGGTGTTGGACGAAAATAGAGACGGGGTTGTGTCGCCAAAAATATATTTTGCAAAAGGCTACGAATTTAAAGACAGATATGCAAAAAAGGATTTGGGACATGTAATTTGGTATGCGGGAGGGGAATTTGATTGGGCAAATGTTCGCTCGGTTCACAAGGGAATTGATGAGGTTGATGAAGGTAAATATGACGCAGTCACAAAGACCGGTTTTGTAACCGGATGTTGTTTTATGGTGAAGCGGCATACTCTGGAAAAAGCCGGATACTTCGATGAAGACCTGTTTGCTTATTTTGATGACAACGATTGGCAACAGCGAATCTTAAAAATTGGAGGAGCTCTTTATTATCATGGCGGAACGCATATTTATCATAAAGTTTCCCAGACAATGGGGATTGGCTCCGAACAGACGGATTATTTATTAACAAGGAATAGACTCTATTTCACTTTTAAGTATGCAAAACCCCGTGTTAAATTCGCGGTTTTTAGGGAGATGATAAGACAGCTTGTAACGGGTCGGCCTGCACAGAAAAAAGGCGTTATGGATTTTATTAAAGGAGTTAAGGGACACTCTCCTTATAAAATTCCGTCAGAAGGACTCTACCATTATCCTGTCAGGCTTTCTGTAATTGTCTCCAGTTATAAAACAAGTGCTCTTACGTCTGAGCTTCTAAAGAGCATTTATAGGGAGGGATCCGGTTTTGATCCAAAGCAGGATGAAGTTATTGTTTTGGATAACGCAACCGATGACGACTTTTCAGTTGTTACTAAAAATTTTCCACAAGCAAGATACCTTAGGAATGTTGTTAATAAGGGTTTTGTCGGCGGAAACAATCGACTTTTTGAATACTCGCGCGGTGAGCTGGTCTTGATGTTTAATACAGATATAGAAGTAAAAGGTAACAGTATTGGGGAACTCATTAGGACTAGCCGCGAGTTTAATGATGAGGCAGTGTTAACCGGTAGACTTCTTTTCCCTGACGGAAGCCCGCAGGATTGTTGCTTTAATTTACCTACCATACGCGGTGTTCTTAAGGAATATTTATTAAAGCAAAAAGGCAGTTTCTTTATGTTTTTGCCGAAAGGAGATAATCCTGTAAGAGTTGAGGGTGGAGTAATGGCCGACTTTTTGATTCCCCGCAAGGTAATAAACAAAATTGGGGTATTGAATAGGAAGCTTTTTATGTACTTTGAAGACATTGACTATTGCAGAAGACTTAAAAAAGCTAAAATTCCGGTCTATTACATTCCAAAGGCTGAGTTTTATCATCACCACGGAGCAACAGCCAAGAAGATTGGTAAGCCGGCGATTAATACACAAATAATTGAAAGTTCAAAGATCTATCACGGTAAGTTCCGTTATGCTCTTATTACGGCCGCGTTGTGGTTTGTGCAAAAAGTAAATATTGTTACATCTCCAAAATCGAGGTGGGAAAAAGATAAATAAACTACTTTGATCCTCTCCACTTGTCGATTTCCGCGTGGTTTCCTGAAAGAAGAACACCCGGCACTTTCCAGCCTTTATAATCTTCAGGTCGAGTGTACTGGGGGTATTCCAGATATCCGGGCTCTTTGTGTGACTCGTCAACTGAAGATTCATCCTTTCCCAAAACTCCGGGGATAAGCCGAATTACGCTATCGACAAGAACCATTGCTGGAATTTCTCCGCCCGTCAGAACATAATCCCCAATCGAAATCACTTCGTTGGCGAGATGCTCGTGAACCCTGTGATCGACTCCTTCATAATGTCCGGCAATTAAAATTAAATGCTTGTCTTTTGAAAATTCTTTGGCTTTTCCTTCCGTGTATCTTTCACCGGTGGCATCCAGCAGAATTACCTTTGAGTTTTTCTTTTTCAAGTCCTTTAGGGCGGCAGCTATTATATCAACCCTCATAATCATTCCGACCCCGCCTCCATATGGTCTATCATCAACATTTCTTCTTTCTCCCTCTCCCCACTTTCTAAGGTCGTGAACCTCAATCTTGATCAAATTGCGGGATTCAGCGCGCTTGATAATCGAAGCGTCAAAAGGCCCTTTGAACATATCCGGAAAAAGGGTGAGAATGTCAATTTTCATAGGTCTATTGTATCATTTATGTAATGGAAAAAGTCGTAATTGTCATGCCAGCCTGGAACGAGGCTGAAAATATCAAGAAAATGATCGAAGTTCTTGTTAAACAGGAATTTCCAAAAATTGATGCAGATATGCAGCTTCTCATTGTTGATAACCACTCGACTGACGGAACAACTGAGATTGCCGAAAAAGCCTCAAAAGCTTATAGTCATGTACATATAATTCAGCAAGATAAACCGGGCTTGGGTTGGGCTTATGTGAGGGGAATGCAGTATGCAGTAACCGAACTCAAAGCGGATGCTGTAATGGAGATGGATGCGGATTTTCAACACCCTCCACACTTCGTTAAACCGATGGTGGATGCCTATTTGTCCGGAGCTGAGTACTGCATCGGTAGCCGTTATATCAAGGGCGGTTCGGTACCATCAGAATGGGCGGTAAGCCGGAAGGCAGTAAGCTTTTTTGGTAATTTATATATCCGTTTGGTTCTTCTTAATTTTAAAATTCATGATTTGACTACCGGCTTTCGTTTAACAAAAGTTAAGGGAGTTCTTGATAAAATTGATCTGGAAAAACTTCAGGACCTTGACCGCTTTGCTTATAAAGTTGATCTCCTTTATCAGTCACTCAAAAATTCTAAGAAAACTATAGAAGTTCCACTTGAATTTGCTTCCCGTACAATGGATAAATCCAAATTTAATTGGAAAGAAATGATTGCAACATTTAAAGTAGCAACGATATTGGGAATAAAAGATAAACAGAGGTTTATAAAATTTGGAACGGTAGGATTTATCGGATATTTGATTAATGCAATTACTCTTAAAATTTTAACCGGTTTGAATTCTCCGAGTATTGTTGCATGGTCTGTACCGGTTGAACTTTCAATTATCAGTAATTTTACCCTGAATAATATTTGGACTTTTAAGAATGAGAAAATTACCGGATTATTCGCTGTAATTAAAAAATTCCTTGTTTTTAACGGAACGTCTTTGGGGGCTCTCCTTATCCAAACGGTTGCGGGGATTATAAGCGACAGATTTTTGGGAATTGGTGCAAGACAGATAACACTGCCTTTCATAATTGTCTTTCTGGTTCTGCCTTTTAACTACCTAATGTATAACCTGGTTATCTGGAGAACTTGGAAGTTTCCGAAGCTCTTCGGAAAGAGAAGTTAATTTTTCGGCATCAGCTTGCTGCTGTCTTTTTACCAATACGGCAACAGTTAATATTTGATCTTGGGTTGCCTGATAGACAATAATTCCGCTTTCGATATGGATTTCTTCTCCTGGGATATGAACGGACTCTTTCTGTTTAAGTTCCAATTTAGGACGCTCAGGTAGGAAACCGTTAGCTGTAGGATTTAGATAATGGTCTTTTTCTCGCCAAAATTCCGGAACTCTCATAGATAATCTATTAGTCGGAGCTGACGTTAAAAACCCACGGATTTAGAGGAATGGGGCCCAGTTGGCTATCGGCATTACGTTTTGGGAAATGAAGGCAAGAGAGTAAAGATAAATCGGAATAATTATTACAACTAGAATTATCTTGAATTCTTTTTTGACAAGAAAATCTGAGAAAGCCACGAAAAGGAACGGAACTGCGGGTAGAAAATATCGCAAGATGTCCCTATGGGCTACAAAAAGTATCATCAGGAAAAATATTCCGGTAAAAGAAGCCAATTCGTATTCTTTCTTCTGGAAAAGTTTGTAAACTCCCAAAGCCCCGATTGCGTAAATAAAGATGATTTCTTCGAGCCAGAAAGTTCCCACCCAGGGAGCGGAGTAATTGAATATAGCAAATGGTGGAAACATCAGATGAATATTGTCTCCGGATTGAAAATATGCCCAGAAACTCCCTTGGGTAATTTTATAAATGGAAAATACTAAAACCAAACTCAAGGGAATTAGCAGTAATGGATAAATTTTTTTCAGGTTAATGCCATCCAAAAATTTTTTGATGGGAGAAACCAATCTGTTTTGGATAATCGGGATTAAAAAGTAAATTGCATAGGAGACAAAAAGTAAAATCCCCGGAGATTTAGTTAGTGTGGCAACAGCACCCCAAATTCCGCTTGCCCAATATTTTTTATTTTTGAAATAGTATACGGAGGCAATAACTCCCGCTACGAATAGTGGATCGACGGATCCCACAGAGCGCACAATTAGCCACCTGGCAGGAAGAATCGAGAAAAGAAATGTCAGAAACATTACATTTTTGGGTTCAACGTATTGAGAAATAAGTTTTTCAAAGAAATAAATTGCGAGGACGGAGGAGGCGAGAGTTACCAAAAGCATTGCGTACGGGTAATTTGTGACAACTCCCAAGGCTTTAATTAAAAGGGGAAACAGAGGGAAATGGGCTGCATAATACTCGGCCGGCAGGGGAAACTGGAAATTGGCTTCAATCTGGGATTTGTTGTAGAGAGTTTTGGCAACAACCATATATAAGGGTCCGTCATAATTGGCGACAATCGTCTCCATACCATTTTGAGGAAGCGGAATTGTCCAAAATGAAGAAAGTCTGAAGAAAAACGGCAGCCAGATAAGAATCGTTGGAATCAGGGAAAAAGCGAGGATAGGTAAAAATCTTTTGATTCTGTCTGCCATTACTAAGATATTAGCACGTTGTACGCTCAATATGCTAGACTTTTAGGTATGGTGAAAATAATCGATGAGCTTTCAGTTTTTCTCCCGGCTTATAACGAGGAGGAAAATATTAAGAACGCGGTCTTGCATGTCAGAGAAGTTCTTGAGGATGTTGCCAAAAAATGGGAAATAGTAATCGTAAATGACGGATCAGAAGATAGGACTGTTGTTATTGCAAACGAGCTAGAAAAAAGCGACAAAAGAATAAAAATAATTAATCATGCTCAAAATCGCGGTTATGGGGCATCACTTGCCTCAGGATTTTATGCAAGTAAATATAGCTGGATTGCCTTTATTGATTCGGATGGACAATTTGATTTTGGTGAAATCACCAAATTTATAGATAAGCAGAAAGAAACCCAGGCAGATTTAGTAATCGGTTACTACAAGAATAGAAAAGTATCTTTTACTAAAGTTTTAACAAGTAAAATTTGGGAGGCGTTTGTATTTACTTTGTTTGGTTTAAAAGTACGTGATATAGATTGTGCTTTCAAACTGGTTTCAAAAAGAGTTATTGATGCAATTCCGCGCCTTGAAAGCGAGAGGGGTGCATTTATCAGCAGTGAACTTTTAATAAAGGCCAAAAAAAAAGGCTTCAGGATTGCGGAAGTCCCCGTAAATCACTACCCCAGGCTCAAAGGTAAGGGCACGGGCAGAAATTTAAATGTGATAATAAAGAGTTTCAACGATTTATTTAAACTTTGGAGAAAAATAAAATGAAGAAGGCTGTAAAATTCTTTATCGATTGGATAAAAAATAATAAAGGAGAAGCGATAATTTTGGGAATTATCCTGATTGTTGCCGCCTTTTGCCGTCTTTACAAAATTGACCAATATATGACTTTTTTGGGAGACGAGGGGAGAGATGTGATTGCGGTCAGGAAAATTTTTACCGAACTCCACCCAACCCTAATTGGCCCCGGAACTTCTGTAGGAAATATGTATTTGGGTCCTCTTTATTATTACATGATGGCGGTTCCTCTCTTACTCGCTGGTTTTTCACCCGTAGGTCCTGCGGTTATGATTGCAATTTTAGGGGTAATCACGGTTTTATTCATTTGGTATGTAACCTGGATTTGGTTTAATAAGAAAGCCGCTTTAGTTGCAGCAGGACTTTATGCAATTTCACCGACTATAATTTATTATTCAAGATCATCCTGGAATCCAAATATAATGCCCTTTTTCGCCCTACTTTCGGTATTTTCAGTCTGGAAAGTCTGGAAAGAAAGAAAATTTAACTGGATTATTGTGATGGGGCTTTCTTTTGCTTTTGTTCTTCAGTCACATTATATGGGTTTTCTTCTAACCCCAACTCTTTTTATTTTTTGGCTTTTAACTTTATTAAAGGTCAGAAAAACAAATTTACAAAAATCTTTTATCAGAAAATCCATTATTGGTTTTGCCGGTTTTTTGGTTTTAATGAGTCCGCTTTTCATTTTTGACATCAGACATGATTGGATGAATGCCAAGGCTTTTTATGCATTTCTTACAACCAGTCAGGGGACTTTATCGGTTAATCCCCTGATTAGTATTTTAAAAATTCCTGCGATGCTAAATCTCGTTTACGGAAGTCTTATTGGGACCAAAAATCCTCTTATTTCAATAGTAATATCAGTCGCAATTGTTGCTGGAATAGTTTGGGCCTTACTTAGAAATTATTTGGCTAATAAAAACTTCAAAATTTCCGGGGAATATTGGGTTCTTATTTCTTGGCTGGGTTTTGGTCTTTTAGGACTCGGAATGTATAGACAAAATATTTACGATCATTATTTTGGTTTTCTCTTTGTTGTTCCGTTTATTTTACTTGGAATATTTGTTTCATATCTTTTGGAAGACGGCAAAATTTTGAAATTGCTTGGGGCAATTGCAATTTTATACTTGGTTGCCATAAATTTATTGGCAAGTCCATTGAGGAAAGAACCCAACAAACTTTTACAAAGGAGTATTGACGTTTCTAAAGTTATTGAAAAGGAAAGCGAAGATAAACCTTTTAACTTGGCTGTTATTGCAGATAATAATTATGAAGCAGGTTATGAATATTTTCTTTTAAAAGATAACTATCCGGTTGTCGAGATTGATTCCCAAAAACCTGATACAATAACAAGTCAACTTTTAGCAGTTTGTGAACTGATCCCGAACAGTAAATGTGACCCGACTCATAATCCCAAGGCCCAAGTTGCCAATTTCGGATGGAGTAAAATAGAAGGAAGTTGGAATGTTGATGGAGTAATAGTATATAAATTAGTGCATTCGAAATGAATTACAAATTATCAACAAAAATATTGGAGGAAATTAAAAAGGCGGATAAGATTTTGGTTAATTGTCACAGGGGTCCGGATTCCGATTCGGTGGGAAGCGCCTTAGCCCTAAAGAGCGTCCTGGAGGCTATGGGCAAAGAAGTGCTGGTAATTTGCCCCAGTGATATTCCTTCCGATTTAACATTTCTTCTAGGCTCCGATTCTATTAAAAGGGTTAATTTTTCCAGTTTTGATTTTTCAAAACAAGATCTCTTTCTTGCGATAGATTCTTCCAATTATGCCATGGTCACAGGACTGAAAGATTCAAATAAACCAAGCATTAAAACTATTGTTATGGATCATCATTTTTCCAATGACAAATTTGGCAAAATTAATTTAATTGATGCCAAAATAACTTCAACAGGGGAACTCCTTTTTAGAGTTTTTGAAGATTGGAAGATAAAAATCGATAAAGATGTAGCTGAATGCCTTTTGACAGGAATAATAGGAGATACGGGGTCATTTCAGTATCAGAATGTTGGTCAGGAGACTCTTAGAGTTGCGGCCACTCTTATGGAAAAAGGTGCGGATAAAGACAAAATTATTTATAACATTTATAGAAACATTGATTTTAAAGAAGTCAAAATGTGGGGAAAGTTTATTGAAAGCATGATGATTGAGGACAACTTTGTTTGGGCAGCAATTTCCCTTGCTACGTATAAAGATTTTGGTGAATATCCTTACGCAAAAGAAGATGTTGCCAATTTATTTTTTCCGATAGTCAAAGGAACTGATTTTGGAATCGTAATGGTTGAGACAAACGAAAATGTTTTATCGGTAAGCTTCAGATCACGTTCCGGATATGATGTAAGTAAAATTGCAGAGGAAGTTGGCGGCGGCGGCCATAAAGCTGCTTCAGGTGCAAGGATTGAAGGACTGCCTTTTCAGAATGCTGTAAACAAAGTTCTCACTGCAGCCAGAAAATATGCTAAAAAAGCTTAAATGTTCTTTGACCCTACAAGCCGTTTTACTTCTCGTAATTCTTGTATTGGCTTTTGTCATAAGGGTTCTGAATATTGGTAATATCCTAAATTTTTATTACGATCAAGGACGGGATGCACTCGTAATTTGGGATTTAATTCATCTGCATAAATTTTTCTTAATAGGCCCAACTACAGGTTTGGCGGGAATTTTCCGAGGTCCCTTTTATTACTATCTAATTGCCCCGTTTTATTTTATAGGAAGGGGAAATCCGATTTGGCCGTCAGTATTTTTAATTCTGACTTCAGTTGCAGCTGTTTTTTTGGTTTACTTATTGGGAACTGAAATTCGGGATAGAGCAACCGGATTAATTGCAGCCTTACTAACAAGTTTTTCATTTAATTTAATTCTTGCTTCAAGATGGCTTAGCAATTCTACGCCCATGCTTCTTCTTTCTTTGATTTTGGTCTGGGGGGTATTTAAGATAATGGATGGGAAGAAATGGGGCTGGACGGTAATTGCTTTAGTTTCCGGCTTGTCCCTTTTCAATTTTGGATCTTCGGGGGAACTTTTTTACCTTCCAGCTATTGTTATTTTTATTATTTGGCAGTGGAAAAGCAGGCCCGATTGGAGAAATCTTGTTCTTTCCATACCCTTATTTGCTTTGACTTTTGCACCTTTAGTCCTTTTTGATTTGAAGCATCAACATATACTTTTACATAATTTACTTGGTACATTCGGAATCGGTAGTGGAAGTTTTGGTTTTCCTACGATTACTAATATTAAAGGTAGAACCTTGGATTATTTTGATATTTTTACCAATAAAGTTTTTCAGAGCCGCGGTATTTTGGAAAACATTTCCTTAAGTTTGACTGGTATTTCCTTTTTGGCATTTTTACCTAAGTTTTTAAAAGATAAGAAAGTAAAAGTGTTGTTGCTATTTTTAGGATCTGCAGTTTTTGGACTTTATTTTTACCAAGGGAATGGCGGCACTTTATATGATTATTACATGACTGGATACTATTTGATTTTTATTTTGCTTTTTGCAGTTATCTTGGGGGATATTTCGAAGTTGAAGATTTTCGGAAAAATTCTTATATTCCTATTTTTATGTCTCTTTTTTGTAAATAACATTCCGATCACTCTTGAAAAAACTTTCTATACTTGCCAAGGGGATGCTTTTATATGTTTTAGTAGTCAAGAGCAAGCAATCAATTGGATTTATTCCAATGCTGGACGAAGAGACTTTAATGTAGATGAGTATGTTCCACCCGTAATCCCTTATTCATATAATTATCTGTTTATATGGCTTGGAACAACAAAATATAATAAGCTTCCCGTTGATTCTCAAATTTCTCTTTTATATACTTTATACGAAGTTGATCCTCCGCATCCTGAACGCTTGCAAGCTTGGCTTGATAGGCAAAAAGGAATTGGAAAGGTGATTAAAGAACAATCTTTCGGTGGAATTACGGTTCAGGAAAGAGAAAGGATTACTACGAAATGAAACCATTTTTAAGTATTGTAATACCGGCCTACAATGAAGAATACAATCTTCGTACTGGTGTGTTGGACTCGGTTTATGATTATCTAGTTCAACAAAAATATACATGGGAGATTTTATTTGTTGATGATAACTCAACTGACTCGACTTTAAAAATAGCCGAAGATTTTGCTCAAAAACATAAGTATTTTATGGTTTTGCCCGAACCTCATCGTGGAAAAGCGGGAACAGTTACGGCAGGAATACTAAAAGCAAAAGGTGAAATAATTCTTTTTACCGATACCGATCAAGCAACTCCGATTGACCAAATAGAGAAAATCTTACCGAAGTTTAAGCAAGGCTTCGATGTTGTCATTGGATCCCGTCACGGTAGGGAAGGAGCACCCCTGAATCGAAAAATTATGGCATCCGGATTTTCCGCTTTACGTTTTATTATTCTCAGGCTTCCATTTAAAGATACCCAGTGCGGTTTTAAGGCCTTTACAAAAAAATCCGCGGAAGAGATTTTCAAACGCCTTCAGATATTTAGTTCCGGTAATGTAAATCAGGGCGCATCGGTTACTGCGGGGTTTGATTTGGAGGTTTTATATATTGCGAGAAAACTGGGTTATAAAATTGCGGAAGTTTCGGTTGACTGGCACCACAAAGAAGGAACCAGGGTTGATCCCATTAAAGATTCGATTGAGGGTCTGCGGGACCTTATAATGGTTCGTGTTAATGCTCTTCAGGGGAAATATAAAGTCTGATTAGTCTTGGCTGGGATATCGAATGACTTCAAAATTAGTGCTACAATTAGGCTCATGAATAGTCTTTCAGTTGTCATAAATGCTCAAAATGCAGAAAAAGATCTTCCAAGGGCATTCGTTTCTATAAAAAGCCTTGCCGACGAAGTTGTTGTTGTCGATCAGGAATCTACCGATAAAACAACTGAAATAGCCAAAAAGTTTGGTGCAAAAGTGTTTACCCACAAACATGTCGAATATGTAGAGTTAGCCAGAAATTTTGCTATCAGTAAGGCTTCTAAAGATTGGATCTTGATTTTGGATCCTGATGAAGAGATCTCGGAAACTTTAGTCAAGAAAATTAAAGAAATTGTTGAAAAAAATGACGCGGATTTCTGCCGGATTCCCAGGAAAAATATTATCTTTGGAAAGTGGATAGAACACACCGCATGGTGGCCGGATTATCAAATCAGACTTTTTAAAAAAGGAAAAACTTCTTGGAATGAAATGATTCATTCTGTTCCTCTGACAATCGGAAAAGGAACGGATCTGCCTGCGGAAGAAAAATTTGCAATAATTCACCACAATTACAATTCTGTTGAACAGTATTTGGAAAGATTAAATCGTTATACTTCTGTTCAATCCGAATTATTGTCTAAAGACGGTTATGAATTTTCATGGAAAGACCTGATAGACAAACCTTTCAGGGAGTTTATTAATAGGTATTTTGTGGGAGAGGGATATAAAGATGGTTTGCACGGACTGGTTTTATCCTTCCTTCAGGCCTTTTCTGAACTGATCGTTTATGTAAAGATTTGGCAGATGAATAAATTTAAAGAAGAACGAATAGGTATCAAAGAAATTATTAATGAAATGGGGGAAAAAGAAAAGGAACTTCATTTTTGGCAAAATGACACTTTATACAAAGAGACAAAAAAAATAAGTTACAAACTTCGCAGAAAATTAAAAATATAAATGAATAAAGTTTCCGCAATAGTTCTTGTTGGTAGAAGTACTGATAAAAATTTGCTCGAAAAATGTCTGAACTCTCTAAGTTGGACTGATGAAATAGTTAAAATTAATACAGAGAATGTACCCGGTAATTTTGCGGACTGGAGAAATGAAGGGGCAAAAAGAGCCAAGGGTGAGTGGCTTTTTTACGTTGATACCGACGAGGAGGTGACCCTAAAACTTAAAGAAATTATCCTTCAAGTAATCGGGTCTAATGAATTTTCAGGTTATGCAATTTCAAGACGGAATATATTTTTAGGCCACGAAATGCATTGGGGCGGGTGGTATCCGGATTTTGTCTTAAGACTTATCAGGAAAGATAAACTAAAGGCATGGAAAGGTGAACTTCATGAACAGCCCGAAATAGTAGGTACGATTTGTCATCTGAAAGAACCTCTTATTCATAGAAGTCATAGAAGTTTAACTGAGATGGTAGAGAAAACGAACAAATGGTCTGAAATTGAAGCAAAACTTTTATACGATTCGGGACACCCAAAGATGAATATCTTCAGATTTTTTACAGCAGGTTTTCGTGAAGCATGGTATAGAGGAGTAGTGCACTTAGGTTTTTTGGACGGAACAGTAGGGGTAATAGAGATAGTTTACCAAACCTACAGCCGGCTGATTACTTATTCTAAACTTTGGGAACTACAACTTAAAAATGCGCGCGGCAATTTATAATCCATATCTAGATACGTTAGGGGGAGGGGAACGATATACTCTTTCTTTTGCAAAAGTACTTACCGACTTGGGTTGGCAGACAGATCTAGAGTGGAAAGATTTGGGGATATTAAAAAGTCTTTCGGAGCGATTTGGAATGGATCTATCCGGAATAAACATTGTAGAGGATGTAAAAAAAGGAGATGGTTATGATCTTTGTTTTTGGGTTTCGGATGGAAGCGTTCCATTACTCCACGGCAGAAACAACATTCTCCATTTTCAGGTGCCGTTTCATAATGTGGGTGGAAAAAGTCTGCTTAATAAAATGAAATTTTTTAGGATTAATAAAATTGTCTGCAACTCGCGTTTTACAAAAGAGATAATCGATAAGGAATATGGCGTTGATAGTATAGTGATTTATCCGCCGGTAGGTATTGAAAACATAAAACCTAAGAGGAAGGAAAATATTATTCTATATGTAGGTAGATTTTCAAAAATACTTCAAAGCAAAAGACAAGATGTCCTTATTAAAGCCTTTAAGAAAATTTACAATAATGGATTTTCGGATTGGAAACTAATTCTTGCAGGTGGGGCGGAGGTTGGAAATGACGGTTGTGTTGATGAGTTAGAGAAGCTTTCTGAAAATTACCCTATTGAAATATTGGTTAGCCCAAGTTATAAGGAGCTAAAGGATTTATATGGAAAGGCGAAGTTTTTTTGGAGTGCAGCTGGTTTTGAGGAAAATGAAACAAAAAATCCGGAAAAAGTTGAGCATTTTGGAATAACTGTTGTCGAAGCAATGGCGGGTGGTGCAGTACCAGTTGTCTATAATGCGGGTGGTTATAAAGAAGTTGTTGAGAATGGGAAAACAGGGTTTCTGTGGAATAGGACTTCAGAACTAACTAGATTTACTACTTCCTTGGCTGAAGATCCAAAATCTTTTAGAGAGATGCAAGTTCATATAAAAGAAAGAGCGAAAAAATATGACTATAACATTTTTAAAGAAAGGATTAAGGAAATTCTTAAATAAGTTTTGGCCCATATTTGCAATACTTGTTGTTGTAGCTGTATTTTTTTACCCCGTTTTTTTAAAAAAACTTGCTCCAATTCCCGGTGATTTTATAGTTGGAACTTATTTCCCTTGGTTGGATTATAAATGGGGATACTTAGTTAGGGTTCCTGTTAAAAATCCCATAACTTCCGATGTAGTCTCAATAATTTACCCCCTAAGAAGTTATGCAGTTGACATCCTTAAAACTGGGCATCTGCCTTTATGGAACCCGTTTATGTTTGCAGGAACACCACTGCTTGGGGATTTTCAGGTAGGAGTGCTTTCTCCCACAATATTTACCTATTTTATATTGCCAAAAATTTGGGCGTGGAGTGCTCAAGTAATTTTGCAACCAGTTCTTGCTGCCATTTTTTGTTATTTACTTTTGCGGAATTTTGGCCTGAAGAAAATTGAGTCTATTTTTGGGGGAATATTTTTTGCGTTTAGTGCATTTAATATAATTTGGATGGAATGGAACACGAATACCTTAACGGCAGCTTTTATCCCACTAGTTATATTATTTTTGGATAAGTTTATTGATACTAACAAGTTATTTTGGGGGGTATTACTGTCATTCAGTATTGAGTTACAGGTACTTTCTGGGTATCCACAGTTGGTTATATTTACAATATTTTTTCTCGGGCTATTTCTTCTCTTTCGATTAGATAGACTTAACAAGGTTAAAGCATTTTATATTTTTATTTTTATACTTCTTGGTATTTTGCTTTCCTCAATTGTTTCAGTGCCAGCATCTGAACTGATATTAAATTCTCAGAGAAAATATGCAATTTTAGATAAAGATTTAATATATTTTCCTTGGCAAAACTTAATTACTTTTTTGGTTCCTGACTATTTTGGAAATTCTGCAACCTATAACTACTTCGGAGCTGGCAATTATACAATAAATACTGGTTATACAGGATTAATTGTTTTATATCTTGCAGTCATTGGGGCCTTTAAGTATTGGAGGGAAAGGAAAGTAAAATTTTTGGTTGCAACATTCTTGTTGGCTCTTCTATTTGCTTTGCCAACTCCTTTGGGTAAAGCACTTTTTAACTCACCAATTCCTGGGATTTCTCTCTCTTCGAATACAAGAATTTTGGTATTCACGAATTTTTCCTTAGCAGTTCTTGCCGCTTTGGGTATTTCAGCCCTTCTAAAGAAAGAGAAAATTCATAGCGTCTTCTTTTTTACTATGCCTTTATTAATAATTCTTTTAATTATTTTTGGCATAACCCATTTTTTTGGTGTGAACAAAAGCGTTTCTCTGAGAAATATGATTTTGCCGGTTGGTTTAGCAATATTTGCTTCATGTTTGATTTTTGTTAGGGAAAGATTGTTTAGGAGTAATCTATTGAGACAACTGTTGGTAATAACTCTGTGTTTAGTCGCGGTATTTGAGCTTTTTAGATATGGCTGGAAGTACACTCCTTTTTCTTCACCAAATCTTGTTTTTCCAAAAACACCCGTTTTAGACTTTCTTGATAATAAGAATGGCATCTTTCGAGTATCTACTGGGAATGCAATTCCAATGAATATGTGGATTCCCTATGGTTTTGAATCTGTTTCTGGATATGATGCTTCGTACCCTATACAGTGGGCAAGGTTTTTTGATGCAATTCGAGGTGGAAATTTAGATAAACCTTCTTATAGCTATTATGCGCAGTTTGATCAATATTTTAGTCCTTGGTTTGATTTGTTAAATAACAAATATTTGCTTACCCTGGATCCCTCGGAAACACATGATATATCCAACCCAGATCTTTTTTATCAGATTGAAAAAAGTCAAAAGTTTGAGAAGGTATTTCAGGACAAATCAGTTGTTATCTATCAGAATAATAGTGTCTTACCGCGAGCTTTTTTGGTCTCGGATTGGGAATATGTTTCTGAAGATCAAACTCTTTCCGTCTTAACAGATCCCGATTTTCCGGTAGAGAAGAAAATAGTTTTAAATGTACCCATACCACTTGATAAAAATCAGAAAATAACTGGCGAGGTGGCTTATGAATCTTATTCACCCGAGGATAGTGTTATCCGTGTTACAACAAATAAAGAAGCCCTTCTTTTTGTATCTGATACTTGGTATCCGGGTTGGAATGTTACCGTAGACGGAAAGAAATCTACTTTATATAAAGCAGATTATACATTTCGGGCAGTTCTTGTTCCCGTAGGATCCCATAAAGTAGAATTTTATTTTAAACCGAAGTCCGTAATGATCGGTAAGATACTATCATTTACTACTTTAATATTGTTAGTTGTGTTATTAATTTTTGAGAGACAACTTACATTAAGAATAAATAAGAACGAGAAGACATAAATATTTACTATTTCAACCGTTGTTTGTGAGCTTGCTGGGATGTAAAATACTTCAAATATCTTGATTTAAAATGGGTAAATTGAATGTTTCGATAATTATCCCGAATTATAACGGTAGCCAACTTCTTCGTAAAAATCTGCTGGCCGTAGTTGCCGCAAGTGAGTATGCACCCAATCGAGTCTTGGAAATCATAGTAGTTGATGATGGATCTCAAGATAATAGTGTTCGTTTTTTGAAGAAGAACTATCCTGCTATTAGACTTTTTAGGCATAAGGTTAATAGAGGGTTTTCTGCAGCTGTGAATACTGGAGCAAGAGCGGCTAAGGGAGAGTTAATAATACTTATTAATAGTGATGTAATTCCAAGTAAAGATTTTTTGGCTCCAGCCCTGAGACTTTTTGAAAATAAGAAAGTATTTGCTGTTTCACTTCATGAAAAGGGTTTTGGTTGGGCCAAGGGAAGTTTTTCCGATGGGTTTATACAGTTGGGAATGGGAGAAGAAACTCCCGAGTCCCATAGCAGTTTTTATGTGAGTGGCGACAGTGGGGTTTTTAGAAGAAAATATTGGATAGAATTGGGAGGAATGGATGAAAAGCTTCTTTCACCATTTTATTGGGAAGATATTGATCTTTGTTATAGAGCTGAAAAAAGAGGATATTTAAATCTTTGGGAGCCGGAGGCAAATGTTATCCATAATCATGAATCGACAATCAGTAAGCTTCCTAAATCTTACGTTCAAAGAATTAAGGAAAGAAATCAGTTATTGGTTATTTGGAAGAATATCCAAAGCCCCACCCTTATCCGAAAACATTTTGCCGGAGTTTTTAAAAGAGTTATACAGCACCCCGGATATTTTAGGATTGTTTTAATGGCTTTGGGAAAATTGGGGATAGTTTTGAAGGAAAGGAAAAAAGAAATTAAACTTAGTAGCATTTCGGATGAAGCGGTGTTTTCAAAATTTGGATGAATATGAAAAAATATTTAAAGTATCTTCCAATTGTTTTAATTCTAGCATTGGCATTTTTCTTGCGGGTTTATAAAGCCAAGGAATTATTTAACTATGATCACGATAATGATTTAGCATTTTGGATTGTTAAAGATGTTTTGGTTAATCATCATTTGAGACTTATCGGGCAGCAAACTTCCGTAACGGGAGTTTTTATTGGAGCACTATTTTATTATTTACAAATACCTTTTTATCTAATCGGAAAAATGGATTCTTATCCTACAGTTTTTTTAACAGTCATCTTAGGAACTTTTTCTGTTTTTAGTTTTTATTTTGTTTTCTCCAAAATTTTTGGCAAAAAGGTTGGTTTAATCGGAGCTTTGATATATGCAGTATCCCAACTGATAGTTTTTTCAGATAGGGAAGTGGTTCCGACAATGCCTGTAATGGTCTGGACAGTGTGGTATCTCTATGATTTGTTTTTAATTTACAAAGGAAAGCAAAAGACCGGATTTATTCTTTTTGGAATTCTTATTGCTTTAATCTGGCATATAAACCTTGCTTTATATGTAATTTCTCCATTAGCAGTTCTTGCATGGATTTTATCAAAGAAGAAAATTCAATGGAGATATTTTTTCCTGGGGATAGGATTATTGATAGTTTTAAGCGCACCGCTAATTATTTTTGAAGCTAGGCATAACTTTCAGCAAACAAAGGCAGTGATAGCCTCAGTAACAACAAACCGGAATTTAATACCACAAACGTCAACCGGCTGGGCAAAACTTGATAGGGTAATGCAGTTAGTTGAAGAGAATACAAGGAATATTTTTCTACCATCAATTTCACAAGTTCCGGATAAGTTGGCATTTATTATGCTAGTTGGTTCATTTTTGTTTTTAATTGCAGCTAAGAAAATTTCAAAGGAGATGGCTTTAACATTTTTCCTTTGGCAGATTTTTTATGTTAGCTTTTTTACTGCAAATTCCTTGAATTTATCTGAATACTATCTAGACGGTATGAATGTTATTTGGATTGCTGTTGCCTCACTGACCCTAGGATGTTTTTTTGAGAAACGGATTTTGAAAGCAGTGGGAGTTTTAGTATTAGCTTCTTATTCAATCTGGAATATCTATTTGGTATTGAATTCTAAAGGAAGCCAAATGGGTTATGTAGAAAGGAAAGCAATTGTCAAATATATTAATGAGGATGCGGAAGCGCACGGTTATCCGTGTATTTCCATATCATATATTACAAATCCTGGTTATAACCTTGGATATAGATACTTTTTCTATCTTGATAATATGCACGTAAATGATCCCAAAAGCGGGAGCCCTGTTTATACTATCGTTTTTCCACTTTCTCTGGTTGATAAATTTGATAAGCGTTTTGGAGTCTTGGGATTAATACTTCCTGATTATATTAAGTATAATAAGAAGGATGTGGATAAAAGCTGCCAGGGAGAAAATGCAAATCTGACTGATCCAATGTTTGGTTATACGGAATAAATGATGAAATATATTAAAAATAATTGGATTTATATTTTGGGAGCAGTTCTTATATTGGCACTTTTTTCCCTAAGATTTTTCCATTTAACAATCATTCCGGTTTTTGCGGATGAGGCAATCTATATCCGTTGGGCACAAGTGATGAAAGCGGAGGAGACTTTGAGATTTCTTCCACTTTCTGACGGCAAAGAGCCTCTTTTTATGTGGGTAGCAATTGCATTTTTGAAATTTATCCGCGATCCATTGGTTGCGGGAAGAATTGTTTCAATTCTTTCGGGCTTTGGGACAATGATTGGAGTTTCTCTTCTGTCATATTTATTATTCAAAAACAAAAAAGTTGCTCTTGCCGCGGCATTAATTTATGCAGTTTCTCCATTTAGTTTCTTTTTTGACCGGATGGCTTTAGTTGACTCTATGCTTACAATGTTTGGAGTCTGGACATTTGTTTTTGCATACCTTTCCTTTACGGAGGAAAGATTGGACTATGCAATGATAGCTGGTTTTACCCTAGGTGGTGCATGGCTGACCAAATCTCCTGCACTTTTCTTTGCTATCATGCTTCCAACCTTGTGGTTATTTATAAAATCTCCCAAGACATTAATTAAAGTAATTCCATTGACTTTGGTGACGCTAATAATCGGCTATGGAATGTTTAATGTACTGCGGCTTGGACCCAATTTTGAACTTATTGCCAGCAGGAATTTGGATTATGTTTATCCGTTAAATCATTTTTTGGTAAGCCCTTTGGATCCTCTTAAACCATTTTTAATCGCATCTTGGCAATGGCTTACCACAATGGGACCATGGTCGTTATTAATTTTGGCTTTGATTGGCTGTGTAATTAATTTTAAGAAGCATTGGAAGGAGTTAACCATTTTACTGATTTGGTTTTTGGGTCCGATTATAGTTCAATCGGAATTTGCTAAGGTTTTGACTGCACGTTATATTCTTTTTTCAGTTCCGTTTTTAGTAATTATTTCCGCCTCTGTATTTTTGGAAAAACGCAGGAATTTAGTAAAAATTTTAGTGGTAATATTGGCATTTTTTATTGGCCAGTCGTTAATTTTTGATTATCAGCTTTTGGAAAATCCACAAAAAGCCAATTTACCTAGAAGTGAAAGATCGGGGTATTTGGAGGAATGGACTTCCGGGTATGGAATTAAGGAAACATCCGTTTATCTTAGAAATCTGCAAAATTCAAACCCTAGAGTGAAAATAGTTGCTGGAACGGAAGGGTATTTTGGAACCCTTCCTGATGGGCTTGAAATATACCTTAATGACATGCCCCAGATAACTATTGTAGGTGTGGGATTAGGTATTGGTAAAGTTCCCGATCCTTTAAGTTCTGCAAGGAAAGCGGGAGATGAAACATTCTTGGTAATTAATCAATCGAGGCTAAATGCGGATCCCTTAAAAATTGGTTTTGATATAATTGCTTCTTATCCAAAGGCATACCGTCCTGACGGGACCCGTGACAGCCTTCTGCTTCTCAAAGTAAGATAAATTATTACCTTCAGGCATGCTACAATTGAAGGGTGGAAGAAGATGCTTTTGGAGGTCATATTGATCCTACATCCGAGATAAACCTTGAGACTGTTAAAGGAAGAACAGTAAAAGGGATAGTTGCCTTAACCCAACAGTATTTTGGCGTTTATATAATCACCATAATTGCCTACTTCTTCCTGGGTAAATTTTTGAACCCTGTGCTTTTTGGGACATTTGGGGTAGTCTCGGCAATTATCAACTTTTTGGTTTACTTTTCCGATATCGGGTTAGCAGCTTCCTTAATTCAGAAAAAAGAAAAGATTACTCAAGAAGACTTGAGAACAACTTTTACAATTCAGCAAATCCTTGTATTTACCCTGGTAGCAATTGTTATCGGTGCAACTTCTCTTATAAGACGGTTTTACAACCTGGATCAGAGTTCCGTATATCTTCTTTATGCACTTTGTTTTTCTTTCATAATGTCCTCACTTAAATCAGTGCCGTCGGTAATCTTGGAGAGACATTTAAAATTCGAAATAATTGCCCTTTCAGCAGTTATAGAAACCACGGTTTACAATGTAATTTTGGTATTTTTTGCTTGGAAAGGGTTTGGAATTACCAGTTTTACTATTTCGGTAATTGCGAGAGGAATCATTGGTGTAATAGTTTTGTATTTGTTTCAGCCATGGAGACCGGTGCTCCAGATATCCAGACCGTCACTTAAAAAACTTCTTGTTTTTGGAATTCCTTATCAAATAAACACGTTTATTGCCGTTGTTAAAGATGATGGATTAACTCTAATTTTGGGTAGAGTAATAGGATTGGGACCTCTTGGAATTCTTTCCTGGGCCCAAGGATGGATTCAAATGCCCCTGAGAGTAATTCTTGATAATGTAACCAGAGTTACTTTCCCTGCCTTTTCCAGAATGCAGGATAAAACCGATGAATTAAAAAAGAGCGTAACAAGTTCTATCTTTTTTATTACCTTTTTAGTTTTCCCTGCGGTTACCGGAATTGTTATTTTGGCCCCTATTGTTTTTCAGACGATACCTAAATTCCAGCAGTGGATGCCTGCAGTTATCCCTCTTACTTTTCTTGCGGTGAATGTTCTTTTTGCCGCGGTTACGACACAATTAACCAATCTTCTCAATGCAGTGGGTAAGATCAAAATAACTTCAGGCCTCATGATAATGTGGACTGCTTTAACTTGGATTCTTGTTCCCTATTTAGGGGTGAAATATGGAGTAAATGGAGCCTCGTTAGGTTATGCGATTGTTGGAGCATCTTCGGTTGTGGCAATAGCAATAGCGAAAAGATATGTTGATTTTTCTCTATCGGAAAGTACTCTTAAACCGCTTTTAGCTTCATTTGTAATGGGAGTAACCTTGTTCGTTTTGAGAAGATTTTTACCTGTTAATCTTTACTCAATATTTATATTGACTATAGTGGGAATGGTGACTTATTTTGCTTCAATTTTTGCTCTTGTCGGGATGTCGATAGTTACAGACGTTAAGAGAGTTGTCGGATTAATAATTCACAAAAATGAAGCTTAATTGGAAAAAGTGGCTTTTGATTTTGGTTGGGTCGATCACATGGTCTTTAACCATGGTCAGAAGTGGCTTAACTTATTCTTTTGGAATAGGCTTTTGGGGAGCAAACGGGCACGATGGAATTTGGCATATTGCACTAATTAAAAGTTTGGCTAAGGGAAATTTCCAAATGCCAATTTTTTCCGGTTGGGGAATACAAAATTACCATATCGGCTTTGATTTACTTCTTTCATATATAGTCAGGTTTACCAAAATCTCCCCATCTTTCCTGTATTTTCAGATAGTTCCTCCACTGCTCGCTCTTTTTATAGGTTTTCTGACGTATAAATTTGTTTATCTTTGGAGAAAGTCTGAAGGTCAGTCACTTCTCGCAGTATTTTTCGTGTATTTCGGTGGAAGTTTTGGATGGCTTATCTCACTGATCAGCAATCAGGGTTGGGGAGGGGAAAGCATGTTCTGGTCTCAGCAGTCAATCTCCACCCTTATTAATCCCCCTTTTGCACTTTCTTTAATAATAATTCTTGCCGGATTAATTTATCTGAAAAAATATTTGGAAAAGAAATTGTTGTTAAATTTTTGTCTTACGGTTTTCTTTTTCGGCATATCGATTTTTATTAAAGTTTATGCAGGTCTTTTGGTGTTAATATCAATTTTGGTTGCTTCTATCTGGCAAGTTATCAAAAAGAAGAATTATTCTTTGCTTGGGATAACTTTAGTATCCGGGATAATATCTCTACTCTTATTTTTGCCGTTTAATAAATCGTCTGCCAATTTAATTTCCTTTAATCCTTTCTGGTTTTTACAAACAATGCTTATTGCGGCGGATCGGCTGGATTGGCAAAAGCTATATTCGGCAATGACAACTTATGCAAGCGGACATATTTGGATAAAAGCAGTGCTTGCTTATGGCTTGGCATTTATAATTTTTATTCTTGGTAATTTCGGTACCAGGATTATCGCTCTAAAATCATTATTCAAAAAACCTAAAAAGTTATTATTGGCAGGCCCTATCGAAATCTTCATTTTTACTCTTATTGCGGCAGGTATAACTGTACCCATGCTTTTTACTCAAAAAGGAACAGCATGGAATACGATCCAGTTTTTATATTACTCGCTGATTTTTGCAGGAATAGTGGCAGGGATAGAAATAGATAGTTGGGTTAATAATTTATCTTTGTTCAAAAAGAGTTTAATAATAATTGTTTTTGTATTG